>Ga0193753_10000504_pt1 | contig 38230 bp, 26 predicted proteins | sample H1c2metaG_FD_144925 | JGI IMG/M metagenome (GOLD analysis project Ga0193753, IMG submission 144925) | Soil microbial communities from a riparian zone of the East river system, Colorado, United States - H1c2 | ecosystem: Environmental > Terrestrial > Soil > Riparian zone | place: USA: East...
AAATGGATCCGCCGCCGCCGCCGCCCACGATACCGCCAAAAATTCCGCCGACGAGTCGATTCAGACTTTCGGAAACTTTGATCGTCGTCTTGCCGCCGCGAGGCATCACCGAGACGTGCAGATTGCGCCGCTCGGGATGCGCCTGCCACGAAAACGAACGGCCGACCGCCGCGAGCTGTCCCGCCTCTCCGGTTGTATGCCGGATGATGTCGACGAGTAGCGCGAAATCGTCCTCGGGCATCTCGCCGTCGACGACGATCTCGAAATCGACGCGCCGTTTGCCGCCGGTGATGAGCGACTCATTGGCGTCGCGGTCGATGATCGTCCCGGACGGAACTGGCGGGCTGGCGGACGCCATCAACCCGCGCTCAGTCAGCGCGTGCTCGACATATTGATTGGAGATCCCCGCTTCTTCAGCCGCGTCCCAGACGTCCGTCAGCCGATAGCCGGACGTTCGAGCGGCGTCCTTCTCGCGATCACGCGTAAAGGGAATGGGAGCGGGCCGGGGCTGTATGCCCGTATTCGCTTGGAGGTCGGCCGCGCGCCGCCAGATCGCCTGCGCCTCAGTGTCGGACAGCAGCGCCGGTCGTGTCGGTGAAGGCGCGGAGTCGCGCGTCCGCATCTCCGATTCCACTTGAGGCACGATCGCCGCCAACGCCTCGGCGAGCTCGCCGCAGTCCTGAAATCGTGCGCGTGGATCCTTGGACAAGCAACGGTCCACAATATCCGTGAGCGCGTGCGGCACGCCGCCCGCAACCGTGTGCAGCGGTTGCGCGGTCTTCGTCACGTGAGAAACCAACACCGCGGAAGCAAGTTCTCCGTCGAACGGAAAGAGTCCGGACAGCGCGAGGTAGCCGACGATGCCGAGTGAGTAGATGTCGGATCGTCCGTCGACGGGATCGCCGGATACTTGCTCCGGGCTCAGATAATACACGGTGCCGAGCACCTGGCCAGTCGACGTCAACGGCGTGGCTTCGGCGAGACGCGCAATCCCGAAGTCCGTGACGAGCGCCCGGCCACTCGATCGCTCGATGAGGATGTTTTCCGCTTTGACGTCGCGGTGGATGACGCCCTGCGCGTGCGCGTACGCAAGCGCCGACGCCACGTCATGCAGCTCGCGAACGACTTCGCGCGGGTCGAGCCGGCCGTGTTCCTTCACACGCTGCGCGATGGAATCGCCGTCGACGAAACCCATGACGAAGAAGACGTGTCCGTCGAGCTCGTCGGCGCGATGGATCGGAACGATGTTCTGATGGGACAGCGCGCCCGCCGTCCTCGCTTCTCTGAGAAAACGCTCACGAATCTGCGCGTCGCCTTTCAGGTGGGGCGGCAACGTCTTGATCGCGACTCGGCGTTGCAGCTTCAAGTCGCGAGCGAGGTAGACGACACCCATGCCGCCACGCCCGATTTCTCGTTCGATCTGATACTGCCCGGCGAGAGCGGCAGCAAGCTCGGCGAACTCGCTAGGCGGGAATGGCGGAGCGGTCACGAGTGGAAGCGGGAGAGTGCAGTGTCGTGGTTTTGCGCCAACCACCGATGGCAGGCGCCTCAATGACGGTAGAGTATACAATATCCGCGTGATTTAGGCTCGCTAGCCCTTTGACCTGACCCCGCGCTGTCTCTAGGATTTCGGGAGTCGCGGATGCGCCGCCGGATTGACCGGGCATGAGCGCACGGACGCGAACATCAGCAGGGGAGAGACAATGGCGACGCAGACCGCTCCGGTCGAAGCCGAGGCGCATGATACGTTCCCGATCAACGGCACCGACTATCTCGAGTTTTATGTCGGCAACGCCAAGCAGGCGGCGCGCTTTTATCAGGGGGCGTTTGGGTTTCAACTCGCCGCCTACCGCGGTCCCGAAACCGGAGTCCGCGATCGGGTGAGCTACCTGCTCGTGCAGAACAAGATTCGCCTGGTGCTCACGTCGCCGCTCGGCCCGGACGGCGAGATCGCCGACCACGTGCGCAAGCACGGCGACGGTGTGCGCGACATCGCCCTCTGGGTCGACGACGCGCGCGACGCCTACGAGAAGGCCGTCGCACGTGGGGCCGAATCAGCGTACGAACCGCGCACGCTCACCGATAGCGACGGCGAGGTCGTCACGGCCGGCTTTCGCATTTACGGCGACACAATTCACTCACTCATCGAACGGACGAACTATCGAGGCACTTTTCTGCCCGGGTTCGAGAAGCGACAGTGGCGCTTCCAAGCGCCGGAGACCGGCTTGAAGTACGTCGACCATTGCGTCGGCAACGTGGAGCTCGGGAAGATGAATGTGTGGGTGAAGTTCTACGAGCACGTCATGGGATTCAAGAATCTCGTATCGTTCGACGACGAGGACATCTCGACGGAATATTCGTCACTCATGTCCAAGGTGATGTCGAACGGCAACGAGCGGATCAAATTCCCGATCAACGAGCCGGCGCGCGGGAAGAAGAAATCGCAGATCGATGAGTATCTCGACTTTTATGGCGGTCCGGGCGTGCAACATCTCGCCCTGGCGACCGACGACATCATCGAAACGGTGAGCGCTCTCCGCGATCGAGGCATCGAGTTTCTCTCGGCGCCGGCGTCGTACTACGGCGATCTGCAGGCGCGCGTCGGAAAGATCGACGAGCCGCTCGACAAGTTGCAGGAGCTTGGCATTCTGGTCGACCGCGATCCCGACGGTTATCTGCTTCAGATCTTCACGAAGCCAGTGCAGGATCGGCCGACGTTGTTCTTCGAGATCATCGAGCGAAAGGGCGCGCGAAGCTTCGGCAAAGGCAACTTCAAGGCACTGTTCGAGGCGATCGAACGTGAGCAAGCCGCGCGAGGGAATCTCTAGATGCCGATCTACACGCAGCTGGGTCAGGTTCCACGAAAGCGGCATACGGCGTTTCGGAAACCGAACGGCGGCCTCTATGCCGAAGAGCTGATGGGCCACGAGGGCTTCACCGGCACGTCGGCGCTGCTCTACCACGTGCATCCGCCCACGACGGTGCGCTCCGTGCGCCGCATCAAGGAGACGTGCCTCGAGGCCGATCCCGATCGCGCGCTCCGGCATCGGCACTTTCTCACGGCGAAAGCAGCGAAAGGCGGAAGTCCGACGATGGATCGCATTCCGATGTTGTTCAATCAGGACATCGCGATGTCGTACGTCGAGCCGACGGTACAGGACGAACACTATTATCGCAACGCGCAGGCGGACGAGTTGGTCTATGTGGCGAAGGGCGGCGGCGTGCTCGAGTCGGTGTTCGGCGATCTCCCGTTCGGGGAAGGCGACTATCTCGTCATCCATCGCGGAATCTTGCATCGCTACCGCTTCGACGCGGCCAAGGAAGCGCCGAAGCTTTTGGTCATGGAGAGTCGCGGGCACGTGCGCTGGCCCAAACGCTATCGCAACGAGTTCGGCCAGCTGAAGGAAGGCGCGCCGTATTCGGAACGCGACATTCGTCGCCCTTTGATACTAAATACGCACGACGAGATGGGCGACTTCCCGCTGCTCGTCAAACAATACGACGGGATCAACGAGCTGGTGCTCGATCATCATCCGTTCGACGTCGTGGGGTGGGACGGATACTTCTATCCGTGGGCGTTCAACATCCGCGACTTCGAGCCGATCGTGGGACGCGTGCACCAACCACCGCCGGTCCATCAAACGTTCGAGGGCGACGGATTCGTCGTTTGCTCATTCTGCCCGCGCCCGTACGACTTCGATCCCAACGCCGTGCCGGCGCCGTACAACCACAGCAACGTCGACTCGGACGAGGTGCTCTACTACGCGTCGAGCGAATTCATGAGCCGGAAGGGGATCGAGTTCGGGAGCATCACGCACCACCCCGACGGAATTCCGCACGGGCCGCATCCCGGTCGCGCCGAGGCGTCGATTGGCGCGAAGGAGACGAACGAGCTCGCGGTGATGATGGACAGCTTTCGTCCGCTCAAAGTCGCGAAGCAAGCAACGGCGTTCGAGGATCCCAACTATCACAAAAGCTGGATCGACGCGCAGCACGACACCTTCAATCCGCCAACGAGCTAATGACAGTCAGGCCTTCGCTACGAACGCCGCGATCGCCTTTCGCGTGTACTCGGACAAGACGAGCGTGCCGCTCATCGCGGCGCGCTCTTCGAGCAATCGAGGCCAACTGTTCGTACTCGCCCACGTGATCCGCTTGATGCGCGCCACGGCATCCGGATTCGAGGCGGCCAAGCGGTGCGCGAAGTCGCTCAACGCTGAATCCAAATCGTCGAGCGTCGCAAACACGCGCGCATACAACCCGTTTCGCTCGCCCCACACTGCGTCGCGCCAATCCGCGTCGATCGCCATCGCTCCAAATGGCCCCGGACCGGTTTTGTGCTCGATCACCGGCCCAACGACGAACGGACCAATCCCCACCGCGAGCTCGCTCAAACGCAGCGCTGCCTTGTCCACCGCCATCGCGTAGTCAGAAGCGGCAACGATCCCCACGCCGCCACCAACCACCTTGCCGTGCACGCGAGTGATGATCGGCTTGGGACACGCGACCATCGCCATAATCACCCGCGCGAAGCCCATGAAGAATTCTTTGCCGGCGACGGCATCGGCGATCGCGACGAGCTCGTCGAACGACGCGCCCGCGCAGAACGCGCCGGTGCCGTAGCTTCGCAGCAAAATCACGCGGACGTCGTCGCGTGTACCCATCTGCGTGATTTCCAACGCTAGCGCGCTGAGCACAGACGCTGGAAGGGAATTGCTCTTGGGATGGCCGAAGCAGACGTCGGCCACGCCGTCTACGACAAAGGACGATACGGAGCCCGTCGGCGCGAGCGGCACATGCGTTGCATGCGACGCCGTCGTTGCATTCGTCATATTCGAGATGTTGGACAGGTTGGACAGGTTGGACAGGTTGGAAGGCACGGCAGTCGTCACGTTGGTCCTCGTCCCAGCCGTACACGCAATCCGCCGCGAACGGTCCCGATCGTCGTGTTCTTCAACACGTCGCAGCCGTTGGCCGAACAGTTTCCGCCCGGCGTCGCCAATCGAGCGAGACTCGTGAACCCGTACGAATACTGCGCCTCGCCGTACAACGCGAAACGGCCGACGAGTTGTCGGTCGAGACCACCCGTCAGCGACAGCTCCGCGCCGGACCGACTTTCCTGTTTGGCGGAGCCATTGCCCGTCGGCGCCACGTACGAAACCGACGACGGACGGAAGTTCAGGAAGCCGAGTCCCAGCGTGATGCTCGGCGCGACGACCGGCGACGGAATTCGAATCCGGAGACTGGTGGAAACGACGAACAATTGCGCGGCCGATCCGGTCACAGCCGTCGCCTTTCCACCCTGCGGACTCTGAAAGTCGACCAGGAAATTGGATTCGTTGAGCGGCAGGCGAGCGTAGTCGACGCCGAACCCATAACCCACCAACCCTACGCCGCTCGATCCGGGCTGCCAATTTTCCCAGACGATGCTGATTGCTGGGCCACTGTTCCAGTCACGCAGGCTTCCTTGAGGATTCACGGGAGAAGCGATGCCGCCGCCCACCCGGAGGTAATCGCCGCTCGTCAGTCCACCGGCGAGCGGATCGCCTGTGGAACCCTGAGCCAGCACGGCACTCGACGACACCATCAGCAGAACAGCGGCACACAGACGAGAACGCATCACGACCTTTCCGGTGTATACGGGAATGGCGGGCAATTGCACGGTGTTGGAACAGCCGTGCAATCTACCCGCGGAGGTTGGCCTGGCACTAGATTTGGGACACGCGAACGGTCGTTCACCCCGCCGTTCCGCAGACCTTGGAGCGACCCCGATGACCAACCCAACCGTTCATCCAGCTGCCCCGTCCGAAGACCCCGCAAAGACCGCGGAGTTCGAGGCGCGGATCGCCCGCGGCGAGTCGATCGAGCCGAAGGACTGGATGCCCGAGCGCTACCGCAAGCAGCTCATCCGCATGATGTCGCAGCACGCGCATTCCGAGATCGTTGGCATGCTGCCCGAAGGCAATTGGATTACGCGGGCGCCCAGTCTCCGGCGCAAGATGTCGCTGATCGCCAAGGTGCAGGACGAAGCGGGACATGGGCTCTATATCTACTGCGGAACCGAAACGCTTGGCGTGTCCCGACAGGACCTGATCCAGGCGCTGCTCAACGGGACGGCGAAGTACTCGAGCATTTTCAACTATCCCACGCTCACGTGGGCGGACATCGGGTGCATCGGCTGGTTCGTGGACGGAGCCGCGATCGTCAATCAGACGATGCTGGCGAAGGCGTCGTATGGGCCGTACGCCCGAGCGATGGTTCGCATTTGCAAAGAAGAGAATTTTCACAAGCGCCAGGGGTACGAGATCGTCACGACGCTTGCGCAGGGCACGCCGGAACAGCGCGCGATGGCTCAGGACGCCGTCAACCGTTGGTGGTGGCCATCGCTGATGATGTTCGGGCCGCCCGACACGGCGTCCTCGAACAGCGAAGAGTTGATCAAATGGGGCGTGAAAAAGAAGAGCAACGACGAGCTCCGCCAGCGCTTCGTGAATCTCACGGTGGGGCAGGCGAAGGCGATCGATCTCACGCTGCCCGATCCCGCGCTTTCATACGATGAGAAAACTGAAAACTGGGCGTTCGGCCCCATCGACTGGGACGAATTCTGGCGGGTGGTGAAAGGCGACGGACCGTGCAATCGCGAGCGGCTCGCGGCGCGGAATGATGCGCATGACGCCGGCGCGTGGGTTCGCGTCGCGGCGGCCGCACATGCGGCGAAGCAACAGGCGCTGTCCTCCGAGGCGGCTTAATCCCATCGCTGTCTTTACGACCATGGCCGAATCGCACGAGACTTCAGTGACCAACGGACAAACGCCCGGCGACTCGCAATGGCCGCTGTGGGAAGTGTTTCTGCAGCCGCCCAAAGGCGAAGCGCACGAACACGCCGGCAGTGTTCACGCCGTCTCGGCCGAGCAGGCGCTGCAGAACGCGCGGGACGTCTATGCACGCCGCGGCGAGGCGGTGAGCATCTGGGTGGTGCCGAGCGCGTCGATCACCGCGTCGACGCCCGAGGACATGGGTCCGTTCTTCGACCCGGGGAACGACAAGCCATACCGGCATCCGCAGTTCTATAAAGTCCCGCGCGGCGTACGAGTATTCTAGTTCAATAACTCATACGCCATGTCGACGCCATCGCTGTTTCCGTATCTGCTTCGGCTCGCCGACGACCGGCTCGTGCTTGGGCACCGGTTGTCGGAATGGTGCGGCCACGGTCCCATTCTCGAAGAAGACATCGCGCTGGCGAACGTCGCGCTCGATCTCATCGGCGAGGCCACGCTGCTGCTCAAGCTGGCCGGCGACGCTGAAGGGCAGGGCCGCAACGAAGACGCGCTCGCCTACTTCCGCGATTCGGGCGACTATCGAAACGCCTTGCTCGTGGAACTACCCAAGGGCGACTTCGGCTTCACCATCGTGCGCCAGTTCTTGTTCAGCGCTTTTGCGCTGTTGCAAATGGACGCGCTGCAGCGCAGCTCGAACGCGATGCTGGCCGGCATCGCCGCGAAAGCGGTGAAAGAAATCCGCTATCATGTTCGGCACAGCGCGCAGTGGGTCGTCACGCTCGGCGACGGCACCGAGGAAAGTCACGGGCGTGCACAGGGCGCGTTGGATGAGCTCTGGCGCTACACCGGTGAACTGTTTCTGGCCGATGCGGTGGACCGAGACGCCGCGAGCTCGGGCGTCGGCGTCGATCCGAGTACGCTCATCGAGCCATGGCGCGCCCAGGTCGACGAGATACTGACGCGCGCAACGCTGACCGTGCCATCGGTCACGTACATGCAGCGCGGCGGGCGCGACGGTCGGCACACCGAACACCTCGGCCACATGCTCGCCGAGATGCAGATCGTGGCGCGATCGCACCCGGGGGCGTCGTGGTGAAGCGCGCGTTGCCGTCTCGCGACGAGCTGTTCGAAATACTCGGCGGCGTGATGGATCCGGAGGTTCCGGTGTTGAGCGTCGTGGAGCTTGGAATCATCCGCGACGCAGCGGCGACCGACGACGGCGTCGTCATCACGATCACGCCGACGTATTCCGGGTGTCCCGCCATGCGAGAAATTGAAAGCGAGATTCGCGGCGCGCTCGACATCCACGGATTCGGACCCGTGGACATTCGAACGACATACTCGCCGGCGTGGACAACCGATTGGATCACGGGACCCGCTCGCGCCAAGCTCGAGGCATACGGCATCGCTCCGCCGGGTCCGGTGCAGCCCGAGGAATTGATTCCGCTTCGGCGGCGGAGTGCGTTGGTGCGCTGTCCGTACTGCAAATCAGAAAACACGGAACAGCGAAGCGTGTTCGGGACGACGGCATGCAAGTCGATCTGGTATTGCAATGCCTGTCTTCAGCCGTTCGAGGAGTTCAAGGCGATTTGAGTTCCGGCACGACGATGCGGACGGCGGTGATCTTGTCTTTGGGCACGACCGTAGCGACAGCGGACGGGTTGCCGCGTCCGGCGTGGTCGCGCCACACAGAAATCTCGACCGCCGCGCCGTTGCCTGGTGCGATCCCGGTGCAATAGGCAAAGACTCCGTCATCGCTAGTCACTAGGCTGCGGCCTCGGATGTTCCATCTAGCGCCACGCAGGGGCGTCCCGTCAGGATTCACTGCACGGGCGATTACAAAGAGCGACCCATCTGAGTACGCGCCGCTCATTTGACAGCGTCGCTTCACCGTGTCGGTGGCAGCCGGCAACACGAGGGTCTTCTCGACGAGAGAATCACGCGCGGCAACGAATGTCAGGTTGGTGGGAAGTCGGACGCCGATCGCATCGAGCGCCGAGTCGATGACGACGGCGGAATACGGGCCGGGGAGTAGGTCGCCGATGTCGAGCATCCCCGATGAGTCGGCCTGTCCGAGATAGTCCGTGCTGTCGAGCCGCAACACTGCACCGACAGCCGCCTGGCCTCGCTGATCCCGAACATGCACGCGAAGCGTACCGAGTGATGCGTGCCATTCCGAACCGTCAGGCCATCGCGCTCGCGCGAGCTCGCCGCCGCCCTCCGTGACTGCATATCGTCCAGTGACGCGCATGGCGCCGAGTTTCGCCGTCGTGTCTTCGTTCACCATGCGCATGGACCATCGATCGATGACCACGGCGCCGTTTGGCATTTCGCGGAACGATACACGGCCACCGGGACGGAGCCGGTCGACAGCCGGGCCTAAACCGAGGTGGCGATATTCGATCTCTTTGAGCGCGCGTACGGCCGTGTCGACCCAGAGGACACCACTGATGTCGACTCGCCGTGTATCGCGCTTGGCTGGGCGGAATTCGAGACCAACTTCGCGCGGACGCGATAGGTCGGGATCCGCAATCGAGAAGCAATAGCCACTCGTGAACGCGTCGTCGAGCAGCACCTCGGCGTCAGGATCGAAGAGGATATGACTCCCGCCGCTGTCGGTTGCAAAACCCGTTTGCACGAACTGTGAAGCGGGGCGGGCGGCGCGAAAAGCGGTCGTGCCGCCGTCGATAGTGGTGATTCGCACCCGCTGTCCTTCAACGCGTTCGCCGAAGCCGGAGAGATCCCGCTCGTATTGCAGATCTAACATGGCGGCGGGCCGCGCCTCACGCGCCACAATCGTGGCGAGCAACCCGGCGCGCGCTTGTTGCCAGAGCGCGAACGCCGCCTCGCCGTCGACGCGGCGTGGACATTCGCGGTTTGCGTCGACCTGCACGCGATCAAGCATGAGCGCCACGGCCTTCATGGTCAAATCGACTTTGGCTATTCCGTCGGTCGCCGGAGGTATCTGCGCCTCAACCGGTCTGTATCCGATTCGCAGTGCCCGCACACGGCGCATAGCCGCGGACAGGGGCGCCCGGAATTGCCCATGTTCGTCGGAAATGTTTCGTCCGACTACAATTCCAGTCGCGTCCAGGAGCAGGACGACTGCGCCTTGCACCGGTTGTCGCGCGGCACTGTCCACGACAGATACGCGTAGCTGCTGCGCGTGCGTGGCGTGGGCGAATAACGACGTCAGCAATACCGCAAGCCATCGCGGAGTACTCATCGAGCTAACGTAGGATTCGCCCGGCCCGCTCGCCAGTCGTCGCTCGCTGATACACCATCGTGAGCGGTTATGTCTTCGGGAAAGTTTCTCGATTGACGGACTCTTCGCGCACTCGCACAACAGGCTCCCAATCGCGGAGACGGTCAAATCCACGCTTGGATAGCCTTCGACGCGACAGCGTTGAAGCACTTTGGGTCGACGGTTCGACGCCGGCTCACGCTTGTGAGGTCGCTGGACACAACTCTCGCTTTGTAGAATTCCAGAGCACTGAATCGGACCGATACGATTCGGACAAGGGAAGTCAGTCGGACCACGCATGCCGTGGTGTCGAACCAATTGATTGAATCCCGCCAGCGACGATGAACCCCTCAGGAGCGGCATGCTGCTCCTGAGGGGTTTTTCATGTCGTGTGCATAGGGCCCCGGAAACCAGGAGCGCTACGTCTTGAGTGTGCGGTCGATCGCTTGCGCGATGGACTCGGCGGACGGCAGCACCGCGTCGAGCAACACCGGATGATAGGGCATCGGAACATCGGCGACCGCGATGCGCACGACCGGCGCGTCGAGATACCAGAATGCGTCCTGCGCAATCGACGCCGCGATCTCGGCGCCGAACCCGGCAGTGAGATTGTCTTCGTGAGCGATGATGCAGCGCCCCGTTTTTCTCACCGACTCGAGCACTCGGTTGCGATCCCACGGCGCGATACTGCGCAGATCGATCAGCTCCACATGATCACCGAATTGCGCCGCCGCCTCGGCGCACCGATGAATGAGCGCGCCCCAGCTGACCACGGTGACGCCGGTTCCTTCGCGCAACACCTTAGCGACGCCGAACGGAACGATGTAGTCGTCACCGGGATAGCGTGCGCTTCCGTCGCTCGTCATGAGCAATGAGCGATGCTCGAAAAAGATCGACGGGTTCGCCCCGCGCATCGCCGCGCGCAAGAGACCAACGGCGTCAGCCGCATTCGATGGAATCGCAACTTGCCAGCCATACGCGTGCGCGAATCGCACCTCGTCGCTGAGACTGTGCCATGGATCGCCAACATCCTTGCCGAATCCACCAGGCATGCGCACCACGATCGGCGCCGCAAACCGATTTGCCGTCCGCCAACGCAGCGTCCCACAGTTATTCAATTGCTCGGCGGCGGGGTCGGCGTATTTTCTGAATTGAATTTCGGCCACGGGCATGAGTCCCGAGATGGCCATGCCAACCGCGCGACCGATGATGCCTTCTTCGGAAAGACTCGTGTCGAACACGCGACTGTCACCGAACTGTTTTTGCAAACCTTCGGTGACGAGGTGAACGCCACCCTTGCGACCGACGTCTTCGCCGAACACCACGACCTTCGGATTTACGTCTAGCTCATGACGCAGCGTCCGTCGCACAGCCTCCGCAAAACGAATGACGTCGCCGCCGTCGGCCGGCGTTTCTACAGAGGGTAGCGAAGCGCGTTCGTCTCGCGACAACCCGCCCATCGCCTCCGGAGAATCCGCCGAGTCGTCGGCGTAGATCCAACGAGCGACGGTGGCGGGATCGGGATTTGGTCGCGCACGTGCGGCAACGAGCGCCGCGCTGACGTCGCGATCGACCTCGGCCTGCAACGCATTCCAATCGGCGGCGGCCATCATCGCCGGCACGAGATGCGCGCGCAGTTTGGGAAGCGGATCGCGCACGTTGTCCTGAGCGATCTCGTCGTCGGTCCGATAGCCGCGTTGGTTGTCCGGACCCGAGTGACTACAGAGGCGCGGAACTGTGAGACGGACGAGCGCGGGGCCGTTGCCGCCGCGAACGTGATCGACGCATTCGACCAGGAGGCGCGATGACTCGGCGGGGTCTGTGCCGTCACCGTTTCGAATGAACAGATTCTCGAACGACCCGAGATTGCGTGCGATGTCGGCGCCTGGTGTCTGCATGTCGCCGCGGACCGAGATGCCGAGCCCATTGTCTTCGATGTAAAACAACATCGGGAGCGAGAGCGTCGTGGCGATCGTGAGCGCGGACCAGAAACCATTCGTCGCGACCGACGCTTCGCCGCCGAGCACGACGCCGATCGCACCGTCCCAACCGGACTCGCCGAGAACATCGGCGTGATAGCGAATCGATTGCGCCCAACCAGCGCACGGCGTGTATTGCGAGCCGACGTCACCGGACATTGGGAGCACCGACGGGCCGTTCTTGTTCGGCATGTTGCACACGACCCCGATGTCGCGGCCGTCGCTGAAGCCACCGGCTCGGCCGAGCGGACTGCCGAGGGCGTCTTCGAGCGTGAGGCCGAGCGCGAGGAGCAGCGGGCGCGAGCGATAGTACGCGCTCGCCGCGTCGTGCGGGTGGTCTATCAACTCGCCGAGAATTGCCTGGGCAACCTCGTGCCCGCGGGCCGAGAACTGGTAGAGCACCAGATGCTCGCGAGGAATCGTCGCTTTGTTCTTGTTGGTCGCCTCCTCGACATCGTCGAGGGCGCGGGAGACGAGGGCGTTGTAGGCGATCTTGCGCCAATCAAAGCGAGGATCGGGCGCGCCGGTTTTCCCGGACTTGGCCGACCCGCGCGCCGCTGAGCCGCGAGGAACTGGAAGGGTAGTCACGCGCTGTAATCTGTCGGTTTGCCCCCTGTTGGGCCAGCGGTGAAACACCTGCCAGAAAACGGTGGTTTGCGGCTATCTTCCGCCGTCGACGCAACCAATAGGGAACCATCAAAGAGGGTCGAAATGAGCGCGATCTTGTTCCAGACGGCAGAAGGCGTGGCGACGATCACGCTCAACCGCCCTGACGTGCTGAACAGCTTCAATCAAGCGATGACGGCCGAGTTGCGAGCGGCCATTGCGCGGGTGGCGGCGGACGACTCGCTCCGTGCGGTGGTGATCACGGGCGCCGGTCGCGGCTTCTGCGCTGGCCAAGACCTGGCCGAGGCAGTGCCGGCGGACGGGGCCAGGCCAGACCTCGGCGACATCGTCCGCGACAGCTACAACCCGATGATCCTCGCCATCCGCACACTGGAGAAGCCGGTGATCTGCGCCGTGAACGGCGTCGCGGCCGGAGCTGGGGCGAACTTCGCGTACGCGTGCGACATCGTACTTGCCTCGTCATCGGCAACGTTCGTTCAATCGTTCGCCAAGATCGGAGTGATCCCGGACAGCGGCGGCACGTTCATTCTTCCGCGCATCGTCGGATTGCATCGCGCGACCATCATGACGATGCTCGCCGAAAAAATGTCCGCCGAGCAGGCGCGGGAGTGGGGACTTGTATACATGGTGATCGAGCCCCCCGCTCTCGTCGAAACAGCCACCGGGATCGCTCGGCAACTCGCCACGCAACCCACGCGTGCGTTGGGATTGATCAAACGTGGATTCAACCGCTCGCTTGGCGTCGACCTCGCCGGCCAACTCGATTTCGAAGAACAGATACAGCGCGAGGCTGGCCAGACGGCCGACTATACCGAGGGCGTTCGCGCGTTTCTCGAAAAGCGGAAGCCAGTGTTCACGGGACGATGACGATGGCGCTCGACAGCGGCACCGTGGTTGGAGTCGTCGGAGCAGGGGCCATGGGCTCCGGCATCGCACAAGTTGCTGCCGCGGCTGGGCATCGAGTTGTGCTCGCTGACGCATCGCCAGGCGCGACGGAACGAGCGCAAAGCAATCTCGTGAAGACGATGGAGCGCGAGGTTCATAAGGCGCGACTCACGCGCGACGACGCCGACGCGCTCATCGCGCGCATCGACTACAAGTTAGAGCCACTCGGCGGCGAGATGTCCGCGTTCAGTGAGTGCGGCCTGATAGTCGAAGCGATCATCGAAGATCGCGCGGTGAAACAGGACTTGTTCCACCGACTCGAACTGTCGGTTGATCGAGAGGCCGTTCTGGCGACGAATACGTCGTCGCTGTCGGTGGCATCGATCGCGTCGGCATGCAAGACGCCCGGTCGCGTTGTTGGAATTCACTTCTTCAACCCCGCGCCGGTGATGCCACTGGTGGAGATCGTTCCGTGGCTCGGCGGCGATCCGGAGTTGACGACGTCGGCGCACGCGTTGATGCGCCAATGGAAGAAGACGCCCGTGCTCGCGTCGGACACACCGGGGTTCATCGTGAATCGAATCGCGCGTCCGTACTACGGCGAAGCGATCCGATTGCTCGAGGAGGGCGTTGCCGACGCCGCGACGATCGACTGGGCGATGAACGAGCTCGCGGGTTTTCGCATGGGTCCATTCGAGCTGATGGATTTCATCGGCAACGACGTCAACTACGCCGTGACCAAGTCCGTGTTCGAAGCCTTTTTCTTCGAGCCCAGATATCGTCCGTCGCTCACGCAGCGGCGGCTGGTCGAATCGGGATTTCTCGGAAAGAAATCCGGGCGCGGCTACTACGACTATCGCGACGGGGCGGAAACGCCCACACCGACCAAAGATTCCGCGGTCGGGCAAGCGATCGTCGATCGGATCCTGGCGATGCTCATCAATGAAGCCATCGACGCCGTTTTTCTTGGCGTCGCATCGGCCGCCGACGTCGATCTCGCCATGACCAAGGGGGTAAATTACCCCAAGGGGCTGCTCGCATGGGCAAACGAGCTCGGTCTGCCGGATTTGTTGAAGCGGCTCGAGGCGCTTCAGGCCGAGTACGGCGAGGATCGCTACCGTCCGAGCCCGCTGCTCAGGCGAATGGTGCGCGACGGTCGGCGTTTTTTCGAATGAGCGACGCGGCCGACGCGAGCGAACAAGCAATCGCCGAACGTGTTGTCGCGGCGATGATGGCGAAAGATGCATTCAGTCAATGGCTGGGGCTTGAAGTCATCGATGTGCGACCGCGTGGATCGACCGTGCGAATGACGGTTCGTGACGACATGCTGAACGGGTTTGGCGTGTGTCATGGCGGCGTCACGTTTGCGTTGGCTGACAGCGCGCTCGCGTTTGCGTCGAACACGCACGGGCGCGTCACGATGAGCATTGAGAACTCTATCACGTATCCAAAGGCCATCGAAAATGGCGACGTATTGACGGCAACCGCCGACGAGGAGACGGCAAGCAAGCGCCTCGGATTCTTTCGCGTGATGGTGGAGCGTGACGGTGAGACGGTCGCGCTGTTTCGCGGCACCGTGTATAAAACGCTCGAGCCATACTTTCCGGAACCCGAATGAGCAACGGTACTAACGCATCGAACGCATACATCGTCGACGGCATTCGAACGGCGGTCGGCAACATCGGCGGCGGGTTGAGTGATGTGCGAGCCGATGATCTCGCGGCGCATGTGATTGCGACGTTGATCAGCCGGCACCCACGACTCGATCCGTCTCGGATCACCGACGTCGTGCTCGGCTGCGCGAATCAGGCGGGCGACGACAATCGTAACGTGGCGCGAATGGCGTCGTTGCTCGCCGGACTTCCGGTCAGCGTGCCGGGTGAGACGGTCAATCGGTTGTGCGCATCGGGCATGAGCGCCGTGGCGAACGCTGCGCGCGCGGTCAAGCTGGGTGAAGGCGACTTCTACGTTGCCGGCGGGGTGGAGAACATGACGCGCGCGCCGTATGTGATGTCGAAAGCGAGCAAACCGTTTGCGCGCGACATCGAGCTGTTCGACACGAGCCTCGGCTGGCGGTTCGTCAACCCGAAGATGAAGGCGACGTACGGTGTCGACTCGATGGGCCAGACCGCGGAGAACGTCGCCGACCAATACAATGTCACGCGCGGCGATCAGGATGCGTTCGCGTTGCGATCGCAGCAGAAAGCGGCGGCGGCACGATCGGCGGGTCGCTTCCTGAGCGAGATCACTCCCGTAGAGATTCCGCAGAAGGGCGGCGATCCAAAGCGGTTCGACCAGGATGAGTTTCTTCGACCGAATACGACAATTGAAGCGCTGGCGAAACTCAAGCCGGCATTTCGCCCTGAGGGAGGATCCGTGACGGCGGGGAATTCGTCGGGGCTGAATGATGGTGCGGCCGCGCTCCTCGTCGCGTCGGAACAAGGGATTGCTGAACTCGGGGTCAAACCTCTCGCGCGGTTTGTGGCGAGCGCAGTTGCCGGCGTCGAGCCGCGCATCATGGGCATGGGCCCCGTGCCGTCGTCGCGGAAGGCATTGAGTTTTGCGAAGCTCACACTCGATCAGATGGATGTGATCGAGCTGAACGAGGCGTTCGCCGCGCAGTCGCTCGCTTGCCTGCGCGAGCTCGGCATTGCCGACGACGATGCGCGTGTGAATCCGAACGGGGGGGCGATCGCGATTGGTCATCCGTTGGGCATGTCCGGGGCGCGTCTGATTCTCACCGCGGCGCGTGAGCTCGAGAAAACGGGTGGCCGATACGCGCTGTGCACGATGTGCATTGGCGTGGGGCAGGGGATGGCCACGCTCATCGAGCGGGTATGACTCCTGGCATGCCACTATGATTTTCGAGTTCGATGGAATCCGGCCCGTCGTTCACGAATCGGCGTTCGTGCATCCGAACGCCACCGTGACCGGAAATGTCATCATCGGACGTAACGTCTATGTGGGTCCGGGCGCGGCGCTTCGCGGCGACTGGGGCGCGATCGTCATCGAGGACGGCTGCAACGTACAGGAGAATTGTGTCATTCACATGTTCCCGGGCGTAACGGTCGTCCTCGAGACGGCGGCCCACATCGGACATGGAGCGATTGTTCACGGCGCGCGCATCGGACGCAATTCACTGATTGGGATGAACGCCGTCATCATGGACAACGCCGTCGTGGGCGCCGAATGCATTGTCGGTGCCCTGACATTCGTGCCGGCGGAGATGCAGATCCCCAATCGAAAAGTCGTGGCTGGGAATCCGGCAAAGATCGTGAAGGACGTGAGCGACGAGATGATCGCGTGGAAGTCGGAGGGCACGCGTCTCTATCAGGGCCTTCCAAAACAACTTTACGAAACGCTCAAACCGTGCGAGCCGCTGCGGGAAGTGCCGGCGAATCACCCGGCGCCGACGGCGAGCTACCGCACTTGGCACGAAACGAGAGAGTCATGACGACGACATCCGCACCGTTTTCACCCATTGGGATCGTCGGCGCCGAACCGCGCCGCCTTCAGAATTTCGTGAACGGAGAGTGGGTTACCGGCGCCGGAAAGGCCGTCGACCTCTTCCACGCCGTGACCGGCGAGAAGATCGCCGAGGCGTCGACGGCGGGCGTCGACTTCAAGGCGATGGTCGGCTACGCCAAGAACGTCGGCGGTCCCGCGCTGCGACGGATGACGTTCCATGAGCGCGCGTTGATGCTCAAGGCGATGGCGCAATACCTCATGGCCAGGAAGGACGAGTTCTATCTCGTGTCCGCAGCCACCGGAGCGACGAAGCAAGATTCGTGGGTCGACATCGAGGGTGGGATCGGAACGTTCTTCGCGTACGCCTCGCGCGGCCGCCGAGAGTTTCCGAACGAAACGTTTTACGTCGACGGTCCGACCGAGCCGCTGTCGAAGGGTGGAACCTTCGTTGGTCGCCACATCTGCGTTCCATTGGAAGGTGTGGCTGTTCACATCAACGCGTTCAACTTCCCGGTCTGGGGCATGTTGGAGAAGCTCGCGCCTACGTTGCTCGCGGGAATGCCGGCGATCGTCAAACCGGCAACCGTCACATCGTTTCTGACCGAGTCCGTGTTTCGCGCCATGATCGACGCGAAGTTGTTTCCCGCCGGCGCCGTGCAGTTGCTGTGTGGTAGCACGGGCGATCTGCTCGACCACCTCGATTGCCAGAGCGCCATCGCGTTCACGGGATCGGCATCGACCGGCAAGATGTTGAAATCGTCACCGTCAGTACTCGACAACAACGTCCGGTTCAACATGGAAGCGGACTCGCTGAACTTCTCGATGCTCGGCCCCGATGCCGTGGCGGGAACGCCCGAGTTCGATTTGTTCATCAAGGAAGTCGCACGAGAGATGACGACCAAGGCCGGACAGAAATGCACGGCCATTCGTCGAACCTTCGTTCCAGAGTCGTCGCTCGAAGACGTGATGGCCGCGCTCACGAAGCGTCTCTCCGGCGTGACGATGGGCGACCCCGCGGTCGAAGGTGTGCGTATGGGGCCTCTCGCGGGCCGTGGCCAAGTCGGCGAAGTGCGCAAGAGTGTGGACGCTATCGCACGCGGCACCGAATTGGTCTACGGCAATCAGAACGATTTCGCCGTGCTCGGCGCCGACCGCGAGCGCGGTGCGTTCTTTCCGCCGCTGTTGTTCTACGCCAAAGATCCATTCGGATCGACGGCGTCGCACGACGTCGAAGCGTTTGGCCCAGTGAACACGGTCATGCCGTATCACAACGTCGACGAAGCGATCGAGTTGGCCAAGCGTGGAAAGGGAAGTCTCGTCGGGTCCGTCTTCACCGCCGACGATCACGTTGCACGAGCGATGGTGTTGGGCACCGCCGCGTATCACGGGCGACTCTTGCTCGCCAACCGCGACAACGCGGCCGAGTCAACGGGACATGGTTCGCCGCTTCCGCATCTCGTGCACGGCGGCCCGGGGCGCGCCGGTGGTGGTGAAGAACTGGGCGGCGTTCGCGGCGTGATGCACTTCATGCAACGGACGGCGATTCAAGCGTCGCCCACGACGCTGATGCATGTGACCCGCGAGTACACACCGGGCGCCGCGACGACGCACGACCGCGTGCATCCATTCCGAAAGTATTTCGACGAGCTCGAGATCGGCGACTCGCTCGTCACCGCTCGGCGCACGGTTACCGAAACGGATATCGTCAATTTCGCCGGTGTGAGCGGCGACTTTTTCTACGCCCACATGGACGAGCTCGCGGCCCGCGACTCCATCTTCGAGCGGCGCGTGGCGCACGGCTACTTCGTGCTCTCTGCGGCGGCGGGCCTATTCGTCGATGCCGCGCCCGGTCCCGTGTTGGCCAACTACGGTCTCGATACGTTGCGGTTCGTGAAGCCGGTGTACCCCGGCGACACGATTCAGGCGACGCTCACCGTGAAGCAGAAGACGGCAAAAGAAAAACGCGAAGGACAGGTCCTGCAGGGTGTCGTCGCGTGGTACGTCGAGGTAAAAAATCAAAACGACGAGCTCGTGGCCGTTTACACAATTCTCACGCTGGTGCAGCGGCAGGACCCGACCGCGGCGGGCTGACTCAAGCGCACGTTAGCGCGCCATTCCACCGAAACCCACGCCAAGTTTGCTGGTGACGCCGAAGCGCACACCGCCCCCGCGAACTTGTTGCGCCCACAGTCCCGGCGACCACCATCCCGATCCGATGACGCCGGGATAGATGTTGAGCGTCGCGCCGTTGGTGCTGCCGCCCTTCGTGATGAACGAGACCAGCAGCGATCCATTGCGATCGAGAAAAACGCCGGCATTCGGCAGCAACTCCACCGTGCGCGCGCCCGTCTTGTTGTTGACGATCGGATTGTCCGACGGGTCGAAGCCTCCGGATGCGGAAACCCAGTATTCGCGACCGACGCGTCTCGAGAGCCCGACCAAGAACGCGTTGCCCATCGTCGTCATGATTTTCCAATCGTCGGCGCGGGGAAGGGGCGCGCGTAGCATCGCCATCATGTACGCGTTCTCAATCCGCTGCGAGGGCAACGACAACGTTGCTTGCCCCGGCCAATCGGTGAACTCGACCCGCCCCCCGAACGGACGCTTCATCCACGACTGATTCCAGAGCAGAATCGACGCCGAGTCGAAGATCAGCAAGTCGGTGATGCCGTCGACGTCCTCGCAGCACACCGCGTTGCTCTCGACCATCTCGGTGAGCAAGTGCCAGGCATACACGGTCGTTCCGGCGGCAAGCTCGGGGTGACCCGCGCCGTGTTGCTCGTACCATTCCACCATTCGCGCGTAGGTCATTCCGCCGGCGAACAAGTGCAGTTGGTAGTTCGGGTACCACTGGCCGCCGCCTTCGCCCTTCGTCGAGAGCGGAAAGACTTCGTGCGTCAACCAGTTTCCCCAACCGTAATGCCGAATGGCGCGCTCGGGATTCGTGACCGATCGCCACACAGTGCGAAACTCGCCCTCGTAGGGCAGTTTGAAAATGGTGCGCTTGTTGTCGCTCGTGCGCAGTTGATCGTACCCGCCGTTGACGATCAGCGAGAGCGGATTGAACTGCGACTCGCTGCCGTATGGCCGGCTCGCGTAGAACCGCTGCGTCACCGTCTTTGGGCGCGCGGAGTCGGGCAGCGGAGCAGGTACGACGGACGCGGAGGGCGGCGCATGACACGCCGCTCCCCCGACGATGAACGCGCCCAGCAAGACCCTCAATTGCGGTACGACCCTCACGTCACGGAACAGCCTTGGTCGTGTCGCGGACGGTGGGATACTTGATGCCAAGCTGCTCGAGGTACGTTTTGTACTTCGTCGGATCGTAGTAGTACTTCCGCATTTCCGGTCGGTACCGGTCCATGATGGCTTTGTTGAGCCAGATCGCCGGCTTGTCTTCCGGACGCATCAGCGGGAAATACTTGATCGTCTTCGTCTGGACGTTGTGGAAGTAGTCCCACGCCTGGGTCAGCACGGTGGGCTTCAGCATTAGGTCGATCACGGTCATCGCCTGAACCTTCGCGCCGGCTGTCACGCCCTTGTGCGCGATCGGCGTCGCCATCGATATCGCATTCGCCCAGTTGTGTCCCGGCAATCCAGGAATGTTCGACGGGAAACGGAGCGTGATCGTCGGCACGTTCCATGAGATATCTCCAATATCATCACTGCCGCCGCCGCGGAGATCCTGCTCGCGCGGTGGTGTGCCAAGCGAATCCTGAACGCGGAGCGAGAGTCCGCGCGGATTCTTTTGTCCGAGCTCGCGCTGAATTCCGCGCGCCAGCGTCTGATCCGCCTCCGACCAGGTCGGCATGCCGACCGCCTTGATGTTCTGGAACATGTCCATCGCGATCGGCTTGCTGAAATACCCTGACCACCCCGAGCCAAGAATCTCCACCGACGCGAGTTTGGTGCTGGTCATCATCGCCGCTGCGCGCGCGATCGTATCGCCAAGCGCGAACAAATTCTGCGTCAACGGCGAATTGATCTCGCGGAAATAGTACCACACGCTGGCAGTGGGCGGCACAACGTTTGGCTGATCGCCGCCGTCCGGAATCACGTAGTGCGAACGCTGAGTGAGCGACAGATGCTCTCGACGGAAATTCCACGCGACGTCCATGAGCTCCACCGCGTCGAGTGCGCTTCGGCCTTGCCACGGCGCGCCCGCCGCATGGGAGCTCGATCCTTGAAAGTTGAAGCGCGCGCTGATCAACGCGTTCGATCCCGACGTGCCGTACGACACGCCGAGATCCGAGCCCACGTGCGTGAACAACACCGCATCCACGTCTTTGAAGATGCCGGCGCGAACGAAATACGCCTTCGCCGCCATCTGCTCTTCCGCGACACCGGGCCACAGTTGGATCGTGCCCTGAATGTGATCGCGCTCCATGAGCTTCTTCACTGCGATCGCCGCGGTGATGTTGAGCGGAACGCCGCCGTTGTGACCCTCACCGTGTCCCGGAGCGCCCGTGATCATGACATCGTGATAGCCGACGCCGGGCTTTTGATTGGCTTGTGGAATGTCGTCGATGTCCGAGCCCAGCGAGATGATCGGCTTTCCCGTGCCCCACGTGGCAAGCCACGCGGTGGGGATGCCCGCGATCCCGCGCGTGATCTTGAATCCGTTTTTCTCGAGGATGCCGGTGAGGTACTTGGACGTTTCCTCTTCTTGCATCCCCAGCTCGCCGAAGCTGAAGACCATGTCGACCATTTGCTGCGTGAACGTCGCCATGCTGTCGATCATTCGGATTGCTTCTTTCTTCAAGCCGGCGACTTTCGCGTCATCGGTCGGGAGGGTGACAGGAAACGTCACCTCTTCGCGGGTCTCCGGACCGCCGCCGCCGCCCCGCTGTGCAGCGAGCAAGCCGGGGAAGGCGAGCGTGGCGCTGAGCATACCGGCGCAAGCGATGCGGACTGTCGAAAGGCGCATTGTACAGACTCGGAGTCGGAGGAATGGAACGAGAGGGCGGTGCGCGATCGGGGCACGCGAGCCGTGCAGCACTATAAAGTTCACGCTGCGGGCCCGCTCGGCAACCAGAGCGGCGCAGCTCCGCGAAAATTCGTCACTCAAGCCGACTCGCTCAGCACGCGCTCGACGTCGGCGATGGTCGCATCGATCTCGACCGGACGATTCGCCCGCGAGGGCGGCGGTTCGGTGTTCTGGTGATACGCCACAATAGCGCCCGGGTCTTTGAGCAGATGTCCGGTGAGAATTGCAACGACGCGGTCTCCCGGTTTGATCACGCCTTCGCGCCGCAACTTGGCTGCACCCGCGACGCTCGCCGCGCTGGCCGGCTCGCAGCCCACGCCGGCGGCGTCGATCACCGCCTTCGCCTCGAGGATCGCCGAGTCCGGAACGTCGAGGACAACGCCGTTGGTTTCTTGAATGACGCGCACGGCACGTTTCCATGATGCAGGATCGCCAATGCGAATGGCCGTTGCCACCGTGTCGGGCTCGACGCGCAACCGTTCGGCAAACCCGTCGCGAAAGCTCATGGCGAACGGCGCGGCGCCGCTCGCTTGCACGGCGGCGAGGCGCGGCATGCGCGTGATCAACCCCAGCGCGTGTGCTTCGCGCAGCCCTTTCCCGATCGCCGACGTATTCCCGAGATTCCCGGCCGGCAGCACGATCCAATCAGGGGCGTCCCACGAAAGTTGATCGAGCAGTTCCAGCGCGATCGTCTTCTGTCCTTCGAGACGGAACGGGTTGATCGAATTGAGCAGCTGGACGCCGAGCGACGCCGCGGCTTCGCGCAACAACGCAAGGCATGCGTCGAAGTTGCCGCGCACGAGCAACGTGCGCGCGCCATAGGCCAGCGTCTGTGCCAGTTTTCCCAGCGCAACATTTCCCGACGGGACGAAGACGAACGCAGGCATTCCCGCCTGCGCGGCGTACGCGGCGAGCGATGCCGACGTATTTCCGGTAGACGCGCACGCCACCGCGCGGGCGCCGGCGCGCCGCGCCTGCGTGATGGCGACCGTCATGCCGCGATCCTTGAACGATCCCGTGGGATTGTGTCCTTCGTGCTTGATGAGCAAATGCTCAATGCCCGCCCACCGGCTGATCACCTCGCGACTGAGCAGCGGGGTGTTGCCTTCCGGATGGCTCACGATGGCGTTGGCGTCGATCGACGGAAGCACGAGCTCGCGATAGCGCCACACACCCGACGTGTCGGGGCCGCGAACCTCCATCCGGCGCTCGGCGAAGAGGCGGCGCAGCATCGTGGCGTGTCCCGCGCGAGGATGCACCATCTCCAACAACCCGCCGCACGCGGGGCAGGCGGGGGACAAATCCAGCTCACTGATCGACTGCCCGCAATCTTCGCACTGCTGTCGGGATTCGGGTACGGCTGTCACGGAGTCGGGTCCTTGTCGTTGGTTCGCGTGGCCGGCAGCAATCGAGCGCCGCGTTCGTCAATGCGTTCGACGCGCGCGGTGGCGTCAACGCCGGCCGCCCGATAGGCGGCGATCATGGCGTCGCCGGCACGCCGCGCCGCGTCGTCGCTATCCGCGAGCGCGAACGCCGTCGGTCCGCCGCCGGAGATCGAGCATCCGAGCGCGCCGGCGTCGAGGGCCGCGCGCTTCGCACTAATAAATCCTAATAGCAGGGGAGCGCGCGCCGGTTCAGCGATGCGATCCTCGACGGCGCCGCGCAGCAGTGCCAAATCGCCGGTGCAAAACGCAGCCACCATACGCGCCACAGCTGCTGCTTGTGCCATCGCTGTCGGGCGATCCACCACATCCGGCAGCACTGCGCGAGCCTCGGCGGTGCGAAGCAGCATGGCCGGATGCACGAGCACGACGCGCAGTGCCGCCGGGACGGGAATTGTAACGACGTCGAGCGGATCGATTGAGCGAATGAGAAGAATGCCGCCAAAGAGCGCCGGCGCGAGGTTGTCGATATGCCGGCCGGCGAGGCGCTCCTCGGCCACCAGCGCCGCATACAACACGTCCGTCTGACTGAGCGGACTCCCGAGAAGAGCGTTGACGGCAAAGGCTCCAGCGAGCGCGGAGGCGGCGCTTCCGCCTTGACCGCCGGCGAGTGGTAAATTTTTCTCAACGCGAAGCGCAACTCCGACAGACATCGCGCCGGCGCGGTGCAAAACATCCGTGGCTGCAATCGCCGACGCGTGCCGAGTGGGGTCGCGTGGCAGGTCGCGATGACCGGCGTCGATGACCTGGACGCCCGATTGCTCGACGATCCAAGCGCTGACGGAATCGCCGAGCCCCGTGAGGGCGCAGCCGAGAATGTCGAGGCCCGGCCCGATGTTCCCGATGCTGCCAGGAGCGAATGCGCGAACGACCTGGCGCGAGGCGACAGCGTCCGAAATCGATACGATGTGTGGCGAGAGAGGAGTGATGGACACGATCACGTTCAATTTCGCGAATGAACCGTCAGATTGCGACGGCGATGCGACAGAATCGGACTTTATCCAATTTTGCCGGTTCATCCCAGCGTAGAAGTTACTTGACATTGCTTTGAAATCGGGGATAAATCCGGGTGCGAGTGTGACCATCTGGCCGTTCGATGGGTTGAGGGCGCATACAGATGTACGCATCCCGTTCGGTTGTCTGGTCATTCGCTCGGTTCGAAAGGACGCTTCGTCACTGGACGTGAGCCTCCCCCACCACCCTCCTTCACGAGGTGCCTCAGTGCGTCGTATCACTGTCTCGCTCGCTTGCTTACTTACGTTGGCGCTCGCGCCGACAGCGCGAGCTCAAACTCGAACGTTGACTGGCCGCGTGTTCGATGACGCCACCCAGCAAGGAATTCCTGGGGCGCTCGTCAATGTCGTCAATGGAACGCAGGTCACCCAGGCGGGCCCCGATGGCCGCTACCGCCTCGCGCTCCCCAACGCCAAGCTGACGATTCAGTTCCGCGGCCTCGGATACAAGCGGACCATCATCGACGTTGCCGCCGATCGTGCGACACTCGATGTCCCGATGGCCAAGGAAGCGCTGCAGCTGAACGAAGTGGTCGTGACCGGAACAGCCACGACGCAAGAGCGCCGAAACGTTGCGACGGCAGTCTCCACGATCTCGAATGCTGACATCAGCCAGGCGCCGTCGGCGTCGCTCGAGAACGCACTACAAGGCAAGGTCGTCGGTGCGACGATCAACATGAACAGCGGCGCGCCGGGCGGTGGTGGTCAGATTCAGATCCGCGGCGTCACGTCCATCCTCGGCAGCGGCGAGCCGCTGTTTGTCGTCGACGGCGTGATTTTCAGCAACAACGCGTTCTCCGCCGGTATCAACGCGGTGACGCGGGCGAGCGGCGCAACGGCGCAGTCCAACCAGGACAACCCGGTTAACCGGCTTGCCGATTTGAATCCAGAAGAGATCGAGAATATTCAAATTCTCAAGAGCGCTGCGGCGTCGGCGATCTACGGATCGCAGGCAACGAACGGCGTGGTGCTCATCACGACCAAGCGTGGCCACGGCGGCGTGTCGCAGTTCCACCTCACGCAACGCCTCGGCACGAACCAGTCGGACCGCCTGCTCGGCTCGCGGCACTTCACGAAGGCCACGCTGACCGCCGCGACCAACGCGGCCGACGCGAACTTGTATTGCCCGAATGATCCGTGCCCCTACTTCGATTATCAGGGCGATCTGTACGGCAAGACGGGCACGGCATCGGAAACGGCTCTCTCGATGAGCGGTGGTTCCGACATCACGAAATATTTCGCGTCGGTGAACGACAAGACCGATCCGGGCACGATGATCAACACAGCAGCACGCCGTCAGAACGTCCGCCTGAATCTCGATCAGACCTTCGGCAGCCGCTGGAACGCCAGCCTCTCCACGGCGATCTATCGCAGCCAAACCGCGCGCGGTATTTCGAACAACGACAATACGTTCACCAGCCCGATCTACGCGTTCGGCTACACGCCCGCCGTCGTCGATCTGCAGAAGCTCGGCGCCAACGGAAAGCCGATCGACAACCTGTTGCTCCGCGATGTGCTCGGCACGGGATCGAATCCGTTCCAGACCATCACAGCCGTGAAGGACAACGAAGACGTCTGGCGTCAAGTTGGCTCGGGTTCGGCCCGCTTCTCCGCGTTCTCCACGGCGACGCAGTCGCTGTCGTTCAGCGCAATGGGCGGCTTCGATCGCTACGATGCGGAAGGTTCGACGTACGCGCCGAACTACCTCCAGTTCGAGGGGGATGACGGCTTTCCGGGAACGGCGGTGCAGGCGGAAGGTCTCGTCCGTCAGTTCAACGGATCGTTGAACCTCGTCCACACCTACACGCCGTCACAGAATCATTGGTTGCCCGGCATCACGTCGCTCACGACGTCCGGTGGGTTCCAGTATGAGGATCGCGGCCTGAACCAGTACAGTGTGGTCGCGCGCGGTCTGTTGCCGGGCGTGCAGGAGATCAACCAGGGTACGCCGACGATCGCGATGAACAAGTCGATCGTCCGCAACAACGCGTACTATGCCAGCGAAGAATTGCTTGCCTTGAACGACAAGTTCTCAGCATCGGGGCACGTCCGCGCCGAGCGGAGCAGCGTCAACGGCGACCGCGACAAGTACTACTATTGGCCGTCGGTCTCCGCGGCGTATCGTTTCGTGAACCTCGTTCCGCACGCGGATGAAATCAAACTCCGCGGGTCACTCGGTATCTCGGGCAACCAGCCGCTCTACGGCTTGCGCGACAACGTGCTCGTTCCCAATGGATTGATCGACGGCCGCAACGCGGTCGCCGAGCCGACGACCATCGGCAACGGCGCGATCGCGCCTGAGCGGATGCGTGAATCTGAAGTCGGACTTGACGGTTCCTTCTTCGACGCGCGCGTCGGCATCGAGGGGAGCTACTACAACCGGACGATCACGGACATGTTGTTGGTCGCGCCATTGGCGCCGTCCAGTGGTTTCGGAAGCCGGTACGTCAACGGCGGTCAGATGAAGACGGCCGGCGTCGAGCTCGCGCTCACGCTGCTCCCCATCCGCAACAAGAATTTCACGTGGTCGTCGCGAATGCAGTATTACTCGTTCGCGTCGCGTATCGTCTCCCTGCCTGCCGACGTTCCGGATTTCGTCGTCGCGAACAGCGGCTTCGGCGCCCAGTACGGCCGCGGTCATATCGCGCGTGGCCAGAAGGCGACCGCGATTTGGGGCAACTTGACCAATTCGGCTGGCATCGTCGTCGACACGATTTTGGCGGATGCGAACCCGAACTTCACGATGGGGTTCAGCAACGATTTCAATTTCCACGGCTTGACGATCAACACCCTGTTCGACTGGAGACAGGGCGGCTATGTGTCGGACATGACGAACAATCTGTTCGACGAAGGCCAGAACTCGTGGGATTACGACAAGCCATCGCCGGATCCGAAAGTCGGTGCGACGCTCGGCGCGTACCGTTACAACAAGTGGGACGCCGGTCGTAACGCGGGCCAGTATATCGAGAATGGATCGTACGTGAAGCTACGCGAAATCACCGTGACGTATCCGATCCCCCTGCGCTTGTCGCAGAAGATTCTTCCGGGCTCACATGAAGCGCGCCTCTCCTTCAGCGGCCGCAACCTGAAGACGTGGTCCAACTATTGGAGCTTCGATCCAGAAGTGAACAACTTCGGCAACCAGAACGTCGTCCGCTTCGTCGATCTTGCTCCGTTCCCGCCGACCCGGTCGTTCCTCTTCGGCATCGACATCGGGTACTAACCATGCGAGCTCACACACACGATCGAACCTCTTCGAGGACAGATTTCATGAAGCGCTTGTTTCATCCCGGCATCTGCTCGGTCGCGCTCGGCGCTTTGGCGCTGGGAGGGTGCGGTGACCGACTGGATGTGCCGAATTTCCAGAACCCCACCGTCACGTCGATCACGTCTGATCCGATCGCGGCCATTCCGGTGCTCGCCACCGGCGTCCTGCGGGACGATCGTGGCCAAATGGGCGGTTACATCCTCGGCGTAGGCATCCTCGGCCGCGAAGCGTACAACTATACGCCCACCGAAGGGCGGAACACGTCAGGCTTCCTGACCTCGGACGTCAACAACGGAACGAGTTTTGGTGGCGTCGCACTGTGGCCCGGCCCGTACTTCACGGTTCGCGATGCGTTCAACACGCTCGCCGTGATCGACGCCGCCGGCGCCATCTTCACCGACGCGCAGAAGAACGCTATGAAGGGGCTGATGCACACGGAAGTCGCGCTCAGCCTTCTGTATCTCATCAATACGCGCGACAAGCTTGGAATTCCTGTCGAGGTGTACGACGACGCCACCAAGTTGGCTCCGTTCGTCTCACGCGATTCGGCGTTCACCTACATCATCGCCACGCTCAACCAGGCGCAAACCGAATTGGGGAATGGGGGAACGACATTCCCGTTCACGCTCCATTCCGGGTTCACTGGATTCACCACGCCGGCGACATTTGCAACGTTCAATCGGGCACTCGCGGCACGCGTCAACGCGTACCGCGCGTCCCTCGGTTTGGCGGGCTGTGGCGCGGCAAAAAGCGCGGCCTGCTATCAGACGGTGCTCACGAACCTTCAAGCGTCGTTCATCGACGCGGCCGGCGCGCTGTCGAACGGTGTGTTCAACGTGTACTCGGCCGCGGCGAACGATGTCGCCAATGGTCAGAGCAACCAGGCCGGTACGTCGGTGGTCGCTCATGCCAAAGCGGACAGCGGCATCAAGCTTCGCGCCGATGGTACGAGCGATCTTCGCTTTACCACGAAGGTCATCAAACTGGCCGCGCCCAAGGCGCCGCCCAGCACGGTGCAGGCCGTGGCGACGAATTTCGACTACTCGATCTACGCGCTCCGGACCGATCCGATCCCGACAATTCGCAACGAAGAGTTGATTCTTCTCCGCGCGGAAGCCGAGTACTACACCGGCGACCTGACGGGCGCGCTGAATGACATCAACCTCATTCGCACCAAGTCCGGTGGATTGGCCACGCGTGCCGCGTTCGCAAACGAAGCCGATTTCCTGGATGAGTTGCTGTACAACCGCCGCCTCTCACTGCTGTTCGAGGGACATCGGTGGGTCGACATGCGCCGCTTCGGTCGTCTCAACCAACTCACGATCGACGTCCCATCGCACGTTGTCGTCAACAATCTCCCCATTCCGCAGGGCGAGTGTCTCGAGCGCGCCAACGCACCAGCAAACCTGAAAGCTCCAGGCTGCTGATGCGCTGAGCGTTCGGCGTCAAAATAAGGAAGGGCCGGCCGGGGATGCTTCCCGCCCGGCCTTTCTTTCGTGACAGGACGGGAGGCCAGATTAAGGCTTCTTGTACACCGTGCCGTTCTTCATCACCATCTGCACATGATGCAACGTGGTGATGTCCTTGGTCGGATCGCCGGTGACGGCAACCAGGTCGGCGAACAGACCCGCCTTCACCGTGCCGATGCGATCTTCCCAGTGCAACATCTTCGCGTCATTCACCGTCGCGGCGCGAAGGGCTTGAAGCGGCGTCAATCCGTTGGTCACCAGGCCCTCGACCTCCGCCGCATTGTCGCCGTGCGCCGCCGGGCCCGAATCGCTTCCGTTGCAAATGGTGACGCCGGCGTCCATCGCCATTTTCAGCACGGCCTTCTTGTTTCGACCGCCAACCGACACGGTCGGCACGTAACAGACACCGTGCTCCGCCATCAACTTGAAGACTTCAGGCGTGCCGTTGTCGCCATGTTCAATCGTCGCGACGCCGGCGAGCGTCGCGCGGCGCATTCCTTCCGCCGTGGTCGAGTGGGCCGCGACGGACCGGCCGGAACTCTTGGCGATCGACACGATGAGATTCAGCTCGTCCTGCGTGAATCCGGGCATCGCTTCGCCGTTCGGGCCCCAGCGATAGTCGGCGTACACTTTGATCCAATCGGCGCCATGCTTGATCTGATCGCGCACGACGTGACTGATCTTGTCTGGACCGTCCGCTTCTTCGGCGCCTTGCGGAATGTCGTCCATATACTCGGTCGCGAAGTTCTTCGGCGCGTACTGGCCCGTGACGACCATCGCCCGCGTGACCACGGCCATGCGCGGGCCGGGAATGATTCCCTGATTGATCGCCTGCTTGAGCCCCACGTCGGCGTACCCGGCGCCCTCGGTTCCGAGATCTCTCACGGTCGTGAAACCCGCGAGGAGTGTGGCGCGTGCGTGGTTGACGGCGCGCGCGACACGCAGCGCTTCCGACTCGTGAAGCACCTGATCGTCCCACGGCGTTTCGTTGTAGGGATGCAACAACAGGTGTGAGTGTCCTTCAATCAGGCCGGGAATGAGCGTCGTTCCCGGCAATGCGATCGTTGTCGCGTCGGCCGGGGCGGTGACTTGCGTCTTTGGTCCGACGGCTTCGATGCGCTCACCGCGCACCAGGACGACCCAGCCGTCGTGCGGCGCTGCGTCGACGCCGTCCCAAACGCGATCGGGAACGAGCAGTGTCGGTGGCCCGACCGGGACCGGCGCATTGCCTCGGCCGCCACGACCGCCGGCCTGGCCGAGTACAATGGCGGGAAGGAGCACAGCAACGACGACGATGAGAGAAGTCTTACGCATTGTGAGGCTCAGGTTGGAGAAACCGGAACGACCGGCCATCAAATATCTCGCGTCAACGGCAATCCCGCAGCCTCCCACGCCCGAATCCCGCCCACCACGTTGGCGACGTTCGTGAACCCCTGCGCCTCGAGCAGGCTCGTGCCGATCACTGAGCGCGTTCCGCCCTGACAGTGCACGGCGATCGGCGTGTCGCGGGGGAGCTCGCTCGACAGCGCGACGAGATCCCCCAGAAAGAGATGCTTGGCGCCGGGCATGTGGCCTTCGCTCCATTCGCTGGCGGCGCGCACGTCGATCACCGTTCTCTCGTTGGCGGCCGCGAGATGTCCGACGTCGATCTGTGCAACGGTAGGCAGCTGCCCGTGCTTCGCCCGCCACTCCTCGCGAAGCGACGCGCCCGCCCAACCGATCACTCGGTCCAGCCCAATGAGGGTCAGCGCATGCCGCGCCCGAGCGATACGCCGCCGGTCGTCGGCGAGCAGCACGATATCGCGATCGTAGGGCAGGAGGGAACCGGCCCACATAGCGAACGAGGCTCCTGTCGGCAAATTGAGCGTCGACGGAAGGTGCCCCGACGCGTAATCGGCGGTGGATCGAACGTCGACGACGGACGCACCCGCGGCTTTGGCGCGCTCGTACGCTTTCAGTTTGAGCTCGCGAAGTTCGGCCGGCGCCACCGCGGCCGGCGCAGGACCAGCGCGATTGATCGCCTTCATTTTCGCGAAGTATTTCGGCGGCTCGGGTTGTCCAGCGAGCACCTCGCGAACGAACCGGTCCTCGTCGGCGATTTGAAACGCCCAGTTCGCGATGCGCTCATACCCCAACGTCGTCGACGGCATTGCGCCGAGCGCTTTGCCGCACGCTGAACCGGCGCCATGACCGGGCCAGATTTGCAGGAAGTCAGGCAGGCTGCCCATCTCGCGCAGTGAGTTGAAGAGCGCTCGCGCCAATGCATCCATCGTCCCCTCGATGTTGGCGGCGCGCTCGAGCAGATCCGGGCGGCCCACGTCGCCCGCGAAGACGAAATCACCGCTCAACATTCCGACCGGTTGGTCGCTCGTCGCGCGATCCGTGACGACAAAGCAAATGTGCTCCGGTGTGTGCCCCGGTGTTTCGCGAACGGTCAACCGCACCGGACCAAGGCTGACATGGTCGCCGTCTCGGACGACGCGCGCGCCATCCTCTTTCGCGAATTGGTATTGCCAGTCGTTGCCGCCCGATCCGGAAAGAATGAGTCGAGCGCCGGTCTTGCGAGCGAGATCGCGCGCTCCCGACACGAAGTCGGCATGAATGTGCGTCTCGGCGACGAACGCGATAGTGAGCTTGTGCCGAGCCGCGGCGTCGATGTAGCGGTCGATGTCGCGGTTCGGATCGACGACGATGGCGAGCTTGGCCTCCTGACAACCGACGAGATAACTCGTTTGGGCGAGGAGTTCATCATGGAAACGTTCAAGAAGCATATCGGAGAATGCCTTGCGGACCCTGTGTACGCAACGCAACCTTGGACGATGCGTTCAATCGTGGCGCTCTTGGTCGCGACGGTGTCGGCCGCGGCACTGCGCGCTCAGACGATCGAGACGCCCGTGCCGTTCGACTCGGCGCGTCGTGTCATGGCTGTCACGCCAACCGTCGCTGAACGCCTCCAGCTCGGTGGCCCTTCGTGGCCGGTGCGCGGAGACTATCGCGAGACTCGCCTCTACGCGGTCAGTCCCGCCGGCGGTTTCATGCTCGTCATTCTGCGCCCGGACGGCGCGATGGAACGGCTTCCGCTCTCGACATCGGAACGAGCGGCCCTTGCCGATGCCATCGACGCAAGCATGGCCCGCGCCGGACGACCATCGGCCGAGTTGGCGGCGAATACCGTGTCTGAGCCGGCGGGCAACGCGTTCGCGAGACATCAGACTTTCCTCGCGGCGGCGGCGTACGGTCCATTAGCCGCATCCCTCGCCGACGATGGAAGCGTGGCCGGCGCCGCATACCTCGCCGTCACCGGCCTCACGTTTTTCATCTCGTACGGCGCTGCGCAGACCAATCACTTCACGCGCGCTCAGAGCGATTTGGCGGGAGATCTCGGACTCGCCGGCGGCGGCGCTGGTTATCTGTTTGCTTATTCCGCGACTGGTAACTCGGACAAGGGCGTGCGCGGGATTGCGCTGGCGTCCGCAGTCGTTGGAACGGTTGCCGGTGCGGGACTCGGACGAACTCTTTCAGATGCCGAAGCGCACGCCGCAACGCTGGGCATCGAATCAGCGGCGGCGTTCGCGTTGGCGGCAAGCAGCATCGCCGGAGCTCCCGGACGAGGCACGGCGGCCGCGGTCGGAGCGGTTGGCTTAGGACTCGGATATCCGATCGGCGTTCGCTACCCGCGAAGAGTTGGGTACAGTGTGACGGCCGGCGATGTCGAGGCGACGAGCACGGTCGGCATTGTCGCCGGCCTCTTTGGTGCCGCAGTGCTTGGCCACATCGATAACCCGAGCGCTCGCCAGATCTCGAGCTACGTTGCGCCGGCGTATTTGGCCGGCATCTTCATTGGCGACAGGATGCTGGCCCGGCCCTTTGACTTGACGCAAGCACAGGCAAACATCCTCCGGGTTGGCGCGGAGGATGGCGGTTTGATCGGATTGGTGGTTCCGGTGGTCGCTAAGAACGACAACCAGGCGCTCATCTTCGGCTCAGCCGGCGTTGGAGCGGCCTTGGGAATGGTCGCGATTGCCTCAGGATTTCATCCTGCGACCGAGTCGATTGCGCGCGTGGGCAGCGCCGGAGCGAGCGGTGGGAGCCGAGTTCGGTTGACGCTCGCGCCGGCGGGAATTCTTGCGACACTCGGCGGCGCGCGCGGCACACGCACCGTCGCCAGCATCACGTTCTGATCCGCTCCAACGTCGTCTGGACGGCGGTCGTAAAAGGACGTACGGTTGCAACACCCTCACACGGTTGCAACATCCTCATACCGAAGGCGTTTCCGATGAGAAAGCCTGTTCTCGCGCTGACCGTCGCGCTCCTTCTCCCCGTCGCCGCTCAGGCCCAAAAGAAAACCATCACTCCCGCGGACTGGGACAAATGGAAATCGATCAGCGCTCCCGCGTTGTCGAACGACGGCAAGTGGGCGGCGTACACTCTGCTGCCGCAAGTTGGCGACGGCGAGCTCGTCATCCGATCGACGTCCGGACCAACAGAATTCCGGGTGCCTCGAGGATACCTGAGCCGGGCGAACAACACGCCGGGCGGGTTGCGCGCCGCCGCAGCGGCGGCGAACCCTGAAGGCGAACCAACGGGACCCACCGCTTCTCCCGCGCAGATCACCTCGGACAGCCGCTACGTCTTGGTGAGCACTCAAGCGCCGCAGGCCGAGGTGGAGCGCGCCGGACGCGGTCGTGGCGCCGCTGCGGGAAATCGGCAGTCCCTGGTCATCGTGAGTCTGTCCGACGGAAAGATGACCACGATCGCTGGAGTGCGATCGTTTCGGCTCGCGCGTGACAACGCGAAATGGCTCGCCTACGTCCCCGAGCCCGACTCGGCCTCCGGCGACTCCACGGGTCGCGCCCAGGGCGCAGCTCCGGCGGTCGCGGGCGGCGGTCGCGGAGGGCGTGGAGGACGCGGCGGCGGGGGGGCTGGTGGCGCCGCGAGCGGACGTCGCCAGTTTGGTGGTCCGCTTGTGCTTCGCAATTTGGCAACGGGCGCTGAAGAACGTCTCACCGACGTCCTCGCCTTCGCGTTCGACGACAGCGCGAAAGTCCTCGGCTACACGGTCGTCTCGCGCGACACGACCAAGGACGGCGCGTACCTTCGCAACTTGACGAGCAATGCGACCACAACGCTCCTGAGCGGCCGTGGGGACTACAAAGGCCTCACCTTCGATCGCACAGGTGGTCAGCTGGTCTTTCTCTCAGACCGCGACGAATTCGGTCGCGGCGACAAGCCGCGCTACTCGATGTACCAAGCGTCAGTGAAGGGCGGAGCGGCACAGATTATCGTTGCGCCAGCTCAGGTGCCAACGGGCCTGCATCTGGCCGACAACGGTCCGTTGGCGTTCACGCGCTCAGGCACCGCAATTACGTTTGCCATCGCCCCGCCGCCGATCGATTCCGTGCCGGCCGACTCACTCGTCGGCAAAGCCGTGTTCGATCTCTGGCACTACAAAGACCAAGTCCTTCAGCCGACACAGAAAATCAACGCGGCGCGCGATCGCAATAAGTCGTACGGCGCGATCTATCATCTCGCGTCGAAAAAATTGGTTCAGCTCGCTGACGATTCTATTCCGGCTGTGACCGTTTCCGACGACGGAAAAATCGGCGTCGCGAACTCGCGGGATCGCTACATGATCGAGCAGATGTGGGGCGATGGCGGAACCGACGTTTACATGGTCGATGCGACGAATGGGTCGCGAAAACTAGTGAGAGAAAAGATTAATGGAAACGCGCAACTGTCGCCCGACGCGAAGTTTGCGTACTTCTATGACAAGGGTCACTGGTACACCTACAACACGGCGACCGCCAAGGTCACCGACCTCACCGGCGGGATGAAAAACGTTCGCTTCGACAACGAGACGGACGATCATCCGGCAGCAGCGCCGTCGTGGGGTGTGGCAGGCTGGACCAAGGGTGACAAGTCGATGCTCGTGTACGACCGCTTCGACATCTGGGATCTCGATCCAACTGGAGCCCGCGCGCCAGTAGTGGTTACCGATTCCGTCGGTCGCAAGAATTCGATCCAGTTCAGGTTGGCCGAAGGTGGCGGCGGTGGTCGGGGCGGCCGAGGTGGCGGCGGTGGACGCGGTGGTGCCGCGGCCAGTGGAGACGAACGCGGTATCGATCCAACCGAGCCGCTAATGCTTCGCGCCACCAACACCGAGACCATGGCGTCCGGGTTCTATCGCGACCAACTCGGCGTGAAGAAAGAGCCGGAGAAGATCGTGATGTCCGACCTCGCGTACGGCGCTCCGGTGAAAGCGGCCAACGCCGACGAGTGGATGCTCACCAAGAGCACGTTCACCGAATTCCCGAATCTCTGGGTGGGTCCGTCGCTCACGAGTCTGACCAAAATCTCCGACGCCAATCCCCAGCAGAAGGACTACAACTGGGGCACGGTCGAGCTGGTGCATTGGACGAGCACCGACGGCAAGGCGCTCAAGGGCATGCTGTTCAAGCCGGAGAATTTTGATCCGACCAAGAAGTACCCTATGATCTCGTACTTCTATGAGCTCAACTCGCAGACGCTGCACAGTTACGTGCCGCCGAATGGGCGTAATTCGATCAACTACACGCACTACGTGTCGAATGGCTACCTGATCTTCGTTCCGGACATCGTCTACGAGACCGGGTATCCTGGACCGAGTGCGGTGAATGCCGTCGTGCCGGGCGTGCAGATGCTGCTCGATCGCGGCTACGTCGATCCCAAGGGACTTGGCCTGCAGGGTCACTCGTGGGGCGGATATCAGACGGCGTACATCATTACGCAGTCGCACCTGTTCTCCGCGGCCATGGCTGGTGCTCCCGTCGCGAACATGACGAGCGCCTACGGCGGCATTCGGTGGGGCAGCGGCATTGCGCGGTCAGGACAATACGAGAGCGGTCAGAGTCGAATCGGCAAAGCCGTGATCGAAGCGCCGAACTTATACATCCAGAATTCGCCGCTCTTCTGGCTCGACCGCGTGACGACTCCGCTGTTCATTCTGGCCGACGACATGGACGACGCGGTGCCCTGGTACCAGGGCATCGAGCTGTTCGTTGGCATGCGCCGGCTCGGCAAAGAGGCCTATCTGATCGACTACAACAACGATCTGCACAGCCCGGCCAGCCGCGCCAACCAACGCGACATCGCGATGCGCATGCAGCAGTTCTTCGACAACAAACTGAGAGGCGCACCGGCGCCTGACTGGATGGTGCACGGCATTCCGTACGTCGCCAAGGGCAAAGACCAGCTCGGACCCGCGCCCGTGCAGGCGGGCGTGATCACCCCGGAAACACACAAACAGCCGTAAGACTTTTCTAATTCACCTTCAGCTCAAACCAGATGTTCTCCATGAGAAAGGTCGCTGTCATTCTCGCCATCGCGCTCGCGGTCCCCACGCTCGCGCACGCGCAGAAGAAAGTCCTGACCCAGGCTGACTGGGACAAATGGAAGTCGATCAGTTCACCAGCGCTCTCGGCGGACGGAAAGTGGGCGGCCTACACACTGATTCCCCAGGTCGGCGACGGCGAATTGGTCATTCGTTCGACGACGAGCAGCACTGAGTTCCGCGTTCCGCGCGGCTATCTCGGTCGGCCGAACAACGTCCCTGGCGGACTGCGCGGACCCGCAGGAGCGGCACCGGAAGAGGGTGGTCCCGCAGGTCCGACGGCTACACCGGCGCAGATCACCTCCAACAGCCGGTTCGTGCTCGTGAGCACACAACCAAACCAGGCCGATGTCGAGCGCGCCGGTCGTGGGCGCGGTGCAGCGGCGGCCAACCGGCAGTCGTTGGTCATCGTCAGCCTGCCGGACGGAAAGGGAACAACCATTCCCGGCGTTCGGTCGTTCCGCATCGCGCGCGACAACCCAACGTGGTTGGCGTACGTACCCGAGCCGGATTCGGCGGCAGGTGATTCCACCGGTCGCGCTGCTGGTGCCGCCGCAGCGGGGGGCGGTGGTGGACGCGGAGGTCGCGGCGGTCGTGGAGGCGGCGGTGGTGCGCCAGGCGGACGTCGTCAATTCGGCGGGCCGCTCGTATTGCGCAACCTGTCGACGGGCGCCGAGGAACGCTTGACCGACGTGCTCACGTTCGCGTTCGATGATAGCGCCAAAGTACTCGGCTACACGGTCGTGTCGCGCGACACGACGAAGGACGGTGCGTTCCTGCGCAACATGTCGACCGGCGCGACGACCACGCTGTTGAACGGACACGGTGACTATAAGGCGCTGGCCTTTGATCGTACCGGCAGTCAGATCGTGTTCGTTTCAGACCGCGATGAGTTCGGCCGCGGCGACAAGCCGCGCTACGCGTTGTACCACGCGTCGGTAAAGGGCGGGGCAGCGCAGGCCGTAGTCACGCCGGCAATGGTGCCGACGGGATTGCACATCGCCGACGGTGGGCAACTCGCGTTCAATCGCAGTGGGACGGCGATCACATTCGCTGTCGCTCCACCAGCGATCGACTCCGTGCCGGCCGATTCTCTCGTCGGCAAGGCCATGTTCGATTTGTGGAATTACAAAGATCCCACATTGCAGCCCGCGCAGAAGCTCAGCGCGGCGCGCGATCGCAACAAGTCGTATCAGGCCGTCTACTTTCCCGCGACCAAGAAGTTCGTGCAGCTCGCCGACGACACGATTCCCAACGTCGCGCTTTCGGAAGACGGTAGGTTCGGCGTCGCCAATTCGCGCGAACGGTACATGGTCGAATCGATGTGGGGGGACGGCGGCACGGACATCTATTACGTCGACGTGACGACCGGCGCGCGCAAGCTCGTGAAGGAACGCGCGCAGGGTGCGGCCCAGCTCTCGCCGGACGCGAAGTACGTATCGTTCTTCGATCAGGGCAAATGGTTCGCGTTCAACACAGCCACATCGAAGATCGCTGATTTGAGCGCGACGGCGAAGGGCGTGAGCTTCGTGCAAGAGACGCACGATACGCCTGATGCCGCGCCGGCCTGGGGCATTGCCGGTTGGACCAAAGGCGACAAGTCGGTACTCATCTATGATCGATATGACATCTGGGAAGTCGATCCGAGCGGCGTGAAGCCGGCGACGGTCGTCACGGATTCTGTCGGTCGTCGCAACACG
>Ga0193753_10000505_pt1 | contig 38156 bp, 33 predicted proteins | sample H1c2metaG_FD_144925 | JGI IMG/M metagenome (GOLD analysis project Ga0193753, IMG submission 144925) | Soil microbial communities from a riparian zone of the East river system, Colorado, United States - H1c2 | ecosystem: Environmental > Terrestrial > Soil > Riparian zone | place: USA: East...
GGGTGGGCGCGGCACGCCGACCGCGTCGCGGCCGGGCGCGTCGCCGCGCGCCGGGAACAGCCGCTCGAGGTCGACCGGGCGATCGGTCCAGAAGCGGACCACCCGGGTCCGCTCCGCGCCCCGCTGGGCGTAGACGTAGCGGTAGCCGGGCGCGCCCCGCACCGCCAGCTCGCCGGTCGCGGCGAGCTCGTCGGAGGTGAGCTGGCCCAGGCAGGCGACGTAGCCGCGGCCGCCGTCGCCGGCGCGCTGGAAGCCGCTCGCCCGGCCGGAGCAGCCCACCTCGGCGTCGTCGAGCACCGCGGTCACCTCCGCCGCGCGGGTGGTGGTCTCGAAGTAGAGCCGGCTGCCGTTGAGCTCGAGCGCGCGCGCCTGCCCGTCACCGGGACCGGCCAGCTGGACCAGCCCGGCGCCGAGATCGAGGAGCGCGCCGTCCACCTGGTCGCGGCCGAGCTTGCCGGCCAGGAGCTGGAGCCCGGCGGCGACCACGAGCGCGAACAGCGACAGGCGCGCCACCGGCGGGGCGAGTCGAGCCAGCCGGCCAGGCGCGCGCGTCGCGCGCATCGCGCGCATCACGGGCCTCACGGGCACCACCCGGTCTGCTGGCAGAACGCGCCGGTCGCCACGCTGGCCACCGTCTCCCCGCCCGGAGTCTCGTTGCACATGGCCGAGAACGCCGCGCCGACCGTGATGTCGCCGCCGCCGATCGAGCGCGGTCGCGACACCCGGCCCCGACGCTCGGCGCCGAACACCGGGCGGAACGCGGGGCCGAACATGCCGCGGAAGTCGATCGCGAAGCCGAGGAAGCGATTCTCGATGTTGACGATGGCGGCCCGGCTGCCCTCCAGCTGCTCGTCGGACAGCTGCGGCCCGCTCGAGAACTGGCAGCGCGACGAGCCCGGCCCGCCGCACCCGCCGGTCATCTGCTCCCACGCGCAGGTGCGGGCGATCTCGTTGACGACCATCTTCTTCTCGAGCGTGCGGTGCATGAAGAACGCGCAACCCCACACGATGAAGAAGAACGGCACCAGGATCAGCGCCTCCACCGACGCCACCCCGCGCTGGCCGCGCATGCTCCGGCCGCGGCGCATCAGTGCACCACCGCCCGCTCGAGGCCGCGCTGGAACAGGTTGTCGAGCGCGCCGCAGTCGATCGACAGCGTGGAGCACGGCTGCGGACCGTCGACCCGGACCCGGCGCAGGCGCGCCTTCCACCGCTGGTTCCACAGCCACTGGTCGCGCCCGTCGGGCCCGTCGTAGTAGTACTCGGCCTGGGCCAGGGAGACGCTGGCCAGCGCGGCCAGCCCGTTCTGGTTGTCGTCGGCGGCCTCGTTCTGACCCCGGGTCGCCACCTCCACCCCGCGCTCGGACAGCGCGAAGTCGAAGTGACCGCCGACCGCGACCCGGATCTGCAGCCGCTCGCTGCCCAGCACCGCGGTGTCGCTGAGGTGCTGCGGCACCATGAAGAGCGCGCTGGCCGGATCGATCTGGTTCATCACCTCGCGCGCCTTGAGCGCCGCGACCACGCCGACCGGGTTCGACGCGATGAAGCCCATCGCGACCGAGAACGGGCGGAACGGCAGGACCGCGAGCGGCACCGCCGGCGCCGCCGAGCGCGCGATGAGCTCGTCCACCGTCGAGTCCTCGACCGGTAGCCGGCGGAAGGCCGGGTACGGGAAGGCGGCCTGGACCGCCGGGTGATAGGCGCCGGTCGCCGCCGCCATCGCGTGGGCCTGCGCCGCCAGCGGGATCGCGGTCGCCACCGCGTTGGCCGCCGTGTTGCCGGCCCGCAGGATGCCGAACAGCGGGCGCGACAGCCGGGTGTCGTGGGCGGCGCCGGCGTCGCGCACCGCGATGAGCCCCGGCCGCTGCCCGGCGAACTGCAGCACCGCCAGCGCGATCGCCGACGGGGCGATGTAGGCGTGGACCAGCCGGGTGGCGGTCACCACCGCCAGCACGCCGGCGGTCGACACGTTGATGAGCGCGATGAGGTTCATGCCGCGCGCCTGGACGGTGGCGCCGGCGAAGGCGGCCGCGTCGGCGGCGTCCTGCATGCGCTCGCGGAAGACGATCGCCGAGCCGATCCCCTTCACGTAGTAGAGGAAGCCGACCAGGAGGGCGGCCATGAACACGCCCATCACCAGGACCGCGCCGCCCTGGTCGCGCGCCACCGACGGTCGAGCAGCGCGGCTCACGGGGTCTGCCCCGCGTAGAGGTAGCCGGCCCCCTGGTTGCGAAGGCTGGCCTCACCGCGGAGGATGAGGTAGCGCGCGCCGTCGGCCCCGGGCAGGGCCAGCGGGGCGATCTGGCCCAGCTCGGAGGCGGTCAGCTTGGCCGCCACGCCGGTCGGGCCGTCGCACATGATCCGCGACACCAGCGGGACCGAGCAGCGGAACAGGTAGGTGACTCGCACGGTGACCAGCTCGTCGGCGCCGAACTGGGTGCGGGTGGAGCTCGAGCCGGGCGCGGGCGGGAAGGTGACCGCAAGCGCCAGCCGGTTGTAGCGCTGCGCCCCCTCGATCGCGCGCTCGTCGCCATCCCCGATCGCGACGGCGATGTTGTCCTCGCCGCCCTCGAGCGCGGTCGCGGTCGGCGCCACCGCCAGGAGAGGAATCGACGCCGCGGTGCGGATGTCGCGGAAGCGCGCCCCGCCGGCCGCGTCGGTCCCGCCGTTGCCCAGGCCGGCGCCGGTCATGAAGGCGTCCAGCGGCGACGGCTGCGGCGCGCTGCCGCCGAGGTCGACTCGCCCGCGCGGCGCGCCGCCGTAGAGGGCGGGATCGTCGTCGAGCACCACGACCGCCGCGCGCACCGCGCGGGTGGAGGCGTGCTGCACCACCAGCCGGGCCGCGTACACGAACCCGAGCTCGACGATGGCGAGGAAGAGGAGGAAGACCGGCATGAAGACCAGCAGGAACTCGACGTAGACCGCGCCGCGCAGGTCATGGCGTAGGCCCATCGGTCAGCTCCACGGCAGCGGGTGGCGCATGGCCACCGCCAGGAGGGTGCCGGCCAGGGCGAACGCGCCCAGCCTGACCGCGGTCATGAGCTCGGGCGCGATCTCGCGCCGGAAGCGGCGCGGCAGGATCGGGTTGATGGCGAGGAACAGCGCGTTGGCGATGGTCCGCAGCAGCCGGCCCCGCCAGGCCAGACGGCCCAGCGAGATGACCGCCGCGGCCATGAAGGTGGCGAGCTGGGCCTCGACCCCGAGCGAGAGGCCGGCGATCGCGCCGATGGCGGCGAACAGCTTCACGTCGCCGCCACCGGCCGCGCCGCGCCGGAACAACCAGTACGGGACCAGCCCGCACAGCACCGCCGCGCCGACCGAGCTGAGCCCGGCCCACGGACCGCCGGTGATCGCGTGGACGACCGGCGCCACCACCAGGGGCGGGAGAGTCAGCCAGTTCGGGATCTCGCCGCGGCGAAAGTCGGTGACCGCGGCGATCGCCGCGATGACCAGCGCGGATCCGTGTGCGATCGCGGTTGGGTCCATGGTGCCTCTCCGGCCGCTCGTCTCGGCCCGGCGACTGGGGTGGCTCTAGTCCTGATCGGTCTGGGTGGGCAGGCCGTCGACCTGGGTGGTCGATCCGTCGACCTTGTCCCTCACCTTGCGGCCGAACCGCTGCCACACCCCGAAGCCGACCACGGCGATGAGGCACAGGATGATGATGTACTCGACGGTGGTGAGGCCCCGGATGTCGCCCAGGAGCCTTCGCTTGGTTCTCTTCCGACGGTTCGCGATCTTCGTAGACATGAAACTTCCTCCGGTCAGGGGATCGGCAACACGATGAGCAGCTCGGCGTAGCGAAACAGGCGCAGGAGCGGCAGCCCGAGGGCGAGAGCCGCGGCCGCACCAGCCAGGGTGACGAGGGTCAGTAGCGACAGGTACTCGACGTAGATCGCCCCGTGCTCATCGCGGACCATCGACTTCATGGTGCTGGCGTAAGAGCAAGGCGCGCGCCGTCGACGGCGGGTCGCAAGTGCAGGGAGGGCGTGCCCGGCCGATCTGCCGGGCTGGTGTCGCAACAGCATCTGCAACGTTCCAGGGCTGTAACAGGGGATGGGACGCGCGCCGGATCAGCCCGGATCGCAGAACGCGCACTCGCACAGCTCGTCCTCGCCGCCGGCGCAGTCGCTGGTCCCGTCGCAGAACTGATAGAACTCGAGGCAGCGGCCGTCGTCGCAGGCCAGCTGGCCGGCCCGGCACGAGCCGTCGCCGCAGCGCGCCTCGTCCTCGCCGGACGGGCACTCGGAGCGCCCGTTGCAGACGTTGGCCACGTTGGTGCACGACCCGTCGCACGGGATCGCGTCGCCGCACGGCGGACAGCCGGCCCCGCACGTCTGACAGGCATCGACGCAGCAGTCGCCGTTCTCGGCGCAGTCGTCGCCGCAGTAGCAGCCGAACGGGGCCACCCCGCCGCACGCCTCCTCGGCCGCGCAGCCGCAGTCCTCCGGGCAATTGGCGTCGGTCTCGTCCACCGAGCACTGGCCGTCGCCGCACACCGCGTCGAGCCCGCCGACGATGGTGGGCAGCGACGCCAGGTACGGGCCCATGTCGGCCACGGTGAACAGCTCGAGCTCGACCTGCGGCATGTCGCCGGCGGTGAGCGCGGCGCCGGCCCGGCTGGACACCTCGCCCAGCACCCGCGCGACCGGCGAGGCGGCCATCCCGGCCCAGTCCTGGCCGGCGTCCGGCGCGGCGATGTCGAGGCCGCCGATCGCGCCGGTCACCCGGTCGCTGACGATGCCGACCTGCCAGTCGGCGTAGACGGTGCCGTCGTCGCCGGTGACCCGCGCGCCGAGCATGTCGCCGGCGCCCGGCTCGTCGGCGCGGCGCTGGCCGGGGACCACGCGCGCCTCGATGGTCACCCGCTCCCCGTCCACCGACGTGGTCGCGCGCAGCCCGTCGATCGGGTCGGCCACCTCGATGTCGAGCGCGTCGCCGTCGGGGCTGGAGTCGCCGTCGTCTCCGCCGCTGCCGGACGATCCGCACGCGCCGGCCGCGAGGGCCAGGAGCAGCGCGGCGAGGGCGCGGGTGGCGCCGCTGGTCTGGGTGATGGTCAGGGTCATGGTCGTGGTCCTCGTCCTCGTGATGGTCGGTGCCGGGGTCGCGAGCGGGCTCATCAGCAGCCCCCCGCGCGGCCCCAGAGGTCGAGCATTCGCTGGATCCCGTTCCACTCCTTGCCGACCCGCGCGACGCCGTCCTGCGGCGCCTCGTCGGCGGACAGCCCGTCGGGCGAGCCGCCGCTGTTGATCTGGTAGACGCGGCCGTCCGGATCGAGGGTCGGCCCGCCCGAGTCGCCGTGGCACAGCATGTGAGTCTCGCCGCCGCGCCGGAAGTGCCTGACCCGCTTGCGCGCCGCCTCGCCGTTGCACACGCCGTAGCCCCAGCGCGAGACGACCGTGCCGTTCGGCGGGCCGTTCCTGCTCAGCCGGGCCGGGTGCGCGACGCTGCACGGGACCGCGCTCTTCAACCGGATGAGGCCGACGTCGTCCGGGTCGCCGCTGACGTTGTGCGGCGCGCCGTCGAAGTTGTGGTACCCGTCGATCTGGTAGCGGTGAGTCTGGATGCCGCCGGTCGAGTTGCGGGTCCGGACCTCGAGGTAGCCGTAGTTGCCCTTGCGGTCCTGGTTTCGGTACTCGACGCAGTGACCGGCGGTGATCGCGATCTTGCGGTCGATGAGGGTCGCGGTGCACGCGAACCACTGGTCGTGGTTCTTGATGTTCTGGAACATCTGCGCGACCTCAGGGTGATCGTCGCGCGCGCGCCCGCCGCGGATCTCCTGGCCGGAGGAGCCCTCGTCGAACGGTTCCTCGCTGCACGACCAGGAGAGCGCGCAGAGCGCGCCGACCAGAACATGTCCCGCCGCGTTTCTCATGGCGGGCCCAATGAGCAAGAGCCGGGCCGCTCGGATGTGGCGACAAGTGCGCGGCCGCGGGTCGCCTCCCACGGCGTCCGGCGGTGCCGCTACAGGTATCGAAACGATGCAGGGCTGTTTCAGCGACCCCGCTGCGCCGCGACTCAGCTCTTCGGCTGGGCGCCCTCGCGATCGACCGCCAGGCCCATCGCGTGGTAGCCGAGGTCGACGTAGAGCGTGGTGCCGGTGATCGCGGTCGCGAGCGGGCTGGCCAGGAACGCCGCGGTGTGGCCGACGTCCTCCGACTCGAGCCGTCGGGTCAGCGGCGCGTTGCGCGTGGTGTAGTCGATCATGTCGTCGATGAAGCCGATCGCCGACGCGGCGCGCGATGCGTACGGCCCGGCCGAGATCACGTTGACCCGGTGGCCCCACCGCCGCCCGGCCTCGTAGGCCAGGAGCCGCGTGTCCGACTCGAGCGCGGCCTTGGCCGACGACATCCCGCCGCCGTAGCCGGGCACCACCCGCTGGCTGGCCAGGTAGGTCAGCGCCACGAAGCTGCCGCCCGGCCGCACCATCGGGCCGAGCTGCTGCACCATCGACGTGTACGAGTAGCTCGACACCCCGACCGCGGCCAGGTAGCCCTTGCGGCTGGTCTCGAGCAGCGGCTTCTTCACCTCGGGCCCGTTGGCCAGGCTGTGCACCACCACGTCGAGGCACGGCTCGCCGAAGTCGGCGCGCAGCTTGGCGGCCATGCCGCCGATCGACACGTCGCCGTGCTCGCGGTAGCGACGGCTGGCCTTCAGCTCGGCCGGCACGTCCTCGTCGGTGTCGAAGTCGGCGTCGAGCGCGTAGACCTTCTCGAACTCGAGCAGGCTGCCGTCGCTCATCCGGCGCGACTCGTCGAACTTGCCGCGCGCCAGCATGGTGGTGAAGATGCCGATCGCCGGCGGCCAGGTGCCGACGCAGACCGTGGCGCCCGCCTCGGCCAGCGCCTTGGCGATCGCGAAGCCGAAACCACCGTCGTCGGCCACGCCGGCGACCAGGGCGCGCTTCCCGCGCAGATCGATGGAGATCATGCGCGGGACTATACCGTCAGTCGTAGCGCAGTCCCTCGACCGGGGTCAGAGACGAGGCCTTGGCCGCCGGGAACAGCGTGGCCAGCCCGCTGATCGCCATGGTGATGACCGCGACCAGCGCCACCTCGAGCGGATTCACCGAGATCGGCAGGCGGTCGATCAGGTAGACGCGCGGGTCGAGCCGGTAGTTGTAGCGCTCGACCACCTCGCAAAGGGTGAGCCCGATGGCCAGGCCGAACACGGTGCCGACCCCGCCGATCGCCAGCCCGACCACCTGGAACAGCCGCGCGATGCCGCCCGAGGTCGCCCCCATCGACTTGAGGATCGCGATCTCGCGGGTCTTGTCGATGACCATCATGGTCAGCGCCGAGACCATGTTGAAGGTGGCGACCGCGATGATGAGGGTGAGGATGATGAGCAGGACGATCTTCTGCAGGGCCAGCGCGGTGAACAGGTTGCGGTTGAGCTCGTTCCAGTCCTGCACCAGGTAGGGCGCCCCGCCCAGCTTGGCCTCCAGCTTGCGCGCGATCTCGTCGGCTCGATCGACGTCGGCCACCTTCAGCTCGACGCCGAGCACCTGGTTGCCCTGCCCCCACAGCTCCATCGCGTCGGCCAGGGTGATGTACATGAGCCGGCGGTCGTACTCGTCGAAGCCGCTGTAGAAGATGCCGGCGACCCTGAACGTGCGCGACTTGGGCGCGGTCCCCTTGGCGGTCCAGTTGGACACATCCACGTTGCTGAGCGGGAGGACCAGGGTGAGCTCGTCGCCCACGCCGGCCTTGATCTTCCGGGCCAGCACCTTGCCCAGGATGATCGGCGGCGGCTCGCCCGGCCGGGGCCGCACCTTCAGCGCGGCGACCGAGCCCTCGATCATGTGCTTGTGGAGGTCGAGCACCTTGGTGAGGCGGTCGGGGTCCACCCCCTTGATCGCGACGCCGGACACGTCGCCCTTGCCGCGGGTGACCAGCATCTCGACGAACACGAACGGCTGGACCGCGAGGACCTCCGGGTCGATCTTCCAGGCCAGCTTCTCGACCTCCTCGTACTCGACGAAGTCGTTCGTGTTCTTGGTGATGATGACGTGCGCGTTGACGCCCAGCACCTTGTCGCGAAACTGCTGCTGGAACCCGGTGGTGACCGACAGGACGACGGTCAGCGCGGCGACCCCGAACACCACCCCCAGCACCGAGACGGTGGTGAACACGCTGAAGATGTAGAGCAGCGCGAAGAGAATGGTCCCCAGCATGCCGCCGGCCAGCGCGACCACGCCCAGGCCGGAGCTGCCGCTGGTGGTGAAGAAGAGCACGGCCCCGACCGCCGCCAGGATGAGCGAGGCGACCAGGCCGACCCCGTGCTTGTGCGCGCCGCGCCCCCGGTAGAGGTAGCGCCAGCCGATCCGCGTCTCGTAGGACAAAGCCGCTGCAGTCTACCCGGCAAGCCGCCCGGCGTCAGCCGATCCGGCGGCCGGCCGCGCCGCTTTCACCGCCGTCTTCACGACCCGCGGTCGAGCTGGTCCAGCCACGCCTCGAGCGCCTCGGCGATCGCGCCGCGCCCGCACGCGCCGTCGCCGAGGACGTCGGTCGCCGCTGCCTTGACCTCGTCGGGGGCATGCGGCATGGCGAACGAGCGGGCCGCCCAGTCGAACATCGGCAGATCGTTGTACCAGTCGCCGATCACCGCCACCCGCTCGCGCGCGACCCCCAGCCGCTGGGCCACGTCGGCCAGCGCGGCCCCCTTGCTGGTCCCGCGCGACACCAGGCGGATCACGCGATGCCCGGAGCTGGTGAAGGTGAGCGCATCGACGTGGCCGTCCAGCGCCGCGAGCAGCGCCTCGACCCGGCCGATCGCCTCGTCGGTGCCGATGCCGACGACCATGACGGTCGCCTCGGCGTCGCCCCGCCACGCCTCGGCCACCAGCACGTCCTTGTGCGTGGTGATGTCGCTGGCCCAGCCCTGCACGTAGCCGTGGTGGGCCCGGCCGCGCTCGCACGAGTGGATGGCGCCGTGGGTGAAGACGAAGCTGGACAGCTCGTGCTCGGCAAAGGCGATGAGGATCGCCTCGACGTGCTCGAGCGCGATCGCGCGGCGGCTGAGGACTCGCTCGGTGGCGGCGCACGCGATGATCCCGCCGTCGGCGCACACCATCGGCGCGTCGAGCGACAGCGCGCGCGCGACCGGGTGGGTGCGCGTGGTCAGCCGCCCGGTGGCCAGGGTGAAGGCCACCCCCTGCTCGCGCGCGCGCGCGATGGCGCGCCGATCGCGCGGGTGGATCCCGTCGTCGCGGTCGACCAGGGTGCCGTCCACGTCGGAGGCGAAGATCGCGCGGACCGGGATCAAGCACTGGTCCATACCACAATCGCAGACGGCCGGACCGATGGTGCCGGTCCGGCCGCGTCCTCATCGGGCGAACCGATCGCCCGAAGGTAGCCTCCGTCGCCCTACGGGCTCCGTCGGGAACCGATCCGCTCGACCAGTAGCCTCCGTCGCCCTTCGGGCTCCGTCGGGAACCGATCCGCTCGACCGGTAGCCTCCGTCGCCCTACGGGCTCCGTCGGCTAATGCCGACGATCGCGGTGATCCTCGCGCCGGTCGCGCCGGTCCTCGCGGTGATCGCGGCGGTCCTCGCGCCGGTCGCGCACGTCCTCGCGCCGATCGCGCGGCCCGTTGTTGGTGCGGCGGTCGCGGCGGTCCTCGCGATGATCGCGCACGTCCTCGCGCCGGTCGCGCCGGTCTTCACGGTGATCGCGGACGTCCTCGCGCCGGTCGCGTCGGTCGCGCCAGTGGTCGTTGCGGGCCGGCTGCGGCTGGCGGTTCCAGTAGCGGTGGTCGCGCACGGGCTGCCGCACCGAGTGGTCCCGGTAGTAGCGGCGCTGACTCTGCCCGCGCCAGCGGCCGTCGTTCCACACCACGCGGCCGTTGTTGCGGCTCCAACGGCCTGGCTCCCAGTCGTAGCCGGCCCGGGCGCGGATCCACGAGCCCCGCGACCATTGCCAGCGGCCGCCGACCTGACCCCAGCGGCCCGGGCGCCAGTGATGACCGGCGCGGATCCGCTCCCAGCGGCCCGCCGACCAGCCCCACTCGTTGTAGCCGCGCGAGCCCCAGTAACCATCGACCCACACGTAACCGGGGCGACCCTCGGTCCAGTAGCCGTCGACCCAGCTCCACTGATAGCCGGTCCACGACCAGTGCCCCTGCACGTACACGTAGCCGTCGTAGCTGTAGCCGTCGTAGCTGTCCCAGGAGTCGTACCCGTAACGGCTCTCGGGCACGACGTCCCGCGGTGCAGGAGGCGCCACGTGGACCACCAGGCCCACATCGGCTCGAGCTTCGTTGACGCCCACGCTGAGCGGCGCGGCGAGCGCCGCCAGGATGAGAAATACACGACCCACCATCTCGTTCCTCCTTTGAGTGACCGGATCCTAGAGCAAGGCCCGAGCCACTCGAAGCAACCTCACGATGGGTCCTAACCAGCCGGAATCAAAAATACGAAACGCGGCGTCGGGCCGGTCCCTGCGAGATCCGCAGATGGCCTGCGTGTCTCGCGGTTCACAGCCGCGCCGCCGCGCTCCTTTGAACCAGCCGCGTCGACCGAGCTCAGTTCGGCTCGACCCAGCTCACATCGAAGGCGTACTCGCCGGCGGCGAAGCCGTGCACCATGATGAACGCCTGCGACTCACCCTCGGGGACGGTGAGGACGCAGCTCTCGTCCGGTCCCTCCACGAACGGGCGGCAGTCGAACGCGTTGAAGTCGGGCTCGGCGCCGAAGCGGACGTAGAGGTCGGGGTCGCCGCTGCCGCTCATGTCGACGGTCAGCTCGGAGCCGGGCACGACCGAGAGCGGGTCGAAGCGCTGGAGCTCGTCGGTGGCGATGGTGCTCGTCGCGGAGTCGGTGCGCGGGGTGCCGCCCGGGTCCGGCTGCGGGTCGGGATCCGGCTCCGGCTGCGGGTCGGGATCCGGCTCCGGCTGCGGGTCGGGGTCCGGGTTCGAGCCGGGCGCGCCGTACAGCGAGGCCGCGCCGTCGCGGTCGAGCTGGGTGAGCGACAGGTCGGTGCCGGTGCCGTTGCACTGCGGGTAGTGCATCGTCGAGGCCGAGTCGTACTCGGTCAGCTCGCGCCACTCGTTGTCCTCGAAGCAGGTGCCGGCCTCGGGGCGGGTGTGCTCGTGCCGGAAGCCGAGCGAGTGGCCGAGCTCGTGGGTCAGGATGCCGGCCAGCGGCACGTCGCTCTGCTCGAACGACGACTGATCGACGAACACGTTGCGGGTCTCGCGGCTCTGGTCGGGGAAGAACGCGCGGGCCAGGTACGGCTGGTTGAACACCAGGCCGACGTCGAACACGACGTTCTCGTTGCTGGCGTCGCAGGCGGCGTCCTCCTCCGGGACGTGGATGAAGTTGACGTTGGCCGCGGTCTCCCAGGCGTTGTCGGTGGCGGCCTCGAGCGCGGCGATGACGTCGTCCTTGAACTCGCCGAAGTTGTCGCTGACGCAGTAGGTGAGGTTCAGCTTCTGCTCCTCGGACCAGACCGCGTCCACGCCGCCCGGCGAGTGGACGATGAGCTTGTCGGCGCCGTAGATGAGGTCATAGACCTCGCGCAGCGCCTTGCTGTCGACCACCGGGCTGTCACCGTTGACGATGTAGACGCCGTGCTCCCATTGCTCGTGATAGGTCTGCGCCTCGAACTCGTCGAACGAGATGTCCGGGCTGTTCGCGCCCACCTCCTCTTCCGCAGAGGGACCGCATGCTGCGGCGAGCAAGAGAACGAGGAAGGGTGCGGAGCGCAACACGGACATCACTTCACCTCCTGTAGGAGCTGGTCTCCCTTCGTGGGAGCCGTCTCGAATGACCAGCTAGTCATCAAGTTCGGTGCCACATTGCGTCGAACCGGCTCGATGGAGCGCAAGCTCGCGCCCGCATTCGGCATTTCGTCGAACATCCCGGGCGCTTACAGACGGGCAGCGAGTCGGTCAATGTGCCGCGGTGTAGGTCGACCGTTCCACCTCTCGGCACCTCCGTCCCGCCGCCTCAGCTGGGGGTGAACCACGTGGGCGGGACCTCTCGTTTGCGGTCTGAACGTTCTCCCGTCGCTGATTTCTCAGACGGCGCGGGCATATCCGGATCGCCGGGGCGGCTTCGGTCTGTCCACTGAGCCCGTGGCCGGTTCGTCGGCGCGCTACTCTTCGCGCCGTGTCGTCCACACCCACTCCGGCGCCGGACCAGGCGTCGGCCCCGCGCCGCCGCCCTCGCTCGGTCACCGCGATGCGCCTGATCCGCCTGGCCCGGCCCGAGGCCCGTCTGCTCGGCGCGGGTCTCGTCTTCCTGCTCATCGGCTCGGCCGCGTCGCTCATCTACCCACAGGGGATCCGCGTGGTGATCGACGCGGCGATGGGCAAGGCGCCCGGCTGGGCCGGCGACATCAGCAAGGCGAGCCTGCTCCAGTTGGTCGCGCTGGCGATGGCCGCGATCGCGCTGGTCTCGGCGCTGGCCATGGGGCTCCGCTTCTTCCTGTTCATGCTGGCGGGCGAGCGGGTCATCACCCGGGTCCGCCGCGACCTCTACCGCGCGATCCTGTCCCAGGAGATCGCCTTCTTCGACCTGGAGCGGACCGGCGATCTCACCAGCCGGCTGGCCTCCGACACCACGACCCTGCAGAGCGCGGTCAGCGCCAACATCTCGTGGGGGCTGCGCAACTTCATCCAGCTGGCCGGCGGCGTCGCGCTGCTCATCTACACCTCGCCGCGCCTCACCCTGGTCATCCTCGCGGTGGTGCCGATCATCGCCATCGGCGCGGTGGTGTACGGCCGCCGCATCCGCCGCCTGGCCCGCAAGGTCCAGGACGCGATCGCCGAGGGTCAGGCGGTGGCCGAGGAGAGCATCGCCGGCGTGCGCACCGTGCGCGCGTTCGCCGCCGAGGAGGCGGAGGAGGCCCGCTACGGCGGCGCGATCGCCCGCGCGCTGGCGCTGGCCCGGAGCCGGATCGCCGCGTCGTCGGTGTTCATGACCGCCACCTCGTTCGCCGGCTACGCGTCGGCCGCGCTGGTGTTCTGGTACGGCGGCTCGCTGGTCGCGCGCGGGCAGCTCTCGGTCGGCGACCTGACCTCGTTCCTGGTCTACACCCTCCTGGTCGGGTTCTCGCTGGGCGCGGTCGCCGACCTGTGGGCCGACTTCCTGCGCGCGCTGGGCGCGGCCGAGCGCGTGTTCGAGCTCCTCGACCGCGAGCCGGTCATGCCGACCCGCGGCGGGCTGATCCTCGACGCGGTCGCCGGCGCGGTCGAGCTCGACGCGGTCGAGTTCCGCTACCCGAGCCGGCCCGACACCGATGTCCTGAGCGGCCTGTCGCTCCGCATCGAGCCGGGCGAGGTGGTCGCGCTGGTCGGGCCGTCCGGCGCCGGCAAGTCGACCATCGCGGCGCTCCTGCTCCGCTTCTACGACCCGGCCAGCGGGGTGGCGAGGCTCGACGGACATGATCTGCGCGAGCTGGATCCGGGCTGGCTGCGCCGGCAGATCGGCCTGGTCGCGCAGGAGCCGCTCCTGTTCTCGACCAGCATCGCGGAGAACATCCGCTACGGCCGCCCCGAGGCCGGCCGCGAGGAGGTCGAGGCGGCGGCGCGCGCGGCCAACGCCGACGGCTTCATCGCCGGCTTCCCGTCCGGCTACGACACGCTGGTCGGCGAGCGCGGCGTGCTGCTGTCAGGAGGGCAGAAGCAGCGCATCGCGATCGCGCGCGCGCTGCTGAAGGATCCGCGCATCCTCATCCTCGACGAGGCGACCAGCGCGCTCGACGCCCAGGTCGAGCACCTGGTGGTCGAGGCGCTCGATCGCCTGATGGAGGGGCGCACCACCCTGGTCATCGCTCATCGCCTGTCGACGGTGCGCAGCGCGGACCGGGTGCTGGTCATCGACGGCGGGCGCGTCATCGAGACCGGCCGGCACGACGAGCTGGTCGCGCTGGATGGCCTCTACCGCCGGCTGGTCGAGCGACAGTTCGCGGTCGGCTAGCCGAACCAGATCGCGGCGGTCACGGTGAAGAACGCGGCCGCTCCGGCCAGCGCGACCCACCAGCCCCAGCCGAGCCGGCCGGACGACATCTCCGGGCGCAGGCCGACCGCCGACCAGTTGTGGACGGTGATGATCGGGTACTGCCGCTCGGCGCTGGGCGCGGCGACCGGGGCCGCGGCGACGGCTTCGGGCGCCACATCCGGCCGGGCCGGCCGGTCGATCCGGATCGAGCTCGCCGCGGGGAACCGCTCGGGCGGAACCTCGGAGCCGCGGGCCTGCCGCGCCGGCAGCGGCCCGATCGGAGCCACCACCGGGCGCGCCTGCGGGATGGTGGCCGGCATCGGCGCCGGCTCCGGCGGTGAGGCCGACGACGCGCCGGCCCGGTGAGGAAGCGCCGCGGGAAGCGGAGAGAGAACGTCTCGACCGCCGGGCGGGCGGCGGAGGTTGTAGGTGTGAAGACCTCCGTCCTCGAAACGGAGAAGGGGAGCCCGACGCGCCTCCAGCTGGCGGCGCTTCACCGACTCTTCGCGCGATCCGGTGCGCGAACGGCCATGATGCATGATGGCTGTTACTAGCAGGGAACGTGCCGGAGAGCTCGTCAGCGGAACTCGTGAAGTTTCGACAGTTACGTGGATTACTAAATAATGTCACATGGGGCCGGACTCCCCTTTATGGTCGCTGGAGTGGCCAGTTGCTCTTTTTCCGGATTCGGCGGCGATATTGGACAGACCGAAGCGAATTCGGGCCACTGATGCGAGGCAGACACGCACATTTGACGCGATCTGGGCTACGTCATTTTTGCCTCAAAACCCATTCATCAGACCCGCGAGAGGCGCCCCTTCAGCGGCCCTTCCAGACCGGCTTTCGCTTCTGCAAGAACGCCGCGAGCCCCTCGCGCGCGTCCTCGAGACCGAGCACCGCGCCGAGCTGTCCCTCGAGGAAGCGCAGCGCCGCGCCCAGCTCCATGTCCTCGGCCCGGTAGAACGCGCGCAGCCCGAGCGACATGGTGGCCGGGCTGAGCTCGGCGATCTCGCCGGCCAGCGCGAGCGTCTCGGCCTCGAGCGACGCGGCCGGCACGACCCGGTTGACCAGGCCCATCGCCAGCGCCTCGGCCGCGCTGATGCGCCGCCCGGTCACCATCAGATCGAGCGCGTGCTTGCGCCCGATGCTGCGGGCCAGCTCGGCGCTCACCATCATCGGCCACAGCCCGACCCGGATCTCGGTCGTGCCGAAGGTCGCCTGGTCGCTCGCCACCGCCAGGTCGCTGGCCACCACCAGGCCCAGCCCTCCGGCCAGGGCGTGGCCGTTGACCATCGCGATGATCGGCTTGCCGAGCTCGTGCATGGTGGTGAACAGATCGACCAGCGACGCCGGCGCCACCGCGCCCTCGGCCGCCTGGCCGCCCGCCATCTGGGAGAGATCGCCGCCGGCGGAGAAGACCGCCCCTGCCCCGCTCAGCACCACCACCCGCATGGCGGGATCCTCGCGGGCCCTCCCCAGAGCGTGGACGAGCTCGCCGCAGGTGGCTGGGCCGATCGGGTTCCGCTTGTCGGGCCGGTTGAGGGTGAGGCGGCCGATCGCGCCCTCCTCGACCCACGAGATGGTGGCGTAGTCGGGTGCCATGGCCGCGTCATACCAGAGAGCGCGGCAGGCGCGCGCGCCGTGCTACCGTGGCCGGGTGTCTCGCGCCGGGCTGGCCGCGCTCGCCGCGCTCCTCGCCGCCGTCGGCGCGCGGACGGCGCGGGCGGGCGAGAACGACCTGGTCCTCGGCCGGCTCGGCGAGGTGGTCGAGGACGAGGCGGGGGCGCCGGTCGAGGTGGTCGGCTCCAGCCAGGACTTCCGCTCGCTGGCCAGCGAGCTCGGCGTGGTGATGGCCCCGCGCCTGTCGGCGCCGGCCGACACGATCGGCCTGGCCGGCTTCCAGCTCTCCGCCGATCTGTCGTGGACCCGGGTCCACACCGACCGCCGCTACTGGCGCGCGCTGGCCGGCTCGCCGGATCCGTCGGGCGACGGCGGCCACGGCGACGACTTCATGCCCGCGGTCGGCGTGTTCGCGCGCAAGGGCATCTGGCTGCCCGCGCCGTCCTTCGAGATCGGGCTGGGCGCCGTCCACCTGCTCGACTCGCGCCTGTGGGCCGCCCAGGCCTACGCCAAGCTGGCCGTGATCGAGGGCTACGACCTGCTGGTGCCGTCCTTCGCGCTGCGGGCCAGCGCCTCTCGCATGCTCGGCTCCGAGCAGCTCGGCCTGACCGTGCTCTCGCTCGACGCGTCGGCGTCGCGGACCTTCGCCGTGGCCGGCGTGGCGCGGGTGACGCCGTACGCGGGCTGGGCCGAGCTGGTCATCCGACCGCGCTCCGCGGCCATCGACGCCACCCCGGCGATCGACGCGCGCATCGACCCGGGCGATCGCGGGCTCGACTTCGAGTTTCCCGACCAGCGCTTCATCCTGCGCCACCGCGGCTTCGCCGGCGTCGTCGTCCAGCACCACGTGATCAGCCTGACCCTCGAGGCGGCGCTGGCCCTGCGCGGCCGCTCGCGCGACGATCGCGACGGGACCGACACCGCGTGCGACGACGCGCCGGTGCCGACCGGATCTTGCGACGCGCGCGACCGGGCCGGCCAGCAGCTCGGCCTGACCGCGACTCTCGCCCTCGACTTCTGACCGCGCGGCTCCCTTGAGCACCGGCAGCGCAGCCGCGACGCCGCCAGCCGGGATGGATCGGCCGCGAGAACGATCGACTTGCCCATTCGCGGGCCCTAAAGTCGCGGCCATGGACACCCTGGTCATCGGCGGTGACGAGGTCCGGCGGCTCCTCCCCATGGCCGAGTGTGTCGACGTCATGGCGCAGGCGCTCGGTGCGCTGGCCAGCGCCGACGCGATGCAGCCGCTGCGGGCGGTGCTGCGGCTGCCGAGCGGCGCCGGCTACCTGGTGGTGATGCCGGCGTACGTCGGGGGCGCGCTCGACGCGCCCGGGGTCAAGGTCATCACGGTGTTCCCGGGCAACTTCGGCAGCGAGATCGACTCGCACCAGGGCGCGGTGCTGCTGTTCGAGGGCGAGCGCGGGCGCCTGGCGGCGGTCATCGACGCGAGCGAGGTGACCGCGATCCGCACCGCGGCGGTGAGCGGGCTGGCCACCCGCCTGCTCGCCCGTGAGGAGGCCGGCGACCTCGCGCTCCTCGGCACCGGCGTGCAGGCGCGCTCGCACCTGGCCGCGATGGCGGCGGTGCGGCGGCTGCGGCGGGTGCGGGTGTGGAGCCGCGACCTCGCCCGGGCCTCGGCCTTCGCCGGGCGCGCCGCCGCCGAGCACCCCGGCTGCGAGATCAGCGCGGCGGCGAGCGCGCGCGAGGCGGTGAGCGGGGCGGACCTGGTCTGCACCACGACCGCGTCGAACACCCCGGTGCTCGAGGGCGCCTGGCTGGCCGCCGGCGCCCACGTCAACGCGGTCGGCGCGTGCCTGCCGACCGCGCGCGAGCTCGACGGGGCGGCGGTGGCGCGTGCGCGCACGTTCGTCGACCGCCGCGAGTCGGCGCTGAACGAGGCCGGTGACCTGCTCCTGGCCCGCGCCGAGGGAGCGATCGGCGACGACCACATCGCCGGCGAGATCGGCGAGCTGGTGATCGGCGCGCGCGAGGGCCGCCGCTCGCCGGACGAGATCACCCTGTTCAAGTCGCTCGGCCTGGCCATCGAGGACATCGCCGCCGCCCACTACATCCACGCGCGAGCGCGCAAGGAGGGGGCCGGCGCCGCCATCGAGCTGGGCGGGTCGCGCGACCCGGCCGCCCAGAGGACGACGGAGACGACGACGGAGACGACAACGGAGAGGACAAGGAGATGAGGACCCTCGGACCGATCGGGATCGACGAGATCCGCGCCGCCCGCGAGCGGATCACCGGGCTGGCGGTGCGCACGCCGCTCCTCCGCCTCGCCCTCGACGGCGCGCCCGACATCTACCTCAAGCTGGAGAACCTGCAGCCGATCGGCTCGTTCAAGCTGCGCGGGGCCGGCAACGCGATGGCGATGCTGTCCGACCAGGCCCTGGCCCGCGGGGTCTACACCGCCAGCGCCGGCAACATGGCCCAGGGCGTGGCCTGGGTGGCGCGCGCGCGCGGCGCCGCCTGCACCGTGGTGGTTCCGGACCACGCGCCGCGGGCCAAGCTCGACGCGATCGAGCGCCTGGGCGCGCGCGTCATCAAGGTGCCGTTCGACCGCTGGTGGCAGATCATCATCGACCACCGCTTCGAGGGGCTGGACGGCGCGTTCGTCCACCCGGTGTGCAGCCCCGACGTGGTCGCCGGCAACGGGACCATCGGGCTCGAGATCGCAGAGGACCTGCCCGAGGTGGCCACCATCCTGGTCCCGTATGGCGGCGGCGGGCTGGCGTCCGGCATCGCCTCCGCCGCGCGCGTGTGCGCGCCTGCCGCCCGGGTGCTGGCCTGCGAGGTCGACACCGCCGCGCCGCTCGCTCCCTCGCTGGCCGCCGGCGAGCCGCGCGAGGTGACCTACACGCCGACCTTCATCGACGGGTGCGGGTCGCGCAGCGTGCTGGCCGAGATGTGGCCCCTGGTCCGGAGCCTGATCGCCGGATCGATCGTGGTGCCCGTGGCCGAGGTGGCCGCCGCCGTTCGCACGCTGGTCGAGCGCGCCCGGGTGGTGGCCGAGGGAGCCGGAGCGCTGCCGCTGGCCGCCGCGCTGAGCGGGCAGGCCGGGCCGGGACCGATCGTGTGCGTGGTGTCGGGCGGCAACATCGACAGCCACAAGCTGGCCGCCATCCTCACCGGCCAGCTGCCCTGATCCGGCCGACGGCCGGCGGGCGGCTCAATCGTCGGTGGAGTTGCGCGAGTCGCGGACGTCGTGGAGATCGTGGTCCTCGCGCTCGAGCGAGGTCAGCTTCTGCTCGAGCTGCGCGATCCGCGACGACAGCGCCCCGATGTCCTTCTGCAAGTTCGAGAACGGCGAGATCCCCTCGACCATGTTGCGGATCCGCCCGTCCACCTTGCGCTGCCACTCGTCGATGGCGCGCTGCGAGTGGCTGAGGAACTCGCGGAACTCGCGCAGGTTGCGCAGCCCCTCGCGCACCCTGCCGCCCGCCGACCGCTCCTCGTCCTGGGCGTGCTCGCCGTTGGTCGCGCCCGGCTCGTCGGGGTCCGACGACGACGGTGGCGCCGCCTCGTACGAGCCGACCGTCGCGCCACCGTGACCCTCGGCCGCGTCCGGCCCGAGCTCGGCGTCCGCGTCGTCCTTCTTGCCCAGGATCTGGGTGACCCGCCCCTTGGCCTGGCTCACCAGGTGCGTGATCGACTCACCGCCGCTCTGGATGATGTTTCGCATCGCCTGCAGCGGGAGGAAGCTCTTCTGCCGCTTCTCTTCCTCGAAGATGATCTGAGCCAGGGTGACCGAGGTGAGGTCCTCCTTGCTCTTGTTGTCGACGATCTTCACATCGTCGCCGCCGCGGATCATGTCGGCGATCTGATCCAGCGTGACGTACCGGCTGTGCTGCGTGTCGTACAGCTTCCGGTTGGCGTAGCGCTTGATGACGCGGGTCTCGGACATGAACCGGGCCATTGTTATCACCGGCCCGACGCGCGCACAAGGAACCCCCGCCGCAGTGCGTCGTGCCGGGTCTCGCGGGGTTGAACCGAGTTCCCGGGGAGGCCGCCAGGACTACTTGTCGGCAGCCCCTTCGCCGGCCCGCGCCGCCGCCCGCCGCTTCTGCGCGACCAGCTCGGCCTCGTCGTCGGCCTCGTCGTGGACGTCCACGCCCACTCCCTTGAGCTCCGACCGCCGGGCCTGCGCCACCTCTCGGGTCTTGGAGACCTCGATCTCACCGTCGCCGTTGGCGCCGCGCTTGAAGTTCTTGATGCTTCGCCCGAGCGCGTCGCCGATGGCCGGCAGCTTTCCGGCCCCGAAGATGAGCAGGACGATGAGCAAGATGATTAGAAGCTCGCCCATTCCGGGCATATCGGCACTCCTGGGTTGAGTCGGCCGGAGTCTAGCTCGATTCCGCCGGCCCCACCATGAGAGGGCAAAATCTTGTCGCCCGCGCTCAAGGCGCTATCGTGGCTAGATGCTCCGGCCACGCCTCCTCGCCGCCCTCTTCCTCGTCGGTGAGCTGGCCGCCTCGCGCGGTGCCCGCGCCGGCGGCGACCCCGGAGACGACGGTCACCAGCCGGTCGTGCCCGGCCGGCAGGCCAGCCCGCCGTCCCCGTCCGCGCCGGAAGCGGCGCCGCTCGAGATGGACGAGGGCCAACGGCGCGCGATCCGCGGCTGCCGGAGCGACGGCCGCGACTGCGCCGACGACCTCCTGCCCGGGCTGCTCGAGTTCGAGCGCGAGGCGTTCCCGCGCCCCAGCGCCGGCTCGCCCTGGTCCGACGACGAGGACGCCGCCGCCGGGCCGGCCGCCAGCGCGGGCATCGGCACCAGGGCGCGCCGCACGGTCAAGCCGACCGACCTGCGCCCCGACCTGCCGTGGCTGGCCGGCCTCGAGATGCCCGACCTGCCGATGACCTGGGATCTGCGCGTCATCCGCTTCCTCGAGTTCTACCGCGACGACCCGCGCGGCCAGCGCCTCATGCGCGAGTGGCTGACCCGCCAGGGCCGCTACCGCGACATGATCGTGCGCCGCCTGCGCGCCGCCCACCTGCCCGAGGACCTGCTCTACGTCGCGATGATCGAGTCGTCCTACGACCCGCTCGATCGCTCGCGGGTCGGCGCCAGCGGGCTGTGGCAGTTCATGCCGGGCAGCGGGCTCATCTACGGGCTCCGGCAGACCACGTGGATCGACGAGCGCAACGATCCGCTCCGCGCCACCGACGCGGTCATCGCCAACTTCGCCGATCTCTACCAGCGCTTCGGCAACTGGGATCTGGCCATGGCTGCGTTCAACTGCGGCTACGGCGCGGTGCTGCGCGCCATCGCCAAGTACAACACCAACGACTTCTGGCTGCTGCTCGACTACGAGAGCGCGCTGCCGTGGGAGTCGTCGATCTACGTGCCCAAGGCGCTGGCCGCCGCCATCGTGGGCAAGAACCGCGAGGCGTTCGGCTTCGGCGACGTCACCCCGGCCGCGCCGCTGTCGTACGACGAGGTCACGGTGCCGACCTCGGTCTCGCTGGCGGTGATCGCGCGCGCGGCCGGCTCCGACGCGCGCGAGCTGGAGGAGCTGAACCCGCAGCTGCGGCGCGGCCGCACGCCGCCGGGGCTGCCGGCCTACACCGTGCGCATCCCGCGCGGGCGCAAGGACCGGTTCGCGGCCACGTTCGCGCAGCTGCGCGGCGACTGGGACCGGTACGACGCGTACGTGGTGCGCCACGGCGAGCGGTTCGAGGACATCGCCGCGGTCCACGGGCTGAAGCCCTCGGCGCTGCGCGAGCTCAACGGGCTCGACAGCGACCGCGAGGTCCAGGGCGGGACGCTGCTGGTGGTGCCGCGGGTCGCCGACGCCGACAAGCGGGCCAACCGCGTCCGCGCCGACCAGGAGCTGTACGCGGCCGGCGAGCCGGAGGGGCGCCCGGGCGAGAAGATGCTGGTCGCGCTGGCCGACCCGTCGTTCCGGGTGCCGGGCCGGCGGCGCGTGTTCTACCGGGTGGTGGGCGGCGACAGCCTGACCCGGGTGGCCAGCTCGTTCGCGGTCGACCGGGTGCGGCTGGCCGAGTGGAACCGACTCGACGCCGAGGCGCGCCTGCAGCCGCGCATGGTGCTCCAGATCTGGGTCGAGCCCGGCTTCGACCCCGAGCGAGCCGGGGTGTCGGTGCTCGACGCGGGGCGGATCGACCTGGTCGCGGCCGGCTCGACCGGCCACATGGAGCGGGCCGAGAACCTGCTCGGGCGGGCGCGGGCGACCTACCGGGCCCAGCGGCGGGAGAGCTACGAGCAGATCGGCCGCCGGTTCGGCCTGAGCCCGCGCGACCTGGCTCGCATCAACAAGAAGCCGTTCGACACCGTGCTCGCGCCGGGCGAGTCGTGCGTGGTCTACAAGGTGGTCGACCGGCGCGCCTCCGAGCGCGCGGAAAAGCAGGCGCGCGCGGCCCGGCCCGAGCGCCGGCGCAAGGCGACCCCCCGTCCGCGCCAGAGCGACCGCAAGACCGATCGCAAGCACGACCGCCGGCGCTGACCTCGGTGGCCGTGGGGTACTCTCCGGCCATGCTGAGCGTGGCCGAGGCGACCCGCCGGATCCTGGACCGGGCCCGCTTCCTCGGGACCGAGGAAGTGTCGCTGGCCGGGGCGCGCGGGCGAGTGCTGGCCGCGTCGGTGCGGGCCGAGCGCCCGCTGCCGCCCTGGGACAACTCGGCGATGGACGGCTTCGCGGTGCGCGCCGCCGACCTGGCCGCGGGACCGGTCGAGCTGCCGGTGGCCGGCGAGATGGTGTGCGGCTCGCGCCCGGGCGCCGAGCTGCCGGCCGGGGCCGCGTTCCGCATCATGACCGGCGCGCCGATGCCGGCCGGCGCCGACGCGGTGGTCATGCGCGAGGAGGTCGACGACCGCGGCGCGAGCGCGCGGTTCGCCGGGCCGGTGCCGCCGGGCGAGCACGTCCGCCGCGCCGGCGAGGACGTCGCCGCCGGCAGCGACGTGCTGGGCCCCGGCACCGGGCTGGGCCCCGGAGAGATCGGCATGCTGGCCGCGCTGGGCCGCGCGGTCGCGACGGTCGGCCGGCGGCCGCGGGTCGCGATCCTTTGCACCGGCGACGAGCTCTGTCCGGTCGGCGGCGAGCCGGCCCCGGGCCAGATCTTCAGCTCCAACGAGCACGCCCTGGCCGCCCAGGTGGCCGAGGCGGGCGGCGAGGTGGCCCGCGCCGAGCTGGTCCCGGACGATCGCGCGCGCACCTCGGCGGCGGTGGCGGCCGCGCTCGACTGCGACGTCGTGGTCACCTCGGGCGGGGTCTCGGTCGGCGACCGCGACCACGTGCGCCAGGCGCTCGACGCCGCCGGCGTGGCGATCGACTTCTGGAAGGTGGCGATGCGCCCGGGCAAGCCGGTGGTCTTCGGCACCGCCGCCACCGGGGCGCTGTTCTTCGGCCTGCCCGGCAACCCGGCCTCGTCGCTGGTCTCGTTCGAGCTGTTCGTGCGCCCGGCCCTGCTCGCCCTGCAGGGCGCGGTCGACGTCGCGCGGCCGCGCACCGAGGTGGTGCTGGCCGGGCCGGCCCACAAGAGCCCGGGCCGCGCTCACTACCTGCGCGCGGTGCTCCACCGGCGCGGCGAGCGGCTCGAGGCCGAGCTCCACGCCAAGCAGGGCTCCGGGATGCTGAGCTCGCTGGTCGGCTTCGACGCGCTGGTCGAGCTGGCCGCGGAGCTCGGCGACCTGCCGGCCGGGGCGCGCTGCCCCGCCCTCCTCCTGCGCCCCGCATGAGCCGCGTCATCATCCTCGCGGACGGAGAGTCGGGTCGGCTCGACCTGGTGCTGGCCGCCCGCTATCCGGGGGTCGGTCGGCGGCGCTGGGCCGCGCTGTTCGCCGACGGTGCGGTCCAGGTCGACGGCGCGCGCGCGCGCAAGGGTGACCGGGTCGGGCCGGGCGCGCGGGTGACCCTGCGCGAGGAGCCGGCCTCCGGGGACGAGCTGGCCCCGGTCGCGCAGGCGGAGCTGCCGCTCGCGCTGCTCCTGGTCGAGCCATCGCTGGTCGCGGTCGACAAGCCGGCCGGCTGGCCCAGCCACCCGCTCCGCGCCGGCGAGACCGGGACGGTGGCCAACGCGCTCATCGCGCGCTTCCCCGAGTGCGGCGCGGCCGGGCGCGATCCGCGCGAGGCCGGCCTGGTCCAGCGGCTCGACCGCGGCACCTCCGGCGTCCTCATCGCGGCGCGCGATCCGGACAGCTGGCAGGAGCTGCGCCGCGCCTTTGCCGACGGTGAGGTCGACAAGCGCTACCTGGCCCTGGTCGCCGGCGAGGTGTCCGACGGCGAGTGCGATCTGGCGCTGCGCCCGGCCGGTCGCCGCGCGGTGCCGGCCCGCCGGGGCGATCGCGGCGCGCTGCCGGCGTCGACCTGGTGGCGCGCGATCGCCAGCGCAGGCGGCGCGACCTTGCTCGAGGTCACCGCGGCGACCGGGCGCATGCACCAGGTGCGCGCCCACCTGGCCGCGTGCGGCGCGCCGCTGGTCGGCGACCCGCTGTACGGCGGGCCGGGCGAGATCGAGGTCGCCGGCGAGCGGGTCGAGGTGGCCCTGCCCTTCCTGCACGCCGGCGCGGTCGATCTCCCGCGCGCCGGCGGCGAGCGGCTCAGCCTGCGCGCCCCGCTGCCGGCCGAGCGCGCCGCGCTGCTCGAGCGGCTCGGCCTGCCCGCCTGATCGATTTCACCCGGAGATGGCTCGGCCGGAGATGGCTCAGCCGGGGATGGCGAGCCCGGTCTCGAGGAACAGGAACAGCACGCGGAGCAGCTGCAGCCGCTCGTCAGGGCCGGGCCGGCGCGCGATCAGCTCCGCCACCGAGGTGCGCCCGTCGAGCGTGCGGAGGACGTCGCTGCCGATCCGCCCGATCTTGAGCTGCTCGGGTCGCACGTCGGTCCGCTCGACCGCGCGCGGCCGCATCTCGTGCAGGGTCTCGCTCCACCGCCACAGGAACTCGTCGCGCAGGGCCAGCGCGCCGGCGCCCAGCACCTCGTAGGGATCGAGGTCGAGCGGGAAGGCCTCGCGCCGGTTCTGGCGGCCCTGGTACCAGGTGTAGATGCCCTTGCTCCAGGTGCAGACGTCGACCAGCTTGTGGCGGATCTGCCGGGTCAGCAGGCGAAACACATCGAGCGGCTTCATCAGGCCGAGCCCGACCAGGGTGTCGCCGAGCTTGCCGCCGAAGTGCGGCATCATGGCCAGCGCCATGTCGAGCTCGCCGGACGACACCGCGCCCTCGCTGACCAGGTACGCGCCGAACAGCTCGCTCGCCACGTTCGACGACACGTAGGTCGGCACCCCGCTGCGCACGTAGATCTCCTTGCGGATGCCGCCGACCGCGACGACCAGGAGCCCGTCGGAGCGCGAGGTGATGAGCTGGAACAGGACGCGGATCGGCGAGGTCAGCGCCAGGTCGCCCTGCTCGGCCGGCGTCTGCGAGATCTCGTCCAGCGCGGGCGGCTCGGGGCGGGGGGCGCGCGCGATCTCGGCCATCGACGGCAGCCGCAGCGCGCCGCTGCGGATGTCGTGGGCGGCGAGGAGCAGGCCGGGGACCCCGACGTCGTCGAAGTCGCGCGCGGCCGGATCTCGTTCGGCCGGGCTGACCGACGCGACCGCGGCCCCGATCGACGGGAATCGCACCGACGAGCCGACCAGCGGCGCCTCGAACGGCGGGTTGCCCAGCGAGTCGCGCGGCGCCGGACGACGCCCCGACGGCGAGGGCGGGTCCACCCGCGTGGTGACCCGATGGGTCTCGTTGTCCTCGATGCTGATCGGGATCCCGTCGTCCGCCTCGCGCACCGATGCGGTCCCGGCCAGCGGCGGCGGGATGACCCCGCTCCACCCGCGCTGCGAGCGCGACCGGCCGGTGCTCACCGGCCGGCTGACCGGCTCCGGGGCGGCTCCCCGCATCCCGTCGAGGCTGGACAGATCGACCTCCATCTCCTCGCTCAGCGACAGGTCGTCGTCCGCCTCCTCCAGCGTCGAGCGCGGCGGCGCGGCGGGCGGCGCGGCGGACGGCGCGGCGGGTGGCGAGTGGTGCGGCTCGGACGGAGCGCGCAGCGGCAGGCGCTCGACCGCCAGCGCGGGGGCGTTTCGATCGGTGTGGGTGCGCGGCCGGCTCTGCAAGCCTGAGCCGGGCACCACCGCCGACGGCGAGCCGCTCGGCATGGCCAGCTCGATCTCCACCTCGGACATCGCGTCGCTGCCGCCCAGCACCGAGCTGCGGCCGTACGGGATGCCGTCGATCTCGGTGTCGGTCGGACCGCGCGCCGATCCGGCGCGGCCCGCGTCGGTCCCGCTCGCCGCCACCTCCATCTCGCCGGCCACCTCGAGCGACGGGACCGGCTCGGCCGGCGGGATCACCCCGACCGTGATCAAGACCGGCGCCGACTCGTCCAGCCCGACCCGACGGCGGGCGTTCGCGTCCTCGTACAGCGACTCGACCAGCTCGCCGACCCGCGCGGCGCCGACCCGCAGCCGGCTCTGGAACAGCCAGTCGTCGAGCGCGTCGCGCATGTCGGCGGCGCTGGCGAAGCGCGCCTCCGCGTCCTTGGCCAGCGCGCGGCGGACCAGCGCCTCCAGGTCGGCCCCGATGTGGGTGCCATAGCGCTCGAGGCGAGACAGGTTCACGTCGCGGACCATGAGCAGCACGTCGAGCTCGTTGGGCGCCGCGAACAGGCGCCGCCCCATCAGCATCTCGGCCAGCACCACGCCGACCGAGAACAGGTCCGACAGCGAGGTCACGCCCGCGCCCATCACCTGCTCGGGCGACATGTAGCCGTACTTGCCCTTCAGCGTGCCGGCCTTGGTGTGCTGCTCGCTGGCGGCGGCCTGGGCGATGCCGAAGTCGACCAGCTTCACGTTGCCGCGCCGGGACACCAGCACGTTCGAGGGCGAGATGTCGCGGTGCACCACGTTGAGCGGGACGCCGCCGTCGTCACACAGGCGGTGGGCGAAGTCGAGCCCGTCGAGGATCTCCTTCATGATGTAGACGGAGACCTCGACCGGCAGCCGCACGCGCCGGTGGGCGCATTCGCGCAGCATCGCGAGCACGTCGAGGCCGTCGACGTACTCCATCTCGATGAACAGCGCGCCGCCCTCGTGGCCGAGCCGGTGGGTCTGCGCGATCTTCGGGTGAATGAGGCGCGCGGTGATCTTCGCCTCGGCGATGAACATCGAGGTGAAGTGCGGATCGGCGGCCAGCTGGGGCAGGATCCGCTTGATCACGACCTTCTTGGCGAACCCATGCTCGCCGCGCACATCGGCCAGGAACAGCTCTGCCATGCCCCCGACCGCGAGGCGCTCGACCAGCTGGTACCGGCCGAACGCTATGGGAAAGGTGGCCGACACTCCCCGCGTCAGTCTAACACGCCGGCGCGGAGCGTCCGCTCGCCATCCTCGCGGACCAAACCGGCTTTCGGACATCCCCCCGCACGGGCGAAGGCGGAGGCGGTGGCGCGCGTCGCATCTACTGCGTCTTGACCAGGCGGTATCCGGACTGCGAGAGAGCGCGCTCGAGCGCGCGATCGAAGTAGGTCTCGAACGACACCTCGGTCGACGAGCGGATGGCCAGCTCCTGCCAGGCGCGCTCCGGCTCCTCGGCCAGGCCGACCACGATGAGCGACACCGCGCCCCTGATCTTCCGGTGCGAGAGGAACCGGCCCAGCGCGTCGAGCAGCTCGGGGCGGGCCGGCTCGGCCAGCCCGGCGGCGTCGATCACCGCCGAGCGCGCGCCGACGCGCACCACCAGCAGCAAGAGCCGGCTCAGCACCGAGTCGAGCAGCACACCGTCGGGGCGACCGACCAGGAACGCGAGCGGCACGTCGGCCGCGGCCATCACCACCGGCGTCCCGTCCTCGAGCTGCTCGCGCCATCGCTCGCGCTCGGCCTGGACCCGCGCGGTCGCGAACGCGTCGCACGCCACCGCGTTCAGCCAGTCGGCGAAGCGGGCCAGCGCGGCGCGCTCGTCGGGCGCGAGCGGGATCGAGGCGAACAGATCGCGCAGCGCGTAGAACAGCGCCGACACGTCGAAGCCGCTGGCGTCGCCGCTGGCCAGGAGCGCGCCGACCAGGGCGACCGCCTTCTCCACCTCGCGCGCGAGCGACGAGCCCGGCACCAGCGCCGCGGCCGACACCGCGCCGGGTGCCCCCCGATGCGCGCCGAGGGACGGGCCCAGCGCATCGGCCAGGCCCTCGAGGATGGGCGCGACCAGACGAGAAACCGCTGCTGGGTCCACCGGATGCGGCATTCTGACCGCTGAAGCCCGGTACGCCTCGACCCAGCGCGCCAGCAGCTCCGGCTGCTGCTCGCGCAAGAGGTGGCCGATCTGGCCGTACGACACTTCCGCCACGGCCACCCAGGGTATCAGGTGAAGGGGACGGGCGCGCTGCTTTGGCAGCGCCCCGGGGCTAGAATGTCTGCATGCGCACCGTCTCCGTCGCGGTGACCGACGCCGGGCGCCGGCGAACGATCAACGAGGACGCCTTCCACCGGGACGACGCGCTCGGCTTCTACGTCGTGGCCGACGGGGTCGGTGGTCACCTGAAGGGCGAGGTCGCCAGCCAGGAGGCGGTCGAGCAGCTGCGCATGTGGGTGCAGGGCGCGCTCGGCGAGCTGGAGCGGCAATCGCGCCTGGCCTCGTCGGGCGACAGCGAGGCGCGCTGGGAGATCCGCCGGTTGCTGGAGAACGGCGTGCAGTCGGCCTGCTACATGGTGTTCGGCATGGCCGAGCTCGATCCCGACAAGCGCGGCATGTCCACGACGGTGTCGGCGGTGCTGGTCCGCGGCCGCTTCTGCTACGCGGCCCACGTCGGTGACAGCCGCGTGTACCGGGTGCGCGGCGGCCACGTCCTCCAGATCACCGAGGATCACACGCTCATCAACTACAAGCTCAAGCACGGCCTCATCTCTGCCCAGGAGGCCGAGCAGGCCACCGGGCGCAACGTCATCACCCGCGCGGTGGGGCACAAGGACTACGTCCAGGTCGACACCGCCGACGTGGACGTGCGCGTGGGAGATCGGTTCCTGCTCTGCACCGACGGATTCCACGGCTACCTCGACGATGATCTCGAGGTGGCCGAGCTGGTCGGCGACGGTGTGCTCGACGCCGGCGCGGGGGCGGCGGTCGCGCTGGCCAACCAGCGCGGCGGCAAGGACAACATCACCGTCGTCCTGGTCGAGGCGCTTCCCTAGCGCGCGCCACCCCGCGGGCGTTCACCCGAGGCGCGAGCGGGCGGGGAGCCGGCGCGGGTCTCACTTCGGCCCTCAGCAATTGTCGACGGGAGCCGATCCAGATCCGAGCCGGAGGCCCGAGGTCCACGGCCCGAGGTCCAGGCCCGAGGTCGTGGGCGAATCCGAGGTGGGCGTGGGCCCAGGTCCGAGGTCCGCGCCGCTTGTCGCACAAACCGAAGAAATAAAACTGCTTTTTCCGCTCTGGGGCGGCCCCGGAGAGGGGTAGCCCCTCAAGATGGGACTCCTTCGTCCGATAAATGAGTAACGAGGCTTTCGTGAATACGTCGCAGTTCACCCCGCTCGCCCCTCGCGACGCGCACCAGCGCGGCAGCGCGATGATCGTCGCGATGGTGTCGCTGGTCGGCCTGATCGGCGTCGGCGGCGTCGCCCTCATCGCCACGCAGGGCGGGCTGTCGGGCACCACCCACGAGCGCTTCCAGTCGGTCGCGCTCCACGCGTCCGAGGCGGGCGTCGCGGTGGCGATGGATGCTCTTCGCAAGCAACACGACGCGGCCGCTCACTGGTCGGAGCTGGTCAGCGCGGAGAACCAGGACGTCGCGCTGTGGGCCGAGGTGGCCGGCAACGGCGTCCAGCCGGGCGAGGACGGCAACCTGTTCTCGGCCGATCGAAAGTCCTGGTACGAGGTCGAGATCCGCAACAACGTCTCCGATCCCGGCTACGCCGACGGCGACGACGACGACTCGCGCGTGGTGATCCGATCGACCGGGCACGGCCCCGACGGCGCGCGCGTGATCCTCGAGGTGGAGGTGTCGGGCAAGAGCCTCCTCATCGACAGCAACACCGTCTGCGCCGGCTACGCCCAGCGCGGCATGGACGCCGACGGGTCGGGCCACGACGACTGCATGGGCGTGGTCGATAGCGGCAGCCAGGCCACCCTGCGGCCGAATTGAGCGCGATGACGAACACCAGCGACACCGGACAGCGCGGCTTCACCGTCATCGAGGTGCTCATCACGCTCGCGGTCACCCTGATCGGGCTGGCCGGCCTCATGACCCTGCACCACGTGATCAGCGAGGGGACCGCGAGCGCCGGCCGCCTGGCCGAGGCCTCGTCGGTGGCCGAGGCCGCGCTCGAGGACGTGCGGCGCGAGCCGTTCACCCGGCTGGAGACCCAGTTCGGCACCGCGCCGATCGACGTGGAGCTGGAGCAGGCCGCGGGCCGGGGCGAGCGGGTCTACGAGCGCCGCCTGTTCATCGTGCCGCTCGACGCGGTCTCGCCCGACCTGTTCCGCGTGCGGATCGAGGTGAGCTGGAGCGAGGACGGCGCCACGGCCGGCGCCGAGGGCGGCCTCCACGACCACACCCTCGTGCTCGAGAGCTTCCGCACCCGCCAGGAGGCGCTGTGATCGCGGGGCGGCCGTCCGGCGAGCGAGGCTTCACCCTGGTCGAGCTGCTGATCGGGATGATGCTGACCGGCATCATCATCAGCTTCATCTTCCTGGTGTCGGGGAAGATGTCGACCGCCTACTTCGGGCAGTCGCAGGTCAGCGAGGTGCAGGAGACCCTGCGCACCACCCGCGCCGCCATCGCCGCCGACGTGCGCCAGGCCGGCTTCTTCATGTCGGACGGCTTCCGCACCGCGGCGTTCGGCGACACCGCCGCGCTGGTCCGGCCGCTCCAGGTGGTGAACGACGCCGACGGGGCCGGGCCCGACCTCCTCCGGGTCTACTACGCCGACGCCAGCGCGGCGTCGCGGGTGATCAGCGTCGATCCGCTCGCGCGCGCGTTCGCCGACGTCGACTCGGCCGACGCCTTCGTGGCCGGCGACGTGGTCGTGCTGGTCAACTCGGCCATCGCCGGCCCGGCCGCCGGCGTGGTCGGCGTCATCACCTACGCCGCGTGCGTGGTCAAGGTGACCAGCATCGCGGCCGGGACTCCCGATCGGCTCCACTTCTCGGGCGGCGGATCCGGCGCGCCCTACAACGCGTCCGGCAACCCGCAGTGCACCGAGGTGGCGGCCGCCACATTCAACGAGGCGCCGCGGCCGGACACCGTGGTCTACCGCTTCATCGGGCGCAGCTACCGGATCGATCCGGACCGCCGCGAGCTCGGCGTCCTGCAGGGCTCGCCCACCGGCGAGATGGTCGACGACGATTGGACCGATCTCGCCCTCGGCGTGACCACGCTGCAGGTGGCGAGCCGCTACGCCGAGGCCGGCGACGCGGCCGACCTCGACGGCGACGGCGACCCGGAGCTCGACTGGTACTCGTCGGACGGGCAGGAGGTGACCGATCCGAGCGGCGAGCGGCCGGCCGACGCGATCCTGACCGAGATGCGGATCAGCATCGAGGCGCGCACCCAGCGCGGGACCCGCTCGGTCGCCACCGCGCACTCCGCGTCCTTGATCGACGTCGACGCGACCGACCACAACCCGATCGGCGACTGGGCCGGTGTGCAGCTGGCCGGGGTGGCCGACGCCGCGCGCCCGGACGGCTACGCCGGCAACCACATCTACCGCTCGGCCGACGTGCTCATCGACCTGCGCAACCTGGGGGACAGGAAGTGACCGGCGCCGATCTCCGGCGCGAGGACGGCTTCACCCTGACCGAGCTCATGGTCGGCGTCGCCATCATCGGCATCCTGTCGGCCGGCGCGGTCGTCACCTTGCGCCGCCCCGAGGACCCCGGCCACGGCGCCGTGCGCATGGCCAACGCGGTCCGCCAGTGCTCGCGGCTCGCGGTGGCGCGCGGCCAGGTCCGCGCCCCGGTCGCCCTGGCGCTCGGCTCGAGCGCCCGCGCCCGCCTGCTGATCCAGCCGGTGGTGGGTCGAACCGCCCAGGACGTGTCGGTCGAGGTGCTCGAGGAGGACGCCGCGCCGGCGACCTCGGCCAGCTGGGCGCCGGCCAGCCGCTTCCGCCTGTCCGGGCGCATCCGGGTCGGCGGCTACCGCCGGTCGAGCGCGCTCACCGCCGGGCTCGGCCCCGAGGCGGTGGTCGACTCGGGCGGCCTGGTGATGGAGTGCATGCCGAACGGCGCCACCGAGCCGATGACCTTCTACCTCGACGGCGACGGCAGCGCGTCCGAGCGCGCCCGCGTGGTGGTGATGCCGCTCCAGGGCGAGCCGGTGACGATGGACGGCTGGTGACACGTGAACGACGAGCGACGTCATGAGCCGTGACCAGCGCCTGCCGTCTCCGCGCGGCGGAGCCCGGGTCCGGACCGCGCCACGCGCGCCCAGCTCGCTCCCCGACGCGCCCGAGGCGAGCTTCTGGCTCGAGCGCACGCCGCTGCCGATCCTGCACCGCCCGGCCACCCGGCCGGCCGGGAAGCCGGGCGGCCGCTCGGCCCTGGCCCCGCCCGGCACGGTCTGCCCCAAGTGCGATTCGCCGCTGTCGACGTCGGAGCCGGCCTGCCCGTCGTGCGGGCTCAAGCGCGCCATGTTCGGCCGCTTCCGCACCGGCGCGATGGACCGGGTGCCGGCCACCCTCGAGGAGCAGTGGGCCGAGGTCGAGGCCAACTGGGGCGACCCGGACCGCCACGAGCGCTTCCTCGCCCAGGTCTCGCTGTGCGCCGCGTACGCGTACGCGGCGTCTCGCTACCGGCGGGCCGCGCGCGAGCGGCGCAGCGACGCGATCAGCAAGCTCCAGCTCGAGCGGCTCTCGCGCATGGTCCACGCGGTGATGGCGGTCTCCTCGGTGCGCCAGGCCGGCGAGGACCGCCCCCATCCGTACCGGCGGATGATCGTGCTCCTGGCCCTCTTGATCGGGCTGGGCAGCATCGGCGGGGTCTACCTGTTCCACCGGCGCAGCGCGAGCGCGGACCAGCGCCCCGAGCCGCTGGCGCCCTCGATCAAGATCGGGCGCGGCCGCAGCCTCGGCACCGATGGGCGGGCGGCCCCGGCATTCGGCGGCCTGCGCGCCAAGGTGCCGAAGCCGGCCCCCGCCGACGGTGAGGACGGCGCGGCGGGCGAGGCCGGCGAGGCCGGCGAGGCCGGCGAGGGCGAAGCGGGCGAGGCCGGCGAGGGCGAGGCGGCCGAGGGCGAGCGAACGACGGCAGAGGCCGGTCAGGAAAAAGACGATGCAGTCCAGTAGTGAAGGAAAACCGCGGCGCCTGCCATGGAGGGCCGCCGTGGTCTCGATCGCGGCGCTCTGCCTGACCAGCCAGGCCGAGGTCGGCGCGGTGGTCGCGGTCGACCAGGGCTGCCCGCAGACCTCCAGCACCACCGACCACCAGGGCGAGACGCTGCACGGCTTCGCCGGCACCGGCACCAGCGGCGTGGTGTACGACCCCACCGATCACGCCCTCAAGCTGAACCGGCAGGGCGGCTCGTTCAAGGCCGCCACCGTCGGCATCACCGACAGCCACAACGTGTCGTGCTCGGCCGACTTCGATGGCGACGGATGGACCGACATGGTGGTCGGGCAGTCCGGCAACAACTTCATCTACTACTACCGCAACCGCACGTTCGAGAACCCGGCGCCGGACTGGGCCAACCCGGACCTGATCCGCACGCCCAAGTTCGTCCTGACCACGACGATCGTCCCTGCCGCCGCGACCGGGACCCAGCATGCCGGCATGGTCTGCGGCGACTTCGATGGTGACGGCCGGCAGGACTTCTTCTACTACAAGGCCAGCAACACCACGCCGGTGGCGCCCGCCATCCAGCGAATGTACCGCGGCAACGGCAATGGCACGTTCCAGGCTGCCTACTCGCCGATGGTCGATCCCACCCTGCTGCCGTACTACGGGCAGACGTCGACCAACGCGGTCTCCTACGACTACAACGGCGACGGCTGGCTCGACGTCGTCTATGGCGGCATGAAGACCGCCGCGAACGCGACCGGCTGCATCGTCGCGCTGCTCAACAACTGCCCGACCCCGCACACACCCGGGGCGGCGTGCGCGGCGCTGCCGCACTTCACCGTCCAGGACGTCATCACCGGCAAGGACTTCGGCAACAAGGGGATCAACGCCCTGACCGCGGCCGACTTCACCGGCGACGGTGTCATCGATCTCCTGGCCGGCTCGCCCAGCCAGTGCTCGAACTTCAGCCTGTGGCCGGGCCTGCCGGGCGGCGGCTTCAACGCGGTCGCGCAGTCGGTGCCGTCGGTGGGCGGCGCCTCGGCGCTGGTCTCGGCCGACTTCTCGCTCGACGGGAGGCCGGACATCGCGTGGGGCCGGGACGGCTTCAACTGCACCAGCCAGGGCGGCAAGGCCTACTACTACAAGAACAACGGCACCTCGACCCCCTTCTCCGGCGGGTTCACCACCCAGCTGTCCGAGTACAACGTCGCGGTGCCGGGCACCGGCGTGGCGCTGACCGACTACGACCTGGGCACCACCCTGGACTACGACCACGACCCGGACCACACGATCGACGCGATCATCGCGGACGGCAACAACTCCGGCCAGTACCTCCTGTTCGCCAACCGGGTCGTCGTCGGACAGTTCGTCGCGTGCGGCGACGTCGTCTCCGGCGTCCTCGACCTCGGCGCGCTGTCGACCAACGAGATGGTGGTGACCGCGGCGCGGATGTCGCCGACGGCGACCCTGCCGACCGACACATCGATCAAGTACTACATGTCGAACGAGGACCCGGCCAGCTGGCAGCTGGCCAGCCCGTGCGTGGACCACGCGACCGACTACTGCGTGTCGTTCCCCAGCCCGGTCGGCCGCACGGTCAGGTGGAAGGCGACCATGTGCTCGAACGCGACCCGGTCGCTGACGCCGACCATCGCCGACGTCTCCATCAACTTCGACTACACGCTGGCCAAGGAGCACTTCCGCGGCGGCGTGGTGGTGGACGACGGCGTGGCCTACGTCGGCGCCTTCCGCCAGCCCGGCGACCGCGGCCACTTCTACGCCGCCAGCGCCGGCCTGACCGAGATCTACTGGGACGCCGGCGCCCGGCTCGACGCGATGAGCGACGGCGCCCGCCACGTCTACACGGCGGCCCCCGGCGGCGCGTCACGGCTCGACTTCACCGCCGCCGCGACCAGCCAGACCGCGGTGCAGACCGCGCTCGGCGTGGCCAGCGCCGCCCAGGCCGCCGCGGTGGTCACCTGGCAGCGATCGGCCCGCTTCGGCCTGTCGGGCGGAGGCTTCAGCAAGACCAGGCTGGGCGCCATCGAGACCTCGACCCCGGCCATCATCAGCCCGCCGACCCGGCCCAGCTGGTACCAGTACCTCGACACCCAGCAGAAGCAGGAGGTCGACATCTTCGTCGACGTCCGCAAGGACCGCCCGGTCCTGGCCCTGTTCGGCTCCAAGGACGGACCGCTCCACGCGGTCCTCAACCAGCCCGGCGACATCCACAGCGCGGCCAACGGGGTCGAGAAGTGGGCGTTCCTGCCGGCCAAGGTGGTCTCCCGCCTGGTCGCCGACAAGGCCTCCGGCGTGGTGTCCGCCTTCGTCGACGGCTCGCCGACCGTGGCCGACGTCAAGCTGGCCGACGGCCGCCTCCACACCGTCGCGCTGGTCTCCGGCGGCAACGGCTCCAGTGCCATCTTCGCCATCGACGTGACCGACTCGGTCAGTGTGTCCGGATCGGTCGTCGGCCCGCTGCCGCTGTGGGAGGTCCTGCCCGGCGACGACCTGGCCGGCCTCGGCCGGGCCAAGCCGGCCATCGCCCGGGTCCGCATCGGCGGGGTCGAGAAGTTCATCGCCATCCTCGCCACCGGCGTCGCCCGCGACAACCCGACCCCGCCCTTCACCAAGGGACGCGACGTCATGGCGGTCGACCTCACCACCGGCCAGCGCATGTGGCGCTTCCGCACCGCCTGCCCGGTCACCGCCGACCCGGTCGTGTTCGAGTCGGACGACGAGCTCGAGCCGGGGCCCCCCGCCATCGACGGCTACGTCGACCGGTTGATCCTGGCCGACTCGTGCGGCTTCCTCTACAAGCTCGACCCGGCGGTCCGCCTGACCGGCGCGCTGGCCACCGACGGCTGGCTCGACTCCACCGCGCTCGGCTCCATCGCCACCGGCACCACCGACGCCACCGGCCGCGCGGTCGAGGCGCTGTTCTCCACCCACTTCACCAGCGGCGCGATCGGCGCCGAGCGGCCGATCGCCGGCACCCTCGGCAGCCGGGTCGACGCGTCCGGGCGCGTGATCCTCTTCTTCGGCACCGGCGGCATCGAGAGCTACGACCCGAGCCTGCGCAACGAGTTCTACGCGGTCTACGCCGACACCGGCGCCATCCGCAACAAGATCGTCGGTGACTGCACCGCCGGCAGCTGCGAGAAGTTCTACGGCGGCGTGGTGGTCTCGGCCGAGCAGGTCCTCCTGACCCGCTCGATCGATCCGCCGATCGGCACCTCGGCCTGCGAGCTGGGCAGCTCCGAGGTGACCGGGGTCGACATCGACGACCTCACCACCCAGCTGCACATCACCACCAGCTCGGCCACCGTCTCGGCCCTGTTCGGCCACGCCGGCGCGATCTACTTCACCACCCTCGGCGGAGACCTGGTCCGGGTCGGCACCCCCGGCGCGGCCGACGCCGGCGGCGAATCGGGCGCGACCGGAGGTCACGGCGGCGATGGCGGAGATAACGGCGACGGCGACGGCGACGGCGACGAACCCCCGTCCAGCGCTCTGGGAATCGTCGGCTGGAGGCAGGTCCTGTGATCCACCCGGGCGGCAAGAAGGCCAGGATGCGGCGAACGTGGCCGTGGCTGGTCGGAGCGATCTCGATCGTGGCCACCTCGCTGGCCATCCGCCCCGACGTGCGAGCGGTCCCGGCGGTCGACGTCGGCTGCCCGCAGACCTCGGCCGAGGCCGATCACCAGGGCACCACCCTGCAGAGCTTCACCGCGACCGGCACCGGCGGCGTCGTCTACGACGGGGCCGATCACAACCTGGTGCTCAACAAGCAGGGCGGCGTGTTCAAGGCCGTGACCATCGGCATCACCGACAACCACAACGTGTCCTGCCCGGCCGACTTCGACGAGGACGGATGGACCGATCTGGTGGTCGGCCAGTCGGGCGACACCTTCATCACCTACTGGCGCAACCGCACGTTCGACAATCCGGCGCCCGACTGGACCAATCCCACCGCGACCCGCACGCCCAAGTTCGCGAAGACCGCGATCGTCGCGGCCGGAACCACCAGCGGCCACCTCGGCATGGTGTGCGGCGACTTCGACGGCGACGGCCACCAGGACTTCGTCTACTACCGCTCCACCACCGATCCGCCGATCGCCGCGCCGGAGGTGCAGCGCATGTACCGCGGCAAGGGCAACGGGACGTTCTACGCCGCCTACGCGATGATGGTCACCCCGGCGACCATGCCGCTCCACTCGTGGACGTCGACCAACGCGGTCTCCTACGACTACAACGGCGACGGCTGGCTCGACCTCATCTACGGCGGCAAGAAGGCCGCCGCGAACGCGACCGGCGGGGTCTTCGCCCTGCTCAACAACTGCCCCGAGGTGAAGAAGCCCGGCGTGGGCTGCACGGTCAGCCCGCAGTTCGTGGTGGCGGACCTCATCACCGGCAAGGACTTCGGCCCCAAGGGGGTGAACGCCGTCCTGGCCGCCGACTTCACCGGTGACGGGCGGCTCGACATCCTGGCCGGCTCGCCCAGCCAGTGCACCAACATGAGCCTGTGGCCGGGCCTCTCGGGCGGCGGCTTCAGCCCCACCGCCCAGTCAGTGCCCGCGGTCGGCGCGGCCAGCGCGATGGTCATGGCCGACTTCTCGCTCGACGGAAAGCCGGACTTCGCCTGGGGCGCCGATGGGGTCGCCGGCAACTGCCCGGCCACCCTCGGCGGCAAGGCGTTCTACCTCCTCAACAACGGCACCTCGACCCCCTTCTCCGCCGGGGTCACCACCCAGCTGTCCGAGTACAACGTCGCGGTCCCCGGCAGCGGCGCGCTCGGGATGAAAGACTACGACGTCGGCGTGGGGTTCGATTACGACCACGACCCGGACCACACCATCGACGCGCTCATCGCCGACGGCAACAACTCCGGCACCTACCTCCTGTTCGTCAACCGCGTCATTGCCACCTACGTCGGCTGCGCGGACGTCGCCTCCGGCATCCTCGACCTCGGCCCGCTGGCCACCGTCGAGATGGTGGTGACCGCGGCGCGGATGTCTCCGACCCAGACCCTGCCGGCCGGCACGTCGATCCAGTACTACATGTCGAACGAGGACCCGGCCAGCTGGCAGCTGGCGAGCCCGTGCGTGGACGACCCCGCCGACCGCTGCGTGGCGTTCCCCAGCCCGGTCGGGCGCACGGTCAGGTGGAAGGCGACCATGTGCTCGGACGCCGGCCACCTCACCACGCCGAGGATCGCCGAGATCAAGATCGACTTCGACTACACGTTGGCCAAGGAGCACTTCCGCGGCGGCGTGGTGGTGGACGACGGCGTGGCCTACGTCGGCGCCTTCCGCCAGCCCGGCGACCGCGGCCACTTCTACGCCGCCAGCGCCGGCCTGACCGAGATCTACTG
>Ga0193753_10000506_pt1 | contig 38089 bp, 32 predicted proteins | sample H1c2metaG_FD_144925 | JGI IMG/M metagenome (GOLD analysis project Ga0193753, IMG submission 144925) | Soil microbial communities from a riparian zone of the East river system, Colorado, United States - H1c2 | ecosystem: Environmental > Terrestrial > Soil > Riparian zone | place: USA: East...
TCGCGGTGGGCATGGCGACCAACATCCCGCCGCACAACCTGGGCGAAGTGATCGCGGCCACGATCGCGTTGATCGACGATCCGCAGATCGACATCGACGGGCTGATGCAGCACATCCCGGGCCCGGATTTCCCCACCGCCGGCATCATCAACGGCGTCGGCGGCATCCACCTGGCCTACCGCACCGGCCGCGGCCGCGTGCGCATGCGCGCCAAGGCCGAGATCGAGATCAACGACGACAACAACCGCGAAGCGATCGTGGTCACCGAGATCCCGTACCAGGTCAACAAGTCGCGGCTGATCGAGAAGATCGCCGAACTGGTCAAGGAGAAAAAGCTCGAGGGCATCAGCGAGTTGCGCGACGAGTCCGACAAGGACGGCATGCGCATCTACATCGAGATCAAGCGCGGCGATGCGGCCGATGTGGTGCTGAACAACCTGTATCAGCAGACGCAGATGGAGTCGGTGTTCGGCATCAACATGGTGGCGCTGGTGGACAACCGTCCGCAGCTGCTCAACCTCAAGCAGATGCTGGAAGCGTTCGTGCGCCATCGCCGCGAAGTGGTGACGCGCCGGACCATTTTCGAGCTGCGAAAGGCGCGCAACCGCGCCCACATTTTGGAAGGCCTGACGGTCGCGCTCGCCAACATCGACGAGATGATCGAGCTGATCAAGACCTCGGCCAACCCGCAGGAAGCGCGCGAGCGGATGCTGGCCAAGACCTGGGAGCCGGGTCTGGTCGGCGCGCTGCTGGGTGCGGTCGGCGCCGAAGCGTCTCGTCCGGAAGACTTGCCGAAGGCGATTGGTCTTGTCGACGGCCGCTATCAGCTGTCCGAAGCGCAAGCCAAGGAAATCCTGGAAATGCGCCTGCACCGCCTCACCGGGCTGGAGCAGGAGAAGCTGACCGACGAATACAAAGTGTTGCTCGAAACCATCCGCGGCCTGATCGAGATCCTCGAGAATCCCGACGTGCTGATGGAAGTGATCCGCACCGAGTTGCGCAACGTCAAGGAAGAGTTCGGCGATGCGCGCCGCAGCGAGATCCGCGCCAGCGAGGAGGATCTCGACATCCTCGACCTGATCGCGCCGGAAGACGTGGTGGTCACGCTGTCGCACGCCGGCTACGCCAAGCGTCAGCCGGTCAGCGCCTATCGCGCGCAGAGGCGCGGCGGCCGCGGCCGTTCCGCGGCGGCGACCAAGGAAGAGGATTTCATCGATCAGTTGTGGCTGGTCAACACCCACGACACGCTGCTCGCCTTCACCAGCGCCGGCCGCGTGTTCTGGCTGTCGGTGCACCAGTTGCCCGACGCCGGCCCGAATGCGCGCGGACGCCCGATCGTCAACTGGATCCCGCTGGAACAGGGCGAACAGGTGCAGGCGGTGTTGCCGGTGCGCGAATACCGCGAAGATCGCTACGTGCTGTTCGCGACCCGCCACGGCACGGTCAAGAAAACCCCGCTGAAGGAATTCGAATACCGCCTGTCGCGCGGCAAGATCGCCATCAACCTCGACGACGACGACGCGCTGATCGGCGTGGCGCTGACCGACGGCGAGCGCGACGTGATGCTGTTCGCATCCAACGGCAAGGCGGTGCGTTTCGCCGAGAGCGGCGTGCGCGCGATGGGGCGCACCGCCACCGGCGTGCGCGGCATCAAGCTGACCAAGGGCGAGGCGGTGAAGAGCCTGGTCGTGGTCGAAGGCGAGGGCGACATCCTGACCGCCAGCGAGCGCGGTTACGGCAAACGCACGCCGGTCGCCGACTATCCGCGCAAGGGCCGAGGCACCCAGGGCGTGATCGCGCTGCAGACCTCGGCGCGCAACGGCCAGCTGGTCGGCGCCGTGCAGCTCAGCGACCACCACGAGGTGCTGCTGATCTCCGACGGCGGCACGCTGGTACGCACGCGCGCTTCCGAGATATCCCAGGTCGGCCGCAACACCCAGGGCGTCACCCTGATCCGCCTGGCCGAGGACGAAAGCCTGCAGGCGCTGGAGCGGCTGGATGCCTCCCTGGATGAGGAACTGGCTGCGGAAGCGGGCGACACCGACGCCACGATCGAGCAGCACCCTCCGGCCTGACCCGTCGTCGAAAGACTGAGGATGGAACTTCCCCCCTGTGAAAAGGGGGGGATTTACGTTGGCTTTTTGATTTTGCAGACACCGGCGCAAGGTCAAGAGCAAATCCCCCATCGCCTTCGGCGACTCGCCCCCTTTTTCAAAGGGGGCAACCGCCAGGGCTGCGGCGGCATCTTGCGCTGTTCTTCCCCCTTTGAAAAAGGGGGCTCGAGGGGGATTTGCTTTTGATCTGTTGATGCATGCAGAGCAAATCAAAAGCACATCGTTTTTTGCGATTCCCGGCCCACGCTCACGCGAGAGCGCCCAGTCGACCGCAAGTTTTCGGCCTGCAAGCGGTCGCCTTCGCCCCCGGTCGGCGTTCGGCCGATCCGCCCCTTTTCAAAAGAGGGCATGAGCGACGGCCGCTTTCCCTGCATATCTTCGTCATATACTCGATTCGACTCGAAGGAATGGGGTGGGGCATGCGCAATCGCGGAGTCATGGCGGCCGGGATGACGGCCAAGGTCCTGCTGGTACTGCTTTTGTCACTGGGTCTTGGCGCCTGCAAGCGCGGCGACCACGGCCAGCTGCCGCCGTCCAGCGGCGAGGCGATCAAGGCGCAACCCGAGCAGGCACAGGGCTTCGCACTGGTGTCCGCCTATCCGGACCAGCACGACGGCGACCTCGCCATCGCGCTCGAATTCAGCCGCCCGTTGGTCGGCACGCAGTCCTTCGACGAACTCATCGCGGTATCCGGCCCTAACGGCGCAGCCGTCAAGGGCAGCTGGGTGCTGGACAAGGGCGGCAAGATCCTGCGCTTCCCTTATGTGGAAGCCAGCAAGGATTACGAAGTCACGATCCGCACCGGCCTGAGCGCCGCCGACGGCACCAGGCTCGGCAAGGAACTGAAACAAAAGGTGTACACCGGCCCGCTCGATCCGGTGGTCGGCTTCGCATCGCAGGGCAGCGTGCTGCCCGCCAAGGAATCGCGTGGCCTGCCGGTGGTGTCGGTCAACGTCAAGGAAGTCGACGTCGAATTCCTGAAAGTCCCCGACAAGTCGTTGCCTAAATTCTTCGCCGAATACCAGCGCGGCGGACGCCGCGGCAGCTGGGAGCTGGAACGCGATTACGACGACAACGAACCGCTGTCGAAACTGGCCGAGCCGGTTTACGTCAACCGCTTCGTGCTCGGCGGCAAGCCCAACGAACGCATGCTGACCTACCTGCCGGTGCAGGACATCGCCGAGCTGCAGGAGCCGGGCCTGTATTTCGCGGTGATGAAGCGCTCGGGCCAGTTCCAGGACCAGTTCGAGACAGCGTATTTCACCGTCAGCGACCTGGGCCTGCATACGCGCGCCTACAAGGACAAATTGTTCGTGCACACGGCATCGCTGGCCAGCGGTGCGGCGGTGAGCGGGGTGGAGTTGCGCATCCTGGACTCCAACGGCGAGGCGGTGTTGAAGGGCGAAACCGACGGCAACGGCAACGCGCTGCTCAACTACAAACTCGATTCGGCGCACGTGCTCACCGCCACGCGCGGCAAGGACGTATCGTTGCTGCCGTTCAACCAGCCGGCGCTGGACCTGTCCGAATTCGCCGTCGCCGGCCGCGAGCAGGCCTGGTTCGACGTGTTCGCCTGGTCGGGGCGCGACCTGTACCGGCCGGGCGAGACCGTGCGCCTGTCTGCGCTGTTGCGCGACCAGGACGGCAAGCCCACCAAGCCGCAGCCGATGTTCCTGCGCCTGAAGCAGCCCGATGGCAAGACCTTCGACGAACGCCGCATCGAGCCGGGCGCGCAAGGTTATTTTTCGTACGAAAAGACGATTCCGTCCGAAGCGCCGACCGGTCGCTGGCAGGTCGAGTTCCGTACCGATCCGGACAGCAAGGAAGCGGTGCAGGGCACGACGCTGCGCATCGAAGAATTCCTGCCGGAGCGGATGAAGCTCGACCTGGACACCGCGCAACCGGTGCTGAAACCCGGACAGCCGCTGCAACTGAAGGCGACCGGCGCGTATTTGTACGGCGCGCCGGCCGCAGGCAACCGCTTCACCGCCAAACTCGCGGTCGCCGTCGAACAGCATCCGCTGGAAAAGCTGCCCGGCTATTTCTTCGGCGATCCGACGCTGCAACTGCCGAAGGAAGCCAAGGACGTCATCGATACCGAGCTCGATGCCAAGGGCCAGCTGCAACAGGATCTCTCGCTGCCGGAAGAAGCCAAGCCGGTTAGCCCGATCGCCGCCGTGGTGTCGGGCAGCGTCTACGAAACCGGCGGCCGCACCGTCACCCGCACGCTCAAGCGCGTGCTGTGGCCCAACGACGTACTGGTCGGCGTGCGGCCGATGTTCGACGACAAGGAAGGCGCAGATTCCAACGCGAACGCCCGCTTCGAACTGCTGCGCGTCGATGCCGCCGGCACGCCGCGCGCCGGCAAGGGCCTGAAGGTCACGCTGGTGCGCGAGCGCCGCGACTACCACTGGAACTATGCCGATGAAGGCGGTTGGGATTACGACTTCACCCGCCGCTTCGAGAACGTGGAAACCCGCACGGTCGATGTCGGCACTACGGCCGCACGTTTCGATTTTCCGGTGGAGTGGGGCGAGTACCGTGTCGACGTGTTCGATCCGGCCACCGGCCTGACCATGCGTTATCCGTTCACTGCCGGCTGGAGCTGGGACGACCAGAACCGCGGCAGCGATGCGCGTCCCGACAAGGTCAAGCTGTCGCTGGACAAGACCCATTACCGCGCCGGCGACAAGCTCAAGGTCACATTGACGCCGCCGCATCCCGGCAAGGGCCTGCTGCTGGTCGAGAGCGACCACATGCTGTACGTACAGGATATCGACGCCAAGGCCGGCAGCACTTACGAAATACCCGTGACCCAGGAGTGGGAGCGCCACGACGTGTACGTGACCGCGCTCGTGTTCCGCGGCGGCAGCGCGCCCAGCAAGATCACGCCTGCACGCGCGGTCGGCGTGGCGCACGTGCCGATGGACCGCAGCGAGCGCCGGGTCAGCGTCGGCCTGTCGATCCCGCAGCAGATGCGGCCCGAGCAGGATCTCAAGGCGACGATCGCCGTGCCGGACCTGGCCGGAAAAGAAGCCTACGTCACCGTCTCGGCGGTCGATGTCGGCATCCTCAACATCACCCGTTTCCCGGTGCCGGATGCGAATGCGCATTTCTTCGCGCAGCGGCGTCTGGGCGTCGATGCCTACGATCTGTACGGCCGCGTCATCGAGAGCTTCGAGGGCGGCATCGCCAAGATCCGCTTCGGCGGCGACATGGCGTTGCCGCCGCTGTCGCAGGCGCGGCGGCCGACGTCGCGCGTGCAGACCGTGGACCTGTTCGCCGGTCCGGTGAAGCTGGACGCGAAAGGCGTCGCGCGCATCAAGCTGGCGGTGCCGGACTTCAACGGCACGCTGCGCGTGTCGGCGCTGGCCTATTCGGAGCTGCGCTACGGCAATCGCGACAAGGAACTGCTGGTGCGTGCACCGATCGTCGCCGAAGCCAGCATGCCGCGCGTGCTGGCGCCGGGCGACCGCAGTACGGTCACGCTGGATGTGCAGAACTTCACCGGCAAGCCCGGCGAGTTCAACATCCGCGTCGATGGAGAAGGTCCGCTGACCGTGGCCGGCAATGCGCTCAGTGCCAAGCTTGCCGACGGCGCCAAAACCACGCTCAGCTTCCCGGTGACCGCCAAGGAGGGCTACAGCACCGCGAAAGTGCGGGTGCGGGTGGATGGCAGCGGCTTCAAGGTCGACCGCCGCTACGACGTGCCGGTACGTGCGGCCTGGCCTGGCGTGCTGCGTGCGCAGACTCGCGTGCTCGATCCGCTGGCGCCGGTTTCGCTGGGCGCGGATTTCGCCGATGGCCTCATGCCGGAATCGGTCAGTGCGCGCATGACCATCAGCGCGTTGCCGCCGATCCCGTTCGCCAGCGTGCTCAAGGGCGCGCTGGACTATCCCTACGGCTGTGCCGAACAGACCACCAGCAAGGGTTATGCGGCGCTATTGCTCGATGAGCCGACCGCGAAGATGCTCGGCGTGAAAGGCCTGGATGCAAAACAGCGTCGTGCACGGATGGAAGGCGCCTTCGGCCGGTTGGCGTCGATGCAGGTCGGCAATGGCCATTTCTCGATGTGGGGCGACGACGATTACATCAATCCCGGATTGACGCCGTATATCGTCGAGTTCCTGCTGGATGCGCGCGATGCCGGCTTCAACATCCCCGATGGCGTGCTGCAGAAGGCGCTGACCCGGCTCAACGAGGACCTGCTCGGCGGCGGTGCGCCGTTTTACGGCTACGACAATCGCGACCACCTCAAGTTCGCCTACCAGGCACAGGCCGGTTATGTGCTGGCCCGCGTCAACCGCGCACCGCTCGGCACCTTGCGCGCGCTGTACGACAACGACCGCAGCAAATCGCTGACCGGCCTGTCGCTGGTGCACCTGGGGCTGGCCTTGTCGCTGCAGGGCGACAAGAACCGCGGCCAGAAGGCGATCGCGCAAGGCTTCGCGCTGCACAAGGAACGGCCGGAATACCTGGGCGATTACGGCACGGCGTTGCGCGACGAGGCGCTGATGATCGCGCTTACCCACGAGCGCGGCCTCAACAAGCCGGAGTACGACGCGCGCATCGTCGACCTGGGTCGCGAGCTGGACGCACGCCGCAACCGCCAGTGGACCTACTTCAGCACGCAGGAACAGATCGCGCTGGGTCGTGTCGGCAAGGCGCTGCTGGCCACGCAGGGCAAGCAGTTCAGCGGCACGCTGCAGGTCGGCGCCCTGGCCGAGGATATTCCCGACACCAAGCTGTGGGGCCGAGATTTCGATTTCGCCGCGCTCAGCCGCGGCGTGCGCTTCGCGCCGCAAGGCCAGGGCCCGCTGTATGTCAGCCTGGAAGCCGCCGGCATACCGCAACAGCGTGCTCAACGTCGAACGCAAGTGGTACACGCCGGACGGCAAGCCATGGAACGGCGGCAAGCTGCGCGAAGGCGATGCGCTGATCGTCGCGGTCAGCATCACCGCCAGCCGCGCGATGCCGGATGCGTTGCTCACCGATCTGCTGCCGGCCGGCCTTGAGATCGAGAATTTCAACCTGGGCGATGCCAAGCAATGGGCGGACGTGGTGGTCGACGGCATCGAGATCACCGACCGCGGCAGCGCGGCCGAAGTGCGGCACGAGGAGTACCGCGACGACCGTTACGTGGCCGCGCTCAAGCTCGACCGCAACGATGCCGCGCGCGTGTTTTACCTGGTGCGCGCGGTGACGCCGGGCACCTACACCGTGCCGCCGCCGCTGGTGGAGGACATGTACCGGCCGGATCTGCGCGGGGTCGGCAAGTCGAATCCGGCGACGATCACGGTGGTGCAGCCGTAGGTCAGGATAAGTAGCCCGCTAACATGGCGGGCTACCAAACTCCCGTCGTCCCAGCGGCTCTCAACAGCCGAATGGCTGGTCAAGCTGGGACCCATTTTGATCTTGCTTATCGCTTTTCCCGGAAGTTGAATAACAAAAGCAAAATCAAGTTGGGTCCCAGCTTGACCAGCCATTCGGCTGTTGAGAGCCGCTGGGATGACGGCAAAAACAAACGGCGCTGGTTGCAGTGGCTGCGTTGGAGCACCGTGGCGTTGCTGTCGACGCTTCTGCTGCTCGACCTGATCTTCCCCATCCCGCTACCCAAGCAACGCGACACCAGCACCCTGGTTGTCGCGCGCGACGGCACCCCGCTGCGAGCCTTTGCCGACCGCGACGGCATCTGGCGCTATCCCGCTTCGCTGCAGACGGTGTCGCCGCTGTACCTGCAGGCGCTGCTGAATTACGAAGACCGCCATTTCTGGCGTCATCCCGGCATCAATCCGGTGGCGCTGGTGCGTGCGGGCTGGCAGTGGCTGCGCCACGGCCGTATCGTTTCCGGCGGTTCGACGCTGACCATGCAGGTCGCGCGCATCCTCGATCCGCATTCGCGCACGCCGTGGGGCAAGGCCAAGCAATTGCTGCGCGCGCTGCAGCTGGAAGCGCATCTTTCGAAGCAGGAGATACTGACGCTGTACCTCAATCGCGCGCCTTATGGCGGCACCATCGAGGGCGTCGAGGCGGCCAGCTGGGCCTATCTCGGCAAGCCGGCCTCGCGCTTGTCGCAGGCCGAGGCCGCATTGCTGACCGTGCTGCCGCAATCGCCGAGCCGCCTGCGTCCCGATCGCGAACCGGAAGCGGCACGGCGCGCCCGCGACAAAGTGCTGGCGCGGATGGCGCAATTGGGCGTGTGGAGCCGCGATCAGGTAGAGGACGCCAAGGTGGAACCGGTGGTGGCGCGTTCGCTGCAACCGCCGCTGCTGGCGGCTTTGCTGGCGGAGCGGCTACGCCGCGCCCTTCCGCGCGCCGAACGCATCGTGTCGAGCATAGACCCGCAACTGCAACGCACGCTGGAAGAACGCGTCGCCGCGTACTTCTCGCAACTGCCGGAACGCACGTCCGCTGCGCTGCTGGTCGTCGACAATGCATCGCTCGAAGCGCGTGCCTATGTCGGCTCGGTGATCTACGGCGACAAGGCGCGGCTGGGCCATGTCGATATGGTGCAGGCCTGGCGCTCGCCGGGTTCTACGCTCAAGCCGTTCCTGTACGGCCTGGCGCTGGACGACGGCCTGATCCATTCGGAAAGTCTGCTGGTCGATGCGCCGCAAGCCTTCGGCGATTACCGGCCGACCAATTTCGATACCGAATTCAACGGCCCGATCGGTGCGGCCGAAGCCTTGCGGCTGTCGTTGAACGTGCCGGCCGTCGACCTGCTGGATCGCGTCGGGCCCGCGCGCTTCGCCGCGCGCCTGGCCAATGCCGGTATCGAGCTGAAATTTCCGCGCGGCGCCAAGCCCAATCTCGCGCTGATCCTCGGCGGCACCGGTGTGCGCCTGGAGGATCTGGTCGGCGCTTTCGCCGCCTTGAATCGCGACGGCATCGCCGGCAGCGTGCGTTATGCGGCGGGCGATCCGCGCATCGAACGTCGCCTGTTGTCGCCCGGCGCGGCGTGGATCGTGCGCGAGATCCTCGAAGCCAATCCGCGTCCGGGGCAGGCTTCGGACACTTTCGACCCGGGTCTGCGGCCCAAAGTGGCGTGGAAGACGGGCACCAGCTACGGTTTTCGCGACGCCTGGGCGATCGGCGGCACGCGCCGCTACACCGTCGGCGTGTGGGTAGGACGCCCGGATGGCACGCCGCTGCCGGGTCAGTACGGCGCGGTGACCGCGCTGCCGCTGTTGTTCGAGGTGGTCGACAGCCTGCCGCGCGTTCGTGGCGATGCGGTGCCGCGACCTGCGCCGGCAAGCGTTGCCGAGGCCGACATCTGCTGGCCGCTGGGCATTGCCGCCGAAGCGCAGTCGGCGGGGTCCTGTCATCGCAAAATGAAGGCCTGGTCGCTCGACGGTGCGCTGCCGCCGACCTTCGCCGAGCGCGGCGCGCGCCTGTGGAGCACGGGGCTGGAACGATTCCGCATCGACGCCGTCAGCGGCCAGCGCCTGTCCGCCGAATGTTCGCGCCCGCACCAGGCCCGCGACGCGCAGATCGCGCGCTGGCCGACGCTGGCATCGCCATGGCTGTCCAGCGCCGTGCGCAAGGCCGCGAGCCTGCCGCCGCTGGCGCCCGATTGCGCTGCCGACGGGCGCGATGCGTCCGAAGAACTGCACATCGAAGGCATCGACGACGCCGCCACGCTGGCGCGCGCCCCGGGCAGCGACCGGCCGCTGCGCCTGCAGGTGCGCGCGCTGGGCACCGATACGCGCGTGCAATGGCTGCTGGATGGGCGCTGGATCGGCGAGACGCGCGGCGCGCAGGTGTTCGCCCACGATTACGACGCGGCCGGCGAGCACACGCTCACCGCATTGGCGAACAGCGGCGCGTGGAAGCGCGTGCGGTTCCGCATTCTGCGTTGATCTTGCTTTTCTTCCCCCTTTGAAAAAGGGGGATCGAGGGGGATTTGTTTTTGATGTTTTCTGTTAGAAGCAACATCAAAAGCAAATCGCTTCGCGATTCCCGGCCTTCGCCCCCCACCCATCGGTCTTCGCCGATCGCCCTCTTTTTCAAAGGGAGCGAAAGCGATAGCTATTTGCCGATCCAGCCGTTGAGCAGATCCGCGAATTCGTCCGCGTGCTCTTCTTCCTGCTCCAGGATGCCTTCCAGCAGGCGCTTGGTGGTGGTGTCGCGATCGCCGATGTAATTGATCATCTGCCGGTAACTGTCGATGGCGATGCGTTCGGCAATCAGGTCTTCCTTCACCATGTCGCGCAGATCCTTGCCTTCCTGGTATTCGGCATGCGAACGCCTGGTCAACGTGTCCGGATTCAGGTCCGGCTCGCCGCCCAGCTGGACGATGCGCTCGGCGATCTTGTGCGCATGCGCCTGCTCCTGCTGCGCGTGCTCCAGGAACTCTTTCTTGACCGCGTCTGCGAGCATGCCGGAGGCCATGAAATAGTGGCGGTAATAGCGCAGCACGCAAACGTACTCGGTGGCCAACGCATCGTTGAGCAGCTTGATCACCGTGGCCTTGTCGGCGGCATAGCTCTGCGTGACCGCGCCCTTGTCGATGTTCTTGCGCGCGTTGGCGCGAAGCGTGGCGGTGGTATCGATGCCGCTGGTCTGCGCGGTCTTGGCGGTCCTGGTCGTAGCGGCTGGCTTCTTGCTCATGGCTGGCCTCGGGGCGGTGGTCTAGGGGAGTTGCGAAAGAATGTGCTCGGCGGAGGACACGCGGAATTCGCCGGGCGCCTCGACATTGATCAGTTTCACTACGCCGTCTTCGGCGTATAGCGAAAAACGCTTGGCGCGGGTGCCCATGCCATAGGCGCTGGCATCCATTTCAAGCCCGAGCGTGCGGGCGAATTCGCCATTGCCGTCGGCGAGCATCTTCAGCCCGTCCGGCACGTGCTGGCTCTGCCCCCAAGCCTGCATCACGAACGGGTCGTTGACCGACATGCAGGCGACTTCGATGCCCTTGTCGCGGAATTCGTCGAAATGCTCGACGAAGCCGGGCAGGTGCCTTTCAGAACAGGTCGGGGTGAACGCACCCGGCACTGCGAACAGCACCACTTTCTTGCCGTCGAACAGGGTCGGGGTATCGATCGTTTCGACGCCTTCGCGGATCCATTGCAGCTTGGCTTCGGGCAGGCGGTCGCCGACTTGGATGGTCATGGGGTTCTCCGTGGGAATGCCGCGAGTCTAGCCGGCCGCCGCTAAGACCGCGTCAAGGCGGACTTGAAATCCGCCGACCGGCACCTACCTCGCATGCATGGCGGCCGAGCGCCGCGGCGGCAGCTGGGCTAATCTCGTCCTGCGGCAGCGATGCCGCAAGATGAGGATCGCGGAACCGACATGCAATTCAAGGACTACTACCAGATCCTCGGCGTGGAACCGAGTGCGGGCGAGGCGGAACTCAAGACCGCCTACCGCCGGCTGGCGCGCAAGTACCACCCCGATGTCAGCAAGGAATCCGGCGCCGAGGACAAATTCAAAGCCGTCAACGAAGCTTACGAGGCGTTGCGCGACCCGCAGAAGCGCGCCGCCTACGATCAGCTGCGCACGCGCGGGTATCGCCCAGGCGATGAAGTACAGGCGCCGCCGGGCGGTTTCGGGCATGGTCCCGGCGATTTCGATTTCGACGAAGTGTTCGCCGGCGGCGGCGCCGGCGGCGGTTTCAGCGACTTCTTCGAGAGCCTGTTCGGACGCGCGCGCGGCGGCGGTTTCAGCCAGCAGGCGCCCGGCCGGGGCCCGCAGCCGCAAGGCCCGACACGGGCCAAGCTGGCGGTGCCGCTGGAAGCGGTCCACGACGGTTCGAGCGTGCGCATCGCTTTCAACGGCAAGTCGCTGGACGTGCGCATCCCGAAAGGCGTGCGGCCGGGGCAACTGATCCGCCTGGCAGGGCAGGGTACGCATGGCGACCTGCTGCTGGAGATCGAATACGCCGCACATCCGCAATTCGAAGTGGATGGGCGCAATGTCATCCATGTGCTGCCGGTGGCGCCGTGGGAAGCCGCGCTCGGCGCGACGGTCAGCGTGCCGACGCTGGGCGGACCGGTGGAACTCAAGATACCCGCCGATTCGGAAGCCGGGCGCAAACTGCGCCTGCGCGGACGCGGCCTGCCCGGCACGCCGCCGGGCGATCAGATCGTGGAACTGGAAATCCTGGCGCCGCGCGCCAATAACGATGCCGAGCGCGAGGCTTATGAACACATGAAGTCGGTCTTCGGCGACGACTGGCGGCGGGCGTGACCCACTTTTCGTAGGAGCGGCGGGGCGTGGCTTCAGCCGGCGGTCGAGCCGTCGCCGAGCAGCAGGCCCACCACTTCCGCCAGCTCCGATTCGCTGAAGGGCTTGGTGATGTAAGCCTTGGCGCCCTGGCGCATACCCCAGACGCGGTCGGTGTCCTGGTCCTTGGTGGTCACCAGGATCACCGGGATGTGCTGGGTCGCCGGGTCGCGGTTGATCGAGCGCGTGGCCTGGAAACCGTTGAGATTGGGCATGACCACATCCATCAGGATCAGGTCGGGCAGCTCGCGCTTCGCCGCTTCCACGCCGGCGGCGCCGTCTTCGGCGGTCAGCGCTTCGTGGCCCAGTTTTTCGACGATGCGACGGATGCCCATCAATTGCGACGGCGAATCGTCGACGATCAGGATGCGCGCCATGCCTTTCCCCATGCGGATGCGGGCCGATTGTAACGCGGCGTCGTCGTTTGCGAGCGCTGGCCTATGCTCAGAGTGTGACCAGCGTCCTGCCGTGCGAACCGCCTGCGAGCATGCGTTCGAAGACTTCGGGCAGCTGTTGCAGCGTCGCTTCGCGGGTGCAGATCGCGTCCAGGCGCGCGGGTTTCCAGTCCGTGGCCAGGCGGCGCCAGATCTCGTCGCGGATGTCGCGCGCAGTGCCGGCTGAGGCGACGCCCAGCAGCGAGACGCCGCGGATGATGAAAGGCATCACCGTGGTCGGCAGGTCGTGCGTGGCGGCAAGCCCGGCGCTGGCGACGTTGCCGTAGGGGGCGGTCTGCGCCAACAGGCTGGCGAGCATCGGGCCGCCGACGTTGTCCAGGCCGCCGCCGAAGCGCGTCGATTCCATCGGCCGCGTGGTCGACAAGGCGTCGCGGCCCAGCACTTCATGCGCGCCGATGGATTTCAGGTACGCAACCTGGTCGGCCTTGCCGCTGACCGCGTGCACCTGATAGCCGGCGCTGCTGAAGATGTCGACGGCCAGCGAACCGACGCCGCCGCTGGCGCCGGTTACGGCGAGCGGACCCAGCTCGGGCGTCTGCCGGTTCTCGGTCATGCGGAACAGGGCCAGTGCGGCGGTGAAGCCGGCAGTGCCGAGGATCATGGACTCGCGCAGGCTGAGCCCTTTCGGCAACGGGATCGTCCACTGCGCCTCGATGCGTGCGTACTCGGAATAGCCGCCATCGCGGGTTTCGCTGAGGCCCGAGCCGGTGACGAGGACGGCGTCGCCTTCCTTGAAATTCGGATCTTTGGACGAGACCACGTGACCGGCGACATCGATGCCGCCCACCAGCGGAAATTTGCGCAGGATCTTGCCCTGGCCGGTGCCGGCCAGCGCGTCCTTGAAGTTGACCGAGGAGTGCGCGGTCTTGATCACGATCTCGCCGGGGGCGAGATCATCGAGTGAGATGGCTTCGATGCCGCTGCGGTAGCCGGCGGCGTCGTTGTGAATGCGGAAGGCGTTGAATCGGTTGGGGATCGTCATCTCTTTAACCCGTCATCCCAGCGAAAGCTGGGACCCATTTTGATTTTGCCCGGAATTGCCTCTCACAGGATATCCCCATACAAATCCCGCCATTCCGGGTTAGTCAACTCGATAAGTTCGATCTTCCAGATCCGCTTCCATGCTTTCAGCGATTTTTCGCGTGCGATCGCCGAGTTCATCGTGGGATGCATTTCGTACCAAATAAGCGTGTGGATGCCGTATTTTTTTGTGAAGCCACCGGCCTGCCCGTGTTTATGCTGCCAGATACGCTGGATCAGGTTGGAGGTCACGCCGATATAAAGCGTGCCTCGTTGGCGGCTCGCCAGCATATATACGTAAGGTAGGCGCTCCCTCATTCTGGAAACCTATGGCCTCCCGGGTTCTGGAGTACAGCCATAAGATCAAAATGGGTCCCAGCTTTCGCTGGGATGACGGGTCGGGGAGATGTCGGATAGCTTCCCGGTAATCGCGAGGAAAAACCTTACCGCAAGTCCTTGCGCCGCTTCTCATCCAGCCATTTCGAAGCCTGCGCAGGCTCGTAAGCGTGCAGCCACGAAAACAGCGCATCGATATCGTCGCCATGCCACAGATCGGCGCGCTGCTCGGCATGCAGGAAGCGCTCGGCGACCATCCGGTCCAGCATCGTCATCAAGGGCTGGTAGAACCCGTCGACATCGAAAAAGGCGCAGGGCTTGTCGCCCAGGCCGAGCTGGCGCCAGGTCAGCATCTCGAACATCTCGTCCAGCGTGCCGAAGCCGCCGGGCAGGGCGACGAAACCGTCGGACAGGTCGAACATGCGCGCCTTGCGCTCGTGCATGTTGGCGACGATCTCAAGCCGCGTCACGCCACGGTGCGCGACTTCCCATTCGACCAGCTGCTGCGGGATCACGCCGACCACTTCGCCGCCGGCCTGCAGCACCGCATCGGCGACGATACCCATCAGCCCGACGTTGCCGCCGCCGTAGACCAGGGCGAGGTTTTCTTCAGCGAGGCGGGTGCCGAGGGCCGTAGCGCGCTCGGCATAGATCGGTTTGTTGCCGGCGTTGGAGCCGCAGTAGACGCAGATCGATTTCAAGTTCGAGGTCCGTGCTCTTAGGCCGTCATCCTCGCGAAGGCGGGGATCCAGTGACTTTCGCTCTTACGTGAGCAGCAGAACAGCAAAGTCACTGGATACCGCCTTCGCGGGGAGGACGGCTTTAAACATCAATTCGCTTTATGGATCGCGCGCTTGTCCACCGCCATCGCGGCGTCGTGGATCGATTCGGACAGCGTCGGATGCGCATGGCAAATGCGTGCCAGGTCGTCGGCCGAGCCGCTGAACTCCATGGTCAGCACGCCTTCGTGCACCAGCTCGGATACGCCCACGCCGACCAGGTGCAGGCCCAGCACGCGGTCGGTCTCGGCATGCGCGATCACCTTGACGAAGCCAGCTGGCTCGCCCATCGCGACAGCACGGCCGAGAGCGGCGAACGGGAAGCTGCCGGTCTTGTACGGCGTGCCGTCGGCTTTCAGTTCCTGCTCGGTCTTGCCGACCCAGGCGATTTCCGGCTCGGTGTAGATGACCCAGGGAATGGTGCCGTAGTTGACGTGGCCAGGCAGGCCTGCGATCAGCTCGGCGACCATGATGCCCTCCTCGAAACCCTTGTGCGCCAGCATCGGGCCGCGCACGCAGTCGCCAACCGCCCACACGCCATCCACGCCGGTATGGCAATGCTCGTCGACTTCGATCACGCCGCGTTCGTTGAGCTTGACGCCGGTGCCGTCGGCCAGCAGGCCTTTGCTCGCTGCGCGACGGCCGACCGAGACCAGCAGTTTGTCGACGACGATGGTCTTCTCGCCTTCGCCATCGGTGTAGGTAACGTGCACCTCTTTCTTCTTGACCTCGGTCTTGCTGACCTTAGCGCCGAGCTTGATGTCCAAGCCCTGCTTCTTGAATTCCTTGGCCGCGGTCTTGGCGACTTCCGCATCGGCGGCGCCGAGGAAGTCGGGCAAGGCTTCGAGGATGGTGACCTCGCTGCCCAGGCGCTTCCACACACTGCCCAGTTCCAAGCCGATCACGCCGGCGCCGATCACGCCCAGGCGCTTGGGCACGGCGGTGAAATCGAGCGCGCCGACGTTGTCGACGATGTATTCGTTATCGAACTTGGCGAACGGCAGCTCGATCGAATCCGAACCGGCCGCCAGGATCACGTTGGTGCCTTTCAGCTCGATTTCAGAACCGTCGTGCCCGCCTTCACCATGCAAGCGGACCTTGACGATGTTGCCCGGATGCAGTGTGCCGAAACCGTAGTACGGCGTCACCTTGTTGGCCTTGAACAGCATCGCGATGCCGCCGGTGAACTGCTTCACGATCTTGTCCTTGCGGCCGATCATGGTGCCGATGTCGACTTTGGCATCCTTGAACGTGATGCCGTGCTCGCCGAACAGGTGGCCCATGTTCCAGTACTGGCGCGAGCTGTCGAGCAGCGCCTTCGACGGAATGCAGCCCACGCGCAGGCAGGTGCCGCCGAGGGCGGGCTTGCCGTCCTTGCCGAGCGCGGCGTCGATGCAGGCGGTCTTCATGCCCAGCTGCGCGGCGCGGATGGCCGCGTGGTAGCCGGCTGGGCCGGCGCCGATGACGACTACGTCGAATTGTTCTGCCATGTCTTGCGTTCCTCTGGCTTTTCCTTCTCCCTTCGGGAGAAGGTGGCGCGAAGCGCCGGATGAGGGTTCGGTGTGTGGTCGAAGCGACGTACTCGCGCCGAACCCTCACCCCAACCCCTCTCCCGGTGGGAGAGGGGCTCTGAGCATTCACATCCCGAGCAGCATCCGGCTCGGATTCTCGAGCTGGTTCTTGATGTCGACCAGGAACAGCACCGCATCCTTGCCGTCGATGATGCGATGGTCGTAGGACAGCGCGATGTACATCATCGGCGCCGCGACCACGGCGCCGTTCTCGACGATGGCGCGCTCCTTGATCGCGTGCATGCCCAGGATCGCGCTCTGCGGCGGGTTGACGATCGGCGTCGACATCAGCGAGCCGAAAGTGCCGCCGTTGGTGATGGTGAAGGTGCCGCCCTGCAGGTCGTCCAGCGACAGCTTGCCGTCGCGCGCCTTCTTGGCGTACTCGGCGATCTGCTGCTCGATCTCGGCGAAGCTCATCCGCTCGACGTTGCGCAGCACCGGCGTCACCAGGCCCTTCTCGGTCGAAACGGCGATCGAGATGTCGGCATAGCCGTGATAGATGATGTCGTTGCCGTCGACCGAGGCATTGACCACCGGATGGCGTTGCAGCGCGTTGGCTGCGGCCTTGGCGAAGAAGCTCATGAAGCCGAGCTTGATGCCGTTGGCCTTCTCGAACGATTCGCCCAGTTCCTTGCGCATCGCCATCACCTTGCCCAGGTTCACTTCGTTGAACGAGGTGAGCATGGCGATGGAGTTCTTGGACTGCATCAGGCGCTCGGCGATGCGCATGCGGATGCGGGTCATCGGCACGCGCTCTTCCGGGCGCGCGCCGCCGCCGACGCCGGCGGTCTTGCCGCTGGCGTAGTTGACGATGTCTTCCTTGGTCACCGCGCCGCGACGGCCGGTGCCTTCGACCTGCGCCGGATCGACGCCTTCCTTCGCAGCCGTGAACTTCGCGCCGGGCGGCAGCTCGTTGCCGCTGGCGACGGGCGCCGGCTTGGTGCTGGCGGGCGCCGCCGCTTCGGCCTTGGCGGCCTCGGCTTTCGGCTGCACTTCCTGCGCACCGGCGGCCGGGCCTTGCTCGGCTTTCGCTTCGGCTTTCGGGGCTTCGGCCTTCGCCGCCGCCGCGCCTTCCTCGATGATCGCGATCACCTGCTGGCTGGTGACGGTGTCGCCTTCCTTGAACTTGATTTCCTTGATCACGCCGTCGACGGTGGACGGCACTTCCAGCACCACCTTGTCGGTTTCCAGGTCGACCAGGTTCTCATCGCGCTTGATCGCGTCGCCGGCTTTCTTGTGCCAGGTGGCGATGGTCGCGTCGGAAACGGATTCGGGAAGAACCGGGACTTTGATTTCGGTGGCCATGGTCGGCGTCCTAGGAAAAACGTAAAGGGGCGATAAGGATTATTCGGCGGCGTGCTTGCCGTTGAGCGGATTGACCAGCGCATCGGCGACCAGCTGCTGCTGCTCGGCGACGTGGTCGTTGAAATGGCCGACCGCAGGCGAGGGCGAACGCGAACGTCCGGCGTAGTGCAGGCTCTGCTTGGGCTGCAGGCAAGCGTCCAGGTGATGCTTGATCTGGTACCACGCGCCCTGGTTCTGCGGCTCTTCCTGGCACCAGACCACGTCGGTGGCCTTGCCGTGGCGCTTCAGTTCGGCGACGAGCTGGATGCGCGGGAACGGATAGAGCTGTTCGACGCGCACCACCGCCACGTCTTCCAGGCCCTGCTTCTGCACTTCCTCGAACAGGTCGTAATACACGCGGCCCGAACACAGCACCACGCGCTTGACCTTCTTCGGGTCGGCCTTGGCGTCGGGGATCAGATGCTGGAACTCGCCATCGGCCAGTTCTTCCAGCGTCGACACCGCCAGTTTGTGGCGCAGCAGCGATTTGGGCGTCATCACCACCAGCGGCTTGCGCGTCTTCATGCGCATCTGCCGGCGGATCATGTGGAACGCCTGCGCCGGCGTGGTCGGCACGCAGACCAGCATGTTCTCGAGCGCGCACATCTGCAGGAAACGCTCCAGCCGCGCCGAGCTGTGCTCGGGGCCCTGGCCTTCATAGCCATGCGGCAGGAACAGCGCCAGTCCGCACAGACGCTCCCACTTGGCCTCGCCCGAGGACAGGAACTGGTCGATGACCACCTGCGCGCCGTTGGCGAAGTCGCCGAACTGCGCTTCCCAGATGTCGAGCGTGCCGGGATCGGCGGTGGAATAGCCGTACTCGAACGCCATCACCGCTTCCTCGCTGAGCAGCGAGTCGATGATGGTGGCGTCTTCGGGATTCTTCACCAGCTGCTGCAAGGGCAGGTAGTACTGGTCGGTCTTCTGGTCGTGCAGCACCGCGTGGCGATGGAAGAAGGTGCCGCGGCCGCTGTCCTGGCCGACCAGGCGCAGTTTGCTGCCCTCGTCGAGCACGGCGGCGTAGGCCAGGTTCTCGGCGAAGCCCCAGTCCGCCAGCAATTCGCCGGCGACCATCTTGCGGCGGTCTTCGTAGATCTTGGCCACGCGCGGATGCAGCACGATTTCGGCGGGAACGGTGTTGATCGCGACGGCGAGCTGGTCCAGTTTCTTGCGCGGTACGCGCGTGTCGACCGGGTCGGTGACCTTGCCCGACAGGTATTTCGACCAGTCGATGGTGAATTCGTCCGGCTTGACCGTGGCCAGCTCGGTGGTGACTTCGCCGGCATCGAGCTTGTCGCGGTATTTGTCGACGATGGCCTGCGGTTCGCCTTCCTTCAACGTGCCGGTGGCGAGCAGGCGGTCGGCGTACAGTTCGCGCGGCGTCTTGTGCGCACGGATGTTCTGGTACATCAGCGGCTGTGTCGCGGCCGGTTCATCAGCCTCGTTGTGGCCGTGGCGGCGGTAGCAGACCAGATCGATGACCACGTCCTTGCCGAAGCGCTGGCGGAAGTCGTAGGCCAGCTCCGCGCAGAACACGACAGCCTCGGGGTCGTCGCCGTTCACGTGCAGCACCGGCGCGCCGACCATCTTGGCGACGTCGGTGCAGTACAGCGTGCTGCGCGCGTCCTGACGGTCGCTGATGGTGAAGCCGATCTGGTTGTTGATGACGATGTGCACCGTGCCGCCGACCGCGAAACCGCGCGCCTGCGACATCTGGAACAGTTCCATCACCACGCCCTGGCCGGCGAAGGCGGCATCGCCGTGCAACAACACCGGCAACACCTTCCTGCGCTCCTTGTCGCCCCGACGATGCTGGCGGGAGCGCACGCTGCCGACCACGACCGGGTCGACGATCTCCAGGTGCGAAGGATTGAAGGCCAGCGCGATATGCACCGGCCCGCCGGGCGTCTGCACGTCGGCGCTGAAGCCCATGTGGTACTTGACGTCGCCGGTGTGGGCGCGGTCGTCGCGGCTGTGCTCGAACTTGCCTTCGAATTCGTCGAACAGCTTGCGCGGCGATTTGCCCATCGTGTTGACGAGCACGTTGAGGCGGCCGCGGTGGGCCATGCCCAGCACGACATCCTTGACGCCGTCGCCGCCGGCGCGGCGGACCATATTGTCGAGCAGCGGCACCAGCGCGTCGCCGCCTTCCAGCGAGAAGCGCTTCTGGCCGACGTACTTGGTGTGTAGGTAGCGCTCCAGACCCTCGGCCGCGGTCAGGCGCTCGAGGATGCGGCGCTTGTCTTCGTCGCTGCGCTTGAAGTCGCCGCCGGCGCCTTCCAGGCGTTCGTACATCCAGCGGCGTTGTTCGGCGTCGGAGATGTGCATGAACTCGACGCCGATCGGGCCGGCGTAGGTGGCCTTGAGCAGGGCGAGCAGATCGCCCAGCTTCATGCGTTCGCGGCCAGCCACGCCGCCGGTGCTGAACTCGGTGCCCAGGTCGCTTTCCGACAGGCGATGGAAACCCAGACCCAGATCGGGCGCGTCGGGCTTGTCGAGCATGCCGAGCGGATCGAGATTGGCGGCCAGATGGCCGCGCGAACGGTAGGCGGTGATCAGCCGGCCGACGTGGCGTTCGCGCTCGTCGCCGCCATTGCCCGTACTCGTCGTGGCAATGCCGCGCGCCGCGAGGCGGCCGGCCTGGGCCACGGCGTCGATGACCGCGGAATGCGGCACGTCGCCGGCCTCGCGGCCCTTGAACGCATCGAAATAGGCTTTCCACTTGGGTTCGACGCTGTCCGGCGCCACCAGGTATTGCTCGTACAGCTCCTCGATATAGGCGGCATTGGTGCCGAGCTGGGAGGACTGCGCAAACTGCTTGAGGAGACTGTCCACGTCTGGCGTAAGTAGGCTCGTGATGGGGGCAAGCGCTTGATTAGACGGGAGTATCAGCTACCCGTGAAACCCGAGGCGCAAGAACCGAATTATAGCGGTTACCGTTGCCGCAGCGCATCATTTGTTAATGGGGATGTGTAACCCCCAGGGCAAGCGCCGGTTGCTCTTCGTAGGAGCGGCTTCAGCCGTGAGCTCCTGGTCCGCATACGCCACGACAAAAAGCTCGCGGCTGAAGCCGCTCCTACGAAGAGCGGCATTGCCACGAAAAAACAGGCAGGCAGGCCGGCTGGAGAGGTTTAGATGCCCAGTGCGCGGAATTCCGTGCAGGGCCGCGAACGTTCCCAGATCGGCTTGAAGCTTTCGGCCAATTGCCGGGCGCGGCCGGCGCCCTCCAGGTCGGTCTCGCCGTCGAAACGATGGCCCAGGCCGCGGAAGTAGTAGCCGCCGCTGTCGTTGGCGACGAAGGCGGACGGGTAGGCGCGGTCGGCCGGATCGTTGGCCTCGCGGAACAGGAACACGCTCGGCAGCCGCTGCGCCAGCGCCAGCAGCGGCGCATGCGCGCGCTGTACCGCATCGGCGTCCTGCAGCAGGATCCGGGCTTCGCCGCCGTGCCCGGCGGTGCCGTAACGACGCAGGGCTTCCAGCACCTCGGCGGTATCGAACAGGCCAGGGTCGAGCTCGCGGCTGTAGATCCACAGGCTGCGGCGTGCGCGCAGCACGATGGACACGGTCGCGGCGACGGCCGCGTTACGGTCCTCGACTGCCGTTGCGCCCTCCAATTTGCGGCGCATGGCCTGGTGTTCGATGCCGGCTTCCCAGAAACGCGCGCCGTAGGGCACGAAACCGTGGCGGGTGTAGAAGGCCGACGCGGAGACCTGCGAATTCAGCGCCAGCTCGCGCCAGCCGCGCTGCCGGGCCACTTCGATCAGCGCCAGCAGCAGGGCATCGCCGACGCCCTTGCCGCGCCACTCGCGCAGCACCGCCATGCGGCCGACCTTGTGCTCCGGCGTCAGTCGCCCGGTGCCGATCGGCAGGCCCTGGGCATCGCGGGCGATCACGTGCAGGCACAGCGGGTCGAGGGCGTCCCATTCCTCTTCCAGCGGTACGCTCTGCTCCTGCACGAACACGGTCTCGCGCACGCTGCGCAACTGCGGCAGGCCGGTCTCGTAGTCGATCGGTTCGACGCTGAAGCCGGAAGTTTCCTTGTTCATGCCGCGTCCTCGCCCGGCAAGGCCAATGTGTAATGCCCGCCTTGCAGCAGATCGTAGACGACATCGCGGCCGCGTTCGGAGAGCGCCGCATAGGCAGGGCCGTCGAAGCGGCTGCCGGCTGCGATGCGTTGCGCGTCGCGCACCGGCAGCGCGTGATCGTGGCCGGACGCGAACAAGGTGGCGCCTTGCGCCGCCTTGCGCCAGGCCATGCGCGTCCACGGATGTCGCAACAGCACCGCACCCTGCTGCAGGTCCCATTCGATCTCGATGCGCGATCGGGTCTCGCCACTGGGCGCGGCCTCGCCGGCACTGCGGTACAGGGTGATGAAACGGCCGAACCAGTCGCCGAGGCGGTCCGGGTCGTTCATGCGCAATGCGTTCAACGCCTCGACCACGCGTTGCATGGCCGCAGCGTCGATTTCGTTGGGATCCTTGGCCGGCACCAGATCCGGATCTCGATAACGCAGCGACTCGTCCGCTTCCGCGGCCAGCGTGTCGACGAAATCGCCGAGCAGTTCCGCGGCCGCAGGCGCCCGCATGCCGATCGAGAACGTCAGGCAGGCGTCTTCGGCGACGCCGTGATGCGGCACGCCCGGCGGCAGGTAGAGCATGTCGCCCGGACCCAGCACCCAGTCGTGGGTCGGGTCGAAGCGTTGCAGCAGTTTCAGCTCGACGTCCAGGCGGAAATGCACCGGCGGATCGGGCCGGTCGTCGATCTGCCAGCGCCGATGCCCTAGCGCCTGCAGCAGGAACACGTCGTACTGGTCGACGTGCGCGCCGACCGAACCGCCCGGTGCGGCGAAGCTGACCATCACATCGTCGACGCGCCAGCGCGGCAGGAAGTCGAACGCGGGCAGCAGTGCGGCGATGTCGGCGTCCCACTTGTCGACGTCCTGCACCAGCAGGGTCCAGTCCTGCTGCGGCAGCGTCGGGAACAGGTCTTCGGGAAACGGGCCGTGGCGCAGCTGCCAGCGGTCGTGCTCGCGTTCGTGGGCGACGATGCGGGCAAGCACGCCGTCTTCGCAGGCGAGGCCGGCGAGATCTTCGGGCGCGATCGGCGAAACGAAGCTGGGGAAGGCATTGCGGATCAGCAATGGCTTCTTCTGCCAGTAATCGCGCAGGAAGTCTGCGGGCGGCATGCCGAGTGGCGGCTGGTTGCGGGCGTCGACTTCGATGGGGAGAGTGCGCTTTGCCATGTTTTTGCTTTTTAGGCCGTCATTCCCGCGAAGGCGGGACTCCAGTGACTTATTGCTTTTGCCTTCCTGCGGGTCAGGTGCAAAGTCGCTGGATTCCCGCCTTCGCGGGAATGACGGCTAAGGGCAACAGCATGTAAGGAAAGGTTCATGTAGCGATCTCGTCGTACCCGCGCCCCAGGAACTGCAGCAGACACCAACCATGCCCGAACGGATCGGCCAATTGCACGATACGCCCCCAATTGGCCTCGCGGACATCGCCTTCCTGCACCGCGCCTGCGGCTAAGGCTTGGGCCAGCGCTGTGTCGAGATCGTCGACGACGACATCGCAATGCATCGGCATCCAGTGCCGTGCATATCCGCGTGGACTATCCGCCGCGCCAACGCTTCCTGCGTCTTTCTTCAACAGATAGATCGGCGCTTCCGCGCCCAATAATTCGATGATGCCGTCGCCGAGCCGGCGCGCCGGCGTCAAACCGAACGCAGCGGCGTAGAACGCGGTCGCCGCGGTCAGATCGGGCACGTCGATGTTGATCAGCAGCCGCACGGCCGCGCTCAGATGTCCCGGGCCAGCTTTTCGGCCAGGCCGGTGTAACTGCCCGGCGTCATCTCGAGCAGACGCTGCTTGTCGTCGGCCGGCAGGTCGAGCGACTGGATGAACTCGCGCATCGACGCCTGGGTGATGCCCTGGCCGCGGGTGAGCGCTTTCAGCTGTTCGTAAGGATTCGGCAGCCCGTGCCGGCGCATCACCGTCTGCACGGCTTCCGCCAGCACTTCCCATGAGGCATCGAGGTCGGCGGCGAGGCGCTCGGGGTTGACGCTGAGCTTGTCCAGGCCGCGCAGCAGCGCATCGATGCCGACCAGCGCATGGCCGAAGCCGGTGCCGAGCGCGCGCAGCACGGTCGAGTCGGTCAGGTCGCGCTGCCAACGGCTGATCGGCAGCTTGGCGGCGAAATGTTCGAACAGGGCATTGCCGATACCGAAGTTGCCTTCCGCATTCTCGAAGTCGATCGGGTTGACCTTGTGCGGCATCGTCGAGCTGCCGACTTCGCCGGCCTTGACCGCCTGCTTGAAATAGCCCAGCGAGATATAGCCCCAGATATCGCGGCACAGGTCGATGCAGATCGTACCGATGCGCTTTTGCGCATCGCTGATCTCGGCGATGCCGTCGTGCGGTTCGATCTGGGTGGTGTAGGCGTTGAAATCCAGGTCCAGCGATTCGACGAAGCGCTGCGCGAACGCCGGCCAGTCCACGTCCGGATAGGACGCGACGTGCGCGTTGTAATTGCCGACCGCGCCATTGATCTTGCCGCCCAGAGCCACCGCGGCCAACTGCTCGCCCTGGCGCTGCAGGCGCGCGGCCACGTTGGCGAGTTCCTTGCCGACTGTGGTGGGCGAGGCGGTCTGGCCGTGGGTGCGCGACAGCATCGGCAATGCAGCGTGATCGTGCGCCATCGTGCGCAGCTTCTGGATCAGCGCATCGAGCCGGGGCAGCAGCACGGTCTGCCGCGCCTCGTTGAGCATCAGCGCGTAGGACAGGTTGTTGATGTCCTCGCTGGTGCAGGCGAAGTGGACGAATTCCAGCGCGGGGCCGAGTTCGGCATCGTCCTTCAGCCGCTCCTTGATGAAATATTCGACCGCCTTGACGTCGTGGTTGGTGGTGCGCTCGATTTCCTTCACGCGCGCCGCGTCGGCGACCGAGAAGCCGTCCGCGAGCGCATGCAGGCGCGCGAATGCGCCGTCGCCGAACGGCGCCAGCTCGACGATGCCCGGTTCCGCGGCCAGGGCGAGCAGCCATTCCACCTCGACCCGTACCCGCGCCTTGATCAGCCCGTACTCGGAAAAGATCGGGCGCAGCGCGTCGACCTTGCCGGCGTAGCGGCCGTCGAGCGGGGACAGGGCGAGAAGCTGGCTTTCGACGGCGGTGGGCATGGGTTCGGCGCAGGTAGGTGAGCCAAGATTCTAACGCGAGGGCGGGCAGGCCGCTCTTTTTGCCGTCATCCCGAACGTAGTGAGGGACCTGATTTTTACTGCTCGCAACGCAAACAGCAGGTCCCTCACTGCGTTCGGGATGACAGTGGGCGGGGCCGACAGGCGTATCCTCGACCTCATCGAAAGCAGGTTAGGAAGCACCATGGCCAAGCACGTTACTCCCGGATACCGCACCGAGCACGACAGCATGGGCGAGTTGAAAGTGCCCGCCGCCGCGTTGTGGGGCGCGCAGACCCAGCGCGCGGTGCAGAATTTCCCGATCTCGGGCCAGCCGATGCCGCGTGGCTTCATCCGCGCGCTTGGCCTGGTCAAGGGCGCAGCCGCCGAAGTCAATGCCGACTTGGGCTTATTACCGAAAGCTATTGCCAAAACGATTCACGCCGCCGCTTTGCAGGTGGCGGAAGGCGCGCACGATGCGCAATTCCCGATCGACGTCTATCAGACCGGCTCGGGCACTTCGTCCAACATGAATGCCAACGAGGTCATCGCCACGTTGGCGACGCGCGCCGGCAAGGCCAAAGTGCACCCGAACGACCACGTCAACCTCGGCCAGAGCTCCAACGACGTGATCCCGACCGCGATCCGCGTGTCGGCGCAGCTGGCGACGGTCGAGAACCTGCTGCCGGCGCTCAAGCACCTGCGCGGGACCATCGACCGCCGCGGCAAATCGCTGGGCAACATCGTCAAGACCGGCCGCACCCACCTGATGGATGCGATGCCGCTGACCTTCGCCCAGGAATTCGGCGCATGGTCGTCGCAACTGTCGTCGGCCCAGGCGCGCATCGAGGACGCATTGAAGCGCCTGCGCCGCCTGCCGATCGGCGGTACCGCCATCGGCACCGGCATCAATGCCGATCCGCGTTTCGGTAAAGCGATGGCGAAGGCGCTGTCGGCCTTGGCCGGGACGAAATTCGAATCGGCCGCCGACAAGTTCGAAGGACTGGCTTCGCAGGACGACGCCGTGGAACTGTCCGGCCAGCTCAACGCGCTTGCCGTCGCGCTGATGAAGATCGCCAACGATCTGCGCTGGATGAACGCAGGGCCGCTGGCGGGCATCGGCGAGATCGAATTGCCCGCATTGCAGCCGGGCAGTTCGATCATGCCGGGCAAGGTCAATCCGGTGATTCCGGAAGCGACCTGCATGGTCTGCGCGCAGGTCATCGGCCACCACGCGGCGATCACCATCGCCGGCGCCAGCGGCAACTTCCAGCTCAATGTGATGCTGCCGCTGATCGCCAACGACCTGCTCGATTCGATCGGGCTGTTGTCCAATGCGATGCGTCTGCTCGCCGACAAGGCGATCGCCGGCCTGAAGGTGCGCAAGGCCAATGTCGAAGCCGCGCTCGGCCGCAATCCGATCCTGGTGACCGCGCTGAATCCGATCATCGGCTACGAAAAGGCCGCAGCCATCGCCAAGCGTGCGTACAAGGAGAACCGCGCGGTATTCGACGTGGCGCTGGAAGACAGCGGCCTGTCCGCCGCGCAACTGAAGAAGCTGCTCGATCCCGCGGCATTGACCCGGGGCGGCATCCACGCCGGCAGCGGCGGCGGCGGATAAAAAAAACCCCGCTTTCGCGGGGCAGGACGACGATCGCTGGGAGGGCCGATCGCCGCCTTTAGGGGGCCATACCGTGTTTTCTTATTCGTCGCTGGGAATGTCCACGCGTCCTTTCACATCGCTGTGGTCGACGCTGCCGCTGCCGACGTGGCGCACGTGCAGGCCGCCGCCGACCGTGGCCACCTCGAGGTCGCCGGAACCGATGGTGCGGGCTTCGACGCTGCCGCCGACCTTGCGCAGGTCGACGCCGCCCGAACCGATGCTGCCGATGCGCACATCGCCGCGGATGTTGCTGGCTTCCAGGTCGCCGGAGCCCACGGCTCCGATGTCGAGTTGGCCGATATCGTCGGCCTTGACGTCGCCGGAACCGATCTCGGCCTCGAGGCGGTTCGCGCCGCGCACGGTCAGGTCGCCGGAGCCGACGTGGCCGCTGACATTGGCCAGGCCGGTGACGTCCGCATCGCCCGAACCCACCGCCATTTCCAGAGACACCGTCTTCGGCAGCACGACGTCGACGTTGAGGTAGGCGTAACGTTTGCCGAAACCTATGCTCCAGTTCTGGCGCTGGTCTTCGGTAGCGATGATCAGGCGATCGCCATCGCGGCGCTGGGCCAGGCGCAGGCCATCAAGCAGCTCTTGCGAGCTCGCGCAGGCGCGGCCCTCGGCGCGGGCCGCGCTGCCGGCCTTCACATGGAAATCGTGCGGACCGGTCTGGATCACGACCGTACGCACACCGGCCAGGTCCAGCGACAGGTTGCGCGTTGCCTGGAACTGGCAGTTGTCGGCGGCCTGGGCGAGGCCGGGCAGGGCCAGCAGGGCGAGCGGCAGGGCTTTCCACATGAGATTGACTCCGGGTTGATGACGTTGACGAGCGCGATCGTGGAACTGGATATCTGACGTTGGATGCGTCCAACCCGCCCAGGGTTGCAATCGTCAGGGAAAGTTTTTTTCTGGCGTCACCGCGGCGTCCCGCACGGCGGATGCGGTTGCCTGCGCGCCTCGGCAGAGCGCAGTTGCGGATGGTCGTAGGGAATGTAGTTGTCCCAGTACCACGGCAGGCAGATCGGACCCAGCGCGGCGTCGGCCAGATATTTGAAGAGGCTCTCGCCGTTGGAGCTGTTGGACAGGATCAGCACGCAGTTGCGGCTGTTCTGCAGGCATAGCGCGTAATTGTTGGTGCCATCGTCGTGGCCTTCCTTGAAGAAGGCCGGGCCCTGCGACGACTGGAAGACGCCCCAGCCCAACCCATACGACAGCGCGATGCCGTCGTTGTCGGTGGTGACGTCTTCGGAAAGGGTGGGGAACTGCTGCACGGAATTGATCGCGATCTGCGGCCGGAACAACTCGGTCCTGGCGGTGGCGGAGAGGCCTTCGCTGCGCGCCAGCCCGGCCAGGAAACTGGCGTAATCGGCGATCGTGGTATCCATCGAGCCCGCCGCGCGTACGCCGCCGCGCTGCTTGTGGCCGAGCGGCTTGCCCTGTTCGTCGTAGCCGATCGCCAGATTGGCGGCGAAATCCTCGCGCCAGACCATGCCGGTGCGCTTCATGTCGAAGCGGTCGAACACCTGCTGCTGCATCAGCTGGCCGACATCGATGCCCAGGCCGTTCTCGATGACGAACTGCAGCAGGTTGATGCCTTCGCCGGAATAGGCGTAACGGCTGCCGGGTTCGAAGTAGAACTTAAGCTTGCCGTTTTCGTCGTAACCCTGCGGCGTGAAGTAGCGGAAGTTGGCGAAGCCCGAGGTATGCGACAGCAGGATGCGCGGAGTCAGCTTGCGCCAGCGCTCGTCGCCGGCGAGGTCGGCGTACTTTTCGTACGCCGGCAGCGGTTTCGGCAGGTAATCCGCGATCGACCGGTCCAGATCGAGCTTGCCCGACCCTGCCAGCGACATCACGGCGTAGGCAAAGGCGCCCTTGGTGAGCGAGGCGCCGTACATCACCGTGTCCGTGGTCAGCGGCAGGCGCTTTTCGAGATCGCGCTGTCCGTAAGCCTTGAGGTGTACGACGCGGCCATTCTCGATCACCGCCAATGCCAATCCCGGTACGCGCGCAGCGCGCATCAATCGTTCGACTTCGCGATCGAGCGCAGCATCGCGGAGCGGCGTCGGGGGTGGGACGGGTTTGCGGACGGCGGCCGATGAGCAACCCGTCAACGTGACGCAGAGCAGCGCGGCAACGCACAGCGCCTTGCGGAACTTCATCGCGTTCTCCCACGAATGACGTGCCCTGTAGCCGGCCGGCCCGCGAATCGCGGGCCGGCAGGTAGCGCTTTCAGCCCTCGTCGCGCCAGCGGCGCATGCGGATCGCACCGTAGATCATCGCTGCGCCGGCGACCACGCCGATCCACATTTGCGGGGTCAGCATCGGCGAGTACAGGGTCTTCAGGCTGACCAGCTGCGACAGCGCCCTGGGGCCATCGATGTTGACGTGCTCGAACCGCACCACGTCGACCCACGACCCCGGTATCGCGCTGGTCAATGCGCGGCCGACGATGTTGCGCCAGAACCAGCCGCTTTCCAGGTTGAACACATTCATCACATCGAACCAGGTGACGAAGATGCCGGCGAACACCGGGATCATGATCGCCCACAGGAACGGCTTGCTCTTGGCCCAGGAGGAACACAGCATCAGCCAGCCCACCGTCGGCAGCGCCCACAGCGCATACACCGGGATAGCCGCGATCAGATGGCCTGCGACCGACAGCGGATCGCCCGCGCCCCACAGTATCTTGAACGGATTGCCGCCGTGCGCGGCGATGAAGATGCTGGCGATCAGCATGAAACCGAACATCGTGACGATACCGGCGGCGACCGCGATTGCCGGAGCGACCAGGGTGGCGCTGGCGACCTTGGACAGCACGGTTTCGGTGTCCGACACCGGCAGCGATTTCCAGAACAGCACGCTGCGGTCCTTGCGCTCGTCGTACAGCGAACCCAGGCAGTAGAAGAACACCACGAAGGCCAGCACGATCAAGGCCCAGCTGGCGGCGGAATACAGGCCCAGGTTCACCGCACCGCTCAAGTCCGCCAGATCCTTGGCCGACATGTTGTCGGTGACGGTGCCGAGATTGAAGGCATCCAGGCGCATGTGCTGGCCGTCGACCTCGATCTGTTTCGACGGGTCGACCTTGCGCAGCATCACCTCGCCGACGCCGCCGGCCATCAGGTTGAACAGCAGGAAGATCGCGCCGGCGATCAACGGCGCCCACAGGAAGCCGCCCTTGTGTTCCCAGAACTCGCGCCTGAGCAGCAACTGGAACTTGCTGGTCCTGTGCGGCGCCGCGACGGCGTGCGAACGCGGGGTCGCGGCCATGTTTTCGGCAGGGGCGTTCATGCGTAGGTTCCCTTCATGGTGGCGACGAACAGGTCGGCGAGGCCCGGCGTACGGGTCTCCCCCAGTCCGTCGAGTTGCGAATGCGCCACGCCGTCATAGAGCATCACGGTCTTGCCGAACGGCAGCGAACGCTCGTCGATCGGTTTCAGCGCGCGCGCGGCCTCGGCCTTGTCGGCGCTCACCAGCACTTCGACGTAGCGCTCGCCGACGTTTTCCATGGGAGCGTCCAATACGATCTTGCCGTCGCGGATGAACATCACGTCGGTGAGGATGTGCTCGATCTCCTCGACCTGGTGGGTGGTGACGATGATCGTCTTCTGCTCGTCGAAGTAATCCTCCAGCAGGCGCTGGTAGAACTGCTTGCGGTACAGGATGTCCAGGCCCAGCGTCGGTTCGTCCAGCACTAGCAGCTTGGCGTCGATGGCCATCACCAGCGCCAGGTGCAGCTGCACGATCATGCCTTTGGACAATTCGCGCACGCGCATGTTCGGCTTGAGCTGGGTGTTGGCCAGGAAGCGTTCGCAGCGGGCGCGGTCGAAGCGCGGATGCACGCCGGCGACGAATTCGATCGCCTGGCTGACCCGGATCCAGCGCGGCAGCACCGCCACGTCGGCGATGAAGCAGACATCGTTCATCAGCTCGTCGCGTTGCGTGCGCGGATCGCGGCCGAGCACTTTCAGCTCGCCCTCGAACGGGATCAGGCCCAGCATCGCCTTCAACGCCGTGGTCTTGCCGGCGCCATTGGGGCCGATCAGGCCGATGATCTTGCCGGCCTCGATCTCGAATTCGGCATTGTCCAGCGCCAGCTTGTTCTTGTAGGCCTTACGCAGGCCGTGCGCGCTGACCACGCGATCAGTGCCGGGATACAGGGGAGCGGCGTTCATCGTGCACCTCCCTTGGACGCACTCATGCGCAACAGCTCGTCCGGCGCCAGGCCCAGGCGCTGGATGCGTTCCAGCACCAACGGCCATTCATCGCGCAGGAAGCGCTCGCGCTCGCTGGCGAGCAGTTTTTCCGACGCACCCTCGATCACGTACATGCCCAATCCCCTACGTTTTTCGACCAGAGATTCGTCCGCGAGCTCCTGGTAGGCGCGCGAGACGGTAATGGGGTTCAGCTGATACTCGGCGGCTACCTGCCGTACCGAGGGCAGCGGGTCGCCGGGCTTGAGGAGGCCGTCGAGCAACATGGCCACGACGCGCTCCTTCAGCTGGCGGTAGATGGGAGCGCCTTCGCTCCATTGGATGGCAGTCATGGCTCAGCCCTTGGTTGCAAAGGAGAAGTAGGGCATGGCCAGCGAGCGGCGGCTATGCCGGGGTTTGCTGGTCGGCGCCGGTGGAGCGGCATAGGGCTCGGTCGTTTCGACCGAGGTGAACTCTTCTACGGCGGCATTCAGCGCGGCTTCGGTGGCCACCTGGGCGGTGAAACCAGCGACGTGACCGAGGATCTCGCCGACATCCTGGTTGCCTTCGAGCTGCTTGGCGAGCGCTTCGGCCCGGGCCTCGATGTTCTTGGCGCGAGCCAGCGCCGCGCGCTCGATGGACTTGGCGCGCAGCTCGGCGGAGCGGGGGCGCTCGGCCTGCTGCGCCAGAAGGTCGCCCGCCTGGACCACGGGGGCGCTGGCAGCCACGGTTACGGCCGCTTTCGGCTGGGCCGCGACCCGTTCGGCGTGACGGGTGGGGGTCGCCGCGATCAGGCCAGCCGTCATCAGGGCGACGGCCACAGACAGTGCGGAGAACGTGTTGTGCAGCTTGCGGTTCATGGCCGGTGTCCTGCTCGGGGTGACTGGTGTTGTAGTCAACTATAACACCACATTACGCCGCGTCAATACTCAACCGACCCAACTAAAGGCATACTGCGCGGGTCGGCTACAGGAGCAGGAAATGAACGTAAATCGTTGTTCCGTAAAGATATTGGCACTGGCTGCCGTGCTCGCGTCCGGGTTGGCGCTGGCGGCAGGCGGGCTGCTGGACCGTACTTATCGGCCGCTGACAGGCAAGACGCCGGTCAATTTGCAGCAGCAATACGGCGGCAAGGTGCTGTTGGTGGTCAATACCGCCAGCAAATGCGGCCTGGCGCCGCAGTTCGAGGCGCTGGAAGCCTTGAACGCCAAGTACCAGCAGCAGGGTTTTGCGGTGCTCGGCTTCCCGTCCGGCGATTTCAAGAACCAGGAATACGGCGACGAGAAGCAGATCCAGGAATTCTGCACGCTGACCTACGGCGTCAAGTTCACGATGTTCGAGAAGGTGCACGTCAAGGGCGATGAGGCCACGCCTCTTTACAAAGACCTGATCAAGACCACCGGCGATACGCCGGAGTGGAACTTCCACAAGTACCTGATCTCGCGCGACGGCCGCGTGGTAGGCAGCTTCGCCAGCCGCACGGTCCCGGACGACAAGGCGCTGGTGGCGGCGATCGAACGCGAACTGAAGGCGCCTGCCACGGCGGCCAAACCCTGAGGCGCACGCGAAGATTGCCCTCGGCAGCCGACGCACACGACAATACCGGCTTCGCGCCGCCGCAGCGGCGGCGCAGGCAGGAGTCCCGAATGAGAGTCTGGATGCGCGGCATCGCCGCGACGGCATTGGCTGCGACCGCATTGTCCGCGATGGCACAGCAGGCACAGCCGCCCTTGGTCAGCGAGCGCGACAAGGTCAGCTATACCATCGGCATGGACGTGGGCAAATCGATTGCGCCGGCGGCGCCGGACATGGACATGGCTGCGTTCGAGCGCGCCGTGCGCAACACGTTCGATGGCGGCAAGCCCTTGCTGCCGGAAGCCGAAATCAAGCCGCTGGCGGAAGTGCTGATGCAGCGTATCGCCGCACGCAACCCCGCCGCCAATGCGCCCAAGCCGGCCGCTGCGCCGCCGTCGATCTCGCGCGAGAAAGTGGGTTTGCTGGTTGGCGGCGACGTCGGCCGTTCGCTGACGCCGATCAAGGACGAGATCGAGCTGCCGGTGCTGGTGCGCGGCCTGCGTGCAGTGACCGAGAAAAGCGCGCCGCTGCTGACCGATGCCGAAGCCGCCGTGGTGCGCGACGCCTTCACCCAGCGCCTGCAGGCCAAGATGCAGGCGCAGGCCGCTACGCTCGGTACCCGAAACGAGAGCGAAGGCGCGGCCTTCCTGGCCAAGAACAAGACCGTCAAAGGCGTGTTCAGCACGCCGTCGGGCCTGCAGTACATGGTGTTGCGGCAGGGTTCGGGCGTGCGCCCGAAGCCGAGCGACCGTGTCCGCGTCAACTATCACGGCACCTTGCTGGACGGCGCCGTGTTCGACAGCTCTTACGATCGTGGCCAGCCGGCCGAATTCGGCCTGAACCAGGTGATCGCGGGCTGGACCGAAGGGGTGACCTTGATGCCGACGGGCGCCAAATACCGCTTCTGGATCCCCGGCAACCTGGCGTATGGCGCAAAAGGCTCGCCGCCGAAAATCGGCCCGAACGCCACGCTGGTGTTCGATGTCGAACTGATGGCGATCCTGCCCGCTGGACATTGACCGGAACGGCCGTAACCCGGTCGTTCAGCCCATGGCTTTCAAAGTAAGCAGTCCGATGCACCCGGATTTTTCCGGCTTCCCCCGATTCTGAGGAGTACCGTTTGATGACGTCCCGCCTGCGTTCCGGCGCCACCGCGCTAGCCCTGGTTTCGCTCACCCTGTTCGTCGCCGCCTGCAACAAGCCGGGCGAAAAAACCGATGCCGCCGCCAAGCCCGATGACAAGTCGGCCGAAGCCGGCAAGACCGAAGGCACCCAGGCGATCCCCGGCCTGGCCACCGAGAAGGAGCAGGTCAGCTATATGGTCGGGATGGCGATGGCCCGGCAGCTCGAGCCGATGAAGGACGAACTGGACCTGGAGACGCTGACCAAGGCCATCAAGACTTCGTTCGCCGGCGGAAAAATGCTGATGGACGACAAGCAGGCCGCTGCGATCAGCGAGGCCTTCGGCCAGAAAATGCAGGCCAAGCAGATTGCCGACATGCTGGCCAAGGCCAAGAAGAACCAGGAAGACGGCCAGAAATTCCTCGCCGACAACGGCAAGAAGCCGGGCGTGGTCACCACCGCATCGGGCCTGCAGTACCAGGTGCTGACCGAGGGCAAGGGCGCCAAGCCCAAGTCGTCCGACGTGGTGCGCGTCAATTACAAGGGCACGCTGCTGGACGGCAAGACGTTCGACAGCACCTACGACCGCAACGAGCCGGCCATGTTCCAGCTGGAACAGGTGGTGCCGGGCTGGAAGGAAGGCATCGCGCTGATGCCGGTCGGCAGCAAGTACCGTTTCTGGATTCCGAGCAGCCTGGGTTATGGCGAGCAAGGCACGCCCGGCGGCCCGATCGGTCCGAATGCGACGCTGGTGTTCGAGGTGGAGCTGCTGGATATCGTCGATCCCGCGCAGATGCCGGGCAGGCAGTCGCCGGCAGCCTTGCCGACCAAGTGATCAGCGGCGTCGGAGGTTAGATGCGTCTCGCGATATTCGGAACCGGCTACGTAGGCCTGGTCACCGGCACGTGCCTGGCGGAAGTCGGGCACGACGTGGTCTGCGTCGATATCGACGCGGCCAAGGTGGACGGGCTGAAGCGTGGCGTGATCCCCATCTACGAGCCCGGGCTCGCGCCGATGGTGAAAGCCAACCACGCCGCCGGGCGCCTGGACTTCACTACCGATGCTGCGGCAGCCATCGCCCATGGCGAAGTGATCTTCATCGCCGTCGGCACGCCGCCCGACGAGGACGGCAGCGCCGACCTGCAATACGTGCTGGCGGTAGCCAGGACCATCGGTGCGCACCTGACGCGCCCGGCGGTGATCGTCGACAAGTCGACCGTGCCGGTGGGCACCGCCGACAAGGTGCGCGCGACGATCGCGCAGGCGTTGAAGGCGCGCGGCGCCGACATCGCCTTCGACATGGTGTCCAATCCCGAATTCCTGAAGGAAGGCGATGCGGTCAAGGACTGCATGCGCCCGGACCGGATCGTGATCGGCGCATCCAACGCCGAGGCCGTCGAGAAGATGAAGCGGCTGTACGCGCCGTTCAACCGCAACCACGATCGCATCGTGGCGATGGACGTGCGCTCGGCGGAACTGACCAAGTACGCCGCCAACGCGATGCTTGCGACCAAGATCAGCTTCATGAACGAGATCGCCAACATCGCCGAGAAGGTCGGCGCCGACATCGAGCATGTGCGGCACGGCATCGGTTCGGATCCGCGCATCGGCTGGCACTTCATCTATCCCGGCGCCGGCTACGGCGTTGGCGGCAGGTCGGCCACGATGCCGTATTGCTGCAGGCGGTAGAAGCGGTGAACGAGCGGCAGAAGAGCCACCTGTTCGAGCTGATCGCACGCCATTACGACGGCGAAGTGCGCGGCCGGACATTCGCAGTGTGGGGGCTCGCCTTCAAGCCGAACACGGACGACATGCGCGAAGCCTCCAGCCGGCGCCTGCTGCAGCAGCTGTGGGACGCGGGCGCGAAGGTCCGCGCCTACGATCCCGAAGCCGCGCAGGAAGCCGAGCGTATCTTCGGCCAGCGCGAGGATCTGGTGCTGTGCGACTCCGCCGCCGCCGCGCTGGAAGGCGCCGACGCGGTCGTGGTCGTCACCGAGTGGAAGCAGTTCCGCAGCCCTGATTTCGCACGGCTGCGCGCCACGCTGCGCGACCGGGTGATTTTCGATGGCCGTAATCTCTACGAACCGGCCGAGGTCGAAGCGGCAGGCATCGCGTACTGGGGCATCGGCCGCGGTCGCTCCATCGGCTTGGACTGACGATGGGCGACGATCTTCAGCGCCGCCTGGTGGAACTGGAAACGCGGCTAGCCTTCCAGGAGCAGGCCCTGGCCGAGTTGAGCGACGCGCTGGCCGCATCGCGCCGGGAAACGGCGCGCAATGCCGAGCTGTTGCGACGCGCGCTGGAAGAGATGAAACAGACGCGCGGCGATTTCTTCGCCGACCCTTCCGAAGAACCGCCGCCACCGCACTATTAAAGCGCGTGCGGCGCGCCTGGGAACCTGACGTGGCTTCAGGCACGCACGACGAATAGAATCCACGCCATGAGCGATTCCCTCCGCGACCAGTTGCTGGGCCTGGGCTTCCAGCCGGCGCCCAAGCCCGACAAGCCCGCGCGGCCCGACAAGGGCAAAGGCGCGGATAACGCTTCGCGCAAGCCGCATCAGCACAAAGCGCGCCCGAACACCACTAACCCTAATCAGGGCAGGCCGAATCAAGACCGGCCGAATCGAAGCGGGCCGGGCCAGAACAAGCCGCAGCCGGGCAGGCCGGCGCACGGCAAGCCCAGGCACGACGGCAAGCCGCGCTCGCAGGAAGAGATCGATCTGGCCAAGGCCTATGCGATCCGCGCGCAGAAGGAAAAGGACGAGCGCATCCAGGCCGAACGGCTGCGCCAGGAAGAAGCGCGCAAGCGCCGCGAGGCGAAAGCCAAGCTGGCCGAACTGCTCAAGGACAAGGCGCTCAACGATCCGAACGCGGAGATCGCCCGCCACTTCGATTACGGCGGCAAGATCAAACGCGTCTACGTCAACGCCGAGCAGTTGAAATCGCTCAATGCCGGCGAGCTCGGCGTAGTGCAGCTCGATGGCCGTTATCTGCTGGTCGCCGCGGCGCTGTTGGCCGAGGCCGAAGTGATCTTCGCGCCGTCCGTCGCGCTGAAGGTCGACCCGAATGCGACGGCCGAGGAAGATCCCTACGCCGATCCGCAATACCAGGTGCCTGACGACCTCGTTTGGTGATCTCGTCTTTGTAGAGTCGAGCTTGCTCGACTGCTTCTAACTACGAGAAGATCAAGAGCAGTCGAGCAAGCTCGACTCTACAAAGCTAGTGCATCGCCTCTCGAAGAGCTCGCGGCTGAAGCCGCTCCTACAAAAACCTCATACGGCAGGCAACGGTGGGGCCGCTGCGGAAGGCTTGTAGCGACGCAGCGCCGGCCGCTCCACCAGATGCCACGACAGCATCGCCAGCAGAAAAGCGCAGCAGGCCGATGCCGGCAGCAACTGCAGCGGCGTCATCGACGGAAACAGCGCCACCAGCGATTGCTGCACGGGAAATCCGTACAGGAACAATCCGTAGGAATAGTCGTGGCCGCCCGGCCAGCACAACGCCGGCAAGCGATAAGCCGCCCATAACGTGAAATAGATTGCGGCCAGCACGACCATCGGGCCGAATCCGCGCGTGCCATGCGCAGCGGCCGTCGCCAGCGTCAGTCCCGCCATCAGCCAATGCGAGACCGGGATGCGGTCGCGCCAGTGCGCGCACAAGGCCGCGATCAGATAGGTCTGCGACAAGGCGCGGTATTCGTTGACGTCCGGTTTTCCGCTCCACCATTCCCAGGCGCCGAGCGACAATACGGCCAGCGCGACGAGGGTGAAGGCCCAACGCCGCCGCACGATCGTCAGTGCCGCCAACAGGCCCAGGTAGAAATACCAGCGCACTTCCAGGCTCAACGACCACAGCGTGCCGTTGACCACTTTCGGATAAGGATTGCCTTCGAACACGCCGGGCAGGGTCCACGCCAGCGTGACCGGCTGCAGGTTGCGGGTGAGATAGCGCCAGGTCTCTTCCGCGCGCAGGTACTCGGTGGCCGGCAAGTTGGTGAACGCCAGGCCTATCGCGAACACGCAAACCAGCAGGCAGACCAGATAGGCCGGATATACGCGCAGCGTGCGGTTGCCGACGTAACGCCATAGCCCCGGCTGCCGCAGCAGGCTGAGGGTCACCAGGTAACCGCTGATCGCGAAGAAGAGGTATACCGCCAGATTGCCGGCATAGAAGCCCGGCATCAGCTTGGCCACCCAGTCCGCTTCGCCCGGAGCATGCCGGGTCAGCGCATAGCTGTGGCCGTAGATCACCATCAGCGCCGCCAGGTGGCGCAGCGGCAGGTAGTTGTCGCTGCGGTTTCGAGCGGCTTCGCCGAGAGTCACGGCCGATCCCAGTAAGGGCTACTCGGGATCGTAATCCAGATTCGATGCCAGCCAGCGTTCCACCTGCGCCAGGGTCACGCCCTTGCGTCGCGCATAGTCGGCGGCTTGTTCCTTCGACACGCGGCCGACCACGAAATACTGGCTTTGCGGATGGCTGAAGTAGTAACCGGATACGGCCGCGGTCAGCAGCATCGCGAAGCT
>Ga0193753_10000507_pt1 | contig 38072 bp, 35 predicted proteins | sample H1c2metaG_FD_144925 | JGI IMG/M metagenome (GOLD analysis project Ga0193753, IMG submission 144925) | Soil microbial communities from a riparian zone of the East river system, Colorado, United States - H1c2 | ecosystem: Environmental > Terrestrial > Soil > Riparian zone | place: USA: East...
ATAGGAGAAATGGAAGGACTTCCAGTTCTCCTATCTCGGTCAGAACGGGCTGACCGAAATACGCAATGCGGCACAGGCGCAGATCGACGGCATAGAGGTCGAGTTGAAATGGGCGGCCACCTATGACCTGTCCATCACCGGCGGTTTCGCCTGGTACGACGCCAAACTCACCGAGAACTATTGCGGCTTCACCGACCTGAGCGGCAACGGGGTCAGCTTCTGCCCGCCCGGCACGATCAATCCGCAGACCGGAGACCCGGTCGATGGCCCGCAGGCGACCTCGGGCACGCGCCTGCCGTTGACGCCCGAATTCAAGGGCAGCCTGATCGGGAGATACGAATGGGATGTGGGCGAGTACCAGCCTTACTTCCAGGCGTCGGTATTCCACCAGGGCGACCGCATCACCGATTTCCGCACCGCGGAACACGCGCTCATGGGCGATCTCGATGCCTACACGCTGGTCGATTTTTCCGTGGGCGTGGAGAAGAACGGTTGGTCGATCGACGTGTTTCTCAAGAATGCCTTCGACAAGCGAACCGAACTGGCCCGATTCGCGCAATGCGCAACGCTGACCTGCGGCAACCAGCCGTATACCGTGAGCAGCCAGCCGCGCACTTTGGGCATCCGCTTCGCGCGCGAGTTCTGACGGTCGAAGCGGGAAAGAATGCGAAGGGCCGCTCGCGCGGCCCTTCTTTTAGCCGTCATTCCCGCGAAGGCGGGAATCCAGTGACTTTAGTTCTTCGCTTTCCGAGCGAGCGAGTCCTTAGCAGCATAAGGCACTTGATTCCCGCCTTCGCGGGAATGACGGCTAAAAAAGCCGCTGCTTATACTCTGGATCGGTTCACGGCTTGACCGCCACCGCACGCACCGGCAACGACACATTGCACAGGTCGATGTGGCCGGCCGGATGCTTGTACCACTCGTCGCGACGGTTGCGGCGCGACTCCACCGCATCGGCGAAAGCCCGGCTATCGGTCTTGAGCAGCTGCAATGGCGTGCGTTCGGCTTCCGGCACTTCCGAAGCGAGCCTGATCGACTTGATCGCCATGCGTTGCTCGGGCTTGTCGTAGAAACCCATCGGCTCGGGGCCGCGCGGAATCACGCTGAGCAGTTCCATGCCCTTCACCACGCGTCCGACCAGGGTGATGTTGCGGTCCAGCTGGCGCGGCGATTGTCCCGTCGCCACATACAATTCGCTGCCGTTGCTGCTGTCCGCGGCGACATCGCGGCCGGCGCCGATCATGCCGTAGCAGTGGGTCAGCCAGGCCTGGCCGGTTTTGGGATCGCGTGCGGCAGGGAAACCTTGCGAGAAGCCGACTTCCGGCGCCCAGCCGTCGCTGTCGGCGAGCCGATCGAAGGGCAGGCCGGCGGCCTTGCGTTCGAACTCGGCCGGCAGTTTCGCTTTCGCCGAGCCTTGTGCCTTGGCGTTCTTCTCGCCGGCCTCGGGATCGCCGAACTGCACCACGAAATTGTCCTGCGAGCGGTAGATGCTGAGCCCGTTCCAGAAGCCCTCGCGTGCCAGCGTCTTGATGTTGGCGACGTGCGCCGGCGCGAAATCAGGAGCCAATTCGATGATCGCGCGGCCGCCGGCCAGCTCCAGATAGAGCGTGTTGGCGGGATCCAGGCTGCGCCAGTCCGAGGCCGGGGCCGCATCGATGATCTCCTGCGCGGATTTCGGCTTGGCCTTTTCGTCCTGGGCGAACGAAGGCGAAACGGCGGCAGCGAGTGCGGCGAAGAGCAATGCGGTGCGTAAGGCCATGATGCGATCCCCGGTGGACAGGCGGGCAGGGTAGCGGCTGGAACGAACTTTCGCACCTGCACTTGTCGAAATGAGACCGGCTGCTGCGACAATGCCTGAAAGTACAACCCTTTGCCGTCAACGGGAGAGGGCTCAAGACCAAGGAGATGGTGTGGAACCGATCATTTCGATCCGCAAACTCGGCAAGACCTATGCGTCCGGCTTCGAAGCGCTCAAGGACGTCGACCTGGACATCCGCCGCGGCGAGATATTCGCGCTGCTGGGCCCCAACGGCGCCGGCAAGACGACGCTGATCAGCATCGTCTGCGGCATCGTCAACGCCAGTCGCGGTACGGTCACGGCCGATGGCCACGACATCGTGAGCGACTTCCGCGCGGCGCGGACCAAGATCGGGCTGGTGCCGCAGGAGCTGTCCACCGACGCGTTCGAAAGCGTCTGGGCCACCGTCAACTTCAGCCGCGGCCTGTTCGGCAAGCCACCGAACCCGGCGTATCTGGAAAAGGTGCTGCGCGACCTGTCGCTGTGGGACAAGAAGGACAGCAAGATCATGGCCCTGTCCGGCGGCATGAAGCGGCGCGTGCTGATCGCCAAGGCCTTGTCGCACGAGCCGCAGATCCTGTTTCTGGACGAGCCCACCGCCGGCGTCGACGTCGAGCTGCGTCACGACATGTGGCAGATGGTCCGCGCGCTGCGCGAGAGCGGCGTAACCATCATCCTGACCACGCATTACATCGAGGAAGCCGAGGAGATGGCCGACCGCATCGGCGTGATCAACAAAGGCGAGCTGATCCTGGTCGAGGACAAGGCGGTGCTGATGCGCAAGCTCGGCAAGAAGCAGCTGACGCTGACCCTGCAGAATCCGCTGCAGCAGGTTCCGGAGGCGGTCTCGGACCTGCCGCTGGAACTGTCCGAGGACGGCCATGCGCTGGTCTACACCTTCGATACGCAGGTGGAGGAAACCGGCATCGCGTCGCTGCTGCGGCGGCTCGGCGAGCACGGCATCGACTTCAAGGACCTGCACTCCAGCGAGAGTTCGTTGGAGGACATCTTCGTCAGCCTGGTGCGGTCCGGCCGCCAGGGAGCCGCAGCATGAACGTGCATGCGATCCGCGCGATCTACAAATTCGAGATGGCGCGCACCTTCCGCACCATCACCCAGAGCATCGCGTCGCCGGTGTTGTCGACGTCGTTGTACTTCGTGGTGTTCGGCGCTGCGATCGGTTCGCGGATGGGCGATATCGATGGGGTCAGCTACGGCGCCTTCATCATCCCCGGCCTGATCATGCTGTCGCTGTTGAACGAGAGCATTTCCAACGCGTCGTTCGGCATCTACATGCCGAAATGGGCGGGTACGATCTTCGAGCTGCTGTCGGCGCCGGTGTCCTTCGTCGAGGCGGTGATCGGCTATGTCGGCGCCGCGGCGACCAAGTCGGTGATGCTGGGCATCCTGATCCTGGTCACGGCGCGGCTGTTCGTGCCGTACGAGATCGCGCATCCGGTGTGGATGGTGTGTTTCCTGGTGCTGACGGCGGTTACGTTCAGCCTGTTCGGTTTCATCATCGGGCTGTGGGCGGACGATTTCCAGAAGCTGCAGGTGATTCCGCTGATGATCGTGACGCCGCTGACCTTCCTGGGCGGGGCGTTCTATTCGATCAAGATGCTGCCGCCGATCTGGCAGAAGATCACGCTGTTCAACCCGGTGGTGTATCTGATCAGCGGTTTCCGCTGGAGTTTCTACGGTAACGCGGACGTGGATGTGGGGATCAGCGTGGCCGCGATCCTGGGCTTCCTGGCGGTGTGCCTGTTCGCGGTGTGGTGGGTATTCAAGACCGGCTACAAACTCAAGACCTGAGTCCGGCTTGCCCGCTCTGCCTTTTCGCTCGTCATCCCGGCGAACGCCGGGACCCAGCGCCTTTGCCCCTGTTCTGTAGAGCGGAGCTTGCTCCGCTGCTTTTCCTTATGGTTTCCGGCGATCTGCCTCACTTCGTTCGGGTTGACCAGCCTTCGGCTGTTGTAAAGCGCTTCGTCCGCTGTCGCGGCCGAGTTACTTTCTTTTTGCTGACCCAAAAAGATAAGTAACCAAAGAAAAGGGTCTAACCGCGGTGTGTGGCGCAGTTACGTGCCTGGCATAGGCTGGCCATCTTTCGCCGTCGACCGAACGACTTCCGTCGCTTCGACATTTAGATTTGAGCGATCGGCAGGCTTCACCACTTATCAGCCAGAAATCCAGACGGGCCACAGGCCAAATTCGGGCCGACGTAAGAAAGTCGAGCTACGACGCATTTTTTACCGGCCTATGATTTCAAAGCGCCAACGGAACGCACCGCGGTTAGACCCTTTTCTTTGGTTACATTTCTTTTGGGTCATCAAAAGAAAGTAACTCGGCCGCGACAGCGGACGAAATCCCGGCCCGAATAGGGCCGGCAGATCGCAACAGACCCACAGGCAAAAGCAGCGGAGCAAGCTCCGCTCTACAGAGCAATGGCAAAGGCGCTGGATGACCAGCCTTCGGCTGTTGTAAAGCGCTTCCGGCGTTCGCCGGAATGACGGCTCTATGGAGCGAAAAGACCGCGAATCACGCGTACTTGGCGATGAAATCCTTCACCCGCGGATAAACCTGCTCGCGCCAGCGGCGGCCGCTGAAGATACCGTAGTGGCCGGCGCCGCGTACGGTGTAATGCTGGTGGTCTTCTTCGGCGATGCCGCTGCACAGCTTGTGCGCCGCGCGGGTCTGGCCGCGGCCCGAGATGTCGTCGAGCTGGCCTTCGATCGTCAACAGCGCGCAACCGTGGATCTTCGCAGGCTCGACGCGCTCGCCGCGCACGTCCCACAGCCCGCGCGGCAGCAGGTATTCCTGGAAAACCACGCGGATGGTGTCGAGGTAATACTCGGCCGGCATGTCGAGCACGGCGTTGTACTCGTCGTAGAAACGGCGATGGGATTCCGCATCCTGCAGATCGCCGCGGACCAGGTCCTGGTAGAAATCCCAGTGCGACTGCAGATGCCGCCGCGGGTTCATGGCCAAAAAGCCAGCGTGCTGCAGGAAGCCCGGATACACCTGCCGGCCGCGGCCGGGGTAGGGATACGGCACGCTCTGGATCACGTTGTTCTGGAACCAGCTCAACGGATTCTCGGAAGCGAGGTCGTTGACCTCGGTCGGGTTTTCGCGCGGATCGTTCGGCCCGCCCATCATGATCATCGAACGCGGCACTTTCTCGCCGCGTGCCGCCATCAGCGAGATCGCCGCCAGCACCGGCACCGTGGGCTGGCAGACGCTGATCACGTGCAGGTTGTCGGCGCCGATGTGGCGGATGAATTCCTCGATATAGGCCACGTAGTCGTCGAGGCCGAACGCGCCCTGGTCGACCGGCACCATGCGCGCATCGATCCAGTCGGTGATGTAGACCTTGTGGTCCTGCAGCATGGTGCGCACCGTGTCGCGCAGCAGCGTGGCGTGGTGGCCGGACAGCGGCGCGACGATCAGTACGGTCGGGTCGTCCTTGAGGTCGGCGATGTTGCCGGCGTCGTCGGTGTAGCGCTTGAAGCGCAGCAGGTTGCAGAACGGTTTTGACAGCGCCTCCATCTCCACCACCGGCACCTTGTGGCCGTCGATGTCGATCGAGTGGATGCCGAATTCCGGCTTCTCGTAGTCCTTGCCGATCCGGTAGAACAGTTCCTGGTTGGCGGCCAGGCGTTGCGCACCGGGCAGCACCGCGAAGGGACTGCTGGGCGCGGTCAGGATCTTGGCGTTGGCTTCGGCCCAGTAAACGAACGGGCTCATCCAGGCGCGAGCCATTTCATGGAATTGATAGAGCATGGCTGGGTAGGCGCTCTTTGCTGCAATGCACAAGGGTAGCCGATCCGGATGAGATTGGCGTAGGGCGGATTCCAATCCGCCGAATCGGGGGATCGCCCGACTCAGCAGCCGATGAGACACGGTGTCGGGCCAGCACTGGTGGCCTTAAAGCCGCTAAGACTAATGGCACATTCGCTATACTCAAGTTATCAATAGTATTGCCTGCGACCTAGCGGGGCGACCGTGACCGAGACCGACATCCAGCTCAAGAAATTCCAGAAGGAGCTCAGCGCAGGCACCGTCTCGCTGGCGCTGCTGGCGGTGCTGGCGCGCACCGATGAGCCGATGTACGGCTATCAGATCGCCAAGCAGCTCGAACGTTTCGGCGACGGCGTGCTCAGCGGCAAGCAGAGCGCCTTGTATCCGGTGCTGCGCAACCTCGGCGCCGCGGGACTGCTGGACAGCCATGTCGAGCCTTCCGTCAGCGGCCCGCCGCGCCGCTACTACCGACTTACCGGGCAGGGCCAGCAAACCCTGCGCGAATGGGCCGCCGCCTGGCGTGCGACCCGCGACTCCGTCGATTCCGTCCTTGAGGGATTGTTGCCATGAACACCGCGCTGCCGACTTCGATTGCCGAGTACCTGGAACAGCTGCGTGCCGCGCTGGTCGGGGCCGATCCCGCGCTGGTGCAGGACGCGCTGTACGACGCCGAGGAATACCTGCGCTCGGAAATGGCCGAGAACCCCAAGAAGAGCGAGGCCGAGGTGATCGCTTCGGTGGCGGGCAGCTACGGCGCGCCCGATGAAGTCGCCGACATCTACCGCGACACCGAGGTGACGGTGAACAGGGCGCTGCGCGCGCCGCCGCCGCGGCCGCGCAAATCGGCGCTGGGCGATTTTTTCGGCGTGATCGCGGATCCGCGCGCCTACACGTCGATGTTCTACATGGTGCTGTCGCTGGCCACCGGTATTTTCTACTTCACCTGGGTGGTGGCCGGCGCATCGCTGTCCGCCGGCTTGGCCGTGCTGATCATCGGCATACCGTTCGTAATCCTGTTCTTCGGTTCGGTGCGGATCCTGTCGCTGGTCGAAGGGCGCCTGGTCGAGGTCATGCTCGGCGAACGCATGCCGCGGCGTCCCTTGTACGCCGAGCGCGGCAAGCCGCTGCTGCAGCGTATCGCCGACATGTTCATCGACCCGCGCACCTGGTCGACGATGGTTTATTTCCTGGCGATGCTGCCGCTGGGCATTATTTATTTCACGATAACCGTCACCATGATCGCGATCGCGTTGGGCTTCATCGCGGCGCCCGTAGCGGTGTGGTTCTTCGGCGCCAACGCGGCCCTGGGCGTCGATCACTGGCAGTTGCTGAGTATTCGCGACGACGTGATTGGCACGTCCGTAGAGCTCTGGGCGCTACCGCTGCTGTTCGTGGCCGGCTTCCTGCTGCTGTTCTTCACGCTGCACGTGGTGCGCGGCATCGGCATGCTGCACGGCCTGCTCGCCAAGCACCTGCTGGTGAAGAGCGCAGCCTACTGATTCCCGTCGTATGTACCGCTTCGTGGACCGGCCACTTGTAGAGCGGAGCTTGCTCCGCTGCTTGTCCAGCCGCGGCCCAGAGCAGCGGAGCAAGCTCCGCTCTACAAGACCTGCGCCGCGTATAGTTCGCGGGTGAAGGAACCAGACCCTTACATCGCCTATCTGCTCGAACTGCTGGCGCCGGTCGGCGCCGCGAGCGCACGCAGGATGTTCGGCGGATGGGGCGTCTACATCGACGGTTCGATGATCGGCCTGGTAGCCGACGAGATGTTCTACCTGAAGACCGACGTCGACACCCGGCCCGCGTTCGAAGCCGCAGGCTCGGCGCCTTTCATCTACCAATCCAGGACCAGGACGATACCGATGAGCTACTGGTCGGCGCCGGAACAGGCGATGGATGCGCCCGATGCGATGCAGCCCTGGGCGCAGCTCGCCCTGGAGGCCGCGCGGCGCAAGGCCGTCGCCAAGCCCAAGCGCAAACGCACTAGCTGATTTCCAGCGCCGTCGCATCCTCGACGAGTTGCGGCGACAACCAGCAGTGCGAGCCGATCTGGCGCAGCCCGAGCGCGTTGAAGCGTTGCCGGTAGAACGTGGCGGGGCGGTTCCGGTACTCGTCCTCGTCGCCCTCGGCGGCATCCTCGCGCGCGAAGGTTTCCAGGAACGCGACGCCGGCGCACAGTTCGACCAGGCCGGGCAGGCCGCGGTCGAGCTCGCGTACCGTCAGGTAATGCAGCACGTCGCTGCATACCAGCAGGTCGACCGGCGCGCAGGGGCGCAGCTCGGCGAAGTCGCCGAAGCGCGCGAAATGCAACTGCCGGCTGCGGCCGTAGCGCCGGATCGCATATTCGCTGGCGTCGAAACCCAGGTATTGCAGCTTCGGCCGCAGTTTCAGCAGCGGCGCGCGCCAGACGCCTTCGCCGCAGCCGATGTCGAGCACGCTGCGGATCGGCCGCTGCAGGTGGTATTCGGCAGTGGCCACGGCCAGCGCCACCTTGCGCGCGAGGCGCGCCTTGTCGCCGAGGCCGTGGCCTCGGTACCAGCGTTCGAAATACTGCGCGTCGTATTGCTTGGTCATGTCCGGTGATGCGGGTGGCGTCGTATCATCGTAACGCGAAGCCGAGGAGACGGACCATGCAAGCCTATCTGTGGACCAAGACCGCGCATGTGGTGTTCGTGGTCGCATGGATGGCCGGGGTGTTCTACCTGCCGCGTATCCTGGTCAATATCGCCGAAGCCGGCGACGAGCCGGCGGTACGCGCGCGTTTGCTGTTGATGGGCCGGCGGCTGTACCGCTTCGGCCACACCATGTTCGGGCTGGCGGTGGCCCTGGGGCTGACGCTATGGCTGTATTTCGGGATGACCGGTGGCTGGTTGCACGCCAAGCTGGTGCTGGTGGCGCTGCTGTTGGCGCATTACATCGTGGCCGGTCGCTGGCTCAAGGGCGTCGAGGCGGGACGGGCGTTGCCTTCCCCGAAAACGCTGCGCTGGTTCAACGAGATTCCGGTGTTGATGCTCGTCGGTGTGGTGTACCTGGTACTCGCCAAGCCGTTCTGAGCATGCCGCATGACGGCTCCCTCTCCCCTTGCGGGGCGAAGTGGGGTTGGGTGAGGGCGCGCGACCTTGCACATTCGCGCCGCTCGTGTCTGGAACCGTCATCCCAGCGCAAGCTGGGACCCATTTTGATCTTGCGGTGTTCGTGGCGACCTGCCGACCCTATCCGGGTCGGGTTCCGCCCGCTGTCGCGGTCGGGTCACTTTCTCTTTCCAGAGCCAAAGAGAAAGTAACCACTGCGCCGCAGGAGCGGCGCGAACGGCGAAGCCGGCCCGAAGGGCGAAGGGCAGGACGCCCGGAGTAAAGAGAAGGGCTCTTTCCCCGATCAGAGCTGACTTGCGAGCTTGAGAGGTGCACAGGGATTTTCCGACTCGCCATCCATGGCTCGGTCGGAAAACGGCGCACTTCCTGTGCGCCGCCCTCCGGGTCTATGTAGATGCGCTAACGCGCGTTGTGTCGAGCCAAGATCAAGAACCTCGAACCTCGAACCTCGAACCTCGGACCTCTAACTTCGAACTTCTAACCTACGGCTTGAAATCGCCCGGATCCGGCAACTCCACCGGTACGCCATCGGCATTGCACAGCTTCGCCGCGCACAGCCGCTCGCGCAGTTTCGGCGTGGCCTGCACCATCAAGTGGAAGATGGCGTTCTGTTCGACGCTGCCGCGCACCGCATCGCTGCCGGGGCCGCGCGCCCAGATGCCGACGTCTTCGCCGCCATGGGTTTCGTTGGATAGCGGCAGGATCGATTCCTGCAGGTAATCCGGGTTTTCCGTGTCGACGTCCGTCAGGTTGGGCCGGCTGCCGGCGTACTCGTACTCCTTGCCGACATGCAGGAATTTCTTCGGTCCGGCCGATTGCGAAGAGCTCGCGCCGGTGTAGCCGGGCCCGTTGGCGTAGCCGAGCGTGGTGTAGGGCAGGCCGGTGGCGTCGGCGGCCAGGCCGCCGCCTTCGTCTTCGCCGCTGCTGCCGCGTACCTTGCCCAGGATCGGATTGCCGCGTCGCGGATAGCCGGCGAACGTCAACGTATGGGAATGGTCGGCCGTGACCAGGATCAGCGTGTCGCGATCGGAGGTGAGTTCGGCCGCCGCTTGCACTGCGTCGGAAAGCGCGATCGTGTCGGTGAGCGCGCGATAGGCGTTGCCGTAGTGATTCGCGTGGTCGATGCGGCCGCCCTCGATCATCAGGAAATAGCCGTTCCCGGAAGACTTGAGCCGATTGATGGCGGCGCGGGTCATTTCAGCGAGGCTCGGCTCGCCGGAATCGTCCTTGCGATCGTAGTCGAAGTGCATGTGGTCGTATTCGAACAGGCCCAGGATCGGCGCCGCGCCCTGCGCAGCGGCGAGCTGTTCGCGATTCCACACATATGCGCCGCTAGGGTGCTTGCTTTTCCACTCGCCGATCAGGTCGCGGCCGTCGAGCCGCGTGCCGACCTTGTCGTCTTCTTCCGGGTCGCGCTGCTCGGCGGTCATGAAATACATGCGGCCGCCGCCGAACACGACTTCCGGACCGTCGCCATAGCCGTTCTCGATCAGCTGGCGGGCGATATCGGTGCAGCCCTGGCCGCGCGCGGTTTCCGACAGCTCCGTATCGCCCTCCCAGTTGCGCTCGGAGGAATGCGCGTAAGTCGCGCCCGGCGTGGCATGGGTGATGCGCGTGGTGGTGACGATGCCGGTGGCCAGCCCTGCGCTTTCGGCCAGTTCAAGCACGCTCAACAGGGAGGCGGCCTGTGCGCCAGTGCAGTCTTTCCGCTTTACGCTCTGGTCGACGCTCAGCATGCCGGCGCGGGTTTTGGCGCCGGTCACCATCGCCGTCATCGTGCCCGCCGAATCGGGCGTCTGCGAATCGGTGTTGTAAGTCTTGCTGAGCGCGGTATCGGGGAAATTCTCCCAGCTCAGGCGATTCTCTTCGCCGGCACCGCCCTTGCGTTGTCCCTGCAGGATGCGCGCCGCTGCGACCGTGGTCAGGCTCATGCCGTCGCCGATGAACAGGATCACGTTCCTGGCGCGACCGCGCATCGCGCCGCGTTCGGCCGCCTGCGCAGCGCCGTCGCGGAACCACCAGGCAGCGTTTTCGCCATCGGGATGCTGGATGGCCGGCACTTCCACGCGCAGGGTCGCAGGCGCTACGTCGCGCACGTTGGACGCGCAGGCGGCGAGCAGCACGGTCATGCAGGCGGCGGCCATGGCCTGGCCATGGCGGAGCGCGTATTTGCGTGGTCGTTGCATCGAATGTTCCGTATGGGTGAGTGCCGCGAAGATGTTGCTGCAGTGGCCACCGGGCGGAAGCCGCGCGGCATTATGCCAAGGATCTATGACTTGTCATGTGTCACCCAGGCGGTGTTGACCATGCGCCAGAGGCCGTTTTCGCGGACGAAAAGTGCGTAATCGGTAACACGGTTGCCACTGGACCAGTCTACGGTCCAGCGCGCATAGCCGACGTCGCCGGCCGCCGCGACATCGCCGATGTCCTGCCTGAGCGGCTTCAGCGGCGAACCTTCGCGACGCCGCTGGTCGTAGCGCGCGGCCCATTCCTGCGCCGATACCGCCACCAGCTGGTCCAGGTCCAGGTTGAAGAACATGCTGCGCGGGTGCTGCGTGGACATCAGCTCTTCGCTGCTGAAGTCCAGATCGCTGCGCAGTTTCGCAGCTACCGCATCGCGCAAGGCCTGTCTGGTTTGCGCATCCTGCGTCGGTTTGGCGTTCGCGAAGACCTTGCCGACGATGCGCCACCGCGTCCCCAGCTTCATCACCAGCATGAAATCGGTGATCGGCCGGCCATCGAACGTGCCCTCGACAACGATCACGGCCGCGTCGCCGCTGCGATCGACGGCGCTGATGGCCTGTTTGAACCTTGGCTTGTCGCCGGCCGCCGCCATGCGGGTCCGCCATTCGGACTGGCTGCGGCTCAGCACGTGGCCCTTGCTGTCCAGCCAGTACATCAGCGCTGTGGGATGGAAGGCCTTGGCCAGCAGCGCGGCGTCGCTGCCTGCGTTGGCCTGGATGTAGTGCCGCACCGGTTCGGTTACGTCGGCCGGGAAGCCCGCCGTGGCGATGGCGGAGGTCGAAAGCATCGCTACGGACAGGCAAAAAGGGATCAACATGCGATGGAATCCTCGGCAAGGCTTGCGACAGCCTAGGTGCGGGGGCGGCGGCCAACCATCGAAATTTAGCGCCTGACAGTTCGATGAATCAGAAGGATGAGATGAAGGCCTGCCAGTAACGGATGGTCCGGCTCCAGTCACGCCTGGAGCGGGCAAAAGGCGACCGTTTCCGTTCCGCAGCCGCAGTGTTGCGCCCTCGAGGCTGTCGCGCGGCCGCGACTGCGGTATCGTCGCTTATCGATCCGCAGGAAGGCCCCGATGCTGAAGTGGTGGTTCCGCATTCCGTTCTGGCAGCGCGTGCTGGCCGGTTTCGTACTGGGCGCGCTGGCGGGCTGGCTGTTCGGCGAGAACGCCAAGACCTGGTTCGAGCCGCTCGGCGATGTCTATGTCAACCTGATCAAGATGATCGCGATCCCGCTGGTGTTCTTTGCGGTGGTCAGCGCGGTCGGTTCGCTGCACGGGCAGAAATCGATCGCCGCCCTCGGCGGACGCACGTTCGCCTGGTTCGCGATCACCGCGGTGCTGGCGGTGTGCGTGGGCCTTGCCGCAGGATTCATCGCCAAGCCGGGCAGCGGCGTCAGCGGCCTGCAGATCGCGGCGGACTACAAGCCGAAGAACGTGCCGGGCCCGATGGACGTGCTGTTCAACCTCGTGCCGCAGAATCCGTTCCGCGCCCTTTCCGCTACCGACGCCGGCAAGACCGCGGACGGTCAGTCGGTACTGGTGCCGAGCAACGGCACGGTGCTGCAGGTGATCTTCTTCGCGGGGCTGATCGGCTTCGCCTTCGTCAAGCTCGGCGACAAAACCGTGAACTTGCGTAGGTTGTTCGCCGAAGCCAGCGAAACGATGATCCAGGTGACGCGCTTCGTGCTCGAATTCACCCCGATCGGCACCTTCGGCCTGATCGCCGGGCTGGTCGGCGCCTACGGCTTCGAGAAGCTGTTGCCGCTGGGCAGCTTCGTGATCGCGCTGTACGCGGCCTGCGCTTTCCACATCGTGGTGGTGTACAGCGGCCTGCTGCTGGCGCACGGCTTGAATCCGCTGAAGTTCTACCGCGGCGCGGCGCCGGCCATGCAGGTCGGTTTCGTGGCTTCGTCCAGTTTCGCCGCGATGCCCGTATCGCTGCGCAGTTCGGTCCACAACCACGGCGTGGACCGCGATTACGCGGCGTTCGCGGTGCCGCTGGGCGCCAGCATCAAGATGGACGGCTGCGGCGCGATCTATCCTGCCTTGGCGGCGGTATTCATCGCCCAGTACACCGGCATCGAATTATCGCTGGCGCAGTACTTCATCATCATGCTGGCCTCGGTGCTGGGCAGTTTCGGCACTGCCGGCGTGCCGGGCACGGCGGTGATCATGGCCACCGTGGTACTGAGCGCAGCGGGCCTGCCGCTCGAGGCGATCGGTTATCTGTATGCGATCGACCGGATCCTCGACATGATGCGCACGATGACCAATGTCACCGGACAGATGCTGGTGCCGGTGCTGGTGGCCAAGGAAACCGGACTGCTCGACCGCGAGGTATATGAGGCGGCGTCGAGCAATGTCGGCATCGCCGAAGGCGAGACCGCGGAAGTGGCGGCCAAGGAGCAGGCAGGATGAGCGACGGCATACGACTGGTAGAGCGTTTCCCCGGTGTTGAAGATTATCTGCGCCTGCGCCAGGCCGCCGGGATGCACCCCAAGTCGGCCGAGGCCGCCAACCGCGCCTTGCCGAACACGATTTACGGCATCAGCCTGCTGCGCGAAGGCGAGCTGGTCGGCATGGGCCGCATCATCGGCGACAACGGTTGTTTCTTCGTCATCGTGGATATCGCGGTGATACCCGAACTGCAGGGGCAGGGGCTGGGCAGGCGCATCATGGCCGCACTGGACGCGTGGATACAAAGCCATGTTCCCGCCACCGCCTACGTTACCCTGGTGGCGGATGGCGATGCGAAGCACCTGTACAGCAAGTTCGGCTTCGTCGAGAGCGCGCCGGTTGCGGTCAACATGGAGTACGTGATGGGCGCCAATGGCGAGCGCAGCACCGATCACCTGAAATAACTCCGCGTGTCAGGCGCGCGAGTGGCGCCACGACACCATCTTGCCGTCGCGGTACGGCATCACGCCATGGAACGGTCGCGGATCGTCGTCGAACACCAGCGGCAGGAATTCGCGGTCGCCTTCCCACATCGGCAGCGTATGCAGCCGGTCTAGCGCCACCCACTCCAGCGCGCCTTCCGGATTGCGTTCGAAAGGTTTTCCAGTGAAACGCGTCACCACGAAGATGAAGCCCAGCCAGTCTTCGCCGTGCTTGCCGAAGCCCGGCCAGCTGATCGTGCCGCGCAGCGTCAGTTCGTCGCATGCGATTCCGGCTTCCTCGTGGATCTCGCGACGCATGCCGGCCAGCACGTCTTCATCGGGTTCGATCTTGCCGCCCAGGCCATTGTACTTGCCCAGGTGATGATCGTCTTCGCGCGCATTGCGATGCAGCATCAGCACTTCGCGGCCGTCGGGCGAAAGCACGTAACCCAGGGTCGCGACGATCGGCGTATACGGCATCAGCGCGCGGCCTCGCGCTGCTTCTTCAACTCCGCATCGAACTTGCGTTCCGCGCTGTCGGCATAGGCGCGGCAGCTGACGGGTTTCGGATGCGGCGCGGCGGTTGCAGCCGGCGTCCAGCCACTGGAATCCGGATGCGGCGTCAGCAGCACGTCGCAGGGCAAGGCGCGCACCACGGCGAAGCTGTGGCGATAGTCGTCGACGATATGCGGATAGCGTGGATTGCCGATCAGCTGGTAACCCGGCGCGCTCAGGCTGTCCGCGTAGGCGATGCGCAGCCTCTTGCCGTCGCGCCGGTCGTCCCAGGTCCAGCTCAGGCTGCCCGGCGTGTGGCCGGGGGTGAAATGGGCGGTGAAACGGACGCTGCCCAACTCGACGACTTCGCCATCCATCAGCAAGCGGTCGACCTGCACCGGCGGGAACACCATGTCGCTGCCGAAATGGATGTCGTCGCTGCCGCCGCGCGCCAGCAGCACGGCCGATTCGGCATTGCCGGCTACGCGCGCGCCCGTGGCGCGCTTCACGTCGGCCAGAGGTCCGGCGTGATCGACATGGGCGTGGCTGTAAAGGATCCACTTGAGATCGCCGGGCTCCACGCCCAGTTCGTGCATGCGCGCCAGCAGCATCTTCGCGGCTTGCGGCATGCCGCCGTCGATCAGCACCGCGCCTTGGGGCGTCTTCACCAGCACTGCGCTCAGGCCCTGCGTGCCGATGTACCAGCTGTTGTCGGCGATGCGGAACGGCGTCGTCGGCTGGCGCCAGCTGTCTTCGGTTTCGTAGGCCTTAAGCTGCGGCAGCACCGGTTCGGCGGCGAGCGTGGAGGCGGAGAGCAGCGACAGGCAACAGGCGGCAGCGAACGTGCGGAGCAGGGACATTTGCGGCGGGCTCGGAGGGCGGGACGACAGTGTCCGCGATTGCATGGCCGCGACGCCAGCCCGCGACCGGTCGCCAACGTTACTTCTGGCCCGGGGGAAAGTGCCGTTGGACAGGTAGTCTGGCCCGACTTTCGATGGGGACAGTCCATGCACGCACGCCGCCTTGCCACATTGCTGGCTGGTTGCGCGATCGCTACCTCGACAGCGCTCGCCGCCGACACCGATCGCTGGAACCTGCCGATCGCCACGCAGAAACTCGATAACGGCCTGACCGTGATCGTATCCGAGGACCACAGCGCGCCGGTGGTCGGCATCAGCGTGGTCTACCACGTCGGCATGCGGCTGGAGCCGAAGAACCGTACCGGTTTCGCGCACCTGTTCGAGCACCTGATGTTCCAGGGCACGCCGAACGCCAAGAAGGGCGTGTTCGACAGCGTCATTACCGGCGGCGGCGGGCGCAACAATGGTTCCACCCGCGCGGATTTCACCAATTACGTCGAAACCGCGCCGGTATCGGCGATCGAGTCGCTGCTCTGGCTCGAGGCCGACCGCATGAAAACGCTCGATTTCAATCCGGCCACGCTGAAGAACCAGCAGGACGTGGTGAAAGAGGAAATCCGCGTCAACGTGAAGAACCAGCCCTATGGCGGCTTCATGTGGATCGACATCGGCCAGCAGGCGTTCCAGAAATGGGAGAACAACCACGACGGCTACGGCAGCTTCCAGGATCTTGAAAACGCCAGCCTGGAAGACGTGGCCGCGTTCCACCGCGATTACTACGGCCCCAACAATGCGGTGCTGAGCATCGCCGGCGACATCACGCCGGCGCAGGGTTTCGCGCTGGCCAAGAAATACTTCGGCGACATCCCGGCGCGTCGTGCGCCGCCGCCGCCGGACTTCCGCGAAGGCCTCAACACCCAGGAAAAACGCATCCAGCAGAGCGATGCGCTGGCGCAGGTGCCGGCGATCGCGGCGGCGTGGAAGATGCCCGACCGCGGCAGCAAGGACCAGGCGCCGATGGCGGTGCTGGGCGCGCTGCTAGCCGGCGGCGATGCTTCGCGCCTGTACCAGGGCCTGGTCAAGGGCCGCGAGCTCGCGCTCAACGTCGAGTCGCTGTACGGCCTGACCAGCGAGTGGGAATACGACGGCCCCACGCTGTTCACCGTGTTCGCGCTGTACAAGCCGACTACCGATGCCGATGCCGTACTCAAGGCGATCGACGAGGAAATCGCCAAGGTCGCCAGGGACGGCGTCGACGACGCCACGCTCAAGCGCGTAAAGACCCAGTTGCTGGCCGACTGGTACAACGGCCTGGAGATGTTCCTGTCGCGCGCCGATACGCTGGCCAGGCTGCAGACGCTGTGGGGCGATGCCAACGTCGCCAACGAGATTCCCGGCTGGATCGAGGGCGTGACCTCGGACGACGTCAAGCGCGTCGCGGCGACCTATCTGACCACCGCCAACCGCACCGTCATCGACCGCAAGCCTGCCGCCATGCTGCAGCCGCAGGCCGCGCCCGCCGCTGCCAAGAAGAACTGAGGAGACGACGATGATCATGCACAAGACTCTGGTCGCGGTCGCGATCTCCGCGCTTTTCTCCGGTGTCGCGATGGCCGGAGCAGGCGTTGTCCTGCCGAAGGAATTGCCGCCGTATGCACCGGACAAGCCGCTGCCGGTGCCGCAGATCGAAAAGAAGACGCTGGCCAACGGCCTTGAGGTCTGGGTGGTGCCACGCGACGGCCTGCCGCGCGTGGACTACGTATTGGCGATGCGCAACGCCGGCCTCGCTGCGGATGCCGCCAATGCACCGGGCTTTGCCGGGTTGTTCGCCGGTTTGCTCAGCGAGGGCACAGCCAGGCGCGACTCCAGGGCGATCGCCGAGACCGCGCAGGGTTACGGCGGCAGCGTCAGCGCCAGCGCCAGCAACGATGGCGTAACGGTCTATGCCGATGCGCTGTCCAGCAATGCCGCGCCGATGCTGGAATTGCTGGCGGAAATCGTGCGCCAGCCGTCGTTCCCGGACAACGAGGTCAAGCTGGCGCAGGCGAACGCCGAGCAACAGCTCAAGGCCAACGAGGCGCAGCCCGCGTTCAAGGCTTCGCGCGCGCTGCTCGCCGCCATCTACGGCGAGCATCCTTACTCGCGCACGCAACTGGCCGAATCCACGATTGCGGCGCTGACGCCGGATGCGCTGCGTGCCGAGCACGCGCGCCGGTTCCATCCGGATCGCGCGCTGCTGGTGGTGACGGGCCGGGTCGAGCCGGCCGAGGCCTTCGCCCAGGCCGAGAAGGCGTTCGGGGATTGGAAGGCCAGCGGCGCCGAGGCGCCGGACACGCCCGCTTCGCGCGCCGAAGCCAAGCCGCAGTTCGTGATGATCCAGCGCGACGGCAGCGTGCAGTCGACGTTGCGGATCGGTCGCCCCGCGATCGCCGCGACCAGCGCCGACTACGTGCCGATGCAGCTTGCGAGCACGGTGCTCGGCGGCGGTTTCAGCAGCCGCGTCAATCTCAACCTGCGCGAGGAGAAGGGTTACACGTATGGCGCCGGCGCCGGCCTCTCGGCGGCGCGCGTGGGCGGCAACGTGGTCGCCCAGGCCGATGTGCGCAACGAGGTCACCGGCGCTTCGCTCAAGGAATTCTTCTACGAATTCACCCGCCTGGGCACCGAGCCGGTATCGGCGCAGGAGCTGGACGACACCAAGCGCTACGTCGCGGGCGGTTACCTGATCAGCAACCAGATGCAGGGCGCGGTCGCTTCCACGCTCGCCAAGAACTGGCTGGTCGGGCTGCCATCGGAATTCCTCGGCGAATACGTGCCCAAGATCCGCGCGGTCGACGCGGCGCAGGTGCAGGCCATGGCGAAGAAGTATTACTCGCCCAAGGACCAGTCGATCATCGTGGTCGGCGACGGCAAGGCGATCGCCGAACAGCTCAAGCCTTACGGCACGTTCGAGGCGCGCGCCAAATAGTTTTTTCGATCGTTTGGTCGAAGCCGGCGTCGTGAGGCGCCGGCTTTTTTTTGCGTTGACGAGCTGCGTTTTTTTGCTTTGAGCCTTCATCTCCGCGAGGGCGGGAAGCGCTTCTCAGTAGCCGAAAGCTGGTCATCCAACGACTTTGCTCTGCCCTCTTTGAAAAAGAGGGGCGGGGAGATTTGCTCCTGGATACTGCCGTGGCCCCGTAGAGCGCAGCTTGCTCCGCTGCTCTTGCTTTAGCCCTCTCCCGCTTCGCGGGAGAGGGTTGGGAGAGGGCGCGCGACCTGTGACGTTTGCGACGATCGTCTCTGGAGCCGTCATCCCAGCGCAAGCTGGGACCCATTTTGATCCTGCTGCATTCGTGGCGACCTGCCGACCCTATTCGGGTCGGAGTTCCGCCCGCTGCCGCGGCCGGGTCACTTTCTCTTTCCAGAGCCAAAGAGAAAGTAACCAAAGAGAAGGGCTCTTTCCCGATCAGAGCTAACGTTTGAACTGGAGAGGTGCGCAGGGATTTTCCGAGTCGGCATCCTGCCTCCGTCGGAAAACGGCGCACATCCTGTGCGCCGCCCTCCGGGTCTGCGGATTTGCGCGGACTCGCGTAGTGTCGAGCCAAGATCAACAGCCATCAAAGCGTCGCCCGTGGCGTCGCCAGCCTTGCCGCGCACCACGCCAGCGGGATCGGCAGCGCTATGCCCAGCGCGGTCATCCACAGTGGATGCGGCAGCATCGTCGCGTTGAGGATCACGCCCAGTACGATGCCGATGCCGACCACGATGGCCGCTGAGACGCGATGCGCGCGGCTGACCTTGGCGGCCACCCAGGCGCCGACGAAGCTGCCCAGCAGCCAACCGAACAGGACCAGTACCTTCATGGTGATGCTGGCCGTTTCGACCAGACGGGCCAGGTCGGCTTCGTTCTTCAGGTCCAGGCCGGGCGGAGGCGGCGAGATCACCGTGGCCAGGCCCTCCATCACGAAGATGACCACCATCGCCACCGCCAGCCCCACCACTACGCCAAGGATCGTGCGTCCCATAGCCGCCTCCCGGTGTCCGGATGCGGACAGCATCGCGCGCGGGCATGCCTGCCGCAAGCCAATCCGCTCCGCGGCACGACGGATGCCCAGGGCGGTCTTGCGATAGCGTTAACGTCCCAGGCGGTATCAAGACCCTATCCGCCTCGGGAGACCCCGCCATGCGCCGTAATCTCGCTGTTCTCGGAATCATCGCGATACTGGTCGCCGCCCCCGCCATCGCCCATCACGGCTGGGGCTCGTACGACGCCGAAAAAGTGATGCGCTTCGATGCAGCTCCCGTCGAAGTGCGTTATCGCAATCCGCACGCCGAAATCTCGGTCGACCACGACGGCAGCCGCTGGCTGGCGATCCTCGCGCCGACGGCGCGCATGGAATCGCGCGGCCTGGCCGAAGGCGCGCTGAAAGTCGGCAAGACGATCACGATCACGGGCTACCCGCGCAAGGACGGCACACGCGAACTGCGTGCCGAACGCATCGTCGTCGACGGCAAGACCATCGAGTTGCGCTGATCGCGACGCCGAGCCATCCCATGCAAGCCCCGAACTGGCTGGCGGCGCTGGAGTCGTCCGCGTTCGCGGAATGGATGCGCGGAGCCGGCAACGCTTACGCCATGGTCAACCTGGCTGCTCGGCGCGATGCTGCTGCTGGATCTGCGTCTGCTGGGTTTCGGACGGCGCCTTCCGCTGCCCGAAGTCTCCCGGCTGCTGACGCCGCTGGCGATCGCGGGACTGGCTTTGCAGGCTTGCAGCGGCTTCGCGCTGTTCAGCGCCGATGCCGTTCCGCTGTCCTCGAACGCCGCATTCCGCCTGAAGCTGCTGCTGATCGTGGCGGCGCTGGCCAATGCCGTGCTGTTCCGGGTGTTGTGGTCGCGGTCGCTGGCCGGTTGGGACCGCGCGCCGCCGCTGGCCGGACGCATGCAGGCCACGGCTTCACTGTTGCTTTGGCTCGGCGTCGCGGCCGCGGGCAGGCTGATCGCCTACACTTGAGTCGCGCCGCCCGCATCACGCCTGCGGCAACGTCGCCATGACGGCGGAGGCACCATGAGCGGACACCAGCGCGAACTGAATTTCCGTTTTCTCGCCGAACCCACCGACGTCAACTACGGCGGCAAAGTGCACGGCGGCGTGGTGATGAAGTGGATCGACCAGGTCGGTTACGCCGCGGCGGTCGGCTGGAGCGGCAAGTACAGCGTCACGGTCGCTGTCGGCGGCATCCGTTTCGTCGCGCCGATCCGCATCAGCGATCTGGTCACGGTCTCGGCCAAGCTGGTCTACACCGGCACCAGCAGCATGCACTTCGCAGTGGATGTGCGCGCGCGCGATCCGATGCACGACGAAGGCGATCGCTTGTGCACCCACTGCGTGATCGTGTTCGTCGCGCTGGACGGCGTCGAGGGTAAGCCCACGCCGGTGCCGGGCTGGATACCGCAGACCGACGACGACAAACGCCTGGCGGAATATGCGACCAAGGTGATGGAGCTCAGCAAAGGCATCGAGCAGACCATTTCCCGCTACGGCGTCGGCGCCTAGTCAGGCCGAACCCGGCTGCGATGGCCGTTGTCAGGGCCGTTGCCGTTACTAGGGAGGCGGCCGCGCGCGCTGCAGCGATGCCCAGGAGCAAGGCCCATGGTTGCGAACGCGGTTTACGGTTGGGCGGTCGCGCTGATCGCCGCGCATGCCGCACCGGTATCCGCGCAAATATCGGATGGCCCCAGCAGCACCGACCGTGCCGCCATCTTCAAAGCCGCCGGCGCCACCCAGCGCGGCGATCAATGGATCATCTGCGGCGACGATCCGCATCCGCAAGGAGCCGCCATCGAGCAGGTCCGCGACCTCAACGGCGATGGCCGCATGGAGGCGGTGGTGACCGAAGGCGGCAGCTTCTGCTACGGCTTCACCGGCACCGGCTTCCAATTGCTGAGCAGGCAGGCCGATGGTGCCTGGCGGGTGATCACGGGCGATATCGGCGTGCCCGAGTTCCTGTCGAGCAAGGGCAAGGACGGATGGCCGGACATTTCCATCGGCGGGCCGGGCTTCTGCTTCCCGGTGCAGCGCTGGAACGGCAGGGAATACGCCGTGCACCGCCACGAATACGAAGGCAAGGCCTGCAAGCCGTCGAATTAGCCGCGGAAGCCGGCCGCTGCCACAAAAAAGGCCGCCAGCAGGCGGCCTTCAACGAATCTGCAAAAGCTTGCGGCTCAGATACTGGCGACGCGCCGCGCCTGCATGTACTTGCGGGCCCAATAGCCGTTGTCCAGGCTCGAGACTTCCACGTCCTTGCCGGTACGCGGCGCATGCACGAAACGGCCTTCGCCGACGTAGATGCCGACGTGGTCGACGCGCTTGCCGCGGCGGCTGAAGAACACCAGGTCGCCGACGGCCAGCGAACCGCGTTCGACTTTTTCCCCGTCCTTCGCCATCGCACGCGCGACCCGCGGCAACTCGATGCCGAGCGCACTGCGGAACACGTAGCCGACCATGCCGCTGCAGTCGAAACCGCCGTCCGGCGATGTGCCGCCCCAGCGATAGGGCGTGCCGAGCAGGGCCAGGGCTTTTTGCAGCAGCAGCTGCACGCGGCCGGAGGCCTGCGGAGAGATAGCGATCGCTGCAGCGGTGCCGGCGGCATCGGCCGTTACCGCACGCAGGTCGACGGTGGCTTCCAGCAGGGCACGATCGGATACGGCCATCGAATCGGCCAGGGCCGGGCTGGCCGCATTGACGTTGGTGAGGGTGCTGTTGTTATCCAGCGTGGCGTTATTCGCCAGCGCCGGCAGCGAAGCGGCGCACAGGAGAGCGAGGAGGAGGGGACGGAGGCGACCCGGGCGGGGGAGACGGGTGGCGGCTGGATGGCCGGAGTCGTTTGTCGTCACGCGTCTTTCACTATTCCAAAGCAGACCGAATAGTGCCGGACAAAAACGAGGGTTATGTTCAGAGTTCGTTAAAAAAACGTGAATACGGAACGATCTTCGTCACTATTCCATCACTGCAACACTCGCCGGGCGCCACTGTAGTGGTCGCGCCAGTAGGCGCCATCCAGATGGTCCAGCCTCACCGTGCCGCCGGTGCTGGGGGCGTGGACGAAGCGGCCTTCGCCCACGTAGATGCCGACATGGCTGACGCTGCCACGGCTGCCGAAGAACACCAGATCGGCCGCCGCAAGCCGCTCAGGCGCGATCTTCGGCCCCTGCACCTGCGCCAGCTCGCGCGAGGTGCGCGGCAGCTTGAGGTCCAGCATGTCGCGATAGACGTAGTTGACCAGGCCGCTGCAGTCGAAGCCGCTTTGCGGCGTATTGCCGCCGTAACGGTAAGGCGTGCCGACCAGGCTGAGCGCCCGCATCAGCACGGCGTTGGCCGAGGCCGGATCCTGGGGCTCGACCACCGGCCACTGACGTTGCGACGCCGTGGCCTGGCCGGGCGGGCGCGAAGCACGCACGTCGTCGCGTCCGCAGGCGGCCAGTGCGCACAGGACCAGCAGCGCTGCGAGCATCGCGCAGCCGCGCGCTGGCGCGGGCGTGCGGCTGTCTGGATAATGTGCGGCCTTAATCATCTGCGCATCTTGGCCGCAATCCGCTGCGGCCCACAAGCCTGCGCGCCTGCCAGGGTTACGAATGAAAATCGAGAAAGACCGCGTCGTCAGCTTCCATTACACCGTTGCCGAGCAGGGCCAGGAGGCGTTGGAGAGCTCCAAGGAGCGCGAGCCGCTGCTGATCCTGATCGGCCACGGCAATATCATTCCGGGCCTGGAAAAGGCGCTCGACGGGCACGAGGCCGGCGACAGCTTCGGCGTGGACGTCGCCGCGGTCGATGCCTACGGCGAACGCCGCGACGGCCTGAGCCAGCGCGTGCCCAAGAAGCATTTCGGCGCGCAACGGCTGGAGCCGGGCATGCAGGTGGTGCTCAACACCAATTTCGGTCCGCGCGCGGTCACCATCCAGAAAGTCGGCATGAGCGTGGTCGATGTCGACCTCAACCATCCGATGGCGGGCAAGGATCTGCATTTCGACATCGAGGTCGTCGAGGTGCGCGAAGCCAGCGCCGAGGAGATCGAGCACGGCCATGTGCATGGCGACGGCGGTCACGCGCACTGATGGCGTCAGCTTTTTCCTCTCCGCTTGTGGGGTGAAGGGACATGGCTCGCGAATCACTGATTCGCATGTCCCTGAACGCCCTTGCGTAAGCAAGGGCCGGGGCGCGGAGCGGGATGCCCGCAGGGCAGGTGAGGGGGCGCGAGCGGAGCGAAGCGTGCTGTTGCTCTTGCTGTTGATTTCGCGCAAAGAGCCGGACCCTCTCCCTGGCCTTCGGCCTATCCCTCTCCCGTAAAGGGAGAGGGAAAAGCACTGGACGGCCCGCGCGAGCGGGCCGTTTGCATTTGCGGCGGCGCTTGCGGCCGCCGCCGGCAAGGTGAATGATTCGGGCTTCGGGGAGACTGAGAGGGAAGCCGCATGAATCAGGGCATGCATTTGGCGCCGGTCGCGGCCAACGAACGCATCGAGACCATGGACGTGCTGCGCGGCTTCGCGCTGCTCGGCATCCTGTTGATGAACATCGAAGGTTTCGTCGGACCGCTGATGGAATCGCTGACCGGCCTCAATGCGCGCTTCAGCGGCGCCGACCGGACGATGGACGCGATCATCTACGTGCTGGTGCAGGGCAAGTTCATCACCCTGTTCTCGCTGCTGTTCGGGATGGGGTTCGCGGTGATGCTCGAGCGCGCGCAGTCTCGCGGCGGCAACGGCACGGCGCTGTATGCGCGGCGCCTGCTGGCCTTGCTGGCGATCGGGCTGGTGCACGTGCTGCTGATCTGGTCCGGCGACATCCTGGTGTCCTACGCATTGCTGGGTTTCGTGCTGCTGCTGTTCTTCAGGCGGACGCCGGTGTCGCGTTTGCCGAAATGGGGCATTGCATTCGCCGCGCTGCCTTTGCTGCTGACCTGGCTGTGGGCCGTTGGCGTGTACATGTCGCAATACGACCCGCAGTCCGCGGCGGAAATGCAGAAGGGCCTGGCCAAGCAAGGCCAGGAGATCGCGGCGATGATCGAATCGCAGCGCCAGGCCTACGGTTCCGGAACCTATGCGCAGGCGGTCGCGCAGCGTGCGGCCGATTTCGGTTTCATGATCTTCGGGCTGCTGTTCTTCGGGCCGATGGTGCTGGGCATGTTCCTGTTCGGCGCGTGGTTCGTGCGCAGCGGCGCGATTCGCGATCCCGCCGCGCACCTGCCGCTTTACCGGCGCCTGCTGGCGGCGGGCCTGGTGCTGGGGCTGCCGTTGATGCTGTGGTCGACGTGGTCGCATCCCACGATGAGTTTTTCCGAAGTGACGCTGGGCTCCGCCGCGGCGCAGACCGCCGCGCAGATCGCCAACGTGCTGATGTGCTTCGCCTATTTCTCGGCCATCGTCCTGCTGATGCAGCGGCCTGGCTGGCGCGCGCGGCTGAGCTGGGTCGCCCCGGCAGGACGCATGGCGCTGACCAACTATCTGATGCAGTCGGTGATCTGCACGGTGGTTTTCTACGGCTATGGCCTGGGTTATTTCGAACGCCTGCCGCGCGCGTGGCAGCCGCTGTTCGTGCTCGCCGTGTTCGTGCTGCAGGTGCTGCTGAGCCGATGGTGGCTGTCGCGCTATCGCTATGGCCCGATGGAGTGGCTGTGGCGCTGGCTGACTTATCTCGAGCGTCCGACGATGCGCCTGGCGACCGCGTGAGGTCCGCGTTGCGGATGCCGGCGTCGCGCGCCGCGTGAACCGCGAGACCGACCCCATCGCCGTGGAGACCGCGGCCGGTCCGATCGCCGCGGACCGGCGCATCGGCGCATTGGATCTCGCCCGCGGTTTCGCCTTGCTCGGCATCCTGCTGGTCAACGTGCAGGTATTCAACCTGTCGGGCCTCGTGTCCGCGGGCGCGAAGCATGCCTTGCCCTCCGACGGCATCGTTCAATGGGTATTGCGCGCGTTCGTCGAGAACAAGTTCTGGACCTTGTTCTCGCTGTTGTTCGGTATGGGCTTCGCGGTCATGCTGGAACGCGCCGGCAGCGACCGCCGCGGCTTCATCGCCCGCTACCTGCGGCGCACGCTGGCGCTGGCCGCGTTCGGCGCGTTGCACATCGTGCTGATCTGGTCCGGCGACGTGCTGCTCAACTACGCCGTGGCCGCGTTGATCGTGCTGGCCATCCTGTTCTGCGGCCCCGGCTGGGCGCTGGCGCTGGGCGTCGCGGCCGCGATCGCCGCCGCGGCCGCGCAGGTGCCGCGCGTAGGCCCCGGAGACGTGCTCGTGCTGGGATGGTACGCGGCCATGGCGGCATGCTACTTGCGCCGCAGCGGCCGCCATTCGCGCGCGTGGCTCGTCGCGACCGCCGTCGTCGGCGCGCTCCTGCTCGCGCTGGTTGCGAGGTACGGTTGCGATACGCCCGCGGACTCCAGGAAGGTTGCGAGCCACGCGCTGGCGCTGTTGATCGTGCTGCCGGCCGCATTCGACCGTGCGCAGTGGCCGGCGCGCGCGGCGCGCGCGGGAATTTGGCTGTTCATGGTGCCTGTGCTCGCGTCGGCGTTGGCGGCATCGCTGGCGCAATGGACGCCCGCATCGTGGTGGCCGCCTGCGACGCCGGCATCCGAAGCGCAGGCCGCGCAGCGACGCGCGGAACTGCGCGCGCGCGGCATGGCGGAAAACAAGGCGATGGTGGAAAGCAGTTACGCCGAAAGCGTAGCTTTCCGGGCCCGAAACGGCTTCAAGCGGCCGGCCGGAACCGCGCTGATGATGGGGGTTCTGGCCGGCGGACTGTTCCTGATCGGCATCGGCTTGGTGAGTTCGGGCGCCGCGAGATCGCCGGAACGGCATATGCGGCTTTGGCGCGGACTGGCGTGGATCGGCTTCCCTCTGGGCGCGGCGTCCGTGATCGGCGGCGAGCGCTTGGTGGAAGCGTCGTCGTTTTCGAAGCCGCTCTCAGCTTGGTTGTCGTTCCTTCCGGAAACGGGCGCCTTGCTGATGGCCTTGGGCTATCTGGCGTTTGCATTCCTGCTCGCGCGCCGCGCCGCAGCCGGCGGCGTGCTGTCCTGGGTGGCAGCGACCGGTCGCATGGGGCTCACCAATTATCTGCTGCAATCGGTCTTGGCGACGTGGTTCTTCTACGGCTACGGATTGGGTTTCTGGGGCCTGGGCCGCACCTGGCAAGCGGTTTTCGTTCTGGCGGTGTTCGCGCTGCAGACCATCGTCAGCCGCTGGTGGCTGTCCGGCCATGACTATGGACCTATGGAATGGCTGTGGCGCTGGATCACCTACGCGCGCAGGCCCGCGATGCGCGTTCGCGTTTGATACGCCATCGGTCTGAGTGACTTCCGGCCCGCGAAGCGCGCGCCGGTACGTGCGGAAATCGTCGCGACGCCCGTGGGGACATGGCATGAACGACGTGACAGCAGTCGCAGAACTGAAACCGGTCGCGGTGAACGAGCGCATCCAGGCGCTCGACGTGATCCGCGGTTTCGCGCTGCTCGGCATCTTCCTGATGAACATCGAGTGGTTCAACCGGCCGCTCGCGGATCTGGGCGCCGGCATGGCGGCCGGGCACGTCGGCATCGACTATGCGGTCACCTGGCTGATCGACGTTTTTGTGCGCGGCAAGTTCTGGACGATGTTCTCGATGCTGTTCGGCATGGGCTTCGCCGTGATGCTGACGCGCGCGACCGCCGCGCAGCGCAGCTTCGTGGCGCCGTACTTGCGGCGCACGGCGGCGCTGGCGGTGATCGGCCTGCTGCATGGCGTGCTGATATGGGGCGGCGACATCCTGCTCAGCTATGCCGCTGCCGCGGCACTGCTGCTGTTGACCCTGTTCGGCCGGTTCTGGCACGGGCTGGTGTTGGCCGCGGTGCTTGCGGTTTTGGGCTTTGCCTTCAAGGCGCCGGAGGTCGGCAGCTTCGGATTTGCGCTGGCGCTCGCCGGCTTGGTCGCGGTGTACCTGCGCAATGAGCGCAGCGTGCGCATAGGCTCGCGCCAATGGCCTCTGCTGAGCCTGATCCTGGCCGTTGCGGCGCTGTTGCTGGCGATCGGCGTGGCGATCTACATCGCGATCAACGGCACGGGTTACGCGGCATGGGGCGGCAGCCTGCTGCTGGGCCTGCTCGCCTGGCTGTCGGCGCGATATCGCAATCCTCCGGAAAAACGCAAGTTGCGCGTCGGCGCAACGCTGTACCTGGGGCCCTTCGTGGCGATGCTGATCGGCGCGGCCATCGCGATGGCGATGCCGGCCGGGCAAGAGGGTACGGAGCAGAAGCAGCAGACTGTGGAGCAAAAGAAGCAGGCGGCGGAAAAGAAGCAGAAGACCGAAGAACGCCGTGCCGAGCATCGCAAGGAAGTCGCCACCGAAGCGCGCGTGATGAGCAGCGGCACTTATCGCCAAGCCGTCGAATTCCGTACCCATTCCTATCTCGGCGATTTCGTCCAGCAGGGCGGCTTCACCATCATGGTGATGGGCCTGTTCCTGGTCGGGGCATGGTTCGTGCAATCGGGCGTGATCCAGCATCCCGAGCGGCATCTGGGCCTGTTCCGGAAAATGGCGTGGTTCGGGCTGCCGTTCGGCACTGCGTTGGCGGTGGCGGCGACTTTGATCGCGACGACCCATGTGCCGGGCCAGAACGACAAGCAGTGGCAACTGGCGATCGGCGTGCAGATGGTCGGCAACCTGCCGATGTCGCTGGGCTACATCTCAGCGATCGTGCTGCTGTTGCAGAAGAGAACCTGGACGAAGCTGCTGTCGTGGCTGGCGCCGGCCGGGCGGATGGCGCTGACCAATTACCTGACGCAGTCGGTGATCGCCAGCCTGTTCTTCTATGGTTACGGCCTGGGTCATTGGGGCGTCGGACGGGCTTGGCAGGCGCTGTTCGTGCTGGTCGTGTTCGGCTTGCAATTGGTGTTCAGCCGCTGGTGGCTGAGCAGGTTCCGTTATGGGCCGATGGAGTGGCTGTGGCGCTGGGCCACGTACGCGCGCCGGCCGGCGATGCGCGTCTCTGCATAGCGCCAGCGATAGATAGATTGCTCTCCCGCTGCGAAGAAGCGCTCCCTCTCCCGCTTGCGGGGCGAAGCCGCACTGCTTGCGCGGCATGCCGCGCAAGCAGCTGAGCGCCCGCACACAAGTGCGGGCCGGGGCGCGGAGCGGGGCTGGGGTGAGGGCGCGCGACCTGGCACGTTCGCGCCGCTCATTTCTGAAACCGTCATCCCAGCGCAAGCTGGGACCCATTTTGATCTTGCTGTGTTCGTGGCGACCTGCCGACCCTATTCGGGTCGGTGTTCCGCTCGCGAACGGCGAAGCCGGCCCGAAGGGCGAAGGGCAGGATGCCCGGAGTAAAGAGAAGGGCTCTTCCCCGATCAGAGCTAACGCGTGAGCTTGTAAGGTGCGAGGGGATTTTCCGAGTCGGCATCCTGCCTCCGTCGTAAAACGGCGCCCATCCATGGGCGCCGCCCTCCGGGTCTGCCAACGTGCGTGGTCGAGTCGCGCTCGAGCCAAATCAAAAGCGACCTCGAACCTCGAACCTCGAACCTCGAACCCACCAGCCTCTGGGTCGCCGCCCGCCTTCTCGCTACACTGGCCGCATGAGCGATCGAAGCGATGTAGTCATCATCGGCGGCGGTGTGATCGGGCTGGCCAGCGCGTTGGCGCTGATCGAGGCCGGGCGCAGTGTCCGCGTACTGGAAGCCAGGACCGTCGGCAGCGGTAGTTCGCACGGCAATTGCGGCACCATCACCCCCAGCCACGCCTTGCCGCTGGCGGCGCCCGGCACCATCGGACGTGCGATGCGGTGGCTGCTGACGCCGGACGCGCCGCTGTACCTGAAACCGCGCATCGACCCTTCGTTATGGGCGTGGCTGGCGCGCTTCGCGTCGCGTTGCAACCTGCGCGATCTGCGCCAGGCGGCGACAGCCAAGGCCGCGATCCTGTCCTTCTCGCGGCAGGCGCTGCCGGCATGGCTGGCGCGCTACGGCATCGCGTGCGAATTCGCCGAGTCCGGCACCGATCACCTGTTCCGCAACGCGGCCGCATTCGCCGCGTTCGCCGAGGAGGCGCGCCTGCTCGGCGACTTCGGCGTGGCTTCGGAGGAGATCGATGGCGCGGCGTACGAACGCAGCGAGCCTGCCGTACTTCCCGGCGTGCATGGCGTGATCCGTTTTCCCGGCGACGCCAGCCTGCGTCCGGACCGCTACGTCGCCGGTCTGGCGCACGCGGTGCTGGAGCGCGGTGGCGCGATCGTCGAGCAATGCGATGTGCAGCGCTTCGTCGAGGACGGCGACGGTTTCCGCGTGGCCGACGGACAACGCGAATTCCATGCCCGCGACGTGCTGATCGCCACCGGCGCATGGTCATCGCCGCTGGCGAAATCGCTCGGGCTGGCGAGTGCGCAGCTGGGCAAGGCGCTGCAGCCGGGTAAAGGCTATTCCATCACCTACGACCGCCCGGTGCTGATGCCGAGCCATCCGCTGGTGCTGCATGAGCGCAGCGTCTGCGTGACCGCCTGGGGCAGCGGCTTCCGGCTGGGCAGCACCATGGAGTTTTCGGGTTACGACAGCGCGCTCAACCGCCGCCGCCTCGATGCGCTCGAGCGCGGTGCGCGCGAATACCTGCGCGATCCGGTGGGCCCCGCGAAACGCGAGGAGTGGTTCGGCTGGCGACCGATGACCTACGACGATTTGCCGATCATCGGACGCGTGCCCGGCCGCGATCGCCTCTGGCTCGCGACCGGGCATGGCATGTTGGGCGTAAGCATGAGCACGGGCACCGCGCAGCTGGTGGCGGATCTAATCGCCGGCCGCGATCCGGCGATCGATCCGCGACCCTACGCCGTGGAGCGCTTCGCGTGAGCGGTACCGATTTCGACCTGATCGTGATCGGCGGCGGCTCCGGCGGCCTCGCAGGCGCGTTCCGCGCAGCCGCGCACGGCGCGCGCGTAGCCGTGCTGGAGCCGGGCGAGCTGGGCGGCACCTGCGTCAACGTCGGTTGCGTGCCGAAAAAAGCGATGTGGCTGGCGGCGGACCTGTCGCAGAAGCTCGCCCTGGCTGCGAAGCTCGGCTTTACGGTGTCGCCGCCGCAGTTCGACTGGCGCGAATTCATCACCCATCGCCAGCGTTACATCAGCAACATCCACGCCAGCTACCAGCAGCGGATGGATGCCAATGGGGTGGCCCTGCTGCGCACCCGCGGATGCCTGCAGTCGCCGGACACGGTGGAAACCAGCGAGGGCGTCCGCTTGCGCGCGCCGCACATCCTGATCGCGACCGGCGGCCATCCGCAGCGGCCGGACATTCCCGGTGCCGAGCATGGCCAGGTCTCCGACGATTTCTTCAACCTGTGCGAGGCGCCCGAGCATGTCGCGATCGTCGGCGGCGGTTACATCGCGGTCGAACTGGCCGGCGTGCTGCAGGCATTAGGCAGCCGGGTCGACATGTTCGTGCGCGGCCGGCGGCTGTTGAATGGCTTCGATGAGGAGTTGACCCTGCAACTGGCCGAGGACTACCGGCAGTACGGTGTTCGGCTGCACCTGGATTACCCGTTGCGCTCGGTACGCCAGGAAGGCTCGAAGATCGTGCTGCGGGACGGCGCCGGAACCGACACCATGGCGTTCGATGCGCTGGTGTTCGCCACCGGCCGGCGCCCGAACAGCGATGTCTGCGGCGCCGCGAAGATCGGGATCGAGCTCGATGTCAGCGGCCATGTGCAGGTCGATGAATTCCAGAACACGACGGTCGACGGCATCTATGCGGTCGGCGACGTTACCGATCGCGTCGCCCTGACGCCGGTGGCGATCGCCGCCGCCCGCCGGCTGATGGATCGTGTGTTTGGTGGCAAGCCCGACGCGCGGCTGGATTATGCGGATATCGCCACGGTTATCTTCAGCCATCCGCCGATCGGCCAGGTCGGCCTGACCGAAGCGCAGGCGCGCCTGGAGCATGGCGATGCGGTGCGCGTGTATCGCGCCGGCTTCCGCCCGATGCTGCATGCGCTGGCCGATTCGCCCCAGCGCAGCCTGTTCAAGCTGGTCTGCGTCGGCGCGGAAGAACGCGTGGTCGGCATCCATCTGCTGGGCGAGGGCGCCGACGAAATCCTGCAGGGGTTCGCGGTCGCCCTGAAACGCGGCATCTGCAAGCGCGACCTGGACGATACGGTCGCGATCCATCCGACCAGCGCGGAAGAAGTCGTACTGATGCGTTGAGGCGTGCGCCTGGGAATGGCGCGATAATGGCGCCCATGGACATTTTCGAACTCCACCGCGGCACCGCGCCCCTGCTGATCAGCGTTCCCCACGACGGCACGGCGGTACCTGACGACATCGCCACGCGTCTGACCGATTCCGCGCGCCGCGTCCCCGACACCGATTGGCATGTCGCCCGGCTGTACGCGTTCGCGCGCGAGTTCGGGGCATCGATGATCGTGCCCAGGCACTCGCGTTACGCGATCGACCTGAACCGCTCCGAGGACGATGTTTCGCTATATCCGGGCCAGAACACCACCGGGCTTTGCCCGATCGTGCAGTTCAGCGGCGAGCCGGTGTACCGCGAGGGCATGGCGCCGACCGAGGACGAAGTGCATGCGCGCGTCGACCGCTATTGGCGGCCTTATCACCAGGCGTTGCGCGGCGAGATCGAGCGCATGAAGGCCGAGCATGGCCGCATCGTGCTGTGGGAAGGCCATTCGATCAGGGGCGAGGTACCGTTCCTGTTCGAGGGCCGGCTGCCCGATTTGAACCTGGGCACCGCGAACGGTGCGAGTTGTTCGCCCGAGCTGCAAGCACGGCTGGAGAACATCCTGGCGGGGCAGGGCGAATACGATTTCGTCGTCAATGGCCGGTTCAAGGGCGGTTACATCACCCGCTACTACGGCGATCCCGACGGCGGCGTGGATGCCGTGCAGCTCGAGATCAGCCAGCGCATTTACATGGACGAAGATTCGTTCGGATACGACGAGCACAAGGCCGCGCAGGCGCAGCAGGTGATCCGTGCGCTGCTGCTGGCGACGCTGGCCTGAAACGGTGCGTCTGATCGCCTCGCGAATCGAGTTATCGTGCGTCGCCGGTTGCTCGCGGCACGAAGGGAAAAGGCGGCCGAAGCCGCCTTTTCCGGTCCCGCCGCCGTAGCGGCCGATTACTTCGCGTTCGGGCCGATATGCTTGTCCAGGAACGCTTCCACCCGGCGATAGAATTCGGTGATGTTTTCCGGCTTGACCAGACCATGGCCTTCGCCGGGCACCACGAAGGTCTCGACCGGCTTGCCCGCTCCCTTTAGCGCGGCCTCCATCGCTTTGTACTGGTTGAAATCTGCGGTCTTGTCGTCCCTGCCATGCACCAGCAGTACCGGCACCTTGATTTCGCTCACGCGCTGTACCGGCGAGACCGCGGCGAGCGCGTTCATGTCGGTGCCCAGCGTGCGGTCGTAGAAGCGTTTGGTGCGCTTCGCGACACCGTCCTGTGCGTCGGTCCTGCGCATCAGGGGCAGGTCGTAGACGCCGACGTAGCCGATCGCGCACTTGTACAGATCGGGATAGAGGATCGGCTGGATCAGCGCCGAATAACCGCCGAAACTGGCGCCGTACATGCAGATCTTGGCCGGATCGGCCAGCTTGCTGTCGATCGCCCAGCGCACGCCGTCGGCGATGTCTTGCTGCAGCGTGGTACCCCATCCCTTCCAGCCGGAGCGCTCGAAGGTTTCGCCGCGGCCGCCCGAACCGCGGTAGTTGACCTGCAGCACCGCATAGCCGCGGCTGGCCAGGAACTGCGCGTCGTTGTCGAAACCCCACTTGTCGTAAACGCCGAACGGTCCGCCGTGCGGCATCACTACCAGCGGTTTCGGGCCGGTGCCCTTGGCGGTGTAGAAGCCGAACAGCTTCTGCCCGTCGCGGGTGGTGAACTCGATCGGCTTGGTCGGGGCCATCGCTTCGGGCTTCAACCATGGCTTGTAGTCGATGACTTTCTGCGCCCGCTTGGCGGTGCGGTCGTACACGTAGTAGCTGCCGATATCGCGGTCAGACCATACGCTGAACATCACTTTGTTGCCGTCGCGGCTGAAACTGTTGAAGCTCAGCATCTGGCCGGGGAACGATTTCATAAGGCCGGCGTGCAGCTTGGCCCACTCCGAATTCGGATTGATGTACTGCAGCGACGGCTTGTCCGCGTCGTAAGTCACCGCGAACGGAACGCCGTCCCTGCCTTCGTACATGAAGGCGTCCACGGCGACATCGCTGCGGCCGGCGAGTTTGACGCGCGTACCGGCCTTGAGATCGACCTTGTACGCTTGCGCCGGTTCTTTGGCGTCGCTGATCAGCGCATAAAACGTATTGTTGTCGTCGGCGAAGCGGGCCGTGTAGATCAGGTAGCCGGCGATCGATTTCGGCAACGGCGTCCATGCGTCGCCCTTGTTCAGGCGGTAATGCAGCACAGGCTCGTCGTTGTCGTCCCACGTGGTGCGCAATCGCGGTTCTCCGGTCTGGTCGAAGCTGTAGCCGGCGAGCTTGTCGCCGCGCTCGATCTCCTTGCGCTCGCCGGTGCGCGTATTGACCTTGAAGATCACCGTGTCCGGTTCTTCGCCGCAATCCCAGCAGGTGAAATCGACCAGCGCCATGCCCGGCTCGTTATCCAGCACCTTGGCAACGCTGGACCAGCCCTGGTCCTTGCGGCGGCCGCGCAAAGTCCCGCTATCGGGGACGTAGCCGAACAACATGTCCTGGTTCTTGCCCTTGATGTCCGAGGTCAGCAGTTCGCCGCTGGAGTACGGGCGCGCCTTGAGCGGCTCCATCCTCGCGCGCGAGACCACCACCTGGTCGTCTGCGGTCCAGATCACGTCGATCACGTGCTGCTGGCGGGCGAATCGCAGGGCCTGGGTCTTGCCGGTGGCGAATTCGACCACCTCCAGCTTCGTTTCCATCCCGTCCGCGGTCGGCACGGCGATCGCGGCATACTCGCCGGTCGGCGACAACGCGACTTCCCAGGCTTCGGGACGTTTCGCGAAGTCCGCGGCCGGAATGCTCGTTTGCGCGTTGGCCTGCGCGCACAGGATGATGCCGAGCGCAGTCGCCCAGACGGTCGTTTTCTTCATAGCCCCTGTCCTGTCGAGTTGAAAACGCCCTTCCCCAAGGGCGTGCATAGACTACTCGGCCGTGCCAGCTAAATCCAAGCAGGCAATTCCGTTCCGGCAAGAGGTTTTGCCGCTGCGCAGGGTAAGGATTTTCCGAGAGGGGCCGCACCGGCGACGTCCGGCGCGCCGGTCAGACCTCCAGCGTCGCCAGGTCGCCCTTGGTCTCCAGCCAGGTCTTGCGATCGCCTGCACGCTTCTTGGCCAGCAGCATGTCCATCAGCGAGCGGGTTTCGGCGTCGTCGTCGTTGGTCAGCTGTACCAGGCGGCGGGTATCCGGGTGGATGGTGGACTCGCGCAGCTGCTGCGGATTCATCTCGCCCAGGCCCTTGAAGCGGGTGACGTTGACCGCGCCCTTCATCTTTTCGCGCTCGATGCGCTCCAGCAGCAGGCGTTTTTCTTCCTCGTCCAAGGCATAGAACACCTGCTTGCCCACATCGACGCGGAACAGCGGCGGCATGGCGACGAAAACATGGCCGGCCGCGACCAGCGCCGGGAAGTGCTTGAGGAACAAAGCGGTCAGCAAGGTGGCGATGTGCAGGCCGTCGGAGTCGGCGTCGGCCAGGATCACGACTTTGCCGTAGCGCAGGCCGGTGATGTCGTCCTTGCCCGGATCGCAGCCGATGGCGACGGCCAGGTCGTGGACTTCATTCGAGGCCAGCACGCCGCTGGAAGCGACCTCCCAGGTGTTGAGGATCTTGCCGCGCAGCGGCAGGATCGCCTGGAAATCCTTGTCGCGCGCCTGCTTGGCGCTGCCGCCGGCCGAGTCGCCTTCCACCAGGAACAGTTCGGTGCGCGACAAGTCCTGCGAGATGCAGTCGGCCAGCTTGCCGGGCAGGGCCGGGCCTTGCATGACTTTCTTGCGCACGATCTGCTTTTCGGTCTTCAGCCGCGCGCTGGCGCGTTCGATCGCCAGCTGCGCGATCTTCTCGCCGAACTCGGTGTGCTGGTTGAGCCACAGGCTGAAAGCATCGTGCGCGACGCCTTCGACGAAGCCGGCGGCCTGGCGCGACGACAGGCGTTCCTTGGTCTGGCCGCTGAACTGCGGGTCGGTCATCTTCACCGACAGCACGTAAGCGACGCGATCCCACACGTCTTCCGGCGCCAGCTTGATGCCGCGCGGCAGCAGATTGCGGAAATCGCAGAACTCGCGCAACGCGTCGGTGAAGCCGGTGCGCAGGCCGTTGACGTGGGTGCCGTGTTGCGCGGTCGGGATCAGGTTGACGTAGCTTTCCTGCACCAGGTCGCCGTCCGGCACCCAGGCCACGGCCCAGTCGACGATTTCGGTGTCCTTTTTCTGCTGGCCGACGAACAGGTCCGGCGGCAGCAGTTCGCGGTCGACCAGTTCGCCCTTCAGGTAATCGCGCAGGCCGTCCTCGTAATGCCATTCGTCGCGCTCGCCGCTGGCGGCATCGTGCAGCCTCACGGTCAGGCCCGGGCAGAGCACCGCTTTGGCGCGCAATAGATGACGGAGCGCGCGCAGGTTGAACTTGGGCGTATCGAAATATTTCGGATCGGGCCAGAAGCGCAGCCGCGTACCGGTGTTCTTTTTGCCGACGCTGCCCACCACTTCGAGTTTGGACGCGCGGTCGCCGTCCTTGAAGCCCATGTGGTACTCGTTGCCGTCGCGCTTGATGAACACGTCGACTTTTTTCGACAGCGCGTTCACCACGCTGACGCCGACGCCATGCAGGCCGCCGCTGAAGGTGTAGTTCTTGTTGCTGAATTTGCCGCCGGCGTGCAGGCGGGTGAGGATCAGCTCGATGCCGGGGATCTTTTCCTCCGGATGGATGTCAACGGGCATGCCGCGGCCGTCGTCGGAGACCTCGCAGCTGCCGTCGGTGTGCAGCGTCACCTCGATCTCGCCGGCGTGACCGGCCAGGGCCTCGTCGACGGCGTTGTCGACCACTTCCTGCGCCAGGTGGTTGGGGCGCGTGGTGTCGGTATACATGCCCGGACGGCGTTTGACCGGATCCAGGCCGGACAGGACTTCGATATCGGCGGCGTTGTAGCGGGTGCTCATCGTGCGATCGCTGGCGGTGTTGCGCTTAGTGTAGCCAGTGCGGCCGTCGGCACGCGGACGGCTTCGGGCTTTTCGTAAGAGCGGCTTTAGCCGCGAGCTCTCGATTCTAGCGAGCGCTCGAAAAGCTCGCGGCTAAAGCCGCTCTTACGAAAAGCGAGTCATTCAGTCGCCGGCCAAGATCCGGGGGCTAAGGTTGTCGCGCTATACGAGCCCGCCCTGGGCCTGGAGGTACCGATGAAAGCCCGCCGACTATTGCTACCCGCCCTGATCGCTGCCGCACTGGCGGCGCCGGTCGTGCTGGCGCAGACGCAGAGCGCCCAGCAGGCAGACAAAAAGGCGCAGGAAGCCGAGCAACAGGCGCAGGCCGCCAAGAAGCAGGCCGCCGAAGCCGAGAAGAAAGCCGAGCTGGCGCGCAAGAAGGCCGCCGCCACGGACGAACCCGAGGAAGAAGAAGAGGAAGAGGAGCGCCGGAGGACGCCGTAAACCGCCTGCTGCAGTACTTTCCCGACGCCTCGGTCCACCGGGGCGTCTCTTTTTCGGCTCCTGTCATCGGGCCGGGCGGGCCAAAATCATGGCTTGCCTGTAGAATGGGGCTTTCCAGCTACCCGCTGAACCCATGACTCCCCTGATCTTCGTCACCGGCGGCGTGGTGTCCTCCCTCGGGAAGGGCATCGCTGCAGCCTCGCTGGCGGCTATCCTCGAAGCGCGCGGCCTGCGCGTGACGATGATGAAGCTCGACCCCTACATCAACGTCGACCCGGGCACCATGAGCCCGTTCCAGCACGGCGAGGTCTACGTCACCGACGACGGGGCCGAGACCGACCTGGACCTGGGCCACTACGAGCGCTTCGTCAACACCCGGTTGACCGGCAAGAACTCGATCACCACCGGCAAGATCTACGAGAACGTGATCCGCAAGGAGCGCCGCGGCGACTACCTGGGCGCCACGGTGCAGGTGATCCCGCACATCACCGACGAGATCAAGCGCTGCATCGACGCCGCCACCGGCGGCTACGACGTGGCCCTGGTGGAGATCGGCGGCACGGTCGGCGATATCGAATCGCTGCCGTTCCTGGAGGCGATCCGCCAGATCCGCACCGAGCGCGGCGCCGAGAAGGCGCTGTTCATGCACCTGACCCTGGTGCCTTACATCGCCGCCGCCGGCGAGCTGAAGACCAAGCCCACCCAGCACTCGGTCAAGGAATTGCGCTCGATCGGCATCCAGCCCGACGTGCTGCTGTGCCGCAGCGAGCAGCCGCTGCCGGACGGCGAGCGCCGCAAGATCGCGCTGTTCACCAACGTGCCCGAGCAGGCGGTGATCTCGGCCGTGGACCTGGACAACATCTACAAGATCCCGATGTGGCTGCACTCGCAGGGCCTGGACCAGATCGTGGTGCAGCGCCTGCACCTGGAAGACAAGGTCGCCGAATCGGCCGATCTGTCCGAATGGCTGGCCGTGGTCGAGGCCGGCGAATATCCGATCGACGAGGTCACCATTGCCGTGGTCGGCAAGTACGTCGACCACAAGGACGCCTACAAGTCGGTGGCCGAGGCGCTCAAGCACGGCGGTATCCGCCAGCGTACGCGGGTCAATCTGACCTGGCTCGAGTCGCAGGATATCGAGCGCGATGGCGCCGACAAGGCGCTGGCTGGCGTCGACGGCATCCTGGTGCCGGGCGGTTTCGGCGACCGCGGTTTCGAAGGCAAGGTGCTGACCGCCAAGTTCGCCCGCGAAAACAACATCCCGTACTTCGGCATCTGCTACGGCATGCAGGCAGCCGTGGTC
>Ga0193753_10000508_pt1 | contig 38051 bp, 31 predicted proteins | sample H1c2metaG_FD_144925 | JGI IMG/M metagenome (GOLD analysis project Ga0193753, IMG submission 144925) | Soil microbial communities from a riparian zone of the East river system, Colorado, United States - H1c2 | ecosystem: Environmental > Terrestrial > Soil > Riparian zone | place: USA: East...
GAGACGTCGTCGCGCGTGTTGGCGGCGAGGAGTTCGTCGTCCTGTTGCCCGGCGCGGACATTGAGACGGCGGGCGTCGCGGCCGAGCGACTCACGACCGCCGTTCGCGATCACAGCTTTCGGACGGCGCGCGGCCGCGTTCAGGTCACGATCAGCGTGGGTATCGCGGCGGAACAGGTGACGGACGCACACGTCGGCGGCTCGCTTCGCGCACGCGCCGACGAAGCGTTGTATGTCGCGAAACGGCTCGGCCGCGATCGCGTCATCATGTGGGCGCCGGGAATCCGATCGAATGCCACGCCGCCGTGGACGCCGGCGTACACGCTGGGCGACACGCTCGAGCGCTGACGACTGGAAGGATCACGGTCGTCGCACTCGAACGCGCGCCGTCGTTCTACATCGCCGTATAGCCCCGCTGAAGAGCCGGCAGCGACCCGATGATCCACATGACGATCGCAAAAATCACCGCGCGCTCCTTCGACACCTTGCCGGTGACATAGATGCCGACGCCGAGCAGGACCGTGACCCACAGCGTGATGAGATCGAAACGGCCCATCAGCTGAAACAACAGCGCGTTGGTGGTGTCCGGATCCATGAACCGCGCCGGGCTCAACGAGACGGCCATTTGGCCGGTGAGCTTTGCCGGGTCCATGAGCAATCCTTGAACTCCGATCAGCACGGAACCGATCACGCGCGGCATTTCCGCCCACGCCACCACGGCGAGTGCCGTCTGAAACGATTGCTTCGAGTCGAAGATCTTTCCGACCAGCCACGACACGACGCCCACGATGAATACCCACACCAACATGATGACGCCGACGCCGTATTTGGCCCCGGCGTTCGCGAAGCCGCGCGCCTTGTCCATCACTTCCGGCGTCATTTGCGGGTTCTTGGCCATCCCTTTGGCCGCGCCGCGCGTGAATTCCGCGTCGAACATCGGCTCGAGCACGTTGAAGGTGGCGAAGGTGATGACAGCGATGGAGATCGCAATGAAGAGCAGCGGCGGCCAGACGCTCGAGTGCTCGCGTCTGCGAAAGACTGCCGCGGGTTGAATGAAGATGTCGATGACATCTTCCCAGAACGACGTCTTTGCGGTTGCCGTGGCCGGCGAGGTGGATTCAGTCATGTACCGGAAGGGAAGTAGGGTGACGCGCGGTGACTCAGACTTCGTTGCCGGAGCTCAGCTTGTCCTGTCGCATTGCCGCAGCGCCGAGCATGCCGCCCAGACCCATCGACTCCACGGCGGTGCTTGGCACGAGCATCAACGCGCCTTTCTCTTTGAGTCCTTCGTACAGAATGTTCATGGCGCGAAGGTGCAGCGCCGTCGGATTGTCATGATACGACTTCGCCGCCTCGTGGAACAGGCCAGCGATCTCAACCTCGGCCTGTCCGAGAATGATGCGCGCCTGTTTTTCGCGCGACGCTTGGGCTTCGCGCGACATGGCGTCCTGCAGCGACGGCGGGATGATGATGTCGCGCATCTCGACGGACTGCACTGTGACGCCCCACGGCGTACACCGCTCGTCGATCAGCTTTTGTAGATCGGCTTCGATCTGCTCGCGTCCGCGAAGTAGTTCGGTGAGAAATGTGCGACCGATGATGTCGCGGAGAGCTGTTTGCGCGGCCCAACTCACCGCGCGTGCGTAGTCCTGCACTTCGAGCGCGGCCTTTTCCGGATCGTAGACCATCCAGAAGAGCACCGCGTCGACATTCACAGGCACGGTGTCCGACGTGAGCGTCTCCTCGGCGTTGAAGTTCGTGGTGATGACGCGTTGATCGATCCACGAGCTCACGTCGTCGATGAAGGGAACGACCCAGAACAATCCGGGGCCGCGCAGCCCGATGTATTTCCCTAGTCGCAATACGACGCCTCGTTCCCATTGCTTCGCGACCTTGGGCGACTGTGCGAGCACGATGCCGATCACGAGTCCGAGGATGAGCGCCGCGGGATTTTTTTGTTGCGTGGTGACGACCGCGCCGGCGGCGAGGAACGCGAGGATGATGACGAGCGCGACGATGTTGAAACGCGGCTTCACCGTGGGCTGGTTTCTTTTTCTGGCGCGGCGGCGGGCGAGCGGTGTGGCCATGGTCAGGGTTTCTCCTTGGCAGGTCGCGCCTCGAGGCCTTTGAGATGTTGCATGACCTCGGCAAACGAAATACCGATCGCCGAGGCGTCGGCGAGGAGCCGGTCGACGAGTGGCCGCAGGTCGCGTTCACGATCGCGGCGCGTCGTCGGAGCGGCTGGGGTGGGGATGTCGCGAACGAAGGTGCCGATGCCGCGTTGCGTGACGAGCACGCCGGCGCGTTCCAGTTCCGCGTACACTTTCGCGACGGTGTTCGCGTTGATCCGAAGGTCGACCGCGAGCTGGCGCACGGTCGGCAGTTTGTCGCCCGCGCGCAGCCGGCTCGACGCGATGGCAGCGCGAATGCTGCGGTCGAGTTGGGCGTAGAGGGGGGTGGGGTCGGCGGCGTCGACGGGGAACACGTGTACCATTGTACTATTAAAATGGTACACTGTCTAGGCCGTGGACGCCGGTAATCGCGATCGATGCGGGGCGGGCACTCTTGGTCTCAGGTCTCAGGTCCTTGGTCTGAGGATGCCTGCTAGGTCTCAGGGATCAGGTCTCAGGATGGGAGCAACACCAAAAAAAAGTGGGGCCGGGCTTTCGCCCGACCCCTGAGACCTCAGACCAGAGACCTGTGACCTAGTAGGCGCGACCTAGCGCGCGATGATGTCCTGCAGCGCCGCTTTGATGCGCGGGTCTTCGGATTTCGCGAGCTGCGAGATCGTATTGCGGCGCACCGAGATGTTCTCTTCGCCCTTCAAGATCTGCAGCAGCTTGTCCACCGCTGCCTTTTCACCATTCCGCACGTACATGCCGACCAACGTCTGCTTCATCGACGGGTCGGTGGTCGTGTCGTAGATCCGGACCAGATCGGCGATCGGCGCGCCGGAGCGATTGGCGGATTCGAGCGCGCGTCGCCGCGTTTGCAGCGGCTCGTTGCCGTTCTCCGCCATGGTGAGCATCCACTTCGTGTTTTCCGATCCGCCGATGTCGGCGAGCGCGGAGAACACGGCCTCGCGCGCGCGATCACTCTTGAGCGTCGGGTACAACTCGCGAAGCAGCGCGGCGTCCTGTGCGGTGGCGTATTCCTGACCGAGTGCGCGAAGAGCGACGGTCAACACTTCATCGGGCAGGTCGGTGCGACGGACGGCCGTGCGCAGGTATTGCCGAGCGCGCGGGTCGCCGGAGCGTGCGAGCGTGGACATCGATTCCTTTGCCAACCAGTTGCTCGCCGTCTGCTGCGACAGCTGGATGAGCGGGGGAATTCCTGAGCCGTGATCGAGACGGCCGAGTACAGACAAGGCCTGTTGGCGCACCGACTGGTTGTCGGCTTCGTCGCGAGCGATGGCGAGGATTGGCTCGGTCACGCTCGCGGGAATCGACTGCATTCCGTCGGTCGAGCGGCCCATGTACGACAGCGCGCTACGCCGTGTCTCGCGTGGAAGCGACGTGTTCTTCGCGATCACGACGAGCGTGGATGCTGTGGTGGCGCTGTCGGCGAGCATCGCTGGGAAGAGCGCGTCGCGTCCCGCCTTGCCGTCGATCTTTGCCGAGAGCGACAGCAAATAATCGGCGGCGTCCTGGCCGCGAACGTGGCCGAGATCCGTCACGCCGCGGAGCGTCGAGTCGGCGGGGCCAACGTACGTCTGCACTGAGAGCGGCAGCTTGTCGGCGCGATCGATCACGACGCGAACCGGTCCGGCGATGCACGGATCGTTGCGCATGCCGTCATTGTAGTTGCCGTAGAACGTGCCGTTGTAGCTGTTCGGACCCGTCTGGATGTACGTGCGGCCGTTGCCGCATACGCCCGATCGTGCAGCGAAGTTGAATTGCACACGACCGTCGGGTGACGAATTGATGCGGCTTTCGATCGACTGTGCGCCGGCCACGGAGCCGGCCGCCGCGACGAGCGCGGCGACGGCGATGAGTTGGGTCCGGGAAATCATGCGCGTCATGGTTTCTTCCCGTCGAGGATGTCCTGCAGCAGTTGTGCGGAGCGCGGATCGTTTCTGCGGCCGAGTGAAATCACCGCTTGCGTGCGAAGGTGTGTGTCGGTGATGCTGTTCTTCACGATGTCCACGAGCTTGTCGGTGGCCTCGGGTTCCTTGCGACGCTCGAGAACGCCGATGATCTGCTGGCGGATGTTGTACGAGTCGGCGCCGTCATACAGCTTGCCGAGGTCGGCGACCGAGATGGTGTTCGACCGCATGAGTCGCGAGATCGCCGTGGAGCGAAACTGACTCGGCTCGTTCGTGTTCTTGGCGAGGTTGAGAACCCAGGTGTCGTTCTCTGTTCCGCCAATTCTTGCGACTGCCTGGACGACTGCATCCTTCACGCGATCGTTGTCCGCCTTGCCGTACAAATTGCGCAGGTACGCAGCATCGTCAGTCGTCGCATGCTCGGCGTTGAAGCTGTTGATCGCTTCGACGCGGAGATTCACCGACGCGTCCTTGCGATCGATCAGGCCGCGCATGCCCGACCGCGCTTTCTGGTTGTCGCTCGACATGAGCGCGTTCACAACGGCGCGTTGGATGCTCTCGTCCTGCTCGTTGCGCAGGATCTCTTCGAGCGAGTTGACGCCGACGTCGCCGGGAAGCCGGGGTAACCAGTTGATGGCTTCGCGTCGCACGGACGGAGCCGGATCGGACTTCGCGGTGGTGACGAGGAGATTCGCGGATTCCGTGTCTCCGCGACGGCCGAGCATGAAGACGGCGCGCTGCCGCAGGACGACAAGGCACTCATCCTTGCGGTCCAGTACTCGGCGGAGCTGTGCCGTTGCCTGAGCCGGATCCATCTGACTCAGCGCGTTCAGCGCTTCCACCTTGACCTGCACGTCCTCGTTGTCGCAGCTCGTGACTCCGCTCTTCGCGACCTTCGCTACGCGGTCCGCGGCTTCGCGATCACCCCGTTGAGCGAGCGCACCGTTGATTCGTGCATAGAGCGCCAGGACCTCGGAGTCGCTCGCGCCACGCTGGCTGCCGCCGTAATACATCTTCTGTCCGGACGATGCGATCGAGAACGTGGTGCCCGGTGTTGAGGGCGTAGTCGTCGAGCTCATTTTGGCCACGAGTGGCTCGAGCAACTTCACCGCCTGATGCAGCTCGTCGTTCGTGCCGATTCTGTAGCGAGCCGACGCTTCCCAGTAGGGTGCGTCGGTCTGATAGATCGACTTCGGATACTTCTGTGAGATTTCTTGGAACATGCGTGCCGCGCGGCCATACTCACCGCCGTTCAGCGCGTTGCGTGCAATGCGGTAAAGCGAGTCTGCCGGATCGCCCTGGGCCCACGGAGCGGGCGGTTGGCGCACGAAGTCGTCGGAAACGCGATAGGCGCCGGCTGGACCAACCATCGGTGCGAGCGATGCGAGCGGTGCCATCGGTGCCATCGGCGCCATGGGGGCCATCGGAGCCATGGCCGGCATGGGCGCGAGCGGTGTCATCGGTGAGAACGTCCGGAACTCGCGCGCTATGTCTTGCCCCATACGCGCCGCGTCACGCGCCATCTGATCGTACTGCGGACGGTCGGCGATTGCGATGCGGCTTGCTTCGCGTGCCGCTTCGAGGATTTCACGCTGATCGATCATCACAGCGCGCTGCGACTCACGTGCCGCGTCGCGTGCGATCTCGAGGTTGAAGCGCTGTGCTTCGCGCGCCGCATCCAGTCCGGCGCGCTGTGCTTCGCGCGCTTGGTCGCGAATCCACTCGCGATCGTAGTCCGACATTGGTGGATACACCATCACTGCGCGCGGCGCGGGGGCAGCCGGTGCGGCGGGCGCCGGAGTAGGCCGAGTCGCGGGCGCTGGGCGCGCGGGTGGTGTGGGCGGCGTGGGATCCTGCGCCACCGCGGGAAGCGCGATGACAATAGTAGCAAAAACACTGGCGAGCATGATGCGATTCATCGCCTCTCTCCTCAATTCGCAGAAATGTCAGCAGCTGCTGTGCGCAGCCGCGGAAGGACGTCGCGCTGTTGCAGCGCTTCGGTAATGAGATCCAAATCCGTACGAGTGCCGTGGTTGTTCTGCAGACGGACGACCTGCGCGAGCACCAGCTCGAGATCCTCGAACAGATTGCGCATGGCCGGGTCTTTCGCGGCGGGTGAATCGAGCAACAAGCGCGTGGTCGTGAGCAGATCGCCGGCGCGCGATACGAACTGCGCGTCAGCACGCCCCGCTCTGACTTCGCCCGGAAGCGAGATGAGCAACGCCGCCGTCTGGCCGAGGTACTTCGATGTCTCGCGGTCATAGGGCTGCGCGGCCATGTCTTCGTCGCGCGTGGTCGTCGCGCTGGCGACCGGGGGTACAACCGGTGCAGACGCGGGGGCGACCGGAATTGCCTGCTTCTCCAGCGCCGTCGACATCCGACCCACGCCTATTCCAATCAGCAGCGTGGCTGCGACTCCAACCCAGCGGTTCGTGGCCCAGCGAACGACGCCACGCTCTTCCCGTCCGCCGGTGACGCGCCCGCCAAAGTGTTCAGACTCGATGCCTTTCCACATCGCATCGAAGTCCGGTTCTACCGGCTTTCGATACGTCTGCGCGGCATCGCGCATCAATTCGTCAAAGCGATCTTCCGTCATGATTCCAGCTCCGGTGCCAGGTCCGCGAGCGTAGCGCGAAGTTGCGCACGCGCTTGCGAGAGCCGGCTCTTGCAGGTTCCCTCGGCCACGCCGAGGACTTCCGCGATCTCAGTGTGTGTATAGCCTTCGATGTCGTGCATGATGATTGTGGTTCGATAGATCTCTGATAGTCCGTCAATGGCTCGGCGCAGTCGCTCTCGCAGCACGGGGTCGACTCCCGTATTGTCCGAGCTGATCGGGTGAACGTCCTCGAGGTCCGTCTCCCGTTCCCTGAACCGCTTTACCTTTCTCATTGCATTGGCCACGACGGTGATCGTGATGCGATGGAGCCAGGTTGAGAGCGCCGAGTCCCCGCGGAAACGGGCCAGCTGACTGAAGGCGCGAACGAACGTGTCTTGCGTGAACTCGCGAGCCAGATCGGCATCCCCCGTCAACCGAAAGGCGAGACGATAGACCCGGGGTGAGTGCGCGTCGTACAGCTCGCGCGCTGCAATCCGGTCGCCGGCGAGGACCCGACTGATGATTTCGGGTTCGCTCACCTGATTGGTCTTGAGGGCAATCGCTAGTCTGGTCACGTGTTGCCTGTTAGATGCGGGGTTGTGGGAAAGGGTTCGGTATGGCTTGGGGAACGTTCCAAGCCGAGCCCGGCCCCCGCTGCGGCGCGTCCCCGCACTTCAAAGCCAATGAAACCTTATGGAGATGGCCGACGTCTAACTCCACGGAACACTTCCGGGGAAAGAATGGCGACCGATCTCGACCTCCTCCAGGGTACGCTCGATACCCTCGTTCTCAAAACGCTGTCTTGGGGACCCCGTCACGGGTACGCCGTGGCCCGGTGGATCAAGGACACGAGCGACGGGACCATCCTCGTGGAGGACCGGGCGCTCTATGTCTCGCTGCATCGCCTCGAGGAGCGAGGGTGGGTCGAGTCCCAGTGGGGCCTCTCCGAGAACAATCGCAAAGCCAAGTACTACGAGCTGACCTCGGCTGGGCGGCGCCACCTCGCCCAGAAGGCCGCCGACTTCACGACCTACGCCAAGGCCGTCTTCAAAATCCTTCAGACCTCTTGAGGGAAGAGTCTCATGCCCTCGTTCAACGGAATTCGCCGATTGCTGCGCATTCGAACCACGCCGCGTTCGATCATGCGCGACGTCGACGACGAGATGCGCTTTCACCTACAGATGAGAATCGAGGATCTGATGCGAAACGGCCATTCGCGGGACGATGCCGAACGAAGGGCGACGCGTGAGTTCGGCGACGTCGCCGCTGCGCGGACGGAGCTCGCGTCGATCGACCGGCGCACGGCACGACGCGGTCAATGGCGCGAATGGTTCGCGTCGCTCGGACAGGACGTGCGCTTCGCGCTCCGCGGGCTTCGAGCCCGGCCCGCGTTCACGAGCACGATTCTGATCACACTCGCACTCGGCATCGGCGCGAACGCGGCGATCTTCAGCGTCGTCAACGCGGTGCTTCTGCGGCCGCTTCCCTATGCGCGCCCCGACCGGCTCGTCCATCTCTGGGAAACGTTCGAGAGCAAAGTCGAAAGCAGGTCCGAGGCGTCGTATCCTGACTATCTCGACTGGCGGGCGCGCAACAAGACGTTCGCCGATCTCGCCGGCTACTACGGGTCGGGTTTCATCTTCGGTGGTTCGCAACCACTGACCGTTCGCGGCGCGCGGGTCACGGCCAATTTCTTCGACGTGCTCGGCGTGCATCCAGTCATCGGACGCACATTCACGACGGGAGAGGACGCGGTCGGCGCGCCGCGGGTGGTTTTGCTCACGTACGGCTTTTGGGAGCGACAGTTCGGGGCCGATCGCAACGTTGTCGGGCGCTCGGTGACGCTCGATGGGGGAGCAGTGACGATCGTCGGCGTGCTCCCCAAGGAGTTCGTCTTTGGCGGCCGCGGCGCGGGCGCTGAGTTGTGGGCGCCGATCGATCGGCCGGCGCCAACCCGGGAGGCGCGCGGCAATCATTGGCTCAATGTGGTCGGGCGTTTGCAAGACGGCGCGGGACTTCAGGCTGTACGCACCGACATGTCCGGGGTCATGCGCGCGCTCGCTGTGGAGTTTCCGCGGTCGAACCGTGGGCGCGACAGCCAGGTCGTTCCGTTGCAGGACGAATTGGTGGGTTCCGTGCGGCCCATTCTGATTCTGCTCTACGGCGCGGTCGTGGTCGTGCTGCTCGTCGCCTGCGTGAACGTCGCGAACCTGCTGCTCATTCGCGGCGCTGATCGCCAACGTGAAATCGCGGTGCGTGTCGCACTCGGTGCGGGACGCGGGCGATTGCTGCGCCAATTGCTGACGGAGAGTCTGCTGCTGTCGGTGTGTGGTGGATTGCTGGGTCTCGTGGTTGCGCAGGGCGCCGTCCGATTCATTGTGGGACTTGTCCCGGCGCGACAAGCCGCCGCGATTCCAGGTTTGTTGACGGCGGGGCTCGATGCGAGAGTCGTGGCGTACGCCGCGTTGATCTCCCTCGCGGCCGGGCTGGGTTTTGGGATGGTGCCGGCGTTTCGTGCGACGAAATCGGCGTTGCACGACGCGCTCAAGAATGCGGGACGCGGCGCGATCGGCGGCGCAGGTCGTCTGCGCGACATGCTCGTCATCGGCGAGCTCGCGCTCACGGTGATCTTGATGTCGGGAGCGCTGTTGTTTGGCAGAAGTCTCATGAGTCTTCTGTCAATCAATCCAGGTTTTCGTTCCGCGCAGATCGTCACGGCGACCGTGGTGCTGCCGGCGAGCCAGTACACGACCCCGCCGTCGATGATCGCGTTTTTTCAACGATTTTCCGCGCGACTTCGGCAGGAGCCGGGCGTCGAAGGGGTTGGATTCACGTCCAGGATGCCGCTGGATTTCGGCAACTCACTGGGCTTTCGAATCGCGGGCCAACCCGAACCGTCCCCGGAACAGACGCCCACGGCGAGCTATCGGTCGGTGACCCCAGATTATTTCCAGACACTCGGAATTCCTCTCGTTGCGGGGCGGTCGTTCGGTGCAGGCGATGACGCGAGCTCGCCGAACGTCGGCGTCGTGAACCGCGCGTTCGTCGCGGCCTACCTCGGCAAGCTTGATCCCATCGGGCAACTGCTCACGATACGCAACGACACAGTGCGTATTGTCGGCGTGGTGGGCGACGTCCCCATTGGGAATCTCGAAGACAAGATTCCTCCAACGCTGTATCTCACGTTCCCGCAGAACCCGCAGATGGCGATGGCGATCGCGATTCGAACAAAGTCGGACGCAGCGCAGATGGCACCGATCATTCGGCGCGCCTTGGCGGACATCGAGCCTGCCGGGGCGCTGACGCCGGTGACGAGCATGGATGACCTGCTGGGCCAGTCGCCATCGATATTCATGCGCCGCTTTCCGCTGTTCCTCGTGGGCGCTTTTGCGATCACGGCGCTGCTGCTTGCCGTCATCGGCATCTATGGAGTGGTCAGTTATTCCGTGGCGCAGCGAATGAGAGAGATGGGAATCCGGATGGCGCTGGGCGCGCAGCCGCGTAACCTCATGACCCTCGTCATGCGTCACGGGGGATTCATGGCCGGCGCAGGCATTGCCGTTGGCGTCGTCGCTGCCATCCTGCTCGGAAGGTTTGCCGACAAGCTGCTTTACGGTGTGCGGCCGAGCGATCCGCTGACCTACATGACGGTGGCGGTGGTTTTGGCTGTGGTGGCGATCGGCGCAACGATCCTGCCGGCGCGCCGAGCGACGCGCGTCGATCCGGCGACGGCGCTGCGAACGGATTGAGCGACGATGTTCTTTTGAACAAGAGCCTGGCGCGGAATCCGAAGCCGTACGATGGACCGTTTCCGCCTGGCGAATAGCGCTCTTGGCGTCGTAGGTTCTGCGCGACAATGCCTGATCAAACTCTCGCGACTCCACCGGCCGGCGGAGAACCGACGCTTGCGCGCCGGCTCGGCGCATTCGACGCGACGATGATCGTGATGGGCGGCATTATCGGCGCCGGAATTTTCGTCAACCCCAGCGTCGTCGCGCGACAGGTGCACACGCCTGCCCTCGCTCTCGGTGCGTGGGTCGTGGGCGGAGCGATCGCGCTCATGGGCGCGTTCGTCTACGCCGAGCTGGCGGTGCTGCGACCGCGCGTCGGCGGACAATACGCGTATTTGCGCGACGCATATCATCCCGTCGTCGCGTTCCTGTATGGATGGACGCTGCTGCTCGTCGTGCAGACAGGCGGCATGGCCGGCGCGGCGATCATCTTCGGCCGCTACTTCCACGAGCTCACCGGTTGGGCGGTGCCCGAACAAGTCGTGGCCGCATTGACGCTCGCGATTCTCACCATCGTGAATTGCTTCGGTGTTCGCGCCGGCAGCAATCTTCAGAGCGCGTTGATGCTCACGAAGCTCGCGGCCATCGCGCTGCTAATCGGCGTCGGATTCATCCTGGCGACGCCGGCGCCAACGATGGCCTCTGCCTCGACAAATGTGGCGTCGGGCGGCGCGGTCGGACTGGCAACAGCCATGGTGCCCGTGTTGTTCGCCTACGGTGGATGGCAGACGGCGAGCTTTCTGAGCGGCGAGATGCGCAATCCGCGGCGCGATCTCCCGCGCGGATTGTTGATCGGGGTCGTCGGCGTGATCGTGCTCTACCTCGCCGTGACTTTCGTCTGCTTGCGCGTGCTGGGCGTGGACGGTCTCGCGGCCACATCGACGCCCGGCTCAGAGGTGATGCGCCGCGCGCTCGGCGAGCGCGGCGCCAGGTTGATCGCACTTGGCATCGCGGTGTCGACAGTCGGATTTCTCAGTCAGAGTATTCTCACGGCGCCGCGCGTCTACTACGCCATGGCGCGTGACGGCGTGTTCTTCAAAGCCGTCGGCCGACTCGAGCCGCGGTCGCGCGCACCGGTGATCGCGATCGTGCTGCAAGGCGTATGGGCCGGCGTCATCGCTCTCACCGGCAAGTACGATCAAATCCTCAACTACGTCGTGTCCATCGACGTTTTGTTCTTCGGGCTCACCGGTGCATCGCTGCTTGTTTTTCGGGCGCGCGAGCGCAACACGGGAACGGAGGCCGCCGCCGGTGATCTCGTGCGGGTTCCGTGGCACCCATTTACGACGATCGTGTTTGTCGCGGCGTGTTGGGCCGTCTCGGCGACCACCATCGTGCAGTATCCCAGGAACGCGGGAATCGGCGTCGCAATTCTCCTCGTGGGAGTGGTCGTCTATCAGTTTTGGCGCGGACGCGGGGCCGCGACTGAAAACGCATAACGACTCGACGCATGGAAGTAGTCTCAGTGTGCGGACGTGTTCGTTTCACGGTGGGGACACGCATCGCTTCGCGACATTTCTCGACCGTCACGCAAGGCATTGTTGCGTAATAGCTTGACCGCGTGAGCGAAAGTTCGGCGATCGGCATCGAGTGTGCGAATCTCCTGGCCAGTCCACCCACGGAGGTCTGCATGCGAAGATCGAACATTTTTGCTGTCGTTGCTGCGCTCGCGATTGCGGCGCCCGCAATGGCCGAGGGTCGCCCAGGTCCCGGCAACAATCGCGATCGGCCGGGCGATGTGTGCCGAGTCTGGAACGGCGGAGTAATTCGAGGCAGGTCCGACTGCGCGAGCCCGGTCGCCCGCGGACCTCGAGACGACAGAGATGGCCGAATCGTCTACGGTGATCGAACGGACGCCCGGGACCGCAGGGTCTACAACCCATCCCGAAGGGTCGTCGTCATCAACGGTCGTCGATGCGTCCAAGAGCGCGAGAGAAACGGCAGCCTGCGCACGACTTGCGCGGACGGCGATCACGATCGCGGACGTCACTACGGTTGGATCAACGGGAAGGGAAACCGCGACCGCGACCAGCACGACAAATTCGACAGGAAGTTCGACCGACGGTTCGATAAACACGACCGCGACTACGGGCGTCATCACTAGCCGTCCGCGTTCGGCGTTGGTCTGACGGAGCCCCTCGGGTTTGCGCTCGGGGGGCTCGCGTCTAGTTTGTCGCTCATGCGAACGTCTCGCGCGATCGGCAGGGTAGCTCTCGGCGCACTGTTCGCAGGTGCGTGCAATCGCGACGAGCCCACCGGCGTGCGCGGCCGCGGGCTCGTCGAAGCAGGGCTGCCGGCCGCGGACCAGGCGCGCGTGTACGAGGCGGCGATGCGCACCGCGTTCGAGCTCGACGACGCCGGACTCTATCTTCTGCTGGACTCGCGTCAGTTACCGCGCGACGTGGGGCTCGCCGCGTCGGGTAACATGCCGGCGGCCGTGGCTGCCGACCTTCGACAGCGGGGAATTGTTCGCGGAACCTGTGAGCCGCCGTTGCAAGGCACGCGCGGCGCCGCCCAATGCACAGCCGCGCGTCCCGGGTACGTCGTTCGCTTTTCTCCCGTGTTTACGCTACGCGGAGACTCGGTGCAGGTCTATCTCTACGCGCAAAAGTACGACACGCCCGGATCGGAACGGTCGCAGGCCCTTCGCTTCGAACGCGCCTACCAGGTCGTGCATCGCGGCGACGAGTGGCGTGCCGCGCGCGAAGGCCGCGTCCCGAAAGAGGTCCGCGGCGAGAAGCGCTGAGCCTCGCGGCGCGCTAACTTCTCTCGCCATGCTCGACCATAGCCCACGGTTCGACCTCGCCGCCGCCGAGCATTTGGCGCGCGAGCACTTCGGCATCGCCGGCCGCGCGATCGCGCTCACGAGCGAACGCGATCAGAATTTCCTCCTGGTCGACGACGACGGCCGTCGCATTGTTCTCAAGATCGCCAACGCGACCGAGAACGAGCACCTGCTGATCGCACAGCAGCGCGTTCTCACACACCTCGCTCGGCGTGTTACGACAACGCCTCATGTCGTTCCGGCCGCCGATGGCTCGACGCTCTTCGAAGTGGGCGATCGCCGCCAACGATATTTTGCGTGGGCGGTCACCTGGTTGCCCGGCGTTCCACTCGCGGGCGCGCCAAAGCGACCCGCGCTCTGGACGGACTTTGGCCGCGAGATTGGTGCGCTCACGCGCGGCCTGTCCGACTTCGATCACCCAGCCATCCATCGCGATTTCTATTGGGATCTCGCGAGCGGACGCGCGCTCATCGATGCGCACCGGCACCTGATTGCGGACGCTGAACTCGCGGCAACGCTCGATCGTTTGGTCGACCGATTTGATCGAATCACCGCGCCGCTCCTCGCGGACCTTCCGCGCGCGACAATTCACGGCGACTTGAACGACTACAACGTTCTCGTTGGTGGCGGCGTGGATATCGAGTCGTATGGGCAGCGCGTCACTGGGATCGTGGACTTCGGCGACATGGTGCACAGCTACCGCGTGGGCGATCTCGCCATCGCGATTGCTTACGCGATTCTCGGCTCCGACGATCCGTTGAGTGTGGCGTCGTCGATCATGCACGGGTATGCGGAAAAAATCACGCTTGCTGAAAATGAGCTCGCGGCGCTCTACGGGTTGATCGTGCTGCGGCTGTGCACGAGCGTGTGTATCGCGGCTGAGCAGATGCGTCAACAGCCGGACAATGCGTATTTGGGCGTGAGCCAGTCGGCGATCGCGCACATTCTGCCGGCGCTGGCGTCCATTCCGTTTCGTCTCGCCGAAGCGGCATTCCGCGATGCAGCAGGCGTTGCGAGGATGCCGCCGACAGATCGCGTTATCGCTTTCCTCCAGCGTGCGCCGAGCATGGCTCACGTGCTCGGCATGGATCTCCGCACCGAACCGACGATCGTGCTCGATCTCAGTGTATCGAGCCCCCTGGTCGGCGGCGACGCGAGCGACAACGCCGAACCTCGCTTGACCGCGCGCGTGTTCTCGGCCATGCGCGATGCCGGCGTTCGTGTCGCCATTGGCCGATACGACGAGCCGCGATTGTTGTACGTCGCACCGGCCTTTGCGCTCGGCCCGCGCCCGACCGACGAGCATAGGACAATTCATATCGGCCTTGATCTCTTTGCCGAGGCGGGTACGCCGGTCTACGCGCCGCTCGCGGGCGTGATCCACGCATGTGCCGACAATGCAACGCTGCAGGACTACGGTCCGGTCATCGTACTTCGCCACGTGACCGACGAAGGCACGCCGTTCTTCACGCTGTATGGACATCTCAGCCGCGAATCGTTGCGAACGCTCGAGATTGGACGAGCTGTCACGGCGGGCGAACAGATCGCGACGCTCGGCGCCGCGTCGGAAAACGGCGGTTGGACGCCGCATTTGCATTTGCAGATCATGTCCGACGTCCTCGAGCTCGACACGGATTTCCCCGGCGTTGCGGCGCCGGCGCAGCGGCGCGCGTGGTGTGCATTGTGTCCGGATCCGAACCTCATCACTCGGGTGCCGGCGGAGCGGTTTCCGTCCGCGGCGCCGACGGCGCGAGAGACGCTCGTTGCGCGACGGGTGACGATCGGAGGCAATCTCAGCATCGCGTATCGCGATCCGGTGAAGATCGTTCGTGGATGGCGGCAGTATCTGTACGATGACGAAGGACGCCGCTTCATCGACGCGTACAACAACGTGCCGCACGTCGGTCATTGTCATCCGCGCGTGGTCGAAGCTGCCGCGAATCAGATGCGTGTGCTCAATACGAACACCCGATATTTGAATGATCTGCTCGAGGAGTACGCTGAGCGGCTGCTCGCGACACTTCCGCCGTCGCTCGACGTTTGCTACTTCGTGAATTCAGCCAGCGAGGCGAACGAGCTCGCGTTGCGTCTGTCGCGGGCGTACACCGGCCGCCGCGATACGATCGTTCTCGATGCGGCGTATCACGGCAATACGACGACGCTGATCGACATCAGTCCGTACAAACACGCCGGGCCTGGTGGTGCCGGCGCGCCGGAGTGGGTGCATGTCGCGCCGCTGCCCGACGACTATCGTGGCGTGTACAAGCGGGGCGCCGCAGACATCGGCGAACGATATGCGGCAGCCGTCGGTGAGATCGCCAATGGTCTGCGCGTGCGCGGCACCGGTGTCGCAGCGTTCATCGCTGAAACATGTCCGAGCGTCGGCGGCCAACTGGTTTTTCCGCCGGGATACTTGGCGAAAGTCTACGAGCACGTTCACGCCGCGGGCGGCGTCACGATCGCCGACGAGGTGCAGACGGGACTGGGCCGAATGGGAACGAGCTTCTGGGCGTTTCAGGATCAGCGCGTTGTCCCGGATATCGTCGTCATGGGAAAGCCGCTTGGAAATGGACATCCGATCGGCGCCGTTGCGACGACGCGAGCGATTGCCAACTCGTTCGACAACGGGATGGAGTTTTTCAGCACTTTCGGCGGAAATACGGTGTCGTGCGCCGTGGGGATTGCGGTGTTGAATGTGCTGCGCGATGAACGACTTCAGGCGCAGGCGCGGCGCGTCGGAGCGATCATGCTCGACGGATTTCGCGGACTCATGGATCGGAATGCGATCATCGGCGACGTGCGCGGGTCCGGCTTTTTTCTCGGCGTGGAGTTGGTGCGCGATCGAAGCACGCTGGAGCCGGCGGGTGACGAAGCGTCCTTCGTGGCCAACCGGATGCGAGAGCGCGGGGTCCTGTTGGGGACGGACGGGCCGTATCACAACGTCGTGAAAATCCGTCCGCCGATGACATTCGGGAGCGATGACGCAATGATTCTCATCGAGGAGCTGGACCGCGCGCTGAGGTTGCTTCCGCGACATTGAAACCCCGCGTGCCTTTCGTTGCGTCATGTGACGCGCCACCATTGGCTACGATTCTATTGATGTCCGTCCTTCTCGAGGCAACGATGAAATCATTCGTCATGCTGTTCTCGGCAGCCCTGCTTGCCCTTCCGGCGGCCGCGAACGCGCAGCAGCAACAGGGCCGCATTGCGTACCCGCCCGCAAAAGCCGACCCGCAAACCGACAACTACTTCGGTCGCAAAGTGGCGGATCCGTATCGGTGGATGGAGGATCTGAACTCGCCGGAGCTCGCCCAATGGGTGAAGGCCGAGAACTCGGTGACGGAACGCTATCTCGCAACGCTTCCCATGCGCGAGCGTTTCAAATCGAGAATCACGGAGCTGTGGAACACACCGCGCGTGAGTCTGCCCTTTCGCGAGGCCGGCAAGTTGTTCTACGCGAAGAACAGCGGTCTGCAACGGCAATCGGTGTACTACATGCGCCCGACGCTCGACGGTGCTGAGCGCCTCGTCATCGATCCGAACGTGCTGTCGCCCGACGGATCGGTCGCGCTCAGTCAGTTCGTTCCGTCGCCTGATGGACGCTATTTCGCGTACGGCCTCTCGCAAGGCGGTTCCGATTGGTCGATCGCGTATGTCCGCGACTTGGCCACCGGCAGGCAGCTCAGCGACACCGTAAAGTGGCTCAAGTTTAGCGGCATCAACTGGACGAAGGACGGCAACGGCTTCTTTTATTCGCGCTTTCCCACACCGGAAACAGGCAAGGAGCTGCAGAGCGCCGTGCGCGATCAGAAGCTCTACTATCACAAACTGGGAACGCCGCAGTCGGCCGATCGCCTGATCTACGAGCGCAAGGACCATCCCGAATGGTTCGTCTTTGCGAGCGCGAGTGATGACGGGCGCTTCGTCTATGTCAACATTGTCAACGGGACCGATCCGCACAATCGATTGAGTGTTCTCGACCTCGGCGACCCAATGCACCCGAACGTCGCCGCGCCGGTGAAGCCGCTATTCGACAAGGCGGACGCGGCATACACGCCCATTGGTAATGTTGGAACGACGATCTACATGTCGACCGACAACGCTGCGCCCAAGTATCGCATCGTCGCGTTCGACGTCGCGCATCCGGATTCGAAAACGTGGCGCGTCGTCGTTCCCGAAACGAAGAACGTGATCGACCAAACCGCATTCTTCAAAGACCACATCGCGGTCAACTATCTCGAAGACGTGAAGTCGAGCGCCAAGGTGTTCGCACTCGACGGCAAACCGGCTGGCGGGCTGTCGCTGCCCGGTGTTGGATCGCTCGTTGGTATGAGCGGACGCGCCGATGCCGCGGATCTGTTCTATCGGTTCACATCGCCGCTCTACCCATCCACCGTCTTTCGCTACGATCCGGCGACGGGCAAGAGCATCGCGTTCGCGCCAGCCAAGCTCAAAGCATTCGACCCCGCCGGTTACGAAACTCGACAAATCTTCGCGACGTCGAAGGATGGCACCAAAGTGCCGGTGTTCGTCACGATGAAAAAGGGCCTCGCGCTCGACGGCTCGCATCCAACGATGTTGTACGGCTACGGCGGGTTCAACATCAGCATCACACCGTCGTTCAGTCCGGACGTATTGGCGTGGATCGAGCAGGGCGGCATCTACGCTACGGCGAACATGCGCGGTGGCGCCGAGTACGGCGAAGACTGGCACAAAGCCGGGATGTTCGAGAAAAAGCAGAACGTCTTCGACGACTTCATCGCCGCGGCGGAGCATCTCATCGCGCAGAAATACACATCGCCGGCGAAACTCGGAATCGAAGGCGAGTCGAACGGTGGGCTGCTGGTCGGCGCCGTTGAGGAACAGCGTCCCGAGTTGTTCGCCGTCGCGCTTCCCGGCGTTGGCGTCATGGACATGCTTCGCTACGACAAGTTCACCGGCGGCAAAGCGTGGGCCGCGGAATACGGCTCGTCGGACGACTCCACGGCGTTCAAGTACCTGATCAAGTATTCGCCGTTGCAGAACGTGAAAGCCGGCACCTGTTATCCGGCAACGCTCTTGTCCACCGCCGACCACGATGACCGCGTGGTTCCGAGCCACACGTTCAAGTTCACGTCGGCGATGCAGTTGGCGCAGGGCTGCGACAAGCCGATTCTCGTTCGAGTTCAAACACAGGGATCGCACGGCTATCGGCCCACGGACAAGCGGATCGCCGAGCTGGCCGATCAGTGGGCGTTCGCTGCCGGCCAGATGGGGATGAAGCCGACCATCGTGCCATAAGCAAACTCACATGCCACAATGAAAAGTGGCCGAGCGATTCATTGCTCGGCCACTTTTTCGGCTCAACAGTCTTGGTTCGAACTACTGCCGCACGAGAGGCTAGTAGCGATACAACTCCGGCTTGTACGGACCTTCCACCGGAACGCCGATGTATGCCGCCTGCTCTTTGCTCAACGTCGTCAACCGCGCGCCGAGCTTGTCGAGGTGCAACCGCGCCACCTTCTCATCGAGATGCTTGGGCAGCACATACACCTTCCGCTCGTACTTCCCGGGGTTGGTGAACACTTCGATCTGCGCCATCACCTGATTGGTGAAGCTGGCCGACATCACGAAACTCGGATGGCCGGTGGCGCAGCCGAGGTTCATCAGCCGCCCTTCGGCGAGAATCATCACGCTGTGTCCGTCGGGGAAGACGAACTCGTCGTACTGCGGCTTGATGTTGATTCGCTTGAGGCCCTTCACCTTCTTCAGACCGGCCATGTCGATCTCATTGTCGAAATGGCCGATGTTGGCGACGATCGCCTTGTCTTTCATCGTCGCCATGTGGTCGGCGGTGATGATGTTGAAGTTGCCCGTCGCCGTGATGAAGATGTCCGCCGTCGACAGAATGTCGTCGATCGTCACGACCTGATAGCCTTCCATGCACGCCTGCAGCGCGCAGATCGGATCGATCTCGGTGATGACGACGCGCGCACCCTGACCGCGCAACGCCTGCGCGCAGCCCTTGCCGACTTCGCCAAAGCCGAACACCACCGCGAGCTTGCCGGCGATCATTACATCGGTCGCGCGATTGAGTCCGTCGACCACCGAGTGACGGCAGCCATAGATGTTGTCGAACTTCGACTTCGTCACCGAGTCGTTGACGTTGATCGCCGGGAAGAGCAGCGTCCCGGCTTTCATCATCTCATACAGGCGATGTACGCCCGTGGTCGTCTCTTCGGTCACGCCCTGAATGGCGGCGGCCACCTTCGTCCAGCGGCCCGGGTTGCGCTTCGCTTCCTGGTTCAACAAGCCCAGGATGACGCCCCACTCTTCAGGATCGTTCGCTTCGTCGAATGCCGGAATCTTGCCGGCCTTCTCGTACTCGGCGCCCTTGTGCACGAGGAGCGTTGCGTCGCCGCCGTCGTCGAGCAGCATGTTCGGTCCGGCGCCGTCAGGCCACATCAGCGCCTGCTCCGTGCACCACCAATACTCGTCGAGCGTCTCGCCTTTCCAGGCGAACACGGGCACGCCTTTAGGATTCTCTACAGTTCCCTTGCGGCCCACGGCAACCGCGGCGGCGGCGTGATCCTGCGTCGAGAAAATGTTGCACGACACCCAGCGCACGTCGGCGCCGAGGTCGACGAGCGTCTCGATGAGGACGGCCGTCTGCACGGTCATGTGCAACGAGCCCATGATGCGCGCGCCCTTGAGCGGATTCTTCCCCTTGTACTCGTCGCGGATCGACATCAAGCCGGGCATTTCCTGCTCGGCGAGACGGATTTCCTTGCGGCCAAACTCGGCGAGCGAGAGGTCGGCGACCTTGAACGGGGGACGGTCGGTGGTGGATTTCTGTTCGATCAACTCGGCTACGCCCATTGGGAAGATTCCTTTGCGTGAGTGCGTTGGAGAAAAAACGTCGTTACTGCGCGGATTTCTTGGCTGATGCAACGAACAGTGTGGGACCTTTCGCTTCCGGGTCGGCAGGCAGCGCGCGGAAACGACCTGCGGTGAACCCGGCATCCGACAACCACGTCTTCATCTGGCTTGCGTCAAACCCTTGCCAGACGTGACCCATTTGCACGATGTACTCGACGCGATCGTGCGACATCAGATCGACGATGAGCAAGCGACCGCCCGGCTTGAGCACGCGTCGAATTTCTCGCATCACCTTTGCGGGATCGGTGATGAAGTGCGCGACGAGGAACAGCACCGCGGCGTCGAGCGTCGCGTCGTCGATCGGAAGCGACTCGATCGTTCCCGTGCGCAGCTCGACATTCGAATGCGCTTCGAGGCGAGCTTTCGCGGCCACCAACATTGGACCGGATTCGTCGACGGCGATGACGCGACCGACGCACGGCGCGAGTGCTTCCGCGATATGCCCGGCGCCGCAGCCGAGGTCTCCGACGACCCACGTGTCGTCGAGGAGATCGAGGAGCGCGAGTAGATCGGTGCGCGTACCGATCATGTCGGCGCGCATCTTGTCCCAGACGTCGGCCGAGTTCAGGAAAAAGATCTGTGCTTTGTCGCGACGCTTGGCGAGCACACCGTCGGCGCGACGCGCGTCCTGCGTGGCGATGGCGGCGTTGAGAAACTGCGAGCGAACGACGGACCAGAGGTCGCGCGTCGCGCCGTCGATTTGGCTCAAGACCAGTTTGTAGAAGCGTGTGGTCCCTTCGCCGCGAGCGATCAGCCAGTCGTCGTCGACCAGCAGCTTGAGGTGGCGGCTGACGGTGGACTGCGGCAGCTGGAGTACCGCGCACAATTCGCCGACCGTAAGCTCATGCCTGTCAAGGAGTAACAGGATGCGGCTACGGGTCGGGTCGGCGAGGTTTCTGAGGCGGTCGAGAACGGCGGTTGTCATATATCCGTGTATCCGGATTGAACGGTAAAGGCAAGATACCGCTCTGTCAACCGCCGAGTTGCTTGCTGTCCGCTAGCGCGCGTCGAGGGTTTGCTGGAAGCGTGCGAGGTCGTCGACGACGAGCCCAACGCGGGTGACGTCGCGCGACAGTCCGTACGGTCCGTGCGCGCGAAGCGGCTCGCGCAGCTCGATCATGACGTTCGGATCGCCGGGCGCCGCGCGCAGATAACCAGGTGTGCGTTTCGGGGGCGCCTTCACTCGGCCGAAGTCGACTTGGCGGATCAAGCCCCTGGGAATATCCAAGCGCCAGGACAATCCGTTGCGCACGTGGAGTGCATCGTTCGTGAGAATGATTGGCCGCAGGTGAACGCTACGTGCGAAGCCGATTATCCAGAAGGCGGCGAACACCCCGAATGCCAACATCACGTTCGCTACGAATGGCGACTTCAATCGCACGAGAAAGTCGACGGCAACCATTTCCACGAATCCGATGCCGAAGAATGCGCACAGAAACAGCACGTAGCTGTTCCGCTTATGGTAGGAAAACCCCTGCCCGTTGGATGGAACGAACGCCTTCCGGCGCCATGACGCGAACGCGTAGTAGAACACCGCGGTTTCCATGGCGACCGCATCGGCAACCCGCGAGTGCATGGGCGATGCGCCGAGCAGCGCGCGAATTCGTTCCGGAACGTCGAGCTCGACTTCTGAGGCGGCCAGACGCTGCCGCGTGCGGCGAACCGCCAGGACGAGCGCGCCAACCACCGCGAGCTCAAACGGGATTGCCAGATAGCGGATGTACCTGGCGAATTCGCGATGGCCCGCCGGGAGAGTGAGCGCGGTTGCTGCGACGCTTGCCAAGAAAACCGGCAAGGCGGTCCGACCCGCAGCGTGGCCTGGACGAATGACGAGCGCCCAATACGCGAGTGTGATGACGAGAGTGAGATCGATGGAGATCGCGACGGAGAACAGCTCCGGCCGTTCGCCGAACGCCGCCGAATGCGCGATCGCACCGTCGATGAGATACAAGGCGAATGCGACGACGATGAAGCCGAACGGCCCGCGGACGCGAGATGGGCGCGGGGCAAGGAGGGCGTTCAATGCGACTCCGGGCGGAAGAAGACGATCCCTCATGAAACGTATTAGCCGGCGGGGGCCATACACATCCCAAACCACCAGTTTCCAATTCGGATGTTGCCGTCCGATCGACAGCGGGCGCAGTTTGAACTAGGTCCGAGTCTCACATCTCCTGTACGAGTGTGCATATGACGAGTAGACGCGACTTTCTCAAAAAGACCGGCGCTGCAGCGGCGCTCGCCGCGGCCGGCTCGATGCTGTATCCGGGCCTTGCCTCGTCGCTTGGTGCCGCGCCAATCTACCCGCACGGCGTCGGCGCGTTCGAAGAGCTTCCGATTAAGGAATTACTCATGGAAGCACTGAATGCCACGAAGGCCGCGGGCGCGACGTGGTCGGACGCGCGCATCGGGCGATACCGGCAGAACTTTGTCGGCACGCGCGAGAAACAAATCGTACAGGTGGGCGACACCGACTCCATCGGCATCGGCATTCGTGCCTTGGTGAATGGCGCGTGGGGATTTGCCGCGACGCAGAATCTGACGAAGGACGGCATTGTCGCCGCGGCGCGCGAGGCGGCGGGGATCGCCAAGGCGAACCGAGTTCCGGGTGCGGCGCCGGTGGTGCTCGCCGCGTCGCAATCATATCCGAACGCCACGTGGAAGAGCACCTTCGAAATCGATCCGTTCACGATCCCGATCGAGCAAAAGGCACAGTTGCTGATCGACGCGAACACCGAAGCCATGAAAGTGGCGAACGTCAAGTTCGTGAACAGCTTTCTCTTCTTCGTGAAAGAAGATCGCAACTACGCCAACAGCGACGGCTCGTTCATCACCCAGACGGTGATTCGCAGCTGGGTGCCGTTTACGGCGACCGCTGTTTCGACCGACTTTAGTGATTTTCAATCGCGCGGAAACGTGGTACAGCCGGCGGGCCGCGGATGGGAGTACATTCTCGCGGCCGACCTCAAGGGCAACGCGCAAAAATGGGGCGAAGAAGCGGCTGAAAAGCTCAAGGCGAAGCCGGTCGACGTGGGCCGGTACGACCTCGTGCTCCATCCGTCGCATCTCTGGCTCACGATTCACGAGTCCATTGGCCATCCGACGGAATTGGATCGCGCGATGGGCTACGAAGCGAACTACGCCGGCACCAGCTTCGTCTCGCCACCGGAGAAAGTGCTCGGCACGCTCAAGTACGGTCCGCCCATCATGAACATTCAAGGGGACCGCACGCAGGAAGGCGGTTGCGCCACGATCGGCTACGACGACGACGGCGTGAAGGCCGAATCGTTCCTGATCATCAAGGACGGCGTGTTCCACGACTATCAAACCAGTCGCGAACAAGCGCCGTGGCTCGAGGCGTATTACAAGAAAAACAACATGCCGATCAAGTCGCACGGATGCGCGAACGCCGACAACTGGAGCAGCGTGCAATTCCAGCGCATGCCCAATGTCTCATTGATGCCTGGCGCGCAGGACAAAAAGTGGGAAGACCTGATCGCCGCGACGGACAACGGAATCGGCATCATCGGCGACGGGTCGTTCTCGATCGACCAGCAGCGCTACAACGCGCAGTTCGGCGGCCAGGTGTTCTATGAGATCAAAAGCGGCAAGATCACCGGCATGCTGAAAGACGTGGCGTATCAGATGAAGACGACGGAATTCTGGAACTCCATGGACATGATCGGCGGCAAATCGAGTTACATGATGGGCGCGAGCTTCTTCGACGGAAAAGGCCAGCCGCCGCAAGTCGGCGCTGTGAGTCACGGCTGCGTGCCGGCGCGTTTTCGCAACATCAACGTCATCAACACGGGGAGGAAAGCATGACCGCCGATCCGCGCGTGATGACACGCGACCAAGCGCAACAGCTCATCGAGCGCACGATCAAGTTGTCCAAGGCCGACGCGATACAGGTCAACATCGGCGGCGGATACGCGGCCAACGTTCGTTTTGCGGACAACCGCATCTCGACGGCGGGTGGTGTCTCGACGGCCAACGTCAACATTCAGAGCGCGTTCGGCGCGAAGCACGCCGTCGTGTCGACCAACGACTCCAGCGACGCGAGCCTCGAGCGCGCCGTGCGTCAGTCGGAAGCGTTGGCGAAACTCGCACCGGACGACCCCGAATCGATGCCGCCGCTCGGTCCGCAAGAGTACGGCGAGGTGCGATCGTATTTCGACTCCACGGCAAATCTCGGCCCGGACGGTCGCGCCGAGTCGGCGCGTGTCGCGATCGAGCCGTGCCGGTCGGCGGGTGATCTCAAGGCGGCGGGATTTCTACAAACTGGAATTGGCGCCGGAGCGGTTGGCAACAACAAAGGATTGTTCGCGTATCAGTCGGGAACATCGGCGAACTACACGCTCACCGTTCGCACGGTCGACGGCACTGGGTCCGGCTGGGCCGGCGCCGATCATCCCGACTGGTCGAAGCTCGACGTGAAAGCCGTTGCGCAGCACGCGATCGAGAAAGCGCGTCTGTCGCGCAATCCAGTCGCGGTCGAGCCTGGCCGCTACACCGTCATCCTCGAGCCGCAAGCGGTCGGAGACCTCGTTCAACTTCTCGCATTCGCCCTTGACGCCCGCTCGGCCGACGAAGGACGGAGCGCCTTCTCGAAGCAGGGCGGCGGCACGAAGCTCGGCGAAAAAATCGTCGATGAACGTGTCAACTTGTTTTCGGATCCCGGCGATCAGGATTTGCTCACCAACACGTTCGACGGGCAAGGACTTCCGTCGCGCCGGCAGGAATGGATCAAGAACGGCGTGTTGCAGAAGCTCACCTACTCGCGCTTCTGGGCGCAGAAGAATAACAAGCAGCCCGACGCGGGAACGAACGCCGTCAAGCTGGCCGGCGGAACGGAGTCGATCGAGGATCTCATCAAGGCGACGCCGCGCGGAATCCTCGTCACGCGGCTCTGGTACCTTCGTCCCGTCGATCCGCGCACCGTGCTCTACACGGGCCTCACACGCGACGGTACATTCTTGATCGAAAACGGCAAGATCTCGAAGGCGGTGAAGAATCTTCGATTCAACGAATCGCCATTGTTCATGTTGAACAATCTCGACGCGCTCGGCCGGACGTCACGCGTGGCGGGAACCGAGGCCGGCGGTGACGTCGTGATGCCGGTGCTCAAAGTTCGCGACTTCAACTTCACCAGCCTCTCGGACGCTGTTTAGCAAACGCGAATGCGTCTTAGTGAGCGCCGGCGTCGAACGGCGTATCGATTCGCGCGCCGGGGGGTTGATTGGCGCGCTGGCGACCTACCCCTAACAATGTGAGGTATGCGTCGACACGCCGGACCAACTCCCGTGGGCTGATCGGTTTGAGAATGAATCCGTCGAACGTCGCACCGCGGTTGAGGTCGGCCGTGGAGTCCACACACGCGGAGAACGCGATGAGTGGGATCGCGCTCGTGCTGGCGTCGGATTTCAAGATGCGGCTCGCCTGCCAGCCGTCGAGTCCGGGAAGCCCGATATCCATGAGAACGAGATTCGGCCGCAGCGAACGCGTCAACGCCACGGCGTCATCACCACGCGTCGCGTCTTCGACTTGGTATCCGACGCTACGAAGAATCAGCCCGTACACCACCCGGGTATCCTCGTCGTCCTCAGCCAGCACGATGATCGGATGCCCACGCGGAGGCGGCCCTTGATCATCTCGCCCCAGTCCCGCTCGGGTCAACGTCATGCTACCACCACCCACAGCTACGTCAGTTTACCGCACCGTGCGAAATCTCGGTCGCTAGCCGTTGAATGCAGAAAGCAGACCCGGACGGCCCGTAGCGAAGGAATCAACTGAACCGCCGACGGGTAGATTCAGAGTGACCGGAGCCCCTCGACCTCTGGTTAGGCGGACAACAGCAAGTCGAGGCAACACCTGAGACCTTCCCTTCTGCAGCGTCCAGCCCAAGCCGCGGTTCTGGATTCGACGACGATTAGTCGCGCGAAGCTCGGCGACATCGACGCGTTCACCGGCATCGTGGAGGCATACTATCCGCGGTGCTTGCGCTTCGCGCACGCGATGTTGCGGAATCCCGACGATGCAGAAGACATGGTGCAGGAGACGTTCGTTCGACTCTACCGGGCGCTGCCGCGGTACGAGGAACGCCAACGCTTCGAGTCGTGGCTCTTTCAAATCCTCGGCAATTGCTGTCGTACGGCGAACACGGCGTTTCGACGTCATTCCGCCAGGGCGGACGACGATGAACGAGCGCTCGAGCAAATACCGTCACCCGACGTTCCGGGGCAGGAGTTCGATCACGAATGGGGCGAGGACGTCCGCCGCGCATTGGCCGACGTGCCTGATTACAACCGAGAGATTTTCTTGTTGCATTACATCGAAGGCTTTTCCTACGACGAAATTGAGCAGATGACGGGCGTCAAGCAGTCGGCGCTCAAAATGCGCGTGAAGCGAGCGAGCGATCTATTGCGAGCACGGCTGTCTCCAATCGGAGGACGCGAATGAGCGACCTCGATCGCGATCCTGTTATTCGGCGAGCCATCGACGAGTTGCGCCGCATCCCGCCCGTCGATCCGAGTGCGGTGCGTCGTATTGTGGAAGCGGCGGCGAGCGCGCGCGTCACGCCGGCCGATGAGCCAACGCTCATCGGAGCGCCGCGCCCCCGCTTGGTCGGGGTGTGGAGTGTGGCAGGGCTGGCGGCGGCAGCGGCGATTGTCGGGTTCGTCGCGCGTGGCGTGTTGACCTCGCGCTCCGCTGGAGCCGTGCGCACTCAGCAGAGTGTAGCGACCGCAGTGTCGCCGTCGGTCATGCGCACTGCGGGAAGGAGCAATGCGGACGTGCTGCCCGTCCCGCGGCAATTCGTATTCGAGAACAAGAATGCCCGCCGGATTTCGGTGGTTGGCGATTTCAACAACTGGAATCCGGCGAGCGCGCCGATGACGCGCTCGTCCGACGGGACGCTCTGGTCGACGATCGTTCCGATCCTGCCTGGACGTCACGTGTATGGCTTCATGGTAGACGACTCGCTGTTCACGCTGGATCCGCGCGAACCCAACGTGCGCGATCCCGACCTTGGAGTCACAGGCTCGGTGATCATCGTGGGGCGGCCATGATGCGGCGCGCGGTACTCATCGCGGGAATCGCGGGCTGTTTCGCGCAGCGTGTCGTTGCCCAGACCGGATCGCCGGTGCTCGCGGGCGAACCCGAGGCGAGCGCGCAGATCGCCAAGATCTTTGGCGCCACAGAGCAAAAAGGATTGCCGACAGGTCCGATTCTCGGCATGGTCGGTTATGGAGTCATGCTTCACTCGCCGCCCACGCGCATCGTGGCGGCGGTCCAGAACGTGGCCTCACGCCTCGAAGTCGCTCGCGACGCATTGGCACCGCACCCGACGATGCTCGATATCGAGGCTGGCGAGAAGGCACTCAGTTGCAAAGCATCAGCAGATGAGCTCCGAGCGGTGCGCGCAGTGAGCGCCAATCAGCCATTGGCAGTGCCGCTCGCCGTACTCTCGCAACTGATCGTGAGCGGCGTCCCCGCCAAGCGCGCGGCGGTGATCGTCATCGATGTGATGAAGCGGGGCGCGTCGCAGACGCAACTGCTGGCGTTGGGCAACGCCGTGGACTCGGACGTCCGCAACGGTACCCAAGCACTGAGCGCGCTCGACATTCGCACGCGTGGTTTGAATGCGGTGCTCGCTCCTCCCGCCGCGGCAACTGCGGCGCAGGGGCTCACGACCGGTAGCGTCCCTAAAAAACCCTAATAGCGCTCCCGACGTTATTTTGACGGATGCGCCGAACCTGGCTCGTCCTTCAGCTCCTGATCGTCATCGCCGCCCGCTCATCGCTGCAAGCGCAGTGGCAGGTGGCGGCCGACGCCGGCGTGTCGCATCTACAGCAGACAGGAATTCCCGAGTCGAATGCGCTGACTCTGGGAACGAGCTTTGATGTGCTCAGCGAACGCGGCTGGCTTCGCGCCGGCGCCCTGGCAGCTCATTCCGGGACGGATCGCTGGACGGCGCAGGGATTGTTGTTGGCGTCGCTGCTTGGACCGCGTAGTCGCGCAGCGCGCTGGGAGCTCGCCGGGACCGCAAGCTCCTTCGGCGAAAGTAGAGCCCTGCCAACGTTGAGTGGCGAGCTGATGCCACGCTTGCGATTCGACGGAGAGACCCGCGGCGCCGCCCTGGGGTTGGGCGCGGGAACGATCGCGCGCGATCATTCGTGGAACGCGTTCTATCATGGCCAGGCCGACGCGTGGTTGAGCGGAATGAACGATCAGGTGGTTGCGAGTCTCTCAGGGGTTCGACGGACGGTAGCGATCAACCCGGTGATCGCGAGTCTCGCCGCCGCAACGGTGTCACGCCCGCTGTCGTACACCGATGCTGCGGCCACTTGGAGACATGAGCAGGGCGCGTTCTCATTCGGCGCCACGACCGGTGTGCGGCTCGGCATTCAGGGAATCGACGGCGCCGACGGATGGGCATCGGCAGATGCGACCGCGTGGTTCACGTCGCGCTCGGCAATAGTCATGAGCGTTGGCCGTACGCTGGACGACATCGTCCGCGGCGTCCCACGAACGAAATATGCGAGCGTTGCGTTGCGCATCGCGGCCCGGCCACACGCGGAAATTGCCAAGCGCGTCGAGCGTGTGGGCGCACATGTCATCGCCGAGCGTACGGAGAGCGGGCAGCAGCGCGTCAATGTTCGCGTCACGGGAGCTACGCGCGTCGAGCTGATTGCCGACTTCACCGATTGGAGTCCCGTCGCGCTCGAGCTCGTCGGCGGCGTGTGGCGTCTCGAACGATCGATCACTCCCGGGCTACATCGCATCGCTCTCAGGCTCGACGGCGGCGATTGGATCGCGCCGGTCAACCTTCCGCACGCCACCGACGACCTGGGTGGCGTCGTCGGCCTCATCACAATTCCTTAAACGGCCCGGATCACGCGGACGGCATCCGCGCGATCTTGCCCATGAACAACACCGTGCCGGACAGCCGCTCGCGGATGACGAACACGAACGGCCGGTCTACGCGCATGTTCACGACCTGAGGAGCCGACGACACGGTAATCCCTACGATCGTGACCGCGGCGGCTTCCGTTCCTACTTCGTCGATCGCGACGAACGTGTTCTGCTGCAACAGCGAGATGTACAACGATTTTCCGGCCGACGACATGCGGGTGAAGTCCGCGCCGTTGGGGACGAACGCGGCGCGCATGCCTTGCGCCTCCATGTCGCTCACGAGTGCGCGCTTCCACGACATCGTGACCTTGGGAAGGAACAAGTTCACAAGGCTCGAACGAAACGACGCCGACAGCGTCTGCCATGCTTCCGGCGTGAGCGATGCCGCCACCGATTCGACGTTGGCGCCCAGCTTGGGGAGCAACACGGTCATCGTGAACGACGAATCGCCATAGGGAAGATCGACCGCTTGATACGCCTCGGTCTCGGCGTAGGCCGTCTTACCCTCACGGTTCATCAACGCCGCTGTCTGATCGCCACCGGTGGCCGGGTGGAACGGCGCATTGTGCGTGTTGGCCGGATCGAAGCGATCGCGCCAACTTCCCTTGAAGTAGATCGCGTTCATCAGGTACATCACGTCGGCTGGATCCACTTGCTGCAACACCGACGGAATCTTGCCGTGGGTCTTGGTGTTCGCCCAGCCGTTCACGGCCGACAACGTGCCAGCGATGTCGGTGAAGTTCTGCGCCTTCACCTCGGCGTCGAAATACGTGGCGGCGTCGTTTAGAAACGGTTGGTTGAAGGAGAATCCGGATCGATAGAAGATCGAGTTGGCGATTTCCATCGTCGTCGACGGATCGAGCGACGTCAGCAGCGCGATGAGAGATTTGTAACCGCTGTCGATGGCGCCGAGCGAGAGATTCCCAAAGCGAAGGGCCGAGCGCATTTCGTCGTACGTCTGCCCGGCGGCGCCATTCATCGTCATGCCGAGCGCGAGCGACGCGCTGAGCGGCGATACGAAGACGTTCGAGTCTCGTTGCGCCGCGTTGATCGTCTTCCACAACCCGAACGAAAACGCATTCGACGCGCCGAGCACGCCTCGCTCGGCGGCGGTCAAGTCGCGCGGGAGTGCGCTGCGAGCCGGAGCCTGGGTCTTTGGGTTCGCGGCCGGATCGACCGGGTCGTTGGCCGAGCATGCGGCGGCGAGCGCGACAACAGCAAACCCGGCGAGCGCGAAACGACGATTGAGCATGACCAGCCTCTTAAGAGTCACGGAAATGAATGGCCGGCGATCGAGCCCGACACTCCGCCAAACTGATTGGCGCGATGGGCGGTCACCGCTTGGATCGGGTGTCGGGCGAATGCCCGTCGGACAAGGGCGCTCCCGATCTTCCGACAACATTTTGTTCCACCCGGCTTGACGCGACCTGACACGCATTTACCTTCAACATCGCGCGGTGATTTCCCCGATTTGACGGGCCGCGCAGCGGCGGCCACACGCGCCCCCGCCCAATCCCGTCTAAGTCGTGTGGTGATCTTCGGCCCGCGACAACTGTCGGGGGCCGTTTTCATTTTGTGCGCTTCAGGCGCGGAGATCACTCATGAGCACATACACGTTCTCGTCGGAATCAGTCAGCGAAGGGCATCCCGACAAGGTCTGCGACTACATCGCCGACTCCATTCTCGACGCACATCTGACCGGCGATCCGAAGAGCCGTGTTGCCTGCGAAGTCCTCTGCAAGAGTGGACAAGTGGTGCTGGCCGGCGAGATCACGTCCAACACCACGGTCGACTACGAGAAGGTCGCGCGCCAAGCCATTCGCGAGATCGGCTACACCGATCCGAGCGAGGCGTTCAACGCCGACGGCGTGACGGTGATTCAATTCATCAGTAAGCAGTCCGGCGACATCGCGATGGGCGTCGATACGGGCGGCGCCGGCGATCAGGGCATCATGTTCGGCTACGCGAGCGACGAAACGCCGGAGCTCATGCCATTGCCCGTTCAGCTGGCGCATCGGTTGTCACAGCGCTTGGCGAACGGGCGGAAACAGGGCGAGCGTTCGTGGCTTCGCCCGGATGTGAAGACGCAGGTGAGCGTACGCTACGAAGACAATGCGCCCGTGCGCGTCGAGACGGTGCTCGTCTCCACGCAACACGCGGCAAGCGCGACGCAAGCAGAGATTCGCGACTACGTCGCCAGCTGCATCGCCCCAGAAGTGCTCGGCGCCTGGTTTGGTCCGCACGTCGAGATTCTGGTGAACCCGACCGGTCAATTCATCGAAGGCGGACCGTCCGCAGACTGCGGCGTGACCGGCCGCAAGATCATCGTCGACAGCTACGGCGGCATGGGTCGGCACGGCGGCGGCGCGTTCAGCGGGAAGGATCCGTCGAAGGTCGATCGCAGCGGCGCGTATTTCGGGCGCTACGTGGCGCGCCAGGTCGTGAAGAACGGTTTCGCGAAGCGCGCTGAAGTTCAGGTCGCGTATGCGATCGGTCGTGCGGAGCCGGTGTCGGTTCGCGTCGACACGTTCGGCACCGGCGACTGGCAGGCGGCCGAGGAGTTCGTTCGGAAGTTCGACTACCGTCCCGCCGCGATGATCGAGAAGTTGGCGCTACGCAATCCGATCTATCGTTCCACGACGAACTACGGGCACTTCGGAAAGCCGGAGCTCAGCTGGGAAGCGTAATCAGCGCTCGCGGCTCCAGAGCAGCATGACGCCACAAGACCGATTGGTTTTGTTGTAGAGCGGAGGAACGGTCGCGCCGCCGGGGTAGAATTCCACGGCGGCGTATTCGTTTACGTTGATGTTCTCGAGATTGCTATCGGTGGCCGGCACACCGTCGATGTAAAGTGCGACGGGACATACACCGCCGCGCAACATTGCCTGGCGGCTGGAGTTTGCCCGGCACGTGCTTCCCCGACAGTCGATCCTCATTCCGGTGAAGCGCCGAACGACATTCGACATTTTACCATTGTCGTTTTTGCGGAGATCGGCCTCGGTGATGAATTGGCCGAATCCCTGCTTCAGCCGGTCTTCGAACTCGCGCAGTCGAGGCGACGAATAGTGGTGCGCCGAGTCTGTAGTCGTCACTACGGCGGGGAGCGTGGTCGCCGTTGTTGAGAGCATCACGGTGACTGGAACGGTGTCGTCGGGCGAAATGCCGATCGTCATCGTCACGGGCTGATACCCGACCTTGCGAATGCGAATCACGCCGCCGCCGTCGGGCACGAAGATGAGCGCCACCGTGCCCGTTTTCGTCGTCAGCGCCGACGTCTTGGTCAGCAAATCCATCACTTCGGCGCCTTCAACCGGCTCGCCGCTCGCCGGATCGTACACACCGAGCAGGCGATATCGGTACGCTGGAAGGGCCGGTGCGGTCGCAGTTCCTTGCGCCGAGAGCTGCGCGGCCGCGATTGAAAGTGCGACGGCACCGCCTAACCGGCGTCCCGTGACCAGCAGTCTATGGCGATCGATGAGCCGCACCGTCCATCCCCGTGAGAAAACTGTTATCAGAATGGGATGAAGACACTCGGTGCGCCAGTCCCGGCGTCTCGGCGCGAGCCTCCTCAGCAGGCTCGCGCCTCGCGTCCGACATTTCGGGTTGTTTGTCTGCCGCGCGGTAGACGGTTGGGCGAAGCATGCTATTCACCGCGGTTGCATCGACGATGGAGATCATAGGCCGATTTTCACCCCCAGCCGCACGAGCAGCATGTGAGTGTCACTCTCGAGCGGGTTGATTTGAATTTGAGAATTGGGAAGGTCGACGATGCTGCCGGGGCGGAGGTAGCTCGCGTGACCGGTCGCGAGATATTGCACGCCGAGGTCGAGCAGCACCTTCGTCCTGCCTTGATAGACCGGGATGTACACGCCACCGCCGGCGACCCAGGTGGCCGTCCAGTCCGACTGATTCGTGGTGCTGAACTGCGAACTCGTTTCGTTGCCGTCGTCGTCGTCGACGCTACTCTGGGTGTAGAAGCCCTGCGCGCCGATTCCGGCGTTCACATACGGACGAATGATCCCGCTTGGCCACGTCAACTGTGGGCCAATGCTCATGGGCACGAGGTAGTTGTTCGTCCGAACCTTCACCTGAATGCGCCCACCGATCGTGGGGCTCAGCGGAACGCGCTTCCACTCGTCGCCGTACTGGGAAATGCCAACGTCGGCGCGCAGGCTGAAAATGCCGCGCTGATCCAGGCGGAATTGATAGCCGCCCGTGACGCCGTAGCCGAAACCGATGTTGTTCTCCAGCGCGCCGACCGGCCGGCCCTGGAAGAACGCGATGTTGCCCGAGCTCCGAAGCGCGAAATCCGACGGACCGTGATCGCGAGATGAGCACGAGATGCAGGTGGTCGAGTCCTGCGCGACGACCGGTGCGGCCATCGTCACGCCAAGCAGCGCGACGAGACCAAAACGTGAAGCGAGCATACGAACCTCATGGGTGGATGAGTGCGCAAATCGCCGATCTGCGCAGTAGGCCCAAAAGCAGAGCCCATGCCCTTGTCGTATTGGACATCGCCAAACGCTTATCCGTTTGGTGTGGCGCGTCTTACCGCAAGACGTCCGCGCCCGTCTCGCGGCGGGTGTGTCGCAGAAGTGGGACGACGTGTGTCCGTTCAACGGGACGAGCGTGCGGCGACCGCAGGAAATCCGCTACGGCTTTTTGGCGTCGTCGCCCGGCATTCCCTTGAGGAATTCGACGCGGGTGAGGCGCTGCTGCTCCGTCGCCGACACGAGCGACTTGGGCTGTTTTACGTTTGTCTGAAACTCGTTGACGGACACGATCGACGCGATCAGGGGAATCGACGGAAGGACTTCGCCGAACCTCGTGACCGCCTCGATCTTCTCGAGTCCCCTGACGTCCTTGGGAATCCGGCTCAACCGGAGCACCGACCGGCGAATTTGAAAGGAGTTCGGGTCGAGATACATCGCGCCGTCCACGTCGGGGTCCTTGATCCGCGATGCCGCATTGAAGTCGACGCGCAGGAGCTCGGAACCCTCGACCATCTCGAGTCCGCCGTTGTAGAAACAGTGGTTGTCGAGAAAGACCTTGTCGGCGAAATGAACGAGGGTCGGGATGCTCATCGTCATCGGGCCGTCGGAGAGACGTCTGGGTCGGCTGATCACCGCGCCAGGTTGGTATTTCCACGTTCTCGCGCTTTCGACTTTCATCGTGTCGACGCTCTCGAGTCTGGCTTCTCCGTCCACTTGGGTGACCGACATCATTCGTTCTACCGTGTAGACGAACGGGTAGGCGTCGGTCAGCAATCGATATTGATCGGCGTTCTGATGGAGTTGGTCGAACACCGTTGCGAACGCCGAGTCCGCCGACGCTTTCGGAACACCAGGATTCTTGCATTCGGGAAGCGCGCGAACTTGGACCGTCGACAACCGTACCGCGATGTGAACGAGCTGTACGTTGACCGTGTCGGCCCGCCCTGCATGGACGGTGACGGGCAGATCGACTGGCGAGTAGCCGAGGTGTCGCACGCGGAGCAGGAGCGGCCCGGGCGGCAGGGAGGCGAGTGTGAACACCCCTTGCTCGGTGCTGAAGCGTTCTTTGCCGAGGGCGGGTATCGAGGCGGTGCTGTAGGCGAGTGGAAGCCCGCCGTCTTTCATCACGACGATGCCGACGATGGTTCCCGTCGAATCATTGGCTTGTGCCGTCGCGGCGCTGGCGGGCGCGACAATGCAGACGATCGCAAACAACGGCACTGCGATCGAGGTGAAAAATGGACAGATAAATCGACGTCCTGTCTGGCTCATCCGGTCGTGAACGGTTTGTCTCAGTTAGGCATTGCCCGCTCGACAATCAGGCGTGCCGCGCCGATACGCAAGGGAATAGTCACCGGCTCTCCGTTTATAGTTGTCGGACCGTGGCGGCGCGGCGTTGTTGATTGGATTGCCCGTTGTTGCTTTGCCGCTTCCGGCTCGTAAGAAGTGAGAGATTTCTCCGGCGCTCGCCTTCACGACAAAGCCAATGCACGAACTCGGTTACTCTGCGCGACGCGGCGTTCTGACGGTCCTCGCTGCGATGGTCGCTGCGATAGTCGCTGCGATAGTCGCTGCGATATCGCCGACGACCTCCGGCGCCCAGTCGGCGGTGACGGTGCGACCGCTCCCGTATTCGCGACTCGTGCTGCCCAATGGGTTGGTCGCTCTGTTCAACGAAGATCATTCGTCGCCGGTCGTCGGCGTTGGCGCTTGGTATCACCTGGGCTCCAAGGACGAGCCGCAGGGACGTACCGGCTACGCGCATCTCTGCGAGCACATGTTGTTCGAGGGATCACCCAACGTGGCGCCTGGCGATTTCATGGCGACCATCAAGGCGGGCGGCGGAACATCCGCGCGCTGGGCCGAGACGAGCGAAGATCGAACGTTCTACTACGAGACGATCCCGAGCAATCAACTGGAGACGACGCTCTGGCTCGAGGCGGATCGCATGTCGTCGCCCTTCACGGGAAACGACTCGACGCGTCTCGATGCCGTGCGCAGCTCCATCAAGAACGAACGTCAAGCCAATCGTGAGAATATTCCGTTCGGCACGGTCGACGGGGCGACGCTTGGCGCGCTCTACGGTAATGAACATCCCTATCGCGACCCACTCGGCCCCATGGACGACCTGTACCGCGCGACGTTTTCCGAGATGAAGCAGTTCTGCGCGCCGTACTACGTCCCGAACAACGCGATCGTCTCGATCAGCGGTGATTTCGACGCGGCGAAGGCGAAGGCAATGGTCACACGCTATTTCGGTTCGATCAAGCGCGGCGCTCCGGTGACACATCCACCGATGCGCGCCGCGTCGCTATCGGGCGACCGCCGTCTCGTCCTCGAAGATTCGCGATCGCGGGTGGCGCGACTGCGCGTGGCGTGGGCAGGCGCGGGTTTCGCCAATCCCGACAAGCTCGCGTTGGTGGCGCTCGCGTCGGTGCTCCAGGGCGATCCCTCGTCCGGGCTCACCAAGGCGCTCGTGTACGATCGTCAGCTCGCGACGTCGGTCATCGTGTTTCATGCCGACGTCGAGAATGGCGGTGTCTTTCAGGTTGAAGTCACTCCGCGCGGCACGACGGCGTTGAGCGTGATCGAAGACGTCGTGGACAGCATTGTCGGCGCCGCACGACAGACGATTCCGAGTGAGCGCGAGCTTCGTCGTTTCAAAAACGCGAATGCTATCACGGCGGTCTCGAGCCTTCAGGGACGTGTGTTTCGTGCCGATACGCTTGCCCAGGGGCAGGGTTGGGCGAATGATCCGGTCGCCTATGCCACGCAGGTCAACGTCACCAGCGCGCTCACCGGGGCCGACGTGCAGAAGGCGGCGACAAAGTATCTCACGCCGGGACGTCTCGTGATCAGCATGATCCCGGCAGGGAAGACGGAGCTGATCAGCAAGCCCGATCGGCCGTACGACAAACTTCCGTCGGCCACCGGCGGAGCCGTGCCATGAGCGTTTACTCATTGGCCTTCGGCGTCCGCCGAGTGTTCGGCGCGATCCTGGTCGCGGGCGCGGCGACGCAATCGTCGGCGGCGCAGACTCCCCAACAGGCCAAACGTCCTGTCGCTCCACCCCCTCCCGCGTATGCGTTTCCGCCGATTCATTCGAAGACGCTGCCCAACGGTTTGGCGGTACAAATCGTCGAGAATCGCGCGTTGCCGCTCGTTGCAGTGCGTGTCGTCATCGACGGCGGTTCGCTTCTCGACCCAGCCGGTCAAGACGGACTGTTCACGCTCGACACGCTCGTGCTGCGCGACGGCACGACGTCGAAGAACGGCGATCAGTTGTCGCAGGCGCTCGACGAATTGGGAACACCCTTCGATGCGCCCGAGGCGTTTCGTCGTTTTTCGCCGACGCGTTTCACGACCGTGACCGGCGAATTTGCCCAATCGCTCGCGCTCATGGGCGACATGCTGATGCACCCGAGTTTTCCCGCCGACGCGGTCGACCGTCGCAAAGCCGCAATCGTCTCCGCGCTTCAACGGGCAGAGGGCACTCCGGCGACGGTTGCCCTCCGGATATTCAACGCACGCGTCTTCGGTGAGGCCCATCCGTTCGCGCGCGTTACGACGTCCCTGACGCTCCGCGGCATCACGCGCGACGACATCGCTCGCTTTCATGACGCGAACGTCGGACCACAAAACGTAACGCTCGTCGTCGTCGGCGACGTCTCCGCCGATTCGGCCCTGCAAGCGGTGGCCAAAGTCTTCGGCGCATGGAAGCGCACCGGCCAGCGTGCTGTCGTCAGCATACCGATTGCAGCGACGGCGGAGCCGACGACCATCTACCTCTACAATCGTCCCGGCTCTCCACAGAGCACCGTGTTTGTCGGACAGGCGGGTCCGGTGCGTGGATCACAGGACGCGTACGCGCTCGAGTTGATGGGAGCACTCTTTGGCGGCGGCAACGGGAGCAGACTCACGGCGAGCCTCCGCGAACGACGCGCGCTGACCTATGGCGTCGTTCACACGCCGGTATGGCGCGGTCCCGCCGACCCGTCGTCGATCTTCGGCTCATCAAACGTGGACGCGGTAAAGACGGATAGTGCACTGCTCGTCTGGATGGGTGAGTTGAAGGACATCGCCGGTCCACGCCCGCCGACAGACCAAGAGGTCGTGTTCGCCCGCTCCACGATCGTTGGAAGTCTTGCGTCACGTCTCGAGACGATCGACGCGATGGCTAATCGTTTGAGCCTCGCCGTTCGGGACCGTCTTCCCGCGGAGTACAACACGGAGTTCGTTCGCCACGTGAACGCAGTGACGACGGCCCAGGTTGTCGAGGCGACCAAACGCACCATCGTCCCATCGAAAACGACCATTGTCGTGGTCGGCGACCGAACGGTGATCGAACCGGGGCTTCGCGCGGCCAACATTGCCCCGATTGTGCTGGTCGACGAAAACGGAAAGCGTATTCCGTAACAGCGGAAAGGCTGGGTCCAGCGGCTCTCGTCACCGCCTGGGCCTCGGGGTACATTGGATGGACGGCCGGACCACTTTTCCGGGCCGTTCACGTGCCG
>Ga0193753_10000509_pt1 | contig 38009 bp, 36 predicted proteins | sample H1c2metaG_FD_144925 | JGI IMG/M metagenome (GOLD analysis project Ga0193753, IMG submission 144925) | Soil microbial communities from a riparian zone of the East river system, Colorado, United States - H1c2 | ecosystem: Environmental > Terrestrial > Soil > Riparian zone | place: USA: East...
CGACGCGAGGTCTATGCACGTGATGGTGGGCAGTGCAGCTTCGTGAGTGCGAGCGGCACGAGGTGCGGCACGCGGCGCAATTTGGAATTCCATCACGTCGTGCCATTTGCGAGGGGTGGTGCAATGACGCGCGACAACCTGTGTTTGATGTGTCGATCGCACAACGCGTTGTTGGCGGAACGCGACTACGGTCGTGAATACGTGAAGAGCCGAATCGCGAGGCAAGTCGATCAAGCAGTAAGCCACAGAACAATCGAATCCGGTCCAGACAGTCCAGACCGAATGCAAACCTAAACCAACCGGTCTCGCGTGGCGAGTTCGACCAATCTCGCGGGCGGGCTACCTCGTGTTCGAGTCGGCGCTGGACGTCCACACGGACGACGGCGAGATCGACGGTGCAGGGCGAAATTCCAGAGAGACTGCCTCGGTCGCGGCTCTGCGACGCTTCTTTTCGGACGACACGAATGGCGACCACCGGCCTTCCAGCCGTCTCGAACGCGTCCGACCGCCGCCGCCGCATTCACTCACCGGCCTTCCAGCCGCACCGAACGCGTCCGACCGCCGCCGGCATTCACTCACCGGCCTTCCAGCCGCACCGAACGCGTCCGACCGCCGCCGGCATTCACTACGCACGACCCCGGCAATCGAGTGGCCCCCGCCACCGATCCCGCTCCCTTACGAAGCCCACAAACGACAGAACACGATGCCGTTCGATGTTCAATTCAAAACGCATCAGCTCTCAATGCCGATCGCGCTCTTCGTGAACGGTTCACAGATGCAGCCGCGTCACGGTCAACCGATCATGCGTGCGACCAGCCGATCAGTACTCCACAGAACAATCGGACCCGGTCTGGGCCGTCGCTGTCAACGTCATCTGCGGGAACGATGCTCGCGCTGCTGCCCGTGGCGGCGGACCGAGCCTAGAAGAATCTGCGATCGGCTTCGCAACCGTGGGGCGCGTGGGCCGATGAATCGATCAGAGGTTCAACAAATGTCCAAACTTGATGTCTCTGTAGAATCGCAGCCACCGTTTTCGAATGTTGCTCGTGCGCCGAATGTGTCGGAGGCGCACTACCAGATCCAGTTCATCGCGAGCGAGCGCGTGATCGAGAAGCTGGCGTACATCACCGATGTCCTGAGCGAGGAGGGTGATGAACCTTCGGTCGCGGAGGTCCTGGAGGTGTCGCTGGATTCACTGATCGGGATGCTGAGCGGTGCCTAACGCGCTGCAAATGCCGGCGCCACCTGCAGCGAGGCGATCAGTGCGGCCCATACTGTTCATCGCAACCGCCTGCAACAACGGACTGTCTGCACGGGATCCGGTGTCAGAACGGGCGCAACACACGGTAACCGTCACGCGTTCGTACAGCAGCGTGGCGACCTGACAGCCGGGCGAGGCCGACGTGTTCGATCGCCAAGGCGAATGCGCGGTCGAGCGCTGGAGCCAAACCGGAGTGCCGCACGCGACCGCTCCAGACGCGTCGGACTTTTTCAGGCTCGCGGTGGGGCTGACCGACGAGGTTCTCGCGCGCGGCGCGGGCGCGGTCGAGAGCGAGCGCTCGAGCCAACCGGAGTGCCGCACGCGACAGCTCCAGACGCGTCGGACTTTTTCGGGCTTGCGGTGGCGCTGGCCGACGAGGTTCTCGCGCGCGGCGCGGTCGAGAGCGAGCGCTCGAGCCAACCGGAGTGCCGCACGCGACCGCTCCAGACGCCCCGACTTTCTTCGGCCTTGTGATCGCGCTGACCGACGGTGTCGCAAACGGCGCGCCCGGCGATGCGAGCGGTGCAACCAGGCCTTCAGCTGGCCCGAAGCGCACCGACGCGCAGTACTCGGACGCCGCCGTTTTCGAGACCGTCAAAGGGTGGGTGGCGTTCGCGTACATCAAACCGCACCACACGGACCCGAACGACGGTTTCGGCTGGCCGTTCGCGGTAGACGGCGCGACGATCGTCGTAGGCGCAATCCTCGAAACGAGCAGTGAACACGGTATCGGCGGGATAGGTACGAGCAACGAAACGCAGTCGAGCGTGCGACGTACGTGTTCCGGTGAGATGATCTCCGCAGCTGTCCGCTGCAAGGATCTTTCGGCTCTGTTCAGGCTCGCTCGCGGACCTTAGACTTCGGGTGGGCTCGATGATGAAACACTTTTGGATGTCGCTGATGGTGTCCTGTGTGGGTGCGTGCTCGAACTCGCCGCAACCGAGCGAAGGCGCACCACCGTCCGGAGAACCTTCGGAAATCGGCGTCAACTTGGCGGCGATCAACTACTACGCGACACAAACACCGTCGTCCGATGTATTTCGCAGCCGCGACGCGTGGGCGTCGACCGACGGCGTCACCTGGGACACGCAGCTCGCAGACAGCGTGCCGGTCGACGAGGACGGCTATCCACTCGAGGTTCCGTACGACGGTCAGAAGCTGCGCGCGAGCGTATTTCAACCGTTCGATGGCGGCACTTTCACGCTCACCTGGAAAGGCGACGGGGACTTGACGGTGCTCGCACCCGGTCTCGAGATCACGTCGCGCGCGACGAGGTCGATCGCGTTTTCCACGACACGCTCGGTCGAAGAACCGATCTTCGTGCGCATCGATCGCTCGAACAAAGCCGATCGCGTTCGCGACATTCGTCTCGTCGGCAGCGCGAGCTTCGAACCCACGTTCGAGTCCGCGTTGAAAGGCTTTCGCGTGCTTCGCTTCATGGACTGGGGCGCGACGAACGGCAATCCCGTCTCGACGTGGAGCGAACGCACGACCGCACTCGCGGCACAAGGCACGGCGCGCGGAGCTTCGATCGAGATGATGATCGAGACCGCGAACGCGCTGCATGGGCACCTGTGGTACTCAGTGCCGCACCTGGCCGACGATGATTTCGTCGAGCGAGCCGCCGAGTTGATCCGCGACGAGCTCGCGTCCGACCTGAAGGTGTACGCCGAGTACTCGAACGAGAATTGGAATCCAGTTTTTCCTCAAGTTGCGTGGGAAGGGCAGCGCGGCTTGGTGTCAGGGCTGAACGAGGACGCAGCGCCGGACGACGACGAAGACGCGCAGCGGTACGACGCAGGGCTGAGGTTCTCGGTCCGGCGCGCTGCGTTCGTGCACTCGACATTCCGGCGCGTGCTCGGGGCGAGCCGAGTTGTCGGGGTGTTGAGCGGTCAGAGCGCTTCGAGCACGCTGAACGACAACCTGCTGTCGTACTACGACGACGCCCGCATCAACCCACTCGGCGGGCGGCCTGATGCGCTCGCAGTCGCCCCGTACTTCGGCCGAATCTTCACGCCCGACGACGGCGCGCAGGACCTGTCGGTCGACGCGCTGCTCGATGACACCGAGGACCAGATCGAAGCGAGCGTCGCCGCGGACACGCGTGCAAATCGCAAAGTGGCGAACGCGCACGGCGTAGACTTGATCGCCTACGAAGCCGGCCAACACCTGCTGGCAGCGGGGGGGCTCGAGAACGATGCCGCGTTCATCCAGCGCTTGCTCGCCGTCAACCGCAGTGCGCGGATGGGCGACCTCTACCGCAAAGCGCACGCGACCTGGCTGGAGAACGGCGGGGGACTGGCCGTCTACTACAACTCGTGCGAGCAGTGGAGCAAGTTCGGGGCGTGGGGCGGACTCGAGTACCAGAGCCAGCCTCTGTCGAAGGCACCCAAGATGGCAGCCTTGCGAGCGCTCGCGACTGGCGATTGAGTGACGCACTCCGCCGGTCCGCCGCTCTCAGCAGCGGCGCGAGCGGCTGAGGCAAATCTGCCGCGGTCGGCTGCAATACTGCAAAGGCGCCTCCGCACGTTTCGCAAGTCACTAGGGTCCGTCGGAGAGCTGCGACGGAGCTTTCGGGCCGATCTGCGTCGTGTGCTGCACATCGCAACGACGGAAACCCGCGGAACAGCCCGAGATCCGCACACGGAAAAAGGCGTGCTCGGTACTTTGCATCGTGACGAGGACGACTAAGCTGTGGCAGCGGTGAGCGGCACAGCGCGTGCAATGCGCGAACGCCGTGACAAAACGCGCCGGCGCGGGAGACGTGAGTTTGACACGTCGTCGTACGCGTCCGTCGCGCTGAAGCATTCGCGAGCATGGACAACACCCTTCTTCAACAAGTTCGCAGCGTGGTCCTCGAGCACGGCCGACTGACAGACTCGTCAGGTTTGAAGGACGACTCGGATCTCTACACGTTAGGCCTAACCTCTCACGCCAGCGTCGCCGTGATGCTCGCGCTGGAGGCGGCATTCGACCTCGAGTTCCCCGACCGCTTCCTGACGCGCCAGGTGTTCGAGAGTGTGCAAAACATCGCTCGCGCCATCTCCGAGCTACGCGGAGATTCGCCAGCAGCAGGAGCTAGGTGATGGACGCAAGCTCGTTACCCGACGTCGAGCGCAGCCAGCGGCTGCAGCAAATCGCCAACGAGGTCGTCGCGCCCAAAGCAGGCGAAGTCGACCGCGAGGCTCGCTTTCCGAGCGAATCGATCGCTGCTCTTCGTGAGGCCCGCCTCCTCGGTGCAGCTGTTCCGGTCGAGCTAGGCGGCTTCGGAGTAGGCCTGACCGAGCTCGCCGAGATGTGCCGAACGCTCGGCGCGAGCTGTGCCTCGACCGGTATGGTCTTCGCGATGCACCAGATCCAGCTGGCCTGCCTGCTCCGCCACGGGCAAGGCTCGAGCTACATCCGCGACTACTTGCGCGAAGTCGCGTCGCGGCAGCTGCTGATCGCCTCGGTGACGTCAGAAGTCGGTATCGGTGGCGACATGCGCTCGAGCATCGCCTCGGTCGAGCCGAACGACAAAGCTGGATTCACGCTGAGCAAACAAGCGAGCACGATCTCGTACGGCGAGCACGCGGACGATCTGCTGGTGACCGTGCGCCGCGCCCCCGATGCGCCCCGAAACGATCAAGTCCTCGCGCTGCTCCGGCGCGGCGAGTTCGAGCTCCAGAAGCAAGGCGTGTGGGACACGCTCGGGATGCGCGGCACCTGCAGCCCCGCGTTTCAGCTGCACGGTCGCGGAACGCTCGGCCAGATCGTGCCGAACTTCGCCCTGGCAGCGAGCGCGACGATGGTGCCGTACTCACACGCGCTCTGGTCTTCGGTGTGGCTCGGCATCGCTTCGGATGCAGTCTCACGCGCACACTCGATGGTACGAGCACAAGCTCGAAAGACACCGGGCACTGTGCCGCCGACGGCGTCACGTTTGGCTGAGGTCACGGCCTCGCTCGATGGGCTCCGCTTGATTATTCAGGCGTTCATCGCCGAGTTCGAGGCGCTGATCACGCAGCCGAACGGCGGCATCGAAACTTTGACTAGCATGGGGTTCGCACTGCGAGTGAACCAGCTCAAGGTGAACACCTCCGAAACCGCGGTCGACATCGTCACGCGCGTGCTGCCGCTCTGCGGCATCGCAGGCTATCGCAACGACACTCCGCAGAGCGTCGGGCGGCATTTGCGCGACGTGTACTCGTCGATCCTCATGATCGCGAACGATCGCATCCTCGCGACGAACGCGCAGCTTCTCCTCGTGCACAAGGCGACCTGACGATGACGAAGATCGACGAACGCGTGACTCGAGAGAAACAACTCGCGGAGCAAGCGCTGCTCGCGGGCCTCGTCGAACACGGCCTCTTCATTCCGACTGGTGTGCCGGGCCTATATGGGCACGGTGCCGCGTATGAAGCCGTGATTCAGGGCTTCAACGACTACGTCTCAGAGCACACGCGCGCCGATGCTGCGACGCACGTTCATTTTCCGCCGGTGATGCCGCGTCCGAATTTGGAGCGCATCGGGTATCTCGAATCGTTTCCGCACTTGGCCGGCTTGATCTTCAGCTTCGACGGAACCGAGGCCGACCATCTCAAGCTGCTCACGGCGTTGAAGGATGGCCAGAGCTACGCCGGCGCGGTGAACATGACCGACGTCGTCATGACGTCCGCAACTTGTCAGCCGCTGTACCCGAGCTTGCGTGGCCGGCTTCCCGAACAAGGCAGGCTCTTCGATTTGACGTCGTATTGCTTCCGCCGCGAACCGTCTGGTGACCCGGCGCGATTGCAGAGCTTTCGCATGCGCGAGCAAGTCCGCCTCGGCGCACCCGAAGACGTCCAGCAGTGGCGTGAGCACTGGTACGAACGCGCGATCAAGCTGCTCGCAAACATCGGCTTGGAAGCCCAACACGTCGTTGCGAACGACCCGTTTTTCGGCCGCGGCGGGCGAATGCTCGCGGCGAATCAGCTGCAACATCAGCTCAAGTTCGAGCTGGTGACTCCGATCACGTCTGAGGTGCTACCGACGGCGATCGTGTCGTTCAACTATCACGAAGTGCACTTCACCGAGCTGTACGGGATCGAAACCCCGGCCGGCACGTTTGCGCACTCGGGCTGCTTTGGGCTCGGCTTGGAACGCATCGCTGTAGCTTTGTTCAAGCGTCACGGCTTCGACGTGCGGACCTGGCCAGCGCCGGTCCGGAGCGCCTTGCGGCTCGAGACACTCGAGCGACTCGAGCAGACGACGGTCCGTTCATGAGTGACGGGCAGATTCAAATCGGTGCAGCTCGGAGCTTCGAGACTGCAACGCCGGGTACGCGAACGAACGAGGGCGAGTCCGAGCCCGCACGACCGCTCTGGTTCGGAGAGCGCGGCCGCGAGTTGTTCGGGCTGTACCACGAGCCTGCAGCCCAGAGCGGCGGGTTGGCGGTGCTGCTTTGCAACCCGTTCGGCTACGAGGCGATGTGCACGCATCGATCGTATCTGCACCTCGCAAACGCGCTGGCGAGCCGCGGCTTCCCGGTCTTGCGTTTCGACTATCACGGCTGCGGCGATTCATCCGGCGACGACCGCGATCCCGATCGCTTCGAAGCCTGGTGCGACAGCATTCAGGCTGCGCTCGACCAGCTGAAGCTGCTCTCGGGTTGCGCGCGCGTGGGTCTGTTCGGTTTGCGTCTCGGCGCGAACTTGGCGCTCCACGCGGCGGTGGCGCGGCAGGATGTCGATGCGCTCGTGTTGTGGGGACCGTTCGCGACGGGGCGCACGTTTCTGCGCGAGGAGCTCGCCGTTCACAAGCTGCGCGCGCTCGATCCGAAGTTCGATCGGCCGGAGACGCGCGCGCCGGGCGAGATCGAAGCACTCGGATTCGCGATTACTGCGCAGACGCTGGCTGCGATCGAGAACTATCGCGTCGCAGACATGGCGGAGCTGCCTGCGCGCAACGCGCTGGTCTTGACGCGCGAGACTGCGCTGCAGGAACAGCGGGTCGCCGACAAGCTGAGTGCGTTGGGCGCCGCCGTCACGCTAGCCAGTGGCAGCGGCTACGGCGCGATGTTGAGAGACAACGTCACGCCGGACGAGACCTGGGAGCAAGTCGTCGCGCACTTCGAGAGCGCGCAATCGACCGAAGTCGATCCCAAGGTCGTGCGGATTGCTCGCTTGCCGTGGCAAGCGACGAGCGAGGTTTGGGCTTCGACGCACTCTACGTTACCTGTTCGTGAGCGCGCCGCGTACTTCGGACCGGAAGACCGCTTGTTCGGTGTCATCACGTTCGCCAGTCCGGCGCGCGAGTCGAGCTCGAAGCCGGCGCTGTTACTGCTCAGCGGCGGCGTCAATCATCACGTCGGTCAGAATCGCATGTACACGCGGTGGGCGCGGCGCTGGGCTGCTGCCGGCTACACGTGCTTGCGCTTCGACCTCGCCGGGTTCGGTGACGCAGGTACTGCCCACGATGGGCGCGACGGCAAGCTGCACTCGCCGGAGTCGGTCGCCGACGTTCGCGCTGCGATGGACTACCTCAGCCAACAGTGCGGCAGCCGAAGTTTTGCGATCGTCGGTTTGTGCTCAGGTGCGCTGCAAGGCTTTTACGCCGCGCTCGGCGACGCGCGCATCGTGAGCTTGGGCCTGTTGAACTGGACGCGGTTCATGTTGGATCCGACGGCAGTCGGCTCCGCAGCCGTGAGCGGCATCCGCGATCTCGGGAGCACGGCGCACCAACGGCGTTATCAGTCGCTGCGTTACTACGTTCGAATGGCCGCCGGGCGCGAAGTGTGGCGCCGCTTGTATCAGGGCGAGATCGACGCCCGCGGCATCGTCGAGCACTTCGTCAAGCGTTCGATCGGGCGCGTTCGGTCCGAGGTGTTGCATCGGCTGCCGGTGCTGTACGGCAACGCGACTGCGCGGACGACACTCGCGCGAGACTTTCAACGCTTGGCTGCGCGCAACGTCAAGAGCTGCGTCGTCTACAACGGCGACGAGCCGATCCTCGACGTGTTTCGCGAGAAGCTCGGTCCGCATCTCGGGCGGCTCATTCGGGCGAAGAACACGCGGCTCGAGCTCGTGGACGGAACCGATCACGTGTTCACGCCGCTGTGGTCGCAAGAGCACGTGTTCGACCTGATGACGAAGTATGTGATCACGGCACGTCCGGTCGACTGAACACTGACGCTGTTTAAACGCAAACCCCCGCGAAGCAGTGCTCCGCGGGGGTCCACTGTCAGACGGCTCTCAGTCCCTCAGAAGCTCTGAGGACACAACGAGCCACCGGTCGCGCCGGTTCCCGGCAAGCTCGGGAACGCGCTCGATTCGTCGATCGACAACAAGTACTGCACCAGTGCCGCGACTTGATCCGCTCGCGCGCTCGCGTCGCTCTCGGTCAAGAAGTTCGCCGACAGGGCTTGATGATGTGGCGCGAACGTGTTGCCGAACAATCCTTCGAGCGTTCTCGCACCACCGGCGTGCAGATACGGTGCGCCGATCGATGCGCTCAGCAGGGATGGCACGTTGTAGCCGCGACCTTCACCGGCAGGAGTTCCGTCGCCTTGGGCCGGCGTCGACATGTCCGCCCGGATCTCCGCGATGCCAACTCCTGTTTCGGATACGTTGTACGTCCCGACCGATCTCAACACACACAAGATCGAGTCGAGCGCAGCGACATTGCCTCCGGCGAATCGCAAGGTTTGATTCGCAGTCACGCGGGCTGGCAACAGCGACACGGGGAAGTCGGGGCTGAGCGTCATCGGCGCCGTGTTGAGCGCCGTGTTCGTGGGCGCCGATGGGTTGTAGAAGCGGCGAGACACCGTCCACTTCTCACCGCCGTGGCAGCCAGCGCAGCTCGCTTGGTCGTTGAAGATCTCGCGACCCGATTCGACCAACCCCTTGTCGAGATTCGTCGGCGCGCGCGGCGAACGAATGCTTTGCATGTACTTCTCGATGTCGCCCCAATCGTTGAGCTTGGGCGGCGCATCGAGATCGAGCGCCGTCGCGGGATCCGCCGCGGCGCGTGAGCTGCCGGCCAGACCGGCGTGACCGAGACCCTGGAAGTCGATGCGGTCGCTCGTCGCTGGAGGCGCGCTCACGGCCGAGACGATCGCGCCGACGCCACCTGAGACGCCGCGCGTATTGGCTTCGAAGTCCGCGACCTCGTCGAAGATCGCAGTCCAGTTGAAGATGCGCTGATCATCGGGATGGGTGGATGCGAAGCTGCCATCCAAGCTCGTCGACTGACGTGGACCTCGAGCGAAGTACCACGTGACGTTGTCAGTCAAACCGTCGGCGTGACACGACTGACACGCACCCCAGCCTTGGCCGGCGAGCGACCAGCGCGCCGTGCCGGTGTTGAAGAAGCGCTTGCCGCGCAGTACACGATCGGCGTCACTGCCGGCGATCGGCAAGCTCGACGTCTGCACGACTTGCGCCTGGGCAGCACCACCCGTGACCGCCTGCGTGTTGAAGTCGAGCGCAGTCACGTTGCGACTGACCTCGTTCGCCACCAACGCGACCTTCTTGTGCACACGCCCGATCGCCAACCCGATCGGGTTCTTGCCGGCCTTGTCCGCGGCAATGCCAGTCGGTGTCAGATCGAGGAATGCATTCGTCGTCGCACCAACTGTTTGAATCTCACCGGTCATCGGATCGGTTTGGAAGCGGAACACGGCATCGCTGCCATTGGCGCTGACGTAACCGACCGTCGCTCCAGATACGAACGCGATGTCACTCGCGAACAGGGGGAAACGCTGCTTGCCGGCTTCGGTCTGCGCCGCTTTGAACACCGCGTCGAAGCGCGCGTTCAAGCTTTGCGGACCCGAGGCGAGCTCTTGGCCCGTGCGTGTATCGAAGATCGACAACACCGGGGCGGTGGTCGTCTTCACGCTCGAGACGTCGACGCACACATTGTTCGCCGCGCCGCCAAACGGTGCGACGCAGGCAGGTTGAACGAACCCGACGCAGTCCGTCACGGTGGTGCATTGCGTCGTCGTGACCTTCACGCCGAGTGGACCCTTCGGGGATGCACAGACCGACAGCACGTACGCGTACGCGTTGTTGATTGCGATCGACTGCAGCTGGTTCGGGTAGCAACCAGCTTGGCCGTTCTTGTCGTCCCGGAAGCCCATGTTCGGAAGAGCGCCGAGCTGCACGGTCGTCACGCTCCAATCGGACAGCGTGATCTTGTAGACCAGGCCGACCTTATGCGTATCCGAGTTCGAGCCGTCCGGCTTCTCGGCTTCGGCTTGTTGCGCGAAGAACTCCGTTACGTACAACGCGCCATCGCCGACCGCGACTGAACGCGGATGTGCGAGTGCCGCGCGTGGCGCGATGTCGCCGAGGAAACCCGTCGCAACGAGTGCGGGATTCAAGTCGACGGTCCGCACGACCTGCATCGTCGACGTGTCGACGACGCTCAACGTACCGTCGTTCCAGTTCGGAACGTAGGCGCGAGTGCCTGCGCCGTTCAGTGCGACGGCGGTGGGCTCCGAACCCAGGGCTGCGCGACTCAGGACCTTCGGCTCACTCGTGAGCGACCCGATCTTGACCAGTGCTTGATCGCGTCGGAGCACGACGTAGGCGTACGTGCCGTCCGGCGAGAACACGACCTGATACGGCTCGGAGCCGGGAGCGATCGGCAGCTCCTTCGTGAGCAACATCTGCGTGAGTGCTTCTTTGTCGTACGTCAGCGACAGCACGCTGACCGAGCCGACGTCGCGATTGACGACGAGCGCGAGCGAGTCGTCGGGCGACATCGCGATCGCTGCACCGGTGCGTGGTTCACCGACGGGTGCTTCGTAGGGCGGAGCCATCATGCCTGCCATATCCATCGGCATCGCGGTCATGCCTGCGACTGCGGACGGCGCAGATCCGGCTGCGCCCGCGACCGGTGGTTTTGGTTTCGTCGGTGGAGGCGTGGCCCGTGAGCCAGCCGTCTCGGTGCCCGCGTCGTCGTCGTCCGTTGCGATTTTCTTGTTATCGGAGCCCTGTTGGTCGCAGCCAACAGCGGCGACAGACAGGAACGTGATGCAAATCAGAGAGGCGAGTGTTTTCATGAGTATCCTCCGCCGGGCAACCCTCAACCGCACGGCGTCGGGCGGTTCGGAATGCGTTGAGCAAGCCGCGTGCCGATCGGAAGCCGGCCGCTGATGGCGGCAGCCGCTCATGAAATGTTTGAGGAACTACGGCTTCATGGCTGAAATCGACCCGGGAGACGTGAGCGCTCCGTCGCTGAGGAGAGCCCAACCTCCCGCGAACCGTCAGCTTGGTCGCAAACGTGATGGGGAACGTCAGTCCGTGACCCGGCCATGAGGCTGACGATTGCGCCGGGCGTCAGCTCATGACGCCGAACGATTGGGTGCGCGGCGTCGCCGTTTCGGCGGTGGGGTCGCGTTGCTCGTGAGCTCGACTGAAACCGGAGCGTGGTCGCTCGAGTGCGGAAGGCCGCGCTGCTCGCGTTCCACACCGGCTTTCTGGAGTCGCTTTGCGAGCGACTTGCTCAAGAGTACATGGTCGAGGCGCAGCCCTGCATCGCGTTGCCACGCGTTTCGCAGGTAGTCCCAGAAAGTGTAGATGCGTTGGTCTGGGTGTAACGAGCGCAGTGCGTCACACCAACCTTGCTGCACCAGCCGCGCGTACAGGTCGCGCGGCGCCGGTTGTACCAGCGCGTCGTTCTTCCAGGACGAAGTCATCGAGTAGATGTCGAGGTCCGTCGGCGCGACGTTGTAGTCGCCAGCCAGCACGACCGGCAAACCGGTCGCGAACAGCTCGGACGCGTGTGCGATCAGTCGCTCCATCCAGCGCAGCTTGTAGTCGAAGCGCGGGCCTGGCTGAGGATTGCCGTTCGGCGCGTAGAGACAAGCCACGAGCACGCCTTCGATTGCGGCTTCGATGTAGCGGCTCTCGGTGTCCTTGTGATCTCCGGGCAGTGCGCGCCGTGTGACCAGAGGTTGTGTGTCGCGCGCGAGGATTGCTACGCCATTGTATGCGCGTTGACCGCTCCACACGGCGCCGTAACCGGCCGTTTCGAGCGCCTTGTGCGGGAACTTTGCCTGGTCTGCCTTTAGCTCCTGCAGGCACACCACGTTCGGCTTTGCATGCGCTAGCCAATCCAGCAGTTGCTGCAGCCGTCCATTGATGCCATTGATGTTGTAAGTCGCGAGGTGCATCCGCTCAGCCGTGTAGGGGCCCGCAGGCTGTGTGAAGACGCGAAGTAGCGCAAGCCGAGCCGGTGTGGGTTATCGCCGGAAGTTCCGATGACGCCGGAGTTGCACTGTGCTTCGTTGGTTGCGCCGCGCCTCGGTCGTCGCCTTCGTGCCGTCTTCGGTCCTGGGTACGCGGATTGCTTAGCTCGCTGTTCGGAGAAGTGCGCGGCACAAACTGGCGCAGCTTCCGATGGGTAGATACGCAATCGCTGGAGAGTCTGGATCACGTCCGCGTTGTACTCGAACCGCCGCAGAGGTCAGTCATGACGATGTTAACGAGAATGGCACTAGGGCTCGCTACGGTGACGACACTCATAGCGTTCAGCGGCTGCGATGAGGACGGCTTTGAACATGCCGGTCCAACCGTGGACTGCATCGAGCCCGATGTGGATGAGTTGCCGTTCGACCGTGACTCGATTGAGAAGCTCGTAGCGGGGCGTCACCGCAGCACGCTGGCGTGGCGCGGGCCGGGCGCGAGTCGTCTACCGGAAGACGAGCAATCGGAAGAGATCACGCTCGACGTACGCAAGAGCGGCGAGCTCAGGTGGGGGCTGTACTGCGGTGGAACCGTGCGATTCCCCGTGGACGTCGAGGTCGCGATGTCAGGCGGCCGACGTGCAACCTTTCAGGGGCAAGTGCGTGGGCGAAAGGATGGAGCTCAGATCCTGACGGATGCTGACATCAGCGTCGCCGATGCGTTGTCGATTCCGGGCCCCTCGGTGGTGGGTGAGGGCCAACCCAGCTACTTGCTCAACAGTTGGATCGACGAAGACGGCGTGCGAGGCGCTCTCCGTTCGCAGAGTGATACGGCTGCGGAGTGTGAGCGCGCTCGTTGGCCAGTCGAACGCGCTTGTGAGAACGTGTCAGATCGCGAGATGCCGTTCGACACGACGTTCGGCGACTTTGATTTCGGGGACGTGATGGGCCAGTTGGACCAACTGAAGTCGCAGGAGGTGCGGTGGGTTGAAGAGGAGGGTGACGAGGAGTCCACGACGAACCTTCAGATCACGTTCGAGCGTGGACAAGCGCCAGTGTGCGTCGGGATCGAATACAGTGACGACGCGTTTGCGTCGTATCGCGGCCGAGCGCTGCAAACGACGCTGACTGCGCGGGTGACGACTGACGACGGTCGTGTCGATACTGAGATTCCAGTCACAGCATCGGTACGTTGGTCAAACAAGCGAGGCGTGATCACCGTTCCGGGCGATGGTGTGTCCCAAGTGGAACATACGTTAGTCATCAGCGCAGACGTGACACGTTCGGGAACGCAACTGTTTCATCCGGTGGCTGAACAAGCCGATGATCCCGACAGGTTTCAGTCGTTCAGCATGAGTGTGACGCTCGGCCGCGAAGCCGCACAGGGTGATGTATATTTAGGCGAGATCCACGTCGATGCGACTGAGCCGCAGATCGAGCTGAGTGCAGCGTATGAGCAGATGTCGCTCGAAGGAGTGTGCCTCGAAGGGGCGAGTCGCCGCAAAGATCTAGCGCGAGGCACGTTCGGTCCATTGGCTCGGCGTGGATCTTGAGACGATGCCTCTCTCTCGCTCGCAAGCCGTGTTCGCACCTTGGTTACTGATCCTCACTGCGGCCATCTCGGCGTGTGCAGCGGGTGACGACGACACAGGCACGAGACCCTCGTGCGCTGTTCGTGAGACGACCTACGCTCCTGGTGCATCGTTCGCATTTGTAAATGCGAACGAGGACGAGACAGAGTGTGTCGCAACTTGTGGCGCTGAAACGAACTTGGATGGATTCCTATCCACTGCTGCGCTGCCCGCTGGCTCGTGCGATGCGCGCGATAAACCTTGCAGCATGGGCGCGTTCCGTCCGTGCCCCTGTCGCACTCCGCCCGGCGGTCCTGTCAGCCTCTACCGATGCAAGTGTATGAGCGGCAGTTGGCGTTGTACGATCTCTTCGCCTGGCGGAAGCGCTTGTCTACCAAGCTCCTGTGATGCGGATGCCGGCGCTCTTTGAATCGCGGCTCTGGCGCAGTGCAGGATAGTGATGTTGGTCAGCCGCAATCTGATTCATCGAGGACCGGCCTTGAAACAACCTGGGTTGGCAGGTACTGCTGCGGATAACTCAAGGCCGAACGTGTCAATTCGTTTCGCGTCTCGGTCAGATCGCGCCCGCTTCGCTGTGGACGGAGAGACACATGTTCGAAGTCGATCAATGGAAGCGCATCGCCGTCCTCGCGGTCTGGACACTCGGCACAGCGTGCGGCGGCGATGACAACCAGGCGGCAGGCGACGGGCAAACGCAGCTGCCGCCATCAGCTGCTGGAGCGCCGGCGTCCGCACCGACCGCACCAGTCGGTATGAGCGGCGCGACGACCCCCGTCACTTCACCGCCGGGTAGTGCCGCGCCTACGGCTACGCCCTCGAACCCGGCTCCCGGAAATCCGGCACCGACCACTCCGAGCAGCGGAGCAGGGGGCACCCCAGCACCGGCGACACCGACTGCGATGCTCGACCCCGCAACACCGCTCAAGGATCTTCCGGCGCAATGCCGAGGTTTCGAGGTGCGCGGCCTCAAGAGTAGCCCGGGCGGCTCCACGTTACCCAACACGTGCGCGCCGTTCGACGGGAAGCTCAATAACCCGTATGCGATCCGCTGCGTCGACGCAGATCCCAACTATCACACGCAGTTTGCAGGCGATGAGTTTTGCATCCTGCCACCGCCGGAAGAACTCGGCACGCAGGTACGCGTCGGCCCCGAGAGCTACGACAATCCCGGGATGTTCGTGCTCGCGGCGGGCGACGAAACCACCGCGTTTTTCAACGTCGACGCACCCAACGCGACGGCTCACTACTACTACCGTGCGAACTGGAGAATGCGCCCCGGTGGGCATCACCTATTGATCTCACTGCCGCCGCGTGATCTGACAGACGGTTGGACAGCCGGTGGCGACATGGGATCGGAGTTCGGTGGTTCGGCGAAGAGCTTCGGCGGATCGCAGCGGCCCGTCGTCGATCGGCCACAAGGTACGCTGGACATTCCCGCCGAGAACCAAGGTCTCGGCCAACAGTTGCCGGCGCACCAGCAGTTCTCGTTCAACGTGCATCACATCAACGTTTCGGACGTGCCGATCTTGCGAGAGGTCTGGGTCAACGTTTGGTACACGGACGAAAAAGACGTGACCGCGCCCATGAACACGTTCGCCGCGACCGGTAACCCGGGCGACATGGCGATTCCAGCGGGTCGCGCGGTCAAGCTCGAGTACAAGTGCGCCGTTGCTGCCGATACGCGCCTGATCTCCATGTACGGCCACTATCACGCGCACAACGAACGTTTCGGGGCATGGCTCGTCCGCGCCGGCAGCGAGCGCGTCTCCATCTACGAATCTTTCAACTGGGAAGACATCCCGGTCTACCAGTTCGACACTCAGTCGAAGAACCCGGCGCCCGACCTGCTGGGAAAGACCGACGGTGCGTTCAGCGGAACGCTCATGGTCAAAGCCGGCGACGAGATTCATTTCCAATGTGAAATCAACAATGACTCGAACGCGGCGCTGAGCTTCGCGAACGAAACGTTCACCGGCGAGATGTGTATCTTGTTCGCCGCCTATACCGGATCAAACCCTTGCATGCGGGTGCAACGCGCGAACTGACTTGGTTACGCGCAACGTCCAGCGGAGCTTCAAGTGTTAGTTGGCCGGCTTGGAGACGGTGGGATGCGGAGCGCCTGTTTGCGCTCCGTGAGGGCTGTTGTGTTCAGTCCCGGTCGGATCCTGAAGCTGCACGACGTTCCCCTTCTGCCAAGCGTCTGCGCCCGGATCGATGGGCGGCGCCGGGATGTCGGCGCGGTTCTGTTTTTTCTCCTCGCTCGAGATCTCGAAGCGCTTGTCGCGTTGCGCGATCATGTTCGCGTCGGCTTGCCCATCGGCTGTGAAGCCCATCATCACTTGCGGGACACCGTACGGCAGCGTCTTGTGCAGGTCCGTGTGCCAGGTGTGGAATGTCTTGCCGTACGTGCCGATCAGTTTCTTCATGAGCTCCTTCTCGGCGACTTCGGGGATCCCAGGCGCGATCAGCTGCCCAGACTTCACCTCGTGAACGTGACTGTGCCAGAGGGCCTTCTCTTGTGGAGGTAGATCCTTGAACAGCCTTGCGCTCACGATGTACTCGACGCCCATGATCTTGGCCTGCGCCACGTTGCCATCGTAGATCACGCACTGGATCAGCTCGTCGTTGAGCACCGCGCAGTAGTGGTGCGCTTCCATCTGCCCGTGCAGATTGCCGTTGTAGAAGTGAAAGCCGTCCAGGTAAGCGTTCAGCGCTTCGATCGGCGGTTTGCTCTGCAGAGCTTCCGCGCCTTTCTCGAGCACCTCCGTCTTCGTCGACTCGTCTTTGCCCGGCGGAGTGACATTGCTCGCGGTGTTCCCTCCCCCGCATCCAGCAAGCCAGAGGACTACCGCAAGTGTAAGGGAATATAGTCTTGAAGGCATACTCGACCTCGAAGCGCGCGGCCGTTTCCAACTCGGCCGCGCACTTCATCACCGCGTGACACTGTTCAGGTCAACGTGTTTAGCGAGTCGTTCGCAGTCTCTCGCGCAATCTGCGCTAGGTCGCTCGCTGCTTCACGCGCATCACCGGTGAAGCGATTGAACTTCTCCCGGGCAGGGCGGAGCAACTTCGCTTCCCGGTCGCTCGCGGGCAAGATCATTCCGATCCCAACACCCAGAGCGAGTGTCGCCATTGCGAGAGCGAGCGGATTGTTGTCCGCGAACGTCTTCGTGGCGTCCGTCGCGCGCGCAACGCCTTTGCGAACGTAATCCGTTCCCTGCCCGATGCCGCTGCGGACGAGGTCCGTCCCGTGCGCTGCACCGTCTTCGATCTTGTGCTTCGCGGTGCGCGCCGCGTCGCTGGCTTGCGAAGCAAGTCCGCTCGCTTTGTCCTGCAAGTTCGACGAGGAGCGCTTCGAGCCACCGTTACGCGAGCTTGCCCGCGCAGATGCGGGCCTACCACCTCGTCCCTTCGTGACGGCTTGCCGAGGCTGCTTGACTGCACTCGAGTCCGCCACGATCACGTCGTCGCGCTCCGGATAGACTTCGTCGTCCAGATCGTCGTCGCCGTCGTCCGTGTACCGTGAAGCTAGTCGCGGAGACGAAGGCTCGCTGCTGGAACGCTTCGAGTTCGCGATCAACCAGCCGGCGCCGATTCCGACCAATGCTAGAGGCACCGCGTTTGCTGACGTGTACCGCCAGGCCGCGCCGCCGAAGCGTTTTGCTTGCTCGCCTACGTCGTCGAGCGTTTCTACGACTACGTCCTTCGCTTCGGCGAGCAAGTCAGCCGCGTCGTCCTTCAGTTCGATCGCTTTGTCAGCGACGACCTGCTCGACCTCGACGGCCTTGTCCTTGACCTCGATGGCCTTGTCCACCACGACGTCCTTTATTTCGACCGCCTTGTCGACGACGACGTCTTTGACCTCAATCGCCTTGTCTACGACCGCGTCTTTCACGTCAGCGGCTTTGTCCACCGCAGCATCGGCCGCGCTGTTCACAGCCTCCTTCGCTGCGTCTTTGGCTTCTTCCTTCAGACGCGCGGGGCTGAACTTGTCGCTCAACACTCGGATGTCGTCCGACATCGCCGCGCGAGTCTCACCGATCTGACTCTCGATCTCGGCGGAAGTCTTAGTGGCTTCTTTGTCTCTGTCTCGGTCTTTGTCTTTGTTGCTTTGATTCGATTTATACGTGTGTGGCTGTGCCATGGCTGGCCTCCTCGATGGCCTGAGTGTCTGCTTTGATGTTTGCTACGGTGCGCTGGGGCGCGAGATCTGCAACGGATGGTGGCGGTGGCAACTCCACTTTGCGCCGGAGCAGTGCGACTCCAACACCCGCGAAGACGACGCCGGTCAGCAACGCTGCGATCCACGGCGGCATGGCTTCCGAGAGCAGCAACACGACGCAAGCGACGAGCGCCAAGGCGCCACCGATTGCAACCGCGCCGCCGATTGCCTTTGCCGCGAGCTCGAGCTTGAGCTTCGCGAGCCGGTCGTCGAGATCCGCCTTGAGCAGATCGACTTTTTCTTCGGCCTCTGCGATGCCGAGCCGCATCTCCTGACGTAGGAGCGACTCGGCCTTTTCCCAAAGGTCCGTGACGACCTCCCCGATGCCGCGCTCGTCTTCCCTTGCTTGCGGCGACTTCTCTGCTGCGTCGTCTGCCGCAGAGCCGACTTGGTATGCCTGCGTCATTGCGAAGCCTGCTTACGGGTAGAAGAAACGTTGCCCTGTGGGCGCACTTGCTCGCGGGAAACATCACGCCGTGGGCGCACTGGTTCGCGGGAACTTCCCTCTGTGTCCGCGCCCACGCCCACGTCGCTCACAGCCTTCAAAAATCTTCCGGCGACGAGCCCGAGTACGGCCGCACTCCCGAAGAACACTGCGGGGCTGGTACGCGCGAGAGTTCTGGTGTCGCGCGCGAGCGTTGAGATTTCGGCGGACTTGACGTAGTCCGCGAAGGTGTCGAGCCGTTCGCTCGCGTTCGCGGCCTTTTGCGCGATATAGGTCTGGTCTTCGACCCGTAAGTGCTCGCCCACCTTACGGATGGTCGCGCCGAACTTGCGGATCTTGTCGGCCGCTTGTTGCTTCGCGGATTGAGTGCTTTGACGCACCGAATCCACTCGCTCCATCGCGACCTGTCGCGCTTGTTCCGCGACCTCATGCGATTTGCTCGACAACGTGTTTGCCTGCTCACGATCGACGGATCCGTTGTCACGGCCGCGTGCAGTCTCGGACGTCTCTTTATTCATGACTGTTCACCTCCACCTCGTCGCGCCTGTGCAACAGGCATGCCGCGCCCGCGCGCATTCAAAGCGCGGCTCGTCGCCCGATGTCAGATCCGTGTGGAGGCTGATTTGTGTCACGTGACAGAGAAGCGCGCTGATCACTCCGGAGCGTTACGATGGCAACCCGGATGAGGAGCAGTAAGCTCATCGCTCCAGTGACAGCGAGAAGAGCCGCTAGCCAAGGCAGCGTGTTCCAGTGTAGCGAAACGGTTCGCGCAACGAGTGCACCGTTCGCGAGGACGATTAGCGCCGCACACGCACTCGCCGACCATCGCGCCACGGCTCCGTTTGCATATTCGCCCATCAGTGCGCGCGAGCTCGTGAGCTTGATCAGTGGGATCACCGCAAACGGGAGCTGTAAGCTGAGTACGACCTGACTGCCGACGAGCAGTGACATCAAGCCGGCGTCGCCGACCCATGCGAGCACGCCGACTGCGGGAATCAGCGCAACGCCGCGCGTGACCGCCCGTCGCAACACCGGATGAACTCTGAGCTGTACGAATCCGTCCATCACAATTTGGCCTGCGAGCGTGCCACTCACGGTGGCGCTCTGACCGGCACACAACAGCCCGATCGCAAACAGCACTGACGCCACGCCGCTTCCGAGCAGCGGGGTCAGCAGGCGATAGGCATCGCGAATGTCGTCCACCGGGAGCTCACGGGACCAGAACACCGCTGCAGCAACGATTAGAATCGCCAGATTGACGAGCAGCGCGAGGTTTAGCGCAATAGCCGTGCTCCACAGGTTGCGTCGCAGCGCTGCGCGTCGATCGCCTGGGCTGACGCGAGGAACCAGCGCGGAATGGAGATACAGGTTGTGAGGCATTACGGTCGCGCCGAGGATGCCGATCGCGACGTATAGGCTTTCACCCGTCAGGTGCGGACGCAGGCCGCTGGCGATTCCGGCGAGCGAGGGCTGCGCCAAGCACAGTTCCACGAGCATGCATGCGCCGATACTCACTAGGAGCACGAGTACGACTGCCTCCAGGCGGCGCATCCCCCGCTGTTGGAGCATCAGGATCACGAGCACGTCGACACTCGTCAGGAGCGCGCCTGTCAGAGTTGGAATGCCGAAAAGCAGGTGGAGTGCAACTGCACTGCCGAGGACTTCCGCGAGGTCGCAGGCGATGATGCCGAGCTCAGCCAGGACCCAAAGTGTGAAGCTGAGCGGGCGCGAGTACTCTGCTCGACAAGCGGACGCCAAGTCCCGCCCTGTAACGACTCCGAGGCGCGCACTCAGGTTCTGCAGCAGCAATGCCATCAGGTTGCTTGCGAGCAGCACCCAGATCAGCTGGTATCCGAAGCGAGCGCCACCTTCGAGATCCGTGGCCCAGTTGCCCGGGTCCATGTAGCCAACGCTCACTAGCAATGCCGGGCCGAGAAACGCCCAGCTGCTAAGAGGTTTTTTCAGGCTCGCGGTGTGCTCCTGCGAGGACCGGGTTGGCGCTCGCACGACGACCGCTTGGTGCGTCGTGCGAGCGCCCGCTTCGGACGCTGTGTCGCCGCGAGGCGTCATCGCTGCTTCGATGGGACAGACTTCGTCATCGTGCCCGCACCGGGGCCAGCCCCAAGATCCGCTCCCGTCAGGGGGTCTGCGTTGGGTGCCGACCTAGTGCGCGCCGCGAGTTGCTCGATGGCGCGCTTTTGCGGCGCCGTGAGTGTCGTCTGCGCCAGGCCGTCCCCGCCATCCACCGCAGCTTGTTGGTTACGCTCGGAAACTACCTCCCACTGGGGCCCGTGATTCCACGGACCCGTGGCGTTTCCGTCGCCCTGCGACATATCGAAGTACTTATCCGTGAAGCGCGGATCCCCGGGCAGCTTGCCGGTCGGGAAGTTCGGCTCGATCGAATACAGCGCCTTCTCGAACGACTTCTGATGGGCGATCTCGCGCGTCATCAGAAACGTCAAAGCGTCGCGAACTCCCACGTCCGGCGTGCAGTTGATCAGCCGCTCGTAGATGATCTTCGCGCGCGCTTCTGCCGCGATATTGGAGCGGAGATCGCAAGTCGGATCGCCGATGCTGTCAATATAGGCCGCAGACCATGGAACTCCGCCGGAATTCGTCAGCGCCGGACCGCCACCATATAGCACTTGTGTCAGATGGCTATCGTTACCGGCACCCGTGATGGTGCGGTACATCTCTGCTTGCTCGTGGGTGCCTTCGGCGAGCTCTCCCTTGGCACCTTTGTTCAACATGGCGACGATCGTTCCGATGACTTCGAGGTGGCTCAGCTCCTCGGTCGCGATGTCGAGCAACATGTCTTTGCGTCCTGGATCCTCTTCCGCGAGCGCTTGCGTGAAGTAGCGCATCGCTGCGGCGAGCTCACCCTGCGGGCCGCCGAACTGCTCTAACATCAAGTTCGCCAGTCCCGGATTCGCCTCGCTAACTCGGACCGTGTACTGCAGTCGCTTGTTGTGCATGAACATAGAAGCCGTGTCCTCCTGAGAGGTGCGATTGCAAGATGCGGCCCACTACCGTGCGTGCGGTATGCGCGTCAGCGAAGCGAATACATCGCGAGGTGTGGCGTGGCTCCTGTGCGAGATCGCAATCAACGCGCGTATCAGCTCGCGGTTGCACGAACTGCGCGAACTAAGATCGGATTCCAATTCCGCTTCGCGTCCACGGGTGGTCAACGATGCAACGTCGACGCAGTTCGTTGCATGACTGCCCGTACGCCACAGAGGCGATTACGTTCGCAAGCTCGGCGAGTGCTAGAAACCCACCGCTGTGAACCTCAACCGATCGCGCTCCGCAGCGCTCCGATCGCTTGAGCTATCCGCGGTCGCTCCGGCAGTCTGATCTGCAAGTGGTCACAGGCTTCGTCCAACGCCCCTGGCGTGAACGCGCCATATTGCCGCCGAGCCAACTGACGGCAGTGAGAATACTGCGCGTCAGTCGGGACTCTACGAGTACGGCGCTCGGCTTCGCGAGTAGTTTGGCCTTCGCCAGCGCGACTCGATCACGCGGGGTCAGCGACCCGCCGGTCACCACGTCGACGAGGACGCAACGCACGCGAGGCTCCCACGCCACGCCACGGCCTCGGCAATGTGCGCTTCGAGTTCGGCTGCCGACAGCACCAGAGGGCCAAACACCACCACTCGTACGTCACTCACGAGCGACTGAACAACCGCCGGCATATCGAATGTACAGTCTAGTGTATTTGGGCCGGTGGCTGCACGGCGGACCACTCCTTACGAGAACGCACATGAGCCGACCTCGTGCCGCGGTTGGCAATCTCGTGCCGAGCTGCAGATCGAGCGGCTCGAAGTGCAACACGATTTTGTGGGTGGATAATCGGCAACCTCCGGCTAGGGAATTCGAATGCGACGTTTACCGATCTTGTTCGTGCTGTTCGTAGCGGCGTGTAGCGGAGACGACTCGTCGGATCGCCAACCGGATGGCGGCGACGCAGGTGCGAGCGGCAGCGGCGGATCCATCCGTGGAAACTCGGGCGCGGGCGGTGCACAGTCCGGGGCTGGTGGGGCTGCAGCGGGAAGCGGCGGTGCGCGCGCAGGAACGGGTGGCGCAACCGCGGGTCGAGGCGGAGCGGGCGGGAATGCTGGCACAGCCGGCCGAGCCGGATCGAGTGGTGCTGGGTCGGGCGGCGGCGGCGCTGGCGGGGCCGCGGGCAGCAGCGGCTCGAGTGGCAATGGCGGCGTGTCGAGCACTAACCAGTGGGTGCTCGGTTACTACACCGGCTATCAGCTCCACTTGCTCGAGATCGATCAGATCGACTGGAGCGGGCTCACCCACGTCGCGTTCGCGCCGATGTTGGTCAAAGCCGATCACACGCTCGACTTCGACTTCAGCAGTGAGCGAGGTACCGGCGAGCAAGACGCGAAGGCGCTCGCAACGGCAGCCCACGCACACGGCGTCAAAGCGCTACTGATGTTGGGCGGCGCCGGCGCGGGCCCACAGATCGCCGCCGCAGCCACTGCAGCCAACCGCGGCGCGTTCATCACGACGTTGCTCGACGCACTCACGACGCTCGGCTACGACGGCATCGACCTCGACTGGGAAGACAGCGTGAACGTGGATGATCTCGTCGCGCTCGCGCAAGGCTTGCGTGCGGCGAAGCCGTCGATCAGCTTGTCGTACCCCGGCGGCCCGATCAATCCGAATATCGACAGCGTCGATCCGAAGCTGGTTACGCTCGCGCAGTCGCTCGATCGGTTCAACATTCAAACCTATTACCCAGCGACTGCAGTCGCCGGTTCGGGTTGGAACTCGTGGTTCAGCAGTCCGCTCAAGGGTGCGATGCCGGCGACGCCGATCACGATCGAAGATTCGTTGCAGCGCTACGCGACGGCGGGCATCCCGAAGAACAAGCTCGGGATGGGCATCAGCTTCTACGCGATTTGTTACACCGGCGGCATCACCGGGCCGCGGCAAGCGACGAACGGTTCGAGTCAGCGCATCGTCGGCGGTGACAACGACTATCCGTTGAGCACGCTGTTCGCACCCGGCAGCACGCTCGACAAAAACGCGAGCGCGCGAAAGTTCGACGACATGGCGCAGGTGCCGTACCTGGCGTTGAGCAACCCGGTGAACGACAGCGGCTGCAAAGCCGACACGCAGTACATCGCATACGAGGACGAGGTGTCGATTCTCGCAAAGGGTGCGTATTCGAAGTCGAACGGCTACGGCGGCATCATCATTTGGACGATTCAGGAAGGCTGGCTTCCAGCAAACGCGACCGGTGGTCGAGCGCCGAACGCATTGTTTCAGGCGTTGAAGCAGGGGTTCATCGATCCCTGAGCGAAAAGCGCGTCTCGAAAAAATGGCGTATGGTCGCTTCTGAGCGTTGGTGCGTTTGGAGGCGAAAGCATGGGCTTGAAGATCGATCCATTTTCTTTTCCTGACCCCGAGGTCACCGAGGCAGTCGCGGCTCCCGGTGAGAAGCGTGCAATCGTGCTCGGTGGGGGTTGCTTCTGGTGCACGGAGGCGGTGTACACGCAGATCGATGGTGTGCTGTCGGTACGGCCAGGTTATGCCGGCGATACGAAGGAAACGGCCGACTATAAGACGGTGTGCACGGGCCGAACGAATCAGGCCGAGGTGATCGAGGTCACCTATGATCCTTCGAAGCTCGCGCTCGGGCAGATCCTCAAGATCTTCTTTTCGATCGCGCACGATCCGACGCAAAAGGATCGGCAAGGCGCGGACGTGGGCCGGCAGTATCGGTCGGTGATCTTCTACGCGAACGACGAGCAGCGGAAGGTCGCACAGGCGTACATCGAGCAACTCGAGAAGGCGAACGCGTTCGATGCGCCGATCGTCACTGAGCTCACGCAGTTGAAAGAATTCTTCGAGGCGGAGCAGTACCACCACGACTACGCCGCCAGAAATCCGAATCAGCCGTACATTCGGGGCGTGTCGGATCCCAAGGTTGCAAAGCTGAAGAAGGTGCACTCCGAGATGTTGAAGTCCGCAGCTCAGTGACTGAGCTGGCCCGAGTGAAACCCGGTCGGCGTGGTGAGCACGTGGCGCGGCACGTGACGCGAAGCCTGTCTCGAATGCGAGACGGGTTGCAAGCGCCTAAGCCGCCGTTCAAGACAGCTCTTGCGCTCGCCGCTCGATCGACTGGCGCAACTTGTCGTACTGCGGCGGTAGCTGCGCTCGGCGCGCGAACTCGAGCGCTTCTTCCAACGCCGTGCGTGCGCCCGGTTTGTCTTCCGCAGCAACCAGGATCTCGGACTTGAGCATGTAGAGTCGCAACTTCCGCGGGCCATCGCTATGCGGCAGCGCACGCTCGATCGCTCCGCGTGCTTCCGGCACCCGACCCAGCGTGAGATACACGCGAGCCAATCGCGCCGCCGGATTGTAGTCGTTCGGCACCTCGCGCTCGCTCTGCTCCAACATCGAAATCGCGCGCGCGGCGTCGTTGAGCGCGAGATACGCTTCGACCCGATGCGGATCCCAGACCCGGCGCCTTGCCGGATCCGTTTCCTTCGACGCTTGCGCATCGAGCAGCTCGCTCCAGCGCGTCGCGAGTTGCTGCGCGGCCGTGGGATCGCGAGACTTCAGCGCATTCACGAGCGACAAGTACAAGCTCGAACGATCATCGAGCAGAACGGCGTTCCCCGGCTCCGCCGCGATGCGCGTGCCCAGCTGCAGGAGCTCGGGCACGCTCGCGCTCTGGGGCGCATCCGCCGGTAGCTCTTCCGCCGCGTCGATCGCATTCAACACCACGTTCAGTCGCGCGGTTCCGGGAGTCATCTTTGCTGCTTCGCGTGCGGCGAGCTCGACGAGCGCAGCGTGCTGGTCGGTCTCGGCCAACCGCATCGACAGTGCCTCGAGCGTCCGCGAACGCTGCGCCCAATCCTGCGGCGCACTCGCGAGTGCACGCTGAAAATGTTCGATCGCTTGAGAAGTTTTCCCGGCTGCACTCGCGCGAACACCCCGGAGCCATTCTGCATTCGCCTCTGCGACGCCTGCAGCCGCTGGCTGCGGACTCGACGCGCGGGCTTGCAACGTATCTGCGAGCACGTCGTGCAGCTCGCTCGCCGTGGCTGCACCGATCCACTTCAGCAGTGGCGTTTGAGTCTTCGGATCGATCACCCACAGCGTCGGCAAGTTGCGAGTCACGAAGCGCTGCAAAAATGTTGCATTGCTCGGCCGCTCGGAGTCGATCGCGAGCCACACGTATTTGTCCGCAAGCGGAAGCAGCGCGCGATCCGGCAAGACGTACTGCTTCATGCTCAAGCAGGTGTGGCACCAGCTCGCCCAGACATCGACGAAGATCGGCACTCCGCGATGGCTCGCTTCAGACCGCGCGCGTTCGTAGTCGTCTTCGATGAACGTCAGCTTCGCGCGCTCGGCGGCTGTGGCCGGTTGCGGCTTTGCGGGCTCGCGTGAACGGCTGCAGCCCGCGGCGATACACGCGCTCAGCGCGAGCAGGAAACTCCAATGCGCGTGTCGTCGCACCACCACGCCTCGACTCTGCACCAGCTCGCGCGGGAACGCACCTTGGCATCGCAAGTTTCTGTCCGGGATCCTAGACGAGCCGCGCGAGTGTCGCTACAACCCGGAGCATGACCACTCGCGAGCCCGATCCCACTTGGACGTCCGTCGATCGCTACATCGAAAGCAGGCTAGTCCGCTCGGATGCGGCGCTCGACGCTGCGGTCGAGGCGAGCTCGGCGGGTGGCTTGCCCTCGATCGCGGTCGCGCCGAATCAAGGCAAACTGCTCGGGTTATGGGCGCGCGCGCTCCATGCACGCAACGTCCTCGAGATCGGAACACTCGGCGGATACAGCACGATTTGGCTGGCGCGAGCGCTGCCAGCGGATGGCAAAGTGATCACGCTCGAGCTCGAGCGCAAACACGCGGACATCGCGCAGGCGAACTTCGTGCGTGCCGGTGTGGCCGATCGCATCGAATTGCGGCTCGGTCGCGCGCTCGACACCTTGCCGCAATTGGCTGCCGAGCACCGTGGGCCGTTCGACTTCGTCTTCATCGACGCCGATAAATCTGCGATCCCCGAGTACTTCGCGTGGGCGCTGAAGCTCACGCGTTCGGGTAGCGTCATCGTGGTCGACAACGTCGTACGCAAGGGTGCACTGATCGATCCGGAGAGCACGGATCCGAATGTGATCGGAGTGCGGCGCCTTCACGAGATTGTCGCGGCAGAACCGCGCGTCAGCGCGACGACGGTGCAAACGGTCGGAAGCAAAGGTTACGACGGCTTTGCATTCATTCTCGTGAACTAGTGCAGCGCTAGTGCAGCAGAAGTGACTCAGCGCCGGTGCCGGTTGTCGACTTGCTCCAGCAATTCGACGCCCGCTTTCCCCTGATCGCCGCGGTCCGTTTCGAACCACGCACGCAGCAGTTCTTTCGCCATGTCGTCCGACAGTGTTCGGTTCGACAAGCACAGCACATTTGCGTGATTCCAGACACGCGCCGCCGCAGCCTGGCCTGGATCACTGCACAACGCAGCGCGCACTCCACTCAGCTTGTTCGCCGCGATGCTGATGCCGGTTCCCGTCCAACAAAAGAAGACTCCCTCATCGGCATCACCACGCACGATCGCCTCAGCCGCTTGCTCGGCCGCCATCGCCCACGGCACTTCTGCGCCGGATTTCAGCGAACCGAACGGCACCACCTCGTGGCCGTTCTCTTCCAGCCAGCGGCGCACCGTCACGTGAACGGGGTAAGGTTCGTCGGAACAGACTGCGATTCGCATGGAAGTTCGCTAGCTGACACGACGTTCTCAGGTTCCCGGTCACCTGACAAGTCCGGGCTTTACGGGTCGCAAGATCCCATTGTTGTCGAGGGCAGAAGCGGCTTATTGGTCCGTCCATGGCGCCCGCGCCCCTGACTCCTGCCCAGCTCGAGCGCCTCTTTCCAGGCGACAGCGAAATGGCGAGACGCATGCGCGCCTTCGACTGGTCGAGCGCCGATCTCGGCCCACCGAATGACTGGCCTGACACACTTCGAGTCGCGCTCGGTATCTGCCTCACGTCCCGCTTCCCGATGCACGTCTGGTGGGGCCCGTCGCTCACGCTGTTCTACAACGACGCGTACATCTCGTTTCTGGGGCCGAGCAAACATCCTGCCGTGCTCGGTCGCTCCGGACGCGAAGCATGGGCCGAGGTTTGGGAGACGATCGGGCCCATGATCGAGCGGGTTCGCAGCGCCGGACAAGCCAGCTGGTCGGAAGACATGCTGATGTTCTTCGACCGCGAGCTGCCCAAAGAAGAAGTCTATGTGACGTTCTCATTCAGCCCGGTGCTGAATGAGAACGGCGTCGCGGAAGGGCTGTTCTGCGCCTGCACCGAAGGCACTGCGAAGCTGTTGGGGAACCGCCGTCTCGACACGTTGAACAGGCTCGGCAGCAGAGCGGAAGCGCGTACCGTCGAGCAAGTCTACGACGCAGCGGTTGCGGCGATTCGCGCAAATCCGAACGACATTCCGTTCGCCGCGATCTACGCCGACGACGAACACGGTCACTCGGTCCGAATCGCATCCATCGGTGAGCCGGAAGCCAAGCTCCAGTTGCCGGGAAGCATCCGGCTTTCGGACGACGATACTGGATCACCCTGGCCGCTCCGGGCGGCGCATCGCGAGCGGCGCATGTTCGAAGTGGACCTGAGCGATGAGCCTGAGATTCGTCTGCAGAGTGGACTCTGGCCTGAGCCCATTCGTAAGGCCGTGGTCGTGCCGATCCGGCCAGGTTCGCACGACACACTCGCTGGCTTGCTCGTCGCTGGCGTGAGTCCGCGCCGGCCGTTCGATGACGCGTATCGCGCGTTTCTCGAGCTCGTCGCAAGCCAAGTCGGCAGCGCGGTCGCCGATGCGCGCGCGTACGAGCAGGAGCGAGCGCGCGCAGAAACACTCGCCGAGTTGGATCGCGCGAAGACCGCGTTTTTCAACAACGTCAGTCACGAGTTCCGCTCGCCACTGACCTTGTTGCTCGGCCCACTCGAAGAAGAGCTACGGTCGAATCCAGCATCGCGCGAGCGGTTGACGATCGTGCACAAGAGCGCGCTTCGCCTGCTCCGACTCGTGAACACGTTGCTCGACTTCTCGCGGATTCAAGAACATCGCCTGCAGGCGTACTTCCAGCCGATCGACTTGTCCGCGTATACGGCCGAGCTCGCGAGCGTGTTTCGCTCCGCGATCGAGACGGCAGGGCTGCGGCTCAGCATCGCCTGCCCGCCGCTGTCGGCTGCAGTTCGAGTCGATCGCGAGATGTGGGAGAAGATCGTGCTCAACTTGGTGAGCAACGCGCTCAAGCACACCTTCGAGGGGCAGATCGAGGTGACGCTCCAAGAGCTGGAAAGGCACGTCGAGCTCAGCGTTGCAGACACCGGGGTCGGCATTCCAGAGGCGGAGCTGACGCGCATCTTCGATCGGTTTTATCGCGTGCGCGGTGCACGCGCTCGCACGCACGAAGGTACGGGGATCGGTCTCGCGCTCCTCGCGGAGCTGGTCAAGCTGCACGGCGGCGAAGTCCGCGTGCAGAGCGCGGAGGATCGCGGCGCGAAGTTCACCGTCTCGATTCCGTTCGCGCGTTCGCCGCTCCAGTCGGAGGAAGAAGTCGTGGAGGCTCCGGATTTCTCGGCGACGTCGGCCGCGATCTTCGCAGCGGAGGCGGAGAGCTGGGTTCGCAACTTGGACGCGCTGACGACAACTCCGCCGCCGTCCGCGGCAGAAACACGCGCGACGATCCTGCTCGTCGACGACAACGCGGACATGCGTGCCTACGTCGGTGGGCTCCTGCAGGAGCAGCGTTATACCGTGATTCGCGCCTGTGACGGCGCCGAAGCCCTCGCGGCGGCACGCCGGACCACACCCGATCTCGTGCTCGCCGACGTGATGATGCCGCGCCTCGACGGCTTCGGGTTGTTGAAAGCGCTACGTGCAGATGCGCGATTGAGCAGTGTTCCGTTCATCTTGTTGTCCGCTCGCGCCGGCGACGAGTCGAGCCTCGAGGGTTTGCAGCTCGGTGCTGACGACTATCTGGTGAAGCCGTTCGGTGCGCGTGAGCTGCTCGCGCGGGTTGCGACGCACCTCGAGCTGGCCGCAATGCGTGCTGCTGCCACGAACGAGCGCGAGCGCGCCGATGCGGCGCGCCTCGAGCTCATGCGCAAGCTGGAGACTGCACACGAGGACGAGCGTCATCGCGTCGCGCGAGACTTGCACGACCAAGTCGGTCAGACGGTTACTGTCATGAGCTTGCTGCTGAAGGCGGCACGGGACAGCGGACGGATCGATCCCGACGTCTCGGCGAAGCTCGTCGAAGTGCAGAAGCTCGCCGATCGACTCAGCCGCGAGCTGCACTCGCTCGCAACGCGGTTGCGGCCGACCGCGCTCGACGATCTCGGCCTCAGCTCCGCACTCGACCAACTGGTTGCGGATTGGTCGGCGCACACGCAGATCCCCGTCGACCTGCAAGAGATCGAACGCGACGGCTGCCGCTTGCCGCTCGCGGTCGAGACGGTGCTCTACCGTCTGGTTCAAGAGTCGCTCACGAACGTGGCGAAGCACGCGCAGGCGCAGCACGTCAGCGTCGTGCTGAGCCGGCATGCCGGTCACGTGATCGTGATGGTCGAGGACGACGGGGTCGGCTTCGATCAGCGACGTATTACGAACGGACGCATCGGCATTCTCGGAATGCGCGAGCGCGTGATGCAACTCGGTGGCAGCTTCGATGTCGAGTCTACGCCGGCCCAGGGAACGACGATTCTCGCGCGTGTACCTCTGCAGAGCGCCATGCGCTGAACGGTATGCAGCCGTCGGCTTCGCCGACTGTTCGCCTTACGGGTTGAGCCAACCACGTTCGACCGCGAAGCGGATGATGTCCGCACGCGTGTTGAGCCCGAGCTTTTCCATCGCACGCGTCTTATAGGTTTCGACTGTGCGCGCGCTTACATTGAGCTGCGCTGCGATCTGCTTGAGCGGCTGACCTTGAGCGATCAGTGTTAGAACGTTCGTTTCTCGGTCACTTAACGCAGGAGCGGAGTTTCCTCGGTCAGTTTGTCCGCGGACGATGTCGCGTACGACTGCGCCTGAGATTGCGGGGTCGAGATACGTCTGACCCTGCATGACGTAACGGATCGCACGGACCAAGTCTTCGGCTGCCGCGCGTTTGACGACGTAGCCGACTGCGCCAGCACTCAGCATTTGCCGCAGGTAGCCGCGATCTTCGTGCGCTGAGAGTGCTAGCACTTTGACGTTGGGTGCTGCGCGCGAGATCTGTTCTGTCGCTGCAATGCCGCTCATTCGTGGCATCGAGACGTCCATCACGGCGACGTCCGGCAATAACTCCAGCACGTTTTGAACGACGGTTGCCCCGTCGTCTGCTTCGCCGACGACTTCCATGTCGGGTTGGATGTCAATGAGTACGCGAAGACCGCTTCGCAGGATTGGGTGATCGTCAGCGAGAAAGATCCTTAGTTTGCTCATGTCACGTTCCAGTGTTTGCTCCATGGGCACGGGAACGTCCGGGCCCATGCATTGCGCTAGCACAGATCGCGCCAGCCTTTCACTACCTACCAGAGTTACGCATTGAGCGTTAGCAACAAGCGGTTCGCACGCGCAGCAGATCATCCATCTGCACGAACGCGCTCACTATTGCAAAACCGTACGATTCGGTCGCCGGCATGACTAAACTCGCCGATCCGCATGCTGGAACGCAGCCTAACGTGCGCCGACGCGGCATTGCACTGGCCCACGTTCATCGGTCTAATGCGGCTATGCAAACTGTCTGTGCGCGCACACTTCTGATTCATGTCGGGATGATCGCCGGGCTTGCATGCGGCTCGCAGGACGCTAGCGAGAACACTCCGGATGCGACGACGGGTTCCGAGGCTGGCGATGGAGAGAGCGGCTCGAAGGCAGGCGCGGGCGGTGTTTCCCAAGCTGGCGCAGCCGCGAGCGGAGGTGCTGGCAGGAATGCGAGCGCAGGTGCAGGTGCTGGCGCGAGTGGAGGTGCTGGCAGGAACGCAGGCGCGGGTGCGAGCACTGGAGTTGGCGCGGGCGCGGGAGCGAGCGGAGGCGCAGGCGCAGGTGGCGCAGCGGTTTGCAATCCGAGCTGCCCGGACGGCGAGCAGTGCGAGCTCGTACAAGTCACGTGCATTCGCGCGCCGTGTCCACCGATTCCGATGTGCGTTGGGCCGAAGGCGATGAGCTGCGATCCCGCGAAGATCTTGTGCAAGCTCGCGGTCCCCGAGTGCCCGGAAGGTCAGGTGCCGAGCGTCTCGGGAAGCTGCTATGGGCCTTGCGTCCCGGTTGAAAGCTGCGCGTGCACGCAGGAGTCAGAGTGCCCGAACCATGACAGCTATACGTGCCACAAGTCAGCCGGGCATTGCGGGCCTTACGTTTGACTAAATCGGCACGATCGGGTCGCCCTTGCTGGCGATGACGCAGACGACCGGTGCAGGTTTTAGCTCCTTGAAGATCACGTCGCGCACGACGAGCCCTTGCTCCTGCAACGCGCGCACGAGCCCATCCGCGACGCTCGCTGTCAGCGCATCCAGCGGCGGCTGTTCGAACAACCGCAGCGTTCCCTTCGGTCGCAGCGCTCGCGTCAGACGCGCGAGCTCGGATGCGAGGTCCCTGCGAAGCGCCCCGACGTTGAACGCAAAGATCTTGTGAAAGCGCCGCGCGCCGAGGTCCACTTTCTCGATCGCAACCGTACGAAACTCGGCGCGAGCTGCACGAACGTGCGCGCGATTGCGCTTGCGAGCGGCGCTCACAGCGACCGCGGAGCGATCGATCGCGAGCAGCTTTCCGCGCGTCAGCCGATCACACACGAGTGACGCCGCGACGCCCGAGCCACAACCGATCTCGAGCACGTGATCAGTCGGTTTGAGCTCGAGTGATTCCACCGCCCAAACCAGTCGTTCCGGAGTCTTGGTCCCGTTCCCCACGTGGGCGAGTGTATCCGGGCGGGCGTGGCATATGGCTTGCTGTATGGGAGAGAGCGGCTGAATTTGTGCCGGGTTGTGTCAGTCTCGGGAGTCCAGCATGCGGAGCACAGCGATTTGGGCAGTGTTGGGTGTGTTGCTCGCGTTCCCGCCCCGGACTGCCCATGCCTGCAGTTGGCCGGGTAAGGCCATCGTGAGCTCGCTCCCGCATCCTGGCGACGTCGACGTAGCTACGGATGTGGCGCCAATCATCCGTGGCTACTGGGAAAAGAGCTCGGTGAAGTGGGAGGCGGAAGACGGCACGCCGGTGGAGTTCGACCTGACGAGTCATGTGGGCGTGAGCATGATGGAGGGTGAGGTCGCCGAACTCGTGCCGCGCGCGCCGCTCCAGCCCAACACGCGCTATGTGATCCGCGCGTGGCCGATGGGCGGCGGGAATCTCGATCCGGATCTGGAGCGACTCGAGTTCAAGACCGGGTCAGAGCCCGCGAGCACGGAAGGGCTCATGCCGCCTTCGCTCGAGCTCACCGTGCTGACGGACTTCGTGAGCGGATGCATCTCGGCTGCAGCCATCGGCTGCATGAACGCCGGCGACAGCTCGATCCTCGTCGAGATCGACGATCCCAACGGCAATCTGCTGATGCGCGACGTCGTGACGGGCGACGTGACCGCGCACATTCCAAAGGCCGCGGGCTGCGGCCGCGCCTGGACGCGAAGCGCGTCGGGACAGCTCTCCGAAGTGACGGAGTTGTGTGGCAGCGCACGGTCGGCGCGGAAGTTTCGCATGGGTGACCTCGATGGGTTTGGCTGTGCGCTCGATCGTTCGCCTGACGCACAGCCGGGTGCGAGTGATGGGGGTATCGTGGAGGACCACGATGATTCCGGGTTCGGCTGTTCGGCCGCCAGGCCAGCAGGTGGTAGCGGCGGGTTCAGCGCGTTGCTAGTGTTCGCGGCACTGTCAGTGGTTCGCCGTGGCCGCCGAGGATCGCGTAGAATCCGCGGATGACTCAGGACTCGCCTGCCCGCCCTGCATCGCTTTCGTTTCGCGTGGGTGTTTCGCTCGCTGTCGGTGCCGTCATCGGCTTTGCGATCTCGAGTGTCGCGGGCCCGTCGATCATCGGCTGGTGGTACGAGCCGCCGATCAAAGATGCGTTTTCCTGCGCGGGTAGCGTGCGCGGAGCTCTGCAGCAGTTCGTCACGATGCAACTGATCTGCGCGGCGGTGGGCGCAGCCATCCTCGCGGTCATCGTATTCATCGTGTCGCGCTCGCGCCGCAAGGCCGCCGCGCCGGTGGGTTAACGCGTTTAGGCGGCGCGTGCGTCACGTGCGCCTTGTTGCATCAGGCCCGCGATCGCACCGTAGGCTTCGATCCAAGCCGCTTCGACTTCGGGTGTCCATCGGTCGCCTGCAGCTTCGGCGAGTGCTGCGAGCAGGCTCGCGCCGACCCAGTCGAACATTTCGTCGGTCACGCCGTAGTCGACGTGCTTTTTGCCCATCGCGGTGAGTGTGTCAGCGAGCCAGGTGGCGTCGTCCAGGTGATCCATCACTGCGACGAGGGCGCCTTGCAGCATGTTTGCTTGGTTGGCGTTCGAGTTGCGACCGAAGAGTGGTTTTACCTGTGGGTAGCGCTCGAACAGGATCTCGTAGAAGCGCGCGGTCAGCTCCGGTTGGTTGGTGACGGCGAGATCGAAGCTCGCACGCAAGAGGTGAGGGTCGAGGGGCATCGTGAACTCCGAAATTAGGGGTGAAGGCCGAATTGGGTATTTGAGATACCTAATTAAGTCAAGCGCGAACCCGATCGCGACCGGGCCGTTTCGCCGCGGTTGCGTTGTCGTGTCAAAGCGCTTGCTGCACTACGAGCGCTGGCGCATGCTCGCCTCGCTCATGCAGCTCACTGTGTTCACCGACTACACGCTCCGCACGCTGATTTACCTCGGCTCGCACCCGAGCGAAGTCGTTCCGGCGTCTCGCATCAGCGAAGCGTTCGGCATCTCGGGCGACCACGTGTCCAAAGCCGCAAAGTGGCTCACGCAGCGCGGCTACGTGTCTGCACAGCGCGGTCAAACTGGCGGACTCACGCTCGCGCGCAGCGCCTCGGCCATTCGAATCGGTCAGCTCGTCTGCGAGACCGAGCCGCACATGAACTTGCTCGAGTGCTTCGATCGCGAGACCAATCGCTGCCCGATTACGCCCGCCTGTAAATTGAAAAAGGCGCTCGCGGAGGCGCGATCGGCATTCGTCGAGGCACTCGATGCGTACACGCTCGAAGACTTGATTACGAATCGGTCGAAGCTCGTGCAGCTGTTGGCGGTGGGCGCGCCGCGGTGAGTTACTGGGCGACTCGTTGCGTGACGTCGCCGGCGACGTTGGCGTCGACGATCACTGATCCAACAAGCAACAAACCGCGCAGTCATACGCCACGATCATCGGGTGTCCCACACACACCGCCCCGCCGCAGTCAGTCCGCCCATGGCTGCCACAACTCTGCTCGCACTGCCCGGCACGCTCAATCGAGTGCGGTGGCTTGCAGAGCGTGTCGTTCCCCTGCGGCGCGTCGCCCGGCTCGCTGACGTACAAGCGATCCAACCCCGTAGCGTCCGTACCATTCGCGATCACGAGTGTATGAGTCCCGGCCGAGAGCTCGAACGCGATCGGATTTCCGTAGTCGATATCGTCGTGGAACGCGTCCCAAAACCAGATGTCGCCGGTGCTCAAACGCCACTTGTGCCAATCACCGCCGTCGACCTGAAACCAAAACCGATTGTGCTCGGCGTCTGGACCGCGCATTCGCCCCCAGATCCGATAGGTCGCAGCGCGCGCGACTTCGAACGTGTAGCGGGCGCGCGCCGCACCCGGAGCGCTGTCCGAGGCGATTGCGCCGGGCGGCGAGAGATAGTGTCCTGCCGACGCGGTCGCATCCGCCGTACTCGTGAAACCACCACTGAGCTCGCCCGCTTCAGCCTCGATGTATTGGCCGGTCTCGATCGTCGCAGCGTCTTCCACGGCTGGCGCCGCATCGGACGCGTCCACTGGAATCGCGGCGTCCCGTTCGCCCGCATCCGGTCGCCAGATCCCGAGCGATGTGACCTCCGGCTTGCATCCACCGAGCACACCGAGTGTCAGTAACGCGCCGAGCAGCGCGCGCACCCGCCCATTCATGGTGCCGCTGTGAGCGGCCGGAGCTGTGCCGCGTGCGGGCTCTCCGGATACGCGCGCAAGAAGCGCGCTGCCAGCCGGCGTGCGCCTGCTTCGTCGCCGCGCGCCGATGCGAGCTCGATCCGCAAGACGTCGCGCTCTTGATTCAACACGCCGCGCGGAAACCGCCGCCGGAGATGTTGGAGGGCGTCACTTGCTCCCTCGAGGTTGCCGGCGCGCAGCTCGGCACGCGCGCTCTGTAAGAGTGCGCTTTCTGCCGCGAGCGCATTCACCCGCACGGGCTTGGTCGATTTGTGATCCGCAGCTACGGGCGGCTCCACGGCAGCCGCCGGGACGACAGGCGGTGCAGCAACCACTTGCCGCGCTGCAGGTTTCGTCTCGGGATGCGCAGCCAGTGCAGCAGGCGGCGGCGGAGCGTTTCGAGGCGCGTCGGTTCGGTCGACTGCCCAAATCGCGCCACCAACTGCGCCGGCGCCGAGCGCGCCGACGAGCACCCACTTCGTGACGAGCAATGCAGCGGCCTTCGTGCCCAATGCTGCCGCGAGCTTCCCACCGGCTACAGCCGAACCACTCGCAACAGCGCCACCGGCCGTGCCGCTCACAGCTGCGGACGCGCCCGCCGAGCTCGCGCCACTCGAAGCAGACAGCGCTCCGGTCGAACCGAACGCGGCCCCAGCCGCTGCAGCACTTGCCGGCGCGGCCGCGACCAACGCGGCGGCGATGCCTTGCCACGCGCCGCGTCGAACACTCGCCGGCGCCTGCTCATCGCGCAAGCTCGCCAATAGCTCATGCTCGAGCGAATCGACCTCGCTCGTGATACTCAGAAGTCGTTCTGGATCGCGCGTCATACCGCCTCCTTCCGACCGCCGCCGTCAGCTGCTGCGAGCCGCTTCACTTCGCGTCCGAACGCATCGCGCGCGAGGCGCAACCGCGACCGGACCGTCCCGACCGAGATCTTGAGCAACTCGGCGATTTCGTCTCCGGACATCTCTTCGAGCTCGAACAACACGAACACCAGCTTTTGGGCTTCCGGCAACTTGTCGAGGATCGCTTCTGCGAGCTGTATCCGCTGCCGCGCTTCACTCCGGTCCGCGTTGGGGCTCGCGCCGAACAAGTCGATTTCCGAGGCGTCGGTCGTGACTTCTCTCCGCAGCGGCGCCGATCGGCGATAGTCACTCGCGACGCGCTGGCAGATCGCGAACAACCATGTCCGCAGCCGTGAGCGGCCCTCGAATTCGGGCAGCTTCGTATATGCGGTCAAAAACACCTTCTGAGCCAGGTCCATCGCGTCGGCCTGGCGCACGCCCAGCCGCCGCAGGGATCGCCACACGAAATCGAGGTGTGCCTCGTAAATCGCTCGAAATTCGTGGGCAGGTACGCTCATGCGGCGGACGGGGCTCGTTACGATAGCACCCGGACACTGTGTGGAGGGCAGGGCGCCGATCGATCAATCTATTCGCGGGTCCGTCGCGGCTCGAAAGGCTTCCCGCAGAGCCGCCCACACACGACAATGCGGTTCGTCGATGCGCTGCGGTAGGTTTTTAGCCCAGGTCACCTGGATCGGTAGCTGGACGGTCGCGTCCATCGCGAGCGCACAGGCGCCCGAACCGCTGCAGGTCGAGCGAGCCAGCGGTGCCGAGGCCTGCCCGGACGCAGTCGAGCTCGGCGCGCGCGTGGCGGCGGTTCGGGGCCAGGATCCTGCCGGAGACTCGAGCTATTTCGTGCAGTTCGCGCGCAATGGCCGGGGATTTTCCGCGCTGCTGCGCTCCGGCACAGACGGTTCGAGCCTGCGAAGCTTGGAGTCGACGGCGGCCGATTGCGGCCCGCTCGCGCAAGCCACGGCAGTCACTCTCGCGCTGTTGTTCGATGCCGATGCGGCGCGCGCGGAGCCTGCGCGAGAACCGGTCCAAGTCGCTCCGGAACCGCGCCGCGAGTCGACGCCGTTCCTGCCGCCGCCATCAGCTGCGTCCAGCGACTTGCCGGACCGGCCGCTCTTGGGCGTGGTGCTGGGCGCCGGCATGGCCCAGGGCGTGTTGCGGCGGTGGGCGCCCAGCTTGCTCGGTGAGGTTGCGCTCGTGCTCACGCCGCTTCGATTTGGGCTTGGGGCGTGGTGGATTCCAGCCCACGACTCGGAGCTCGAACCGGGCGTCGTGGAGCTCAGCTTGATCGCCGCGAGCGGGCGAGTTTGCTACGCCGCATTTCGCCGCCCTTGGCTGCAGGTCGAGGTTTGTTCCGGTGTCGCACTGGGCTCGATCA
>Ga0193753_10000510_pt1 | contig 37995 bp, 41 predicted proteins | sample H1c2metaG_FD_144925 | JGI IMG/M metagenome (GOLD analysis project Ga0193753, IMG submission 144925) | Soil microbial communities from a riparian zone of the East river system, Colorado, United States - H1c2 | ecosystem: Environmental > Terrestrial > Soil > Riparian zone | place: USA: East...
CTATGGCCCTTGATACGGTACAGCATATATTAAAATCACCGTTTGATGAAGATATCAGCCGTTTGCTGTTTGAATGTCATACCAGGGAATACCTGATACTGATATTGGTGGAAGCCGCCAAGGAAGCGAATGAACAGATGCGGTTAACCGACAGGGAAAGGCAGATATTGATTGCCATTGGTGAAGAAGTAAAAACAAACCACAGTAAAAAATTCCGGATGGCAGATTTGTACCGAAAGGCAGGCATGAGCGCCACCAGGTTTAAAAACGCCATCAAGGAAATCCTGGGCACAACCCTGGGGAAGCATTCCATGACCGCCCGGATGGAAGAAGCCCGCCGGCTTTTACTGGAAGGTGAGCTATCGCCGAAACAGATTTCAGAAAAAGTGTCTTATAAAGATCCCACCAGCTTTAATAAACAATTCAAAAAGCATTTCGGCTACCCGCCCGGCGAAGTCCAGCAAAATAAACAGCATAGATGACGTTTATCCATCAACGATAGTTACCACATTTAATGTCCTTTTGCACATAGCTTTTATTTGGAATGGAGGGTTGTTTGATCCCACCTTTACTCAACGAAAAAAAACCTTCCATGAGAAAAGTTATCATCATTAATATTATTTCCGGTCTTTACATTTTGCTTTTTACGTATGCTGCGATTAGTAAAATTACAGACTACCATAAATTTAAAATTCAATTAAGCCAGTCACCCCTGTTGACCAGTTTTGCCACCAAGGTTGCATGGTCGGTTCCAATGGTTGAAATAGCTATTGTTGTACTATTTGTCACTGAAAAACTCAGGCGTCCCGCCCTTTTTATTTCAATTGGTCTAATGTCCATGTTTACGAGCTATATTATTTTTATTACAAATTATAGTACTTATATCCCCTGTTCCTGTGGCGGGGTCTTACAAAACATGAGCTGGAATCAGCATCTTGTGTTTAACCTGCTATTTTTAATAATGGGCATCGCAGCCTTATTAATTGACAGCCCTGAAACCCGTGCCGCCATACAGGGAAATGCTCAACGTAATAATATTCAAAATGACAAACAAGAATTTTCTTTATGAAGTAGCTACCATAAAGAATAGCAGTAGACCTGTTGCTGCTGATACATAACAGGTCCAGCATTAGCCGAAAAGCTGTAAAAAAGAGTAGGTATTTATTTATATTAAATTTCCATTATGAAAAAGTCTAAAATGCTCATGATTGGGGGGTCTTTATTCGCTGCTATTGCAGCATTTGCATTCAAACCGGCATCGCCTTCAAAAAACGAATTCGATGTTACCCGGTACAAGAATATCACCGACTGTCCCAGTGTTCTCTGTAAGGCCAATGGTACCACAACCTGTAATGGCTTTTTTGAGAATCCGAACTGTACAAGTGCGATATCTGACGGATTAAATTACACACCATAACTGGGAATAAAAAAAACTGGAGAGATGCTCCCCAGTTTTTTTGTTCTTAACCAATATTTTTTATGCGCAGGAATAACATTCTAAAAATACTATCTTCTATTACTATAGGAGCAGGAATCGTTTTCCTTTTGAATGCTTATGCGCGTTCACAGATATATCACAATGGTTCATTTATCAGGCTATTCCCACCACATGTAATTAACAACTTCAAGTCTCTTGATATTGGCTTTGATTCTTATTATTTTGCAGGAACAACTGAAAATGATATTTATCTTGGGAATTATACGGCGCCCGCCAAAATGCTCATCATTTCAAAAGATCTCGCTGCTAAAAGATTGATTGACTTAAGCATTCCTGATTCAATTAAATTGAATTGGGCCCGCGCGAAAGTTTTGCTCAATGACCAGAAGCTTTACATTGGTGAAGGAAACAGCCCATTAATGCTATACAAAGTCATACCGGCAGGTCAATTGAGTGTTGTCAGTATGGATAGTTTGCATTTTGATCATGACTGGGTGCCGCTGTCGGAACATTCCTATATTGTAAGAAAATACGATTCTGCCAGAAAACAAAACATCCTTGTCAAAAAGCTAACAGGGCATACCGTAATGATAGTCTCAAATGGCGTATTGGAAAAGCAACTTGATGGTAAATTCTGTACGGATGGGATGCTGTTATTTGATAATTACAATTCGCGTTTGCTATATATGTATTATTACAGGAACCAGTTTATTGTCCTGGATACCAATCTCCATATTCTTGCAAAATATAAAACCATCGACACGACAAATAAAGTAAGTATTACGCTGGATACTATATATTCAGAAAACAGGGTGACCTTTTCTTCGCCGCCCGGGATCGTTAATAAACGGGCTACTTTGTCAAACAAGCTGCTGTTCATCAATTCTGCGTTAAAAGCTTCCAACGAAGACGAACAATTAAATAACCAGGATAATGATATTGATATATACCGTCTTGACAATGGTAATTACGCATTCAGTTTTACCCTTCCCGCTTTCAGGAAACAAAAACTGTCATCGATGATTGTATCTGGCAATATGCTTTTCGGGATTTATGATAGCTATTTAATATCGTTTGAACTTAACCTGCAAAAGCTTTAATCCTTTAATGGATTTTCATTTTCAGCCCTTTGTATCTCGGTTACCAGGCTGATGGCATCCCAAATGGGTGGATCCCCTGAAAAAATATTACCGTTTTTCCCGATAAGTAATGTAACCCCGCCAGCATCGAATTCATAGTATTTTAAAAAAGGATGATCAAAACCCAATCCTCCCGTATGGAGGTTGATATTTTCAGGCCTGGTATATCTACCGCCACGAAGGCTTTTCAGCCAGGTCGATTTATCTGCGTCAGCGCAAATGCTTATAAAAAGCACATTGGAATCATTTGCGAATAATGGATAAATTTTTTCATTCATAAACCGATTATGCTTCACACACGAAGTGCATCCCGTAAACCAAACGTCTATCAGCAACACTTTATTGACGAAGCTACTAAGATTGATATCTGCATCCACAGAATCCTTAAGGTTGAATTCACTTAGTTCGCTACCCCTAGATTTGTAAGCAGTTCTTTTCTGGCAATAGGCTATTAGATCTGGGGTTCTCATACTGTTTACTGCGTCATTCCATAATAACCGGATACTGTCCCTGGCTTTTTCCGTTTGGATCATACCGTCCAAAATCTTCAATGAATTTACAAGTAAGAGATCGCGGACAATACCGTCTTTCTCCTTTTTTGTTTCATTGTAAACTTCCAGGTAGCTGATGCCTTTTTGATCTGCAAAAAGCAATTCGTATCTTTTTTTGGTAAGCAACCAAAAGGCAAGGTCTTTAGACAATAAAATATTGCTTTCAGAAAAATTCCGTTGGTGAATGGGTAGTTGCCTGAAAAATAGCAAGGCTTTGTTTGCAGATATTTTATCCCTGTGTACCATTTTTTCTAAAAGTTCAAATAACCCATTATTCGCATTCAATGCACCGTAGCTGTCTGCTTCGATGATACCATAGGCAGCAGGCCTTATTTTTGTTTTATATTTATGCAATACATGTTCAATTCTTACATCGTAGCCCAAATAAATATTCTTTACCTTTTGCATCAAATCACTATCATCAATATTTAACGCTTTAGTCCGGATGTTGGCCTTATTGAGAATTGCCCCTATTTCCTTTTCACATTCAAACTTGAAAATACGATTGCCTGACAAATGATAATTAATCAGGTTGTTTTGCCTGTAAATATCCAGATACAGTGTATCATACTCTTCCAGTAAGTAAACCTGTCGAATAAGAGTATGCGTATACCCGGCCGACCTGAATGAAATCTGCCCCAGCCGGTTTCCATGGGGGCCAGGTAATGGGATATGGATTGCAAATATACCTTCGGCATCAGCAATTGCTGTATAACGCCGGTCAACTTCCTTGAGTATATCATATTGCATAATGATAATGGAAACGCTATCGTTTCCTCCATTTTCAATATGTCCACTTACGTATACATGCAGATTCTCTTTTGCACACAGGTGCAAAGGAACTATGCCAAGGCATAATAAAAATGCCGTGATTATTATTTTCATTGACTAATAATGTGACTTGCGTTAATTAATAACCGGGATTCTGCGTAATGTTTTGATCATTTAAAAGCTGGATGGATGGAATTGGATAAAGGGCGTCGCTTGGTATCCAGTTTGGCGTTTTTAATGGCCCAAGAACAGCATCCACCTCCCCCCTGCGTTTCAGGTCGAGCCAGCGGTGCCCCCATTCACAGAAAAGTTCAGATCTTCGTTCTTGCCCAATTGCAGCCATGCACTGTAGTTTCGTCAGCGAAACATTCAGATCAGTAAGTGAAGCCCTGGTTCGGATGATATTCAGATCGGCTACTGCTCCTGCAATATTTCCAAGCTGGCACCTGGCTTCTGCGCGAAGCAGGTATTGTTCGGCAAGCCGCAGCACTGAATAATATTCTGTGATTGTCGAAGATGTTTTTATTTTGTACTTGAAAGGATAATAATAGGTCTTACCTCCAATAAAAATACTGTCCATCCATTTTTGTTTACGTGTGTCCCCTGTTTGGAAGGATTGAACCAATTGGCTGGTCAATGCTACATTATCAGGCCTTGCAATAAGAATGAAGATTTGCCCCTCATAGGTATTGACACCACTTTTTACCGGCATCAATTGCCATATGGCTTCTTTACTATTTTTCAGAAACACGTTATTGAGATTGGCTTCTAAACCGAAAAGCGGATTCGTTATCAGGGTGCTTGATTGGGCCTCTGCGTTGGTCCAATCCGACTTATAGAAATACATTCTGGCCAGCAAGGCTGTTGCAGCCCATTTGTTTGGTCTAATCTTTTCACCTCCTGATAATGAAAAGTCGCCAGGTAAATTCGTTTGAGCATCCTTTAAATCCATGATGATTGCCTCATATACCTGTGCTGCGGGTGTTCTTGCAATTGCCGAGTTTTCGCCATAATCAGTCGAGAGAACAAGGGGTATATCCCCGTAGAGATTGACCAGCATCAAATGGCAATAAGCTCTGATAAATTTTGCTTCAGCTGTAACTTGTGCACTGGTGGCTGCCGTTACACCATTGCCATTTATTACACCATAGATAATGGCGTTGGCCGCATAAATTAGCTTGTATCCTTCCTGCCATATGCGCTGGTTTAATCCATTGGATGCAGTCAACGAATTTTTATAAAATTCTGTCTGCTGAGATCCAGAAGAAAAATCATCGAATTCATCAGCTGATAATCCAGCATAAAGGGTTACTCCTCCATTCATAATACCATTTGTTGCATCCATCATTTTGCTGTATATGCCAGATATGGCAGCATTGGCACCAGCATCACTGGTAAATACTGAACTGGTGACCAGCCTTGTTTTTGGTGGGTCGATCTCAACAAATTTTTTACATCCCAAAATCATGTAGATTACTGATAGAACAAAGAAATAATATAAAAAGAAGCGCATATAAAGTATAATTAAAAGGTTAATTGAATGCCGGCACTGAGTACGCGTAAAGGTGGAATACGCCCTGCGCCATAGTTTTCAGGATCGTTCCCCGAAAATTTTGTCCATAGCAGGAGGTTTTGTCCCTGTATATAAAATCTCGCGGATTCGATACTCATTTTTTGAGTAACGGACAAAGGCAACGTATAAGCAAACTGAATATTTTTCAACCTGATGAAGGAAGCATCTTCTATCACATTGTCCCCGCCACTGTAAACACTGTTTGAATAACCTTTGTATGCCGCTGATCCATAGTCTTGCGTAAAGCGTTGTACGTTGGTTAGATCGCCTGGTTTTTGCCAGCGGTTTAATATAAGCGCAGGCTGGTTACCCAGCATTCCCGCAGGTAAAAAAATACCACCGGCGAGATAGCCCCGCCCGGTTTGCTTTATAAACTGGAAGAATAAATCGAGCGTAAAATTCCTGTAAGCAAATGAATTTTGCAGCCCACCGTAATAATCCTGCACGATGGCTTTTAGTGGCAGCTGATCATTGGGCACTGAAATGGTTCCATTGTTATCAACGTCCTGAAATGAGTATACACCCGTAGCAGGGTCAACACCGGTGCTGTGAACACCATAATTGATCCCCAATGGCTTCCCAACCGCATAAATATGATTATAGCCGGATCCTTCAATATTTGGATAGCTAACCAGTTTATTCCGGGGAACAGAAATGTTCAGTGCAGTTTTCCAGCTAAAATTTACTTGTTTTAAATTAAATGTAGTTAGTTCAAGTTCCCAACCGGTGTTCTGCACAGTAGCTGGCAGGTTTTTTTGTATCGATGTAAATCCCGTAGTTGGTGGCAATGCATACCCTACAAGCTGGTTGGATGAGCGGTTCCTGTAATACACTATATTCAACAAAAGACGGTCCTTTATGAAGCCAAATTCGGCACCCAGTTCCATCTTTTTATTTGTCTCCCAACCATAATCAGTATTTTCCAGGCCGGTAGGATACAATCCTGCAACACCCTGATATGCATAGGTAGTAGGTGAATAGGTATCCAGGTATCCATAGTCGCCAATCAGATCATTTCCCGTAATACCATAACTGGCTCTTAATTTACCAAAACTCATGAATGCGAGGTTGTTCTGAGAGAATTTGGATTTTGAAAAAATCCATGCCATTCCTGCTGAACCAAAATTTGCAAATTGCCTGTTGTTTCCAAAACGACTGGATCCATCCCTTCTTGCAGTAAGGTTGACTACCAATTTATCTTTCCAGTTGCCGTTAATCCTGGCATATAGGGCATTGTACCTGTATTGTACATACACATTATCCATATTGACTATCCTGGGTGCTGCAGTGATGTTCTCAAGCAATGCATCATTGGTAAATCCAATGCCCAGGTTGGTTTGCAACTGACGGATATTTTCCTGGAAGGTAGTACCTATTAACACCGACCATTTATAATTTTTCATGTTCAGGGCATAGTCAAGTTCCGGCTCAATGACCCAGCTCTTCGTATAACCATTCCCGAAAGAGGCAGAAGCATCAGTTACGCCATAAGATGGCCGCCAGGTGCTTATGGGTGTAGTAGAAATTTCTGTATTAGTGAGTTTTGTGTAACCCAGGTTTGTCTTAAATAGAAAACCGGCAGGTAATTGGTAGTTAACGGTGAGGTTGCTTATCAGGTTATCCGTGTTGATATTGTATTTGCGCTGGAGTTCTGCGAGTGGATTGTTCCAGGTTGAATTTTGCCAGTTGATTTTTCCATTCACATCATAAAGTGCTGGTGCATCGGGTGGCAAATTGAGCGCCAGTCCAAACAAATCATTCTGCAAAAGATGATTGTTGTCATTCAGGTAAGTTGCAGAAAAGGATAGCTTAAATTTCTGGTTGAGTGTAGCATGGTTCAGGTTAAAGTAAACAGAACCTTTTTTGTCATAAAAATCTCCGGGGAAAACGGTTGTTTCTCTTCGATAGCCACTGGCCAGTATAAATTGTGTCTGTTCATTACCTCCTGAAACAGACAGCTCCATATCCGTTATTTGCGCTGTCCCGCCAATCAATACTTTTTGCCAATCCGTATACCGTGTGCTATCCCATTGGCCATTGATATCATAGGCACTGGAAGGGACCGTGCTGACGCCATCGTTGATCAACGCCTCATGGCGCATCTGCAGGTATTGTTTGGTATCCAGCAGTGGAATCTTCCTGGACACTTTACCAAACCCTGCATTTAAATTCACGTCCACCCTGGTTTTCCCGGCCTTTCCTTTCCTGGTAGTGATTAAAACTATACCATTGGCACCTCTGGAACCATAGATGGCGGTTGCATCCGCGTCTTTCAATACCTCTATACTCTCAATATCTGCGGGGTTCAGGTAACCCAGCGGATTACCGCCATCAATAATATAATTGATCGAGCTGGAAGTCAATGTAGTCGGCGTAAAGGGCATACCGTTGACGATATACAACGGAAAATTACCATTATCATAGGAATTGTTCCGAAGGCTGTTTTGTCCGCGAACCTGGATGGAAAAACCGCTTCCGGGGGTACCGGTGCTTTGCTTTATGGAAACACCTGTCAACCGGCCTTCCATGGCTGCAAGTGGGTTGGCTACCGGTTGCTTGCCAATGTCCTCTGCACTGAGTTTTGCGACGGAGCCAGTATTAAGCCTTTTGGAGACTGTATAATATCCCTTTATCACCATTTCATCCAACGCACTCACCGAATTCTGTAAACGAATAGTCAAAAACCGGTTGTTCCCAATAATAATCTCCTGCGATTCAAAACCAATACTACTAACAACGATAATAGACCCGGAAACCACATCTGCTAAAACAAATTCTCCCCTGTTGTCCGAAGCGGTTGCTTTCTTGCTGCCTTTCATACTAATCGTAGCCCCTGCCACAGGTTCATTTTTGTCATTGGTAATTTTCCCCCTGATTTCATTATCAATGATAGTGGGGTCAATCATTTTCTTTTCTTTTGTTTTTACAATAATGAATTTGTCCTCTATCGACCAGGTCAACGGCTGATCCTTAAAACAGAGTTCCAGCACTTTTTCAATGCTGGCATTTTGTACAGTCAGTGTAATTTTCGAGGTGGCCGATAATTGCTCATTGGTGTAGACAAAGCGGTAGGCCGTCTGTTGCTGGATCTCATTGAATGCCGTGGAAATGGGTACATTGCTTAAAGAAAGGGAAAGGCCCTGGGCCGCCGTCTTAGCGGACAATTGCATACAACCAGCGAGTAAGAATAAGGCTACAATTTTCATCATCCGTACCGATTTTGAAACGGTTTCCAGGTCGGGGCAAAGCTTTTTGCAAAATGCAGTCAAAAGCATAGTTTTGTTTTGTTTGGGTTAATTAAAGACGATTCCTGCCAAGGATTTATCAGGGTGTTAACTCAAGCTTCAGCCGGGTAGTGTTACAAGCACCTCCCGGTTTTTTTATTAACCACCCTGCAAGTGGTTTTTCATTTATTTCATTACGGTAATGGTATTGTTCTCGATTTTAAAATGCACGGAACCGGTAGCTTCCAGCAGGTGCAGCAATTTGGATACGGGTACATTGCGCGGTATTTCCGCATTAAAATGATCCGTGATCTTTGTATCATAAATAATACCAGCATTGTACCAGCGGGCTACCTGTCGCATGAGCAAATCGATAGGCGCCTGCTTAAAATTAAATTGCCCGTTTTTCCAGGCAAGTGTTGTTGCCAAATCTGCTTTTCCTTTTTCTATGTTCCCGTTCTTTCCAACAATCCCTTCTTCACCTGGTTTTAGTACAACGCTGTTGTTCAACCGGATGGCTCCTTCTGCCAGTACACATTTTACTACAGGTTCATCTGTATACGCATTTACATTAAAATGTGTACCCAATACTTGCACAGTCGATCCATTGGCGATTACTTCAAAGGGATACATGGGATCTTTGACTACTTCAAAATACCCCTCCCCTGTTAGTTCCACTTTCCGTTTGGCGCCACCAAATACGGTGGGATATTTTAAAGAAGAGGAAGCGTTGAGCCAAACATTTGTCCCATCGGGGAGGACAAGCTTGTATTGCCCCCCCGCAGGAACAGTCAGGGTATTAAATATATCAGTCTGTGGCAGCATCGTTGGATGCACTAACTGGTAAGCCAGCTGGCCACTGTCCAGTTTGGTAATATGGCTATTGCTTTGCGCAACTATCCTTCCGTTCTCCACCGTATCCAGCCCGATAATTGTTCCATCTGATAAGGTAAGCGTTGCCTGGTTTTTGCCCGGGGCAATATCGTTGTTGTTCAATTGAACCATGGGGGATTTAGGGGTTTTGTCTTTACTGATGAGCAGGAAAGTGATCATTAATCCAATAATAAGACAGGCCGCCACCGCGTATACCCAGAGTGAATGGATGGTTGACTTTTTCCTGACAGGTGAAAAGGAAATCCGGCTTTTGATCTTTTTAAGCGCTGCTGTAGTATCCACCTCTCCTATTTTCTTTAACCATTCATCCTGGTTTTTTTCGTCAATCAGCTTTTCAAAAAACTGCTGGTTCTCTCTGCTGGAGGCGACCCAATTGTCCAGTTCATTATTTTCAGCATCAGTCAGGGTATTGCGTATAAAACCCGCCACCAGGTAAGCAACCCTGAAAGCATGTTCGTCAGCATGATCTGGTTTGAAAGGTTGGTCTTCTTTCATTATAGTAAGTTAGAGATAATTCAGGAAATGGCAGCGTCGTTTATAGAACGGGGGAAATGCTTAAAAGGATTACAAAAAAATAAAATAAATATGCAGACAGGAATTAAAAAAAGAAGTATAAAAAATATTTAAGCTTTTTCTTCAATAAAACAAGCCCCCGGCTTTTTTGTGACTTTACCGTGCCTACAGCGATGTTTAATGTAACAGCTACTTCCCTGAGGCTTTTTCTTTCCAGGTAAGAGAGATGGATAACATCGCGGCATTGGGCGGGTAATGTGCTGATGGCCGAATACAATTCGCGGTAGGTTTCTGCTGTTATTAGTTGTTCCAGGCTGGTTTTTTCAGGTTGCTCAAAGATCGGCAAAGCCGCTCTTAATCTTTTGTCCCGGGCCTGGGTTTTCCGTAACCAGTCAAGGCTGGCGTTGCGAACAGTTGTATATAAGAAAGCCCTGAGGGAGAGGAAATGGATGAAATCCGTCTTTCTTTCCCAGATTTTAATAAATGTTTCCCCAACAATATCTTCTGCAACTGATTGGTGGCCTGTTATATTAGCTGCGAACAAGCAAAGCGTTCCATATAATTCCACAAATATTCTATCAAAAGCATCCTCCCTGCCGAGGCGAAGCCCCTGCATTGTATCGTTCCAGTTATGATCTCTTCCCTTTGGCATCCTTTGATTAGGATGCGATTCTTCTATTACATCATTCGCCTGAGGATTAATTATAAGCGATTCCAAAAAATAAAAAACGTGGAACTCCACTTACTGTTCTTAGGCCGTTGGAAGCCCACACACAAATAAGGGAGCCCACGCCTAAACGTGAGCCCTGCTTATCATCCTGTGTGTTTGAAATTTCCAACGTTTCAGAACAAGACTCAAAGCGAAAGCTTCAATTATTTAATGAAGAATCGCAAGTTAAATGATAAAATCATCAGTAAAGTTAAAGAAAAAATAAGATATGGGCGAATTCGACCATATCCGGGCCGATAATTTCTCTGAATTTCCTTATCTGAATGAATCTCAAAAAGAAAAAAGAAATCAGGAAGCTATTGGGTGCTCATCTAAAAAAGCATCGACTGGAAGTTTTGAAAATTCAAAGCGTGAGACAATTGTCTTTTTCATCAAATTTAGATCAAAGTAAACTTAGTAAATTAGAAAAAGGACAAATTGATGTCAGGCTCGATACCTTAATTGAAATTGCCTTAACTTATGAATTGAACTTAGCAGGGTTGTTTGATTTCAAAATTCAATTCTGGGAAAGTGATAATGAATAAAATCAGCGGCATTGCATACGCTTCCTACGCATAATTCTTTCTTAAAAATCACATTAGTGTTCAACTTCTAACCAATCTTCATCTGTCAAATGATGTCCGGAAACGGGCAAGCCACTTATTCAGCCTTAAGATACACACTGAATACCGACCCCCACTACCAGGTTCACTTTGGAGTGTTATTTTTCCCCCTGTACTGTTGACAATTTCCCTGACCAGGTATAAGCCGATTCCCGAACCTTCCCCGCCATTTTCAAGCCGGTAATATTTTGAAAAAACCGCTTCGTGTTTATCAGCGCTAATACCCAAACCATTGTCTTTTACAGTAATGACATTGTACTCATTCTCAGAACGGGTGCTGACAAAAATATGCGGGGCGCGGTCTGGTGAACGGTACTTGATGGAGTTATTTATCAGGTTGTATAAAATGCTTCTTAATTTCCTGCGTGAAAAATTTATTTCGGTCACCCCAATGTCTGCTTTTATAATTGCGCCGGATTGCAGGATTTCTTCAGACAAAGAAAGTCTGACATCTTCCATGATATGCCCGAAACTCAATCGTTCGTCTGCAGCCATATAGGAATGTGCTTTTTTCCTGGATTCAAAAAGTTCATTGATGATGCCCAGCATTTTCAGCAGAGAGCGATCTACCATTTCCAGGATGGATCCGAATTCTTCCTGCTGGTTGGGTGGTATATTTTTCAAATGATCCACCGCCAGTACAAGTGTAGTCAGGGAATTTCTGACATCATGTGAAATGGTATCCAGCAGTATTTCGTGGTCGGCAATTATTTTTTCCTGTTCTTTCAGGTCTTTGATACGCGGAGTGATTTCAACAAAAGTGATGATCACACCATTGGATGTTCCGTCTATCAGCCTGATATAAGGCAGGATATTCATCTGGTACCATCGAAGGTCATTCGTTTGGATCTCCTTTTCCAGGATTTCATGACTGCTCATGACTTCCCGGATATTGGCCAGCAGGTTTGGAAAGCGGAAATTATCATGCACTTCCCCAATAGGCCTGCCAATATCAGCTACAGACAGGTTGAATTGTTTCATCGCCGGCGGCGTGAATTTTTTCAATATCAAATGGTCGTCCACGAATATCTGGGGAATAATGGTATTGCGGAAATAATTTTCCAGCTCATCATTTTTTTCAATCAGCTTTGTCAATGTTGTTTTATCATTCATACTACCGCTACGGCTCATTTAATCGGGTAAGGTAGCTGATAATAATGGTAACCGCTACATATTACTACTTACTACTTATTCCTTTATAACAGGCATGGACGGAAACAACGTTAAAAGAACTTATTGCATTTGCAGTAAAACCTGAATACTGCTGCTTTGCCACCGGCAAAAACAAAGTTTATAATCCCGGCAAAGTCTTTCAGGAAGCTGACCCGTGTACTTTTTATCAGGAAAGTACCGGAGGACACTGCAGCGCTGCTTTGCAGGACTAAGATTGGTTACAACCAGTAGAAGTTTAAAATACAGTTGACAAAAAAGACGGGAAGAGAAACACAGCTTGGACGGCCGTTAGCTTTTCAATAACTTACCGGATGAATTCAACATGCTGAAACCATGAAAATACTATACGCCATCCAGGGAACAGGCAATGGCCATTTAAGCAGGGCCAGGGATATCATACCCATCTTACAAAAAAAGGGTGAAGTGGACATCCTGGTGAGCGGCACACAGGCGGATGTAAATTTACCCTACGAAATAAAATACAAGTTTAAAGGACTGGGTTTTATTTTCGGTAAAAAGGGCGGCATTGATATACTGGAAACGTATAAAAAGGCCAATCTCAGGAGATTGTTTAAAGAAATCAATAGTTTGCCGGTAGAACAGTATGATATTGTCATCAATGATTTTGAACCGGTGTCTGCCTGGGCTTGCTACCGGAAAAATAAAATCTGTGTTGCCCTCAGTCACCAATCGGCAGTATTGAACAAAAATGCGCCGCAGCCCGGACATACTGATCCACTGGGGAAAGCTGTTTTAAAAAATTATGCCCCTTCAGATATTCAGTTCGGATTTCATTTTCAACCCTACGATAAAAATATTTTTACTCCCGTGATAAGAAAAGAAATCCGTGAGATGGAATTGCAAAACAAAAAACATTATACCGTTTACCTGCCGGCCTACGATGATGAAAGAATTATTAAAGCGCTGTCAGCATTTAAAAATACCGAATGGCAGGTTTTTTCCAAACACAATAAAAAGCCCTTTCAGCAAAAAAATATTTCTATTTTATCCATCCGGAATGAAACATTTATCAGCAGCATGGCCAGCGCTGAGGGTGTGCTGTGCGGTGCTGGTTTTGAAACACCGGCAGAAGCATTGTTTATGCAGAAAAAGTTACTGGTCATTCCTATGAAAGGACAATATGAACAGCACTGCAATGCAGCGGCACTAAAACGAATGGGTGTGCCGGTTATTAAAAGCCTGAAGAAAAAACATACAGACAAAATAAAAGCATGGCTGAAATCAGCTGAAAAAATAACCGTTGATTATCCTGATATTACGGAAGCTGTCATTGATAGTATGCTCCTGCAGGTAACCCAGTTTACAAAACCCATCATGCCAGGCAGCAAGATTTCTTCCCAAAAAAAATTAAGGAAGATAAGCCTCAAAAAAATAATTCGTTGAAACAGGTAAAACATCCGTCAGGGCGTAAATCAAGTTATTAAAATCTGAATAAATATTATATGGGTAACCAGGGCAGGCAGCCCCGGGTAAGTTATATTACCCTGGTTTTTCATAGGATATTGGATTTTAAACCGGGGCTGCATTTTCATGCCGGCACTTTTTTATTGGCCATAAAAAAACCGGCCACAAACTGCAACCGGGTAAAAATAATTTGTGATGGATCTTAAAACGGGACAATCAACTACCACTTACTATACTGAATATACGAAGAAAAACGAACGAACGGTTATCTTGTAACTGGCACGTGCAAGTGCAAATGTTTACCGGCTGGTCATTTTCAGGCCAACCACACCGGCAATAATCAGCATGGCGTAAAAAAGCTGGCCAGCCTGCAGCCGATCTTTAAAGAAGGCCATGTCTGCTATTTTTATTCCAATCACTGCCATGCCCAGCCATACCGCAATGGTAGTAGAAGCAGGAATACTTTTCATCGCGATTGACAAAAAATAACTGTTCAGCAAACCGAACACGATATATCCCATCAATGGTAACAATAGAAAAAAACTTTCCCTCAGCGCAACCAAAGAGTTCCAGTCTGCTTGTTGCAATTTTTTAACATCCAGGAATTTGAGCGAGAAGGTCCAGGCTACCTGGAACAGGGAAGCAATAAAAAGGCAGAACCATCCTGTCATATAGCTGTTGTATTTATTTTGTGACACCTGATACAATTCCACTTTTTTTGATCAGTGCAGTACCCTGTAACAAGATCATTAACCAGCAAGTACGGATTAAAGCTGTATGGGAGTGTAATAAAGTCACCCCGGTAAAAACCAGGGTGAGGACATGAGAAAATGCTTTGCACTGCGGACGCAAAACTATAACCGCCATGTTAGCGGCATGTTGCCGGAATATTATCCCATCATTATCAATCGCACCCGGAAAAAAAAACGCCTATTAAAAAATGGGCGCTTTCATTGTATAGCTGCGGGTGCCCGGATGGGGCGGTTAACTGTTGGGGTGCTCCGCTTTGCTGTGGTCCTCCGTTTTATCAGCAATTGCATCTGCCGGCGGTACCTGTTCCTTTGCTTTATTTTTTTCAACCCATCTTTCAATCAAATCTTTAATGGTTTCACTTCTGTCAGGAGGCGTGGTTAATTCCAAATACATGGCCAAAGATTTATGGGATGTTTTTAATTAAAGAATAAGCAGGCAACGATCTCAAAATTCAGCTTATTTGAAATGAAATCATCGTGCTTTACAATTATATAATATGGAAAACGGTCCGGTTAAATCAGTGGCAAGCGATCTTTAAATAATCGTATGACGCATATGAAAAACCCGTTCTGCTGCTTAACAACCAGTAGCAACACCATAAGCTTGTTTTATACCACCCGTACTATTTCAACTGGCACAGAAACGGATTGGATCATTTTTTTTACATCAATGCCAGCAGGTGTCTCACTACCATGTTCATAGTGGCCCTGGATAAAGAGGATGGCGCAATCCTGCACCACCGCGTTGAACTGCTCTTCAGATGGATTTTCCAGCAACCGGCATTGCAGGGCTATTTTTTGTATTACCGCTTCATGCTCCAGCATGCGCATATTGCTTTCAATGATTTTCTTGTCGTCCTGGTCCGCCTCCGTATTGGTAGCAAGCGTTTCTGCAGCGTCCAGGTCACTGGGGAAGCCATACCCTTCTGGTTTTTCACGGGTAGCTTTTACAAAAAGCGCAATCACCGGAGACTGGCTTTGTTGGGCATACGCAAACGCTTTCTCTGCGACCGCCTGTTCGAAATGAATGCCGTTAAATACCATTGCAACTGCCTGCATATTGTTGTCTTTTACCAAATTTCACATGAATTCCTCCCGGAACCAACGGCTTCACAATTATTTAATATTGGCTGTCCATGGCCCATTCCAACGGCCCTGTTTATTAATGGGATGGTAATGTTCCCGTGACGATCAATTCACATACCATTGGTTTCTTTGCAAAACCAATACGATGAAACCAATTATTATAGCTATACTGTGTGCATGCTTCATGCAAATAGCCACCGCACAACCTGCAAAAGAGCCTCCCAATATTTTCATCATTACCATTGATGGTTTCAGGTGGCAGGAGATTTTTGACGGAGCCGACCCGGCCCTGTTATCCAACCCCGCCTATGTTAAAGATACCAGCCTGTTGCAGGATATGTATGGCGGAGATGCTAAAGAGACTCGCCGGAAAAACCTGCTGCCTTTTTTCTGGACCAGCATTGCACACCAGGGTCAGTTGTATGGCAACCGTAATTATAACAACAGGGCTGATGTAAAAAATTTTTACAAAATTTCTTATGCAGGTTACAATGAAATCTTTACAGGCTATGCTGATCCGGCACTGGTCCCCAACACACCCCGTTTCAATAACAATGCTAATCTCCCGGGATATTTAAATACGCTGGCTCCCTACAAGGACAAATGTGTTGCTTTCAGTTCATGGAATATTTTTCCTTATATACTCAATGAGGGACAAAATAACCTGCCGGTCAACAGCGGGTATGAACATACGGATGCAACAGATTCAGCTGAATCAATCATTAACGAAGTGCAGGACAGTATTCATGAAAAGAAATCCTGTCGGTATGATCTACTCACCTTCCTGATGGCAAAACAATACATGCAGCAGCAGCATCCAAAACTGATGGTGATTGGTTTTGGTGAAACAGATGAGTTTGCTCACAGCGGAAGATATGATATGTACCTGCAGCGGGTCAACGATATCGACCGGATGATTGCGGAATTGTGGTACAGTGTACAAACAGATCCTTTTTATAAAAACAATACTACTTTTATTATTACTACCGATCACGGCAGGGGTAAAAAAAACAATACCTGGCCGGGACATCATTTGTTTATTAAAGGATCAGGCGAGATATGGCTGGCAATGATCGGTAAGGGTATTGAGGCACGCGGGGAAATAAAGACCCCGGGCCAGATATATCAAAACCAGATTGCACAAACCATTGCAGGTTTAACGGGCCTGCCATTTGAATCAGTTCATACAACCGGCAAACCCATTGATTTGTCAGGTGTGGGTCATCAAAATATTGAACTTACCAACACCGCTTTGGTAAAATAAGATTCCCACAAATAAAATAATAACTACCGCTTATGTATATCCGATACCGATATTTCTGCCACCGGGCAGGTAAATCAATAAAAAAAGCCATCACGGCGGGTGATGGCTTTACAGTATAAATGAGTCAGCTTGTTTACTTCTGATTGGCGGCTTTCTATTTTTCAATGTTTTTACATTTTTTCGCAGGGCTTTTGTAAGGTCGGCTGCAAACAACTTACTGGCTTTTTTGATTTTGGTTGCAAATTTTCTTTTACCGATCTTCTCCTTATAGCCTTCCAGTGCACCCGACGTTTTGGTGAACACTTCCTGCCTTACCTGTTTTTTGTGAGCTTGTTGAGGCTTTTTACCTTTAATGCAGTGTTTGCCATATAATCATTCTTTTTAAGTTAATAACCAGGTCTGGTTAAAATTAACGGAAAGATAATATTTATTTAGTTGAAAGCTTACGGTCAGGCTCATGCGGATATTTTAATGCAAAAATCCATGATGCCGGTATAAAAAGCAACCGCGGATTCCATGCTTTTCACTTTTAACAATGGAATTATTTTCATTACTTACTGGTTAGTTGGTTGTATAAGCTTATGGTTATTCCATCCGTTTCATTGGTTAGGATTTAACTTTCCCCAACAGCATATAACCAGCAACCCTGCAACCTGCTTTTATGAGTGTTGCCCTGGACGCAAGGTTGTCTGTGCCGGTGCAACACTCGAATGGCATATTATAATGCAATAAAAAACCACCGGTTGCCACAACCTCATGGTTTATTTCTAATATGTAATCGCCTACAGGTTCTGCTTTGTGTTCAAAAATGATATCGGTAGCACAGCGCTTCCGGAATACAATACCATTCATCCTGATAGCAGAGGTTGTATGTTCTTCCAGTAAAACCACGGCTGCGTGTATGTTCTGCCCGTACTGGTACAATAGTGATGATAACAGCAGGTCATTACTCTGGCATTCAATAAATCTTGCCTTTGAAGCAAGCAGTAAAGCTGAAAAAGCTGCCAATGATAGATTTCTGAAAGGAGGTATTAGGTAAAACTCAAAAATGGTATCCCTGTCTGTAAGGTTTTCATTTCCTTTTACAGCGCCATACCCGATTTTTTTATTGTTATTGATGAGCACATAACTGTCCGTCCAGCCACGTTCATGGCAGGCGTTGTACCTGATCTGGAAATTATTTTCCTGTAAGAATAAATTTCTCAGGTACAAAATTTCCGCCAGGCTTGTTTTGCTTGCAGTAATCGCAGTCATCATTATACGCCGAAAATACCGGTTCTTATTTACCAGCTTACGCAGTTTAAATGTACAGGTAAAATACAAATTCCCCAATTACACCATGTATAAATGCTGACAAACGTCTTTGGTCATTGGCCTGTTTCACCGGATACTATGGTAATTATAAGTGACATATAGCAGGGAAAAGCTGCATATGATCTTCAACCCTCATTGGAGATAAAGGTGTGAACCAGCTGTCTACCGGGGTTTGCTTGTTTGGGGGCATTCCTTTATAATAATATTCATCGCTGTCAGGGTCATATGAATAATCCTTACTCCATACCGGGTAATTGGCTGCCGTAAGTTCAACGGCATCCATAATTGCGTTGATGGTAGCATTGCTCATAATGGGATGCAGCGAAATCCTTATCCAGCCCGGCTTAACCGAAAGGTCGCCTTTGCGCAATGCGTGTAATATTTCATAAGATTTCTTTTTGCCTACCTGTAACAGGTAGTGACCGTAGGTACCGGCGCAGGAACAACCGCCGCGCGACTGGATACCAAAGCGGTCGTTGAGCAGCTTTACAAACAGGTGGTGGCTGGCATCTTTTACAACGATTGAAAAAATAGGGAGCCGTTGTTTGTTGCCGGCTTCCAGCAAGACACAATTTTTAATCGTTTCCAGCCTGCTGAAAACAAGATCAACTATCTCCTTTTCACGCTCCCTTATTTTATCAATACCCATTGCTTCTTTTAACCGGATACACATGGCTGCTTTGATGGCCGGTAAAAATGGTGGCGTGCCACCGTCTTCCCTTTGTTCAATATTGCTGACATAAGAGTGATTGTCCCATGGATTGGAATAGAGCACTGTACCGCCACCCGGCTGATCCGGAACGCAGTTGGTGTAAAGCTCCCGGTTAAAAACCAAAATACCCGGTGTGCCGGGACCACCTAAGAATTTATGCCCGGAAAAATAAATCGCATCCAGGTGCGCGCCTTTTTGTTGCGGGTGCATATTCATTGCTGTATAAGGGGCAGAACAGGCAAAGTCAACAAAACACCAGCCACCACAGCCATGCAGCATTTTTGCAATCTCGTGGTATGGGGTTTCAATGCCCGTTACATTGGAACAGGCGGTCACTGCTGCTATCTTGTATTTGCGGTCTTTGTATTGTTCCAGCAACTGACCTAAGTGTGCAAGGTCCACGTTGCCATTTGCAGAAGGGTTGATGATTATTATCGTGGCAATCGTTTCGAGCCAGCTGGTATGATTGCTGTGGTGTTCCATATGGGTGACAAAGACCACTGGTTTTAATCTTTCTTCAGATGGCGGGCAACTTTTTTTTTGCTGCATATAATCTTTCATGCGCTCCGGAACCCGCAATCCCAGTATGCGCTGCAGTTTATTGACGGCATGGGTCATGCCGCTGCCGCAAAAAATGAGGACGTCTTCAGTGGCGGCATGCACATGATTTTTGATAATTTTTTTAGCTTGTTCATAGGCGTTAGACATGTATGTGCCGGTAATAGTTGTTGCTGTATGGGTGTTCCCCACAAAGGGCAATACATTTTTTTGTATACAATCTTCAATGGGCAGGAAGGCACGCCCGCTTGCTGTCCAGTCTGCATAGATAATTTCTTTTTGCCCAAAAGGCGAATCAAAGACCTGCCGGTTACCAATGACGTCTTTGGCAAATGCCGCGAAATAATTTTCCAGCGTTGGGTCCGTACTCATTTTTTTGCAGATTGCGTGGAAGTAAATGTGCCAAACAGGTCATGCGGCTTCCTGGCATATTCATCTTTCAATAAAAATACAGCAAGGAAAAGCCAGGCAATAAAGCCGGTAACGATCAGTAGCTGCAGCGCAGAGGTTTTTTGAATGGGCTGCCTGGTTTTCGCATCACACACTTCTCCCGGGCAGTATTGCGCTTTGCCCTTATTAAACAGCGCATAAAACTTACAGGCGAGACATATCCCAAAGGTGGATTCAAAAAATAAAAAGATCAGGCAAATCAAGCATACAATCCCGGTGATGGGACTGTAGGAATTGACCAGCACCATCAGCACAAACATGGAAGCTGACAGGATCATGCCGACCATCCAGGCAAATTTTTTCTGGGCTGCACCGACGTATTCGGGAGACTGGTTACGCACAATCAACCGCCCGATGATAAGGGTAGGCGCATATTTTGGCTGCACAAAAACCCGGATGATGAAATCGGTTAAAAACAGGGTGATGACATATTTGATCGGCACAAAATTCCCTTTGAATATAATCAGCACCAGGGAAATAGAAATGGCCAGGAAAAAGATGCCGGCTGCGGCCCTTATTTCCCTTTCGTTCAATACAGGAATGTCATAACCCGCTACTGTTTCCCCGAATAAGTATCTTTTTTTCATGCGTGTAATTTTTTATTGCAAAATATTCTATTCAGCGCGGCCCGGAAAGAGGCCGTCAACAAACGACCCTTTTGGGTATACAAACAACGGAGCCCCGCAACCCTGCTGAAAAAGATTTACCGGTATTTATCGTGGCTAAACAAGTACATGAAAAAAAGCACTGATGCAAAGCGGTTATGGTTTATGGTTGGGTGGAACCCGCCTGGTACCGGCACAAATTTATTTGTTTGTCTCGGCCTCCCATCACCGCTGGGTTGAAAATTACAGGCTTCAATGAAATAGTAAACGAAGCAACAACATACTGTTTTTGCAGGCACAATTCTTATAATCCAGGTTTAAGCCCTTCCCATTTCACCACCCATGCACCATCCTGGGGAAATCCGGGAGCATGGTGTTTTTGTGCACCGTCCCAGCCTGCAGTCATCATTGCAATTGCATATAACAATCCTCCATTCCCCGGGAAATAAGGAAAAGGACCTCCACCAGCAACCAAACCATGTTCATCCAATTTAAAACCGGGGTAGTTTAATAAGTAATCAATGGCCTTATCTCCATGTCCGAGTTTTGCAGCAGTCATTGCCAGCATGGGAAAATCCCAACCCCAGGTATGATTAAAACGCCAGGTTCTATTAACTTCCGTGAAGGTACTTTCCATTGTAGGGATATCTACACCGTCACCCGGCAACATGCCATAGGCGCCTATCAATGCAGGATGTTCGAAGTTATATTTTGTCCACATGGAGTCTATGTTCTCCCAGGAAACATACTTTCCATCCTGCACGGGCAGTTTTGAAAGCTTAGCCAGTACCCGGGCATATGCAGGACTTGCAGGCATTTTCAAACGCTTTCTCCATTTTTGTGCCAATAGCAAACCCGTGCGCCAGTAACTCAACTCAAATGTTGGATTGATAGTAGTTTTTGGATCTGCATTTTCTGATACTACCTGTAACGGATAGCCCAGGATATACCTGTCTTCCTCCTTTTTATAGTAGGCATAGGACGCCATAAAATCGGCTGACTTCATCACAACGTCACGCCATTTCAGTAATGTTTTTTGTGTGGGTCTGTTTCTGTATTCCAATTCTGCAAAAAATATTGGATGCGGTTGTTGCCAGATTAAAAGTGGCGTTATTTCACAAGGCCATTCCCAATGCTTGTTGTCGCCCAGTGTCTTTGGCCATCGTGCGCCAAGATAACCCTGCTCTTTTGCCCTCCGTACAGATGATTGCATGTTGGATTGGTAAATCTCCATGCTGTTTTCCATCAGCGATAGCCGGTTCCACAGTGCATAATGGGCCTGGTGCCACCACAACATTTCAAAATGGTATTTTCCATACCAGCCATTATTTACCAGTCCGCTCTCCTGGGGAGGCATAGAAGCCGACTCATTTACCGCCATAATATATTGTGATAGTACAACTCTCCGTTCAAGTTCCTTCCAGCGCGGATCTTTACTGCCGGACAGATCAATCACGCCACCACTATTCCAAAACTTCGCCCAATGCGTCTCACTTTGTTTTTTAATTTGATCAAAAGCGGGGTTGGCTGTTGTTTTTGGTTTTTTAGAAAATGTCAATACAATACTTACCCGGTTTTGATTGGCCGGCATCAGTTCATACCGGTGCGGTTTGGTATTTTTGATTGTTGCCCCATTCTCCCAGGAGAGGTTAACATCATATTTCGTATCATCAAGTGTCCGGTGAAAAACAGCATTGTTGGTTTTAAACACAGCTCCTGTTTGGTGTCTGTCAGGATTTTTCCAATCAGCGCCATTTCCAAAAGCCTCATTGGCCGCAAACGGGAATTCCAGGAAAAATCCGATTTGTCCATCATTTAATCCGGGGGCCTCAACGTGTACCGCAATGGCGTCATCGCCAGGCCGGCCCACGGTGATTACTTTTATCAGCTTTCCATCAACATTGAAAGTGCTGGTAGCGATGCCCGTCCAAAGATTCAATTCCTGAACAGGGTTTTGCATGTCTGCCGGTACAACCAGTGAACCATCTTTCTTCTTCAGTATGAATCCGAAACGACCCAGGTTGATACGCTGGGGATTAGCAACCATCCAGTCAGTGAGTTCCTTTTGCTGCGGATTATCAAGATCATACCTGACCATTCTACCTTGCGTATTCCATTCCTGGCCTTTAAAATCAGCAGGAGTCTGTCCATTGGGTTCCGGGAATTGATGCCAGCCCCAATCAGACATGGTATTAGCATCGGGAGAGAATGTTTGAAGACCAGTAATATCAAAACCAAAGGCAAAGTGGCCATTTCCAACCTGGGCAGGGCCTTCCAGGTTTCTATCAGTGATAATAACATTGTGCCTGGTCACCAGCAATTTCCGGTTAATTGTTCCAGGTTTGAGTTCCTGACCTTCAGCAGGAAGGTTAAAAAGTATAAAAATAGCAAGGGCAATTTTTTTTAAAGCGCCTGAACTAATGTAAGTGTGCATTTTCGTCATGTTACAAATCAGTGTTTAATGATAAATCATCCGTTACAGGAAGTTAAAAACATTGATCGCATTTTTGCTGAGAGCGAATCAAAATAAAAGATCGGCTATTTTGTGAATTGTCTCACTAAAATATTTTTACAAACCTTATTTTTATTTTGATTCCCCTCACTTGTCAGATTTACCAACATAATATTCAATTAATTCCTCCTGGCAAATATTTTAAAAAATATTTGCGTAACTTAAAAGTTACATATATATTTGCGTAACTTTAAAATTACATAATTATGCAAACTGAAATTAAACAAAGCTGGTTTTTTAAACAATCCCCCGAAGAAGTATGGGAATATCTTACAAAAGCGGAGTTAATTGCCCAATGGATTATGCGCAACGACTTTGAGCCTGTACAGGGGCACAATTTCCAATTTCGCACAAACCCAATACCCAGTTTGGATCTTGACGGAATCTTTCATTGCAAAGTGCTGGAAATTGTTCCTTTCAAAAAACTTACTTATAGTTGGAAAGGCGGTCCCGGCAACGGAGTTACAACGCTCGATACCGTTGCAGTATGGACATTGGAGCCGAAAGACAAAGGCACCGAGCTGCAGCTTGTACACAGTGGATTTAAAGAAGCAAACATTTCTATCTTCACGGGTATGACTAACGGCTGGCTCAAAAACGTTCAAAAAATGGTTGAACTTTTAAATACGAATAACAATGCCAACACCAACGCTTGACGCTTTTCAGGTAATTGCAGACCCAAGTCGCAGGCAGATGCTGAAACTGCTTACCAAAGACAGTTTGAACATAAATGCTTTGGCTGAAAACTTTGATATGAGCCGGCCTGCAGTTTCAAAGCATATTAAAATATTGCAGGCTGCAGGCTTCATCTCCATACATGAAATTGGCAGGGAACGTCATTGTATTTTAAACCAGGATGGTTTTAGGGAACTGCAATCCTGGATAAGTTACTTTGATAAATTCTGGGCCGGCAACCTGAAAAAGCTGGAAACCATTTTGAACAATAAAACAAAATGAAAAATAAACAGCATTTTTTCATCAGAATAAAATTTTATTCTTAAAATGATTCAGGTCCGCGTTTTTAAGGTGGGTCACCCCCTAAGGGTGGCTCACCTTAAAAATGTCAACACAGGAAGTTGCAGCACGATTTAACAAGCTTGTCCAACAAGAAAAATAGTTCGGCATCCAGGATACTTTTTTTTGCAGACAATATCATTTATTCAACGCTTACATTTTAATCAGTTCGGGTCCGCGTTTTTAAGGTGGGTCACCCCTTAAGGGTGGCTCACCTTAAAAATGTCAACACAGGAAGTTGCAGCACGATTTAACGAGCTTGCCCAACAAGAAAAATAGTTCGGCATCCGGGACAGATTTTTTGCAGACAATATCATTTATTCAACGCTTACATTTTAACCAGTTCGGGTCCGCGTTTTTAAGGTGGGTCACCCCTTAAGGGTGGCTCACCTTAAAAGGTCATAGATCAATCTTTTTGATCCAGGCAACTCTACGGTGCTGGTACAAAATTTATCTGTGCGGGGCAGCATAAAGAAAGACTTTACGTTGACCATGTTCAATTTTCTGTTCTGTACAGCGTATAGCTGAAGTATTCATTCCCGGTCATGAGTTTTCGGGTATGATCTAAAAAGAACAAAACATATTCGTCAGCTTTTAACAGGTAAATGGATTGTTGTGGTTTATCAGGGTCAAGCTGAACAATTACAGCATTGGCATCGGTGGCTGTTCCTTTTGTAAACATCCATTTACCGCTGCGGACCGGGTTGTGGTAAACAAACCCCTCCAGTTGATACGTGGCAGGTGTATGCGTTACTGAATCCTGGTAAAGTATAAGGCGCCATTTTATCTTAATACATGCAGGGGTCGTCTCCACCTTCAATTCCTTTGCGATTTCCTGGCAGGGCGTTCTGCCATCAAATACACCCAGCACGCCTGCCCCTGTTGGTATGGGCACCCGGGCTGTATTTTTTGCAGGCCTGTTGCCTGCCGGATTTAGCTGGGCCTTTGTATACTGCACCGTAAACAGGCAACAAAATACAGACAGCCAAAACATTTGATTTATCATGTACCGGTTTAATTATGCATGCGGTTAAGTGTATATCCCCATGAAGCGTTGCCTATCAGCAAATGCCTGTCGCTGTACAAAAAATGCAGGATATTATCATCCATTTTCTCCAGCAGTATGGCTGTGTTTTGTGCCTCGTTGTAAAGCTTATACACAACCGCATTGGCATTTGTTGCCGTGCCTTTTTCTATCAGCCATTTTGCCTGCTGTTGCACCATTTGCCCGCCACCGACAAAACCCGGGGCACTGTTTTCCTGCATACCATAGATACAGGTTGCCTGGTATCGTTTTACTCCTTCAGCATCCTGCAGCAGGGTAAGGCGCCACTGTATTTTTTCGCAAGGAACACCTGACGGCAGCATGATCAGCGCTTTCATAAATGCATTACAGGCAGTGTGGGCGGCAAATACTGCAACAGTGTCCTGGTGCTGTATTTTGCTATTCCCGGCGTTGCTGCGGGCTGCCATATAAGACATACCGGCATGCAGCCCCAGGATGACAAGCCCCAGTACGAATATCATTTTCATACAATAAAATTACAAAGCTGTTTTTCGCCCCGGTATTTTTTTTGATGAACAGCAACAACGGCGTTATGAATTGCTTGCCAGAACGTGGTTGGCAAAAAGACAGCCATGGAAAGGCATGGGGCTGGAAGCGGTTACCCCTTTTTTGAAGGCGTAAAATAGTTTCTTATTTTTTAATTTTGGGTGACGGGTTCATTTGTAAAATAAGAGCAATCCCTTGTTTTATTCAATTGTTTTAGCTATTCTAAAACCCACATTATCTCTTCTTTGATTGGGAAAATAATTTTTAGCCCCCCTGTGTGCTGAACGCATTTCCTTTTTAGAATAGGCGAAGGAACCGCCCCTTCTTATCATTGCAATAGAATCAGTGATGGTAATATTTTCGCCCGTCTCATCAGCAGAAGCGCCAACTTTATAATCCATTCTTCTTGTATCGCACCATTCCCAAACATTTCCATACATATCATATAATCCATATTGGTTGGGTTTGAGTAATCCAACAGGGAATGCCCGGTTAGGGTCATTGGGATCAATTTTATCGGTTTTCTTTTCTGGTGGATTTTTACTATACCAGGCATATTGAGATAATACTTCATCGGACGTTCCATAATAACGACTTAGACCTGAACCACCTCTTGCTGCATATTCCCATTCAGCTTCTGTAGGCAAACGATACCCTTTTTTCTTTAAATAACCTTTGGGTAATTCCATTCCACTTCTAATGGCTTCATTGGGAGGATACACCCATTCGGAGGGAGGAATGCCTTCCATCTTACTCAACCAATTGCAATACTGTGCAGCTTCATACCATGTTACTAATATCTGAGGGCAATTCAAATCGGGGCTAAAAACAAATATTCTCTTATTTTCAACTGATGGGTTTTTACTTGTATCCAATGCAGCATTTTTCTTTATTCCCGGATTGTTATCAAGAAAATTTTGGAATTGCGCAATGGTCACTTCTTTTTTGCTAATGGCAAAACTTCGTGGAATAGTGACCTGGTGCTGCATTTCGTCCGGAGATCTGTATGGTTCTGTTTCCGGAGAACCCATTGTAAAGGTGATGGGCCCTTTCAATAGCACCATTTCATTGGGTATGGCAGGTAATATTTGGTGGGCTTTTTTTGCAGTCATACAAGCAATAAAAGCAAAACCAGCAAAAAGAATAAAAAAACATATTTTTTTCATACCAATATTAGCCTAATTAAAAATTTGATATGATTAAATATACGAACTACTTCGTATTTAGTTTGCAATATAAAGATTTATTTTTTGCATGTGCTGCGGCAACAGCATTTTTTACGAACAACGGCCAGGCAAAGGTAAGTAGTGCCGCAGCTATCTCTACCGGGCACGATGCGAAGCTATATAATTCGCATAGATCTCTTCAATGGTCTTCCCTTTACTTTTAACGGACAGCCGGGAATGTTTCTCCTGCAATGGGTACAGGATCTGGATAGCCAGTTTTTTATCATCTTCAGTAAAGTCTGCTAAAAAGAGTTCGCGGGCCATTGATGCCTTTTTGTAACATTTGTTCAGGGCAGTGATGCCTGTGCTGGTAAGCGTTAATAGCTTGGAACGTTTGTCGTCCGGATCAATTCTTTGATTAATAAATCCTTTTTTAATAAGACGGTTTAAAATATCTGTACCAGTTGATATTTCAAGCATGGCATAATTGATGACATCGGACTTGCGGCTTTCACCCAGATTATTGAGTGCAGTGCAAAACATAATGCTTTCAATAGAAGGCTGTGTCTTTTAAAGCAATGCGCATATACACCCAAAAAGCAAGGGTGCTACGGGACAGGCCCATCATAAACAATCCATCTGATGAAGTTGATCAAGCCTCTTATTCTTGTCTGCATTCATCTATATATGCCTGCCAGTTATCTTTGATCCTGGCACCTGCAGCAATGAGTATCTCCAAGATCTCCCGGTCAGCATATTTGCGCAAAATAAACGCAAGCATTTCCACATTACCTTCGATGCTGGCTTTATCAGCCGCCTTTCTTTGATCTGCAGGAATTTCAGCCATAGTTGATCCGGATGCAGTGATTTATATTGGCCATATGACAGGCCAAACTTAATAAAATTTCATGCAGGATAAAAAAGATAAAGCCAGTGCAATCCCCTGCGCAGGCCACTTAGCCGAAAGATTATCCGGGCGGTATTATACTCACTGGGTTCGGCAGGAATAGCCTGTGAACTGCCTGGTGTTTTTGTCGCCAAATAAAATGGCACTTAAATCGCAGGGTATTAAATCTGATGCGCCGTTCTGCGGGAAGAAACAACCGGGCAGGAAGATTACCTTGCTCTCTTCTGAAACCAAAAAGCCCTCCGAAGAGGGGCTTTGAACCATTGATCTACTTAAAAAACAAATCAGGAAATCATTATTTAGCTGAATCCTTTTTTATGGCAGACGTATCTCCCATTACTTTTGTAGTATCTGTCGTTACCTTGCTTGAATCTGTAACAACAGTAGAATCTGTAGTTACGGATTTAGTTTCCCCTGCATTGTTGCAGGATATAGCAGCAGCACCCACGGCCACCAGTAAAAAAAGCTTTTTCATGTTTTTGAAGTTTTTGTTTTGAATAAATACGTATATATAGCTTTATATCATTTTTCATAAAAGGTAACCCCTGATTATCGTGGAATAAACTCCACAATGCCTGAATTAAAAATAGATGAAAAATATACCAGGATGATTTCACAAGAAAATATTTTCGTATACCAAAAGACCTGCGAAGGCAATAATACATATGCTTTTAATAACTAAACCACAATCCGGGTAGCTGAATGATATTGGCAGACAAAAGCGGCAACCATGAATTATGTAAAGTCGCTGGCGAAGCAACCGGGCCCAAAAGGAATCCGGGTGAATGGGGTTGCACCGGCCCTGTCTGCACAGCGCTGCAGGTAAGCGGTGGGGCAACACAGGAAAAATTTGAAAAGTTTGGTGCTGATACATCGCTGGGAAGACCCGGTCAGCCGGCTGAGCTCGCTTCTATCTATGTGCAATTAGCAGCTGCTGATGCCAGTTATGCCACCGGGCAGGTATATGGCTCGTCTGGTGGTAAAGGTCAGCCATAAACATACAGGATAATGGCGGAAGATGCAAAAAAGTTGTCAATAAACAGCATCTAAGCTGCCTGTTATTGAAAACCCTGTCCCATGCATGGAGATAGCTTTTTATTATATCAAACTGTTAAACGTTTCAAGTACTTCGCTGACATACCTGATTTGCGGTCCCGGTGGCGTCTCTTTAATTGACTCCAGTTTACCGGAGGATTTGATTTGACCTTGAAAACTGATGGCATAGAAAGCAAATACTTTGTCTCCCGACTCTGGTACCGGAGTTGCATAACCGGTAATGCCGATGCCCCAGTCACTGTTGAATTTCACCGACACATGAATGGCCATTTCATTGGCTATTTTTTGTGAAACACAATTACAATCAATGGCGTGGATAGGCTCTACATTCAGGTGTTTGAATTTTTGGGCAACATTATATGCCGTCACGCCACCATGAAAAAATTTTTCCGCGTTTTCCATATTTGAAAAAGCAAACTGCAGCAGCCCGGAGGTAACGCTTTCCGCAACCGCCACGGTATGCGCTTTTGTGCGCAATTGTTTGCCAATCTTATTCAACAAAGAGGCATCGAAAAGTTGTTTATCCATAAGGTAAAATTTGATGACCAATTTAAGCCCAGGGATCCAGCACCACCTTTACACAGTTATCTTCTTTCTTTTTGAATATCTCATACCCATGCGCAATATCGGTCAGGGGCAACCGGTGTGTAATGACATCGTCCAGTTTTACTTTTCCTTCTTTCACATAATTTAACAGCGCATCAATGTGTTTATGTGCCGGCGCCTGTCCGCCTTTCATGATAATGCCCTTATCAAAGAATTGCCCAAGCGGAAAATTATCATAAGTTGTCGGATAAACGCCGAGTACCGAAACAATGCCGCCTCTCCGCACTGCACTTATGCAGGCTTCAATTACTTTGGGTGAGCCTTTTTCGAGATTGATGACGGCTTTTGCCTTATCCAGGAAGCTGCGGTCAGGTTCAAACCCAACTGCTTCCACGCACAGATCCGCGCCACGTCCTTCTGTTTTTGAACGGATGTATTCAATCACGTTTTTACCATTGTCCTCCCACAAAACCATATCACAGCCTGCCGCTTGTTTTGCTTTATCCAGCCTGTATGCCAGTGTATCCACAATAATCACTTGTTCTGCTCCTCTTAAGAAAGCACTCTTTGCTGCCATGATTCCAACGGGACCTGACCCAAAAATTGCTACTGTTTCACCGCCATTAACATTGCCCCAGTCGATTCCTGTATACCCTGTCGGAAATATATCCGTTAAAAACAATACCTGCTCATTGCTTAAATTTTCCGGAACAAGGCGCGGACCGTAGTCGGCGTAGGGTACGCGTACGTACTGTGCCTGTCCTCCATCGTAGCCACCATACAAGTCGGTATAACCAAACAGGGCTCCGCCTTTTTCTGTTAGTAGACCACCTTCTGGTCCATAGTGATCCGGGTTACTGTTTTCGCACTGACCGGGCAAGTGATGACTGCAAAAAAAACAATGGCCACAGGCAATCGGGAAGGGCACCACTACCCTGTCCCCTTTCTTCAGATTGGTGATCGCCGACCCGGTTTCTTCAACTATGCCCATGAATTCATGACCGAGTACCATCGGTCTGGGCTGCGGAATGCCGCCGGAATAAATATGTAAATCTGAACCGCAAATAGCGGTGGCCGTTACTTTCAAAATGATATCGCGTGCATCTTTAATAATAGGGTCAGGAACATTATCGCAAGTCACTTTATGCGGACCATGTATAACGGCTGCTTTCATAATTATTATAATAAATTTTCATGATGAATTAAATCCTGTCTGAGCTGTCAGTTGTTTTTTATTTATGCTCATTTACCGGTGCCTGTTGTTTGTGTACCTGTGCGGCAAGTGTGCTGTCGGGTGTGATATTGCTCATGGCCGCCTGTATTTTGTTCCTGGTGCCGGATACGATCATGTCTTCATCATTCATCAGCGCGTTAAAACCATCTTTGGCAACGTCCGCGGGGTCCGACATTTTATTCCGGTGTTGCGCCACTTTGGATTCCAGCATGCCAGCCTTGCGGAAAAAATCGGTATCTGTTACACCCGGCAATAAAGCGGTTACCACCACACCCCTGTCTTTTACTTCGTTGCGCAGGGCTTCTGTAAAAGACTGCACGAATGCCTTGGTGCCGTGGTAGACGGATTGCAACGGACCGGGTGTTTTGGATGCGATAGAAGAAAGATTTAAAATCCGGCCATGGCCACGGGCGACCATGTCCTTTATAAAATGTTTGGTCAGCACCACCAGGCTTTCAATATTCAGGCGGATAATATTGAGTTCTTTCTCCAGGCTGGTATCAATAAATTCTCCGTATACACCCTGCCCCGCATCATTCACCAGTATCTCCACCTCAATATCCTTTTCTTTAATCTCTTCATACAACCGGTCCGCATTGTTCGGATCAAACAAATCCCGCGCAATGGGAATGAAGTCCACATGATAAAGTCCCCGGAACTCATCCTGCACGTTACTGAGTTCTGCTGCACTCCTGGCAACAGCAATGATATTCCAGTCTTCAGCAGCAAACAGTTTAGCCAGCTCATAACCTATCCCGCTGGTGGCGCCTGTAATCAGCGCATATTGATTTCTTTTCATAACATTATTTTTAAAGTGTAAATAAATCCGGGAGGATCTTATCCCGTACACTGCTTCTTCAATAAAAAATATGCCAGCAGCTTTTCGCTTTACCTGGCGTTTGGAAATGGGACAATACAGATCATTGTGCATATAAAAATCTACACTTACCAAAGAAGGCGGGGAGATTATGTCTTTGCATTGTAACGGCCGGTGAGTTGTTGGTTTGCTTTATCACTTCAGCAGCACTTTAATTTTTCGGGCATGCAGTTTGAAATATCATTACTATCCTCTTATTAATTAATTAAAATTTTTATTTATGCCAAACACAAAATCAAGCCCCGCAAAGGCTAAGAAACCCGCCAGCGACAATAAGGCCGCCGGCCAGGGCAACACGCAACTTGAGAAATATTTTGCCGATTCGCTGAAAGACATTTATTGGGCGGAGAAAGCTTTGACCAAAGCTTTACCCAAAATGCAGAAAGCAGCAACAACAGAAGAACTAAAATCCGCGATTGAAGATCACCTGGCCCAAACAGAAGAACATATCACAAGGCTGGAACAGGTGTTTGAAATCATCGGCAAAAAAGCACAGGCGAAAAAATGCGATGCGATGGAAGGATTATTGAAAGAAGGTGATTCTATTGTAGAAGAAACGGAAGACGGCAGCATGACGCGCGATGTAGGTATTATCATGGCGGCACAAAAAGTAGAGCATTATGAAATTGCTACTTATGGTGGCCTGGTAACACTTGCTCAAACAATGGGTCTTGACGACGCCGCTGGCATTCTGAGCCAGACCCTGGAAGAAGAAAAACAAACAGATGCCGGCTTAAGTGAAATCGCTGAAAACAATATTAACTGGGAAGCAGAAATGGAAGGCGGAACAGAAGAAGAATAAGAAAATTGTGTTATGCGTCCCAATACAACAATAGCCAGGCTTTAGCTCCTGGCTATTGCTTTTAACAAACAAATAATAAAATTTTCATACACATCCCGCTTTAAACCATCTCAACCATGAACAACAAAACTACTACTCCCAAATTAAGCTGGTCCGAACGATTTGCCAACCAGACAACCAAAATAACCGGTAGTACAGGCGCTTTTATTTTTGCAGTTTTACTTGTTGTTGTCTGGGCCGCTACCGGGCCGGTATTTCATTATTCGGAGACCTGGCAGCTGGTCATCAACACAGGAACTACTATCATTACCTTCCTGATGGTATTTTTAATTCAAAAAGCCCAGAACAAGGATTCTCTTGCGATACAACTAAAGCTAAATGAACTGGTGGCCGCCCATGAATTTGCAAGCAACCGATTGGTGGATATTGAAAATATTCCGGAAGAAGATTTACGGATCATCCAGAAATATTATTCGCAGCTTAGCGCACTTACGAAAAAAGATGAGTCCTTGCAGCAATCACATTCTATTGAGGAAGCCCAGAAGATGGATAACATGAAAGAAGAAAGGGAAGATGACATTAAAAACAACCTGGCAAAGAATTAAATGGCTGCATCCTAATCCTGTAGCATAAATTCTACATGCAGCGGCCTGTGGTGAAACAATTTGTGGATTTGTTTCATTTCATAAGCCATGCTGATTTCATTTTCATGTGGCATACTTATTAGTAGTACCGTAATGTATATCATTACTATACTATCACCAGTCAAAAAAACCAACTATGCCAGGGTAAGATGTTACATAGTTGCTATTATTAATGGTATGTTTTATCAATCACCTTTAATAATGTATTGTTATGTTACGCTTCATTGACCTGCCCGGTTTGAACGCAACCGATCTGGATTGGTATCAAATGCTGACGCGAACACCCATCGTTTTTATTGCAGCACCCGGTTTTACCCGGCTGCCCGGTATGCGGGTATCCGGCACTTCGCCGGCCTTTGATGTGGTCGTATCTATTTCACCCGGTGCCATCATGGGCAAGGTGATTCGGTATTGCTTTCCGGTAACGATGCAACAAAAGAAATTAAACCATCTATGAACCAGACCATTTTTCAATTTTTTCACTGGTATTATTCAACCGAAGGAAATTTGTGGAACCACGCCTGCGACCGGGCTTCGCACCTTGCATCGCTCGGTGTAACGGAAGTCTGGCTGCCACCCGCGTACAAGTCAGCCCTTGGCGCCGATGAACCAGGCTACGCAGTCTATGATTTGTATGACCTGGGTGAGTTTGAACAAAAAGGTACGGTTCGTACCCGTTATGGAACAAAAGAAGAATACCTGGACTGCATCCGTTCTTTCCATGATGCCGGCATTAACGTGCTGGCCGATATCGTGCTGAACCACAAACATGGTGGCGATGAGTATGAAAGTATTTTAATTAAACGGGTGAACCCTGGTAACCGCCGGGAATTTATCAGCGATCATGAGACGATAGAAGTACCCACGCGTTTTACCTTCCCGGGGCGCCAGGGAAAATACTCCCAGTTTGTATGGGACCAGCAAAGTTTTACCGGCGTGCAGCTGAACGATGGCATCGGCATGATTATAAACGAATATTCCAACGGACACTGGGAAGAAATGCTGGAAGAGGAACTTGGCAATTTTGATTTTTTAATGGGCAACGATATTGAATACCGCAATCCGGCAGTACGCGAAGAACTAAAGAACTGGGGACGCTGGTACGTGGAGACAACGGGCATTGATGGATTCCGGCTGGATGCACTCAAACATATTAACCCGGGTTTTTATCCTGAATGGCTGGACTATTTAAACCAGCAATTCAGCAAACAATTCCTATGCATTGGCGAATACTGGCAAAATAATATCAAAGCACTGCTCACCTATATTGATATCACGCAGGGTGCAATACAGTTATTTGATGTGCCCCTGCATTTTAATTTTCACCAGGCATCCCGGCAAAAAAAAGATTATAATATCCGTAAAATCTTTGACGGTACTTTAGTAAAGGAAAAACCGGAACTATCGATCACTTTTGTTGATAACCATGACACACAACCACTGCAATCGCTGGAGTCTGCGGTTGATTACTGGTTTAAGCCTTTGGCTTATGCTATCATTTTATTGAGGGAACAGGGAAAGCCCTGCGTTTTTTATCCCGCGGTTTACGAAGCCAGGTACCTGGATCACAAAGACGGCCAGGAAATTTATATTGAACTCAATAAAGTGCCGGGTATGGAGGAAATGATGAAAGTCCGATCCAAATTTGCCTATGGGCAACAACGGGAATATTTTGATCATGAACATGTAGTGGGCTGGACAAGGGCAGGCGATGAAAAAATTCGGGACAGTGGTTGCGCAGTAGTCATCAGTAATGGCAATGGGGGCGAAAAGAAAATGCTGATGGGTAAGGAACATGCCGGGAAAAAAATGAAATGTGTTTGTGGTAACCGCGAAGAAATTATTGAACTCAATGATGAAGGAGAAGGACTGTTCCCGGTCAATGAAATGTCGGCATCTGTTTGGATATATGTTGATGCACCCATGTAACGATTTAAATAAAACACGATGAACAGACCCTATCAAACCGAACAAATAGCAGCCTTTGCCCTGCGCGCGCAATATGAAGATATTCCTGCCACAAGCATTGACCAGTTGAAGCGTCACCTGCTGGATGCCATGGGATCGTTATTGCACGCAACCACACGTCCAACCATTCAGAAACTGGTCAGACAATTAAAAATATTGGGCGCTGGCGGGCCTTGTAAAGTACCGCTGCTGGAAGGTCTTCCATACGACAGGGCCGCGCAGTTGTTTACCGCTTTGATACGGTATCCTGATTTCATGGACAATTTTATGGGCAAGGAAGCTACCTGTCACCTGAGTGATAATATCGGCTCGTTGCTGGCCATCAGCCAGTACAAACCGATAACCGGCAAAGATTTTTTAACAGCGATGGCAGTCGGTTACCAGATTGAATGCCGGCTGATTGAAGAAATACCCGTTATGAAAAAAGGAATTGATCATACGGTGCTACTGGCTTATTCGGTAGCAGCTGCATTGTCGAAGCTGGCAGGACTTGATGAAGAACAAACAGCGCACGCACTGGGCATGGCAGGCTGTTCGATTAATTCGATGGTGACCAGCCGCGCCTCCTGCACCTATGAGTGGAAAGGATTTGCATCCTCCCTCGATGCACTGGACTGTACCAATATCGTGCTATTGGCTGAACAGGGTATGACAGGGCCCATTGCGATGTTCGAAGGTCCCAGGGGGGTGGAAGATGTGTTCGGCCTGAAACTCGGTTACGCCTGGAGCAAAGAGAATTTTGAACTTATCCCAAAGTGCGTTTTAAAATCGTATAACGCTGAAATGCACGCGCAATCCCTGCTGGAAGCATTACTGGTTTTAAGAAAAGAACACCAGGTTGATCCAGCCACAGTGGAAAAAATTAATTGTACAACTTTCCTGACAGCTTATCATATTATTGGCGGCGGGGTCTACGGTGACCGTAAGCAAGTTCATACCAAGGAACAGGCCGATCACAGCCTGTTTTATTTAACTGCGGTGGCTTTACTGGATGGTGAAGTGTACCCGGAACAATTTGAACCCGAACGCATCAACCGGCAAGATGTGCAGGAACTGCTGCAAAAAGTGCATGTAGATACAAAATTTCCACTGCACAAGCCCGTTATGGTGGCTGGCATGCTGGACCTCTACACGATTTCGTACCCCGAAAAAATGAAAGCAAAAGTGGAAATTGTGCTGAAAGGCGGCAACAGCCTGGTCTGTGAGGCGGAAGATTACCATGGTTTTTTTACCCGCCCATTCACCTGGGAGGACACCATACAAAAATTCAAACGGCTCGCCGGTCCAGTATTGTCAGAAGAAAAAATGGAAGATCTTATTTATACCATCCGGCATTTGGATGACTTGCCATCTGTCATACCGCTTATTGATCAAATCAGCGTTTCGCTGCCATCCTGACAACGGCGCTGGGTTCAATATGACCAAAAAAAACGATGGCATTGGCATGGTAAATATTAAGCACAGTACCGAATCCTGCAGTAGCAAAGCAGTAGTCGTGCCAGCACCGGGAAAAAGCTGTATACTTACCATTAATATACCTTTACAAACCATGGCACAACTGTCTATCGTTAATGAATAACTGAAATATAAAAAATCCCGCCTTGCGGGCGGGATGCACTAACCAGGTTACATTAACCATTAAACCTTATCCTATGAAAAGGCTAATGTAATAAAGACAGTGGAAAATCAGGTACCTGTATCCGGGATTTCGACGGATGTGCGCCTTCATTCGATGAAGGTTAATGCAGAAAAAAATGGCTGCTGTTTCCGCAGCCGCCCGTTGAAAATGTTTTACATATTGCAACCCTTTCAAGGTACGGCAGGTATCCGGTGGTTTCCAGATAGTAAAGTTTTATTTTTTTGGGTGTGCCGCCGGATGAATCAATTTGAATTTTTTGTAAAACAATGCCAGTAGCAATGCAGTGATGATGCCTTCGGCAGTATGATAGCCAGAGTCAACCCAAAAAACAATGATGGGCATTTTAAAAGTGGCAACCTCGATCATTCCACCCTGCAGACCATCCCAGAAAAAACCAGGCATCCTTAAATAGCTTTACCATTTTTGGAATGGAAACATTGGTTGGGTGGCCTGGCGCAACCAAAAGCCGTTAAAATTTGAATTGAACCAAACAACCAGGCAACCACCCGGGATTGAATGCCCGGTGGCGGTTGAAAAATAAATGGCAGCCATTATTTCCCCCAGCTTTCTTATTTTTGCCATCCATTTTTTAATTAATTAGTTTATGACCACAGACGAAATACTGAAGCAGTTCACCCCGGCACAAAGAACGGAACTGCAGGCCAACCTAGACGCCGTTGCCGGCAATGCAGCAACGGACTTTAAAAAGAATCCGGAGCAATTTGCGCAGCTAAGCACCCCTGTTCATTTAAAAGGCAATATTTACCTGCAGGTTACCATATCACTGCACCTGGGTGACAAGGACATCGTTCACCCTGTTATCGAAAACATTGACCAGTTTGAAAGCGCGGATGCCTACCTGGATGCCAACCATAAAAACGCAGGCGTAAAGGCCCGGTTGGAACCATTGAAATAATGCGGGTTATTGATACCCGTCTTATGCAAGCACTGTTTTTAAAATGCTGTAATATTATTTTCTCTTTGTTTCATAAACTTTGGGCGAATACCATCTCCGGGATACCGGATCCCATTGCTGCAACCCATGAGAAAATTCCTGCTTGCGGCTATCCCATCATCCGTAGGCCGGGATTATTCTGTTCTCAGACATTTAACCGGGTTGCTAACCGCAGCTTTGACTGCCTGGTAACTCACAGTCATTAAAGCAATAAGAATTGCGGAAGCACCGGCCAAACCAAATACCCACCATTTTACATCAATATGATAAGCATATTCCTGCAGCCACTTGCTTGTTGCCCACCACGCAACCGGGAAAGCAATTCCATTAGCTATCAAAACCAGTTTCA
>Ga0193753_10000511_pt1 | contig 37883 bp, 36 predicted proteins | sample H1c2metaG_FD_144925 | JGI IMG/M metagenome (GOLD analysis project Ga0193753, IMG submission 144925) | Soil microbial communities from a riparian zone of the East river system, Colorado, United States - H1c2 | ecosystem: Environmental > Terrestrial > Soil > Riparian zone | place: USA: East...
CTGTGACGTTCCAGCAGATCGCCGAACGCTTGCCGTGCATCCGCTGTCATGTGGGCCAGCTGTTCCATGGTCGAAGGCGATTCCGTGGGCGATTGTGCTCGTCGCCAACATGATTCGCACGGCGGGCTGAAACGTCACAGCCGGCCCCGTATTCGGCGCCGAATGGGCAGAAAACCGCCCGAAAGCGCACAATAGGCCGCCCTGTAGCGCTCGACTGCCATGACCGACGACTCTCCTCCGCTGCTGCGTTTCGCCGACCTGGGCCTTTCCGGCCCCGTCATGGCATCCGTCACGGCCGTCGGCTACGAGTCGCCATCGCCGATCCAGGCCGCCACGATCCCCGCGCTGTTGCAGGGTCGCGACCTGCTGGGCCAGGCGCAGACCGGCACCGGCAAGACCGCGGCCTTCGCCCTGCCGATCCTGTCCAGGCTCGACCTGTCCAAGACCAAGCCGCAGGCCCTGGTGCTGGCGCCCACGCGCGAGCTGGCGATCCAGGTGGCCGAGGCCTTCCAGCGCTATGCCGCGCCGATCCCGGGCTTCCATGTGATGCCGATCTACGGCGGCCAGAGTTATGGCCCGCAGCTCAGCGCGCTCAAGCGCGGCGTGCATGTGGTGGTCGGCACCCCCGGACGCGTGATCGACCATCTGCAGCGCGGCTCGCTGGATCTGTCCGAGATCACCTGGCTGGTGCTGGACGAAGCCGACGAGATGCTGCGGATGGGCTTCATCGACGATGTCGAGACGGTGCTCAAGAAAACGCCGGAGTCGCGCCAGGTGGCGCTATTCTCGGCGACGATGCCGGTGCAGATCCGCCGCATCGCACAGACCTACCTGCGCGATCCGGTGGAGGTCACGATCACGTCGAAGACCACCACCGCGACCAACATCCGCCAGCGTTACTGGTTCGTCAGCGGATTGCACAAACTCGACGCGCTGACCCGCATCCTGGAAGCCGAGCCGTTCGACGCGATGATCGTGTTCGCGCGCACCAAATCCGGCACCGAGGAACTCGCCGAAAAACTGCAGGCGCGCGGCCTGGCCGCAGCGGCGATCAACGGCGACATCCAGCAGGCGCAGCGCGAACGCACCATCCAGCAGTTGAAGGACGGCCAGCTCGACGTGCTGGTCGCCACCGACGTGGCGGCGCGCGGCCTCGACGTGGAACGGGTCAGCCACGTGCTGAATTACGACATCCCGTACGACACCGAGAGCTACGTGCACCGCATCGGCCGCACCGGGCGTGCGGGCCGCAGCGGCGAAGCGATCCTGTTCGTGACACCGCGCGAGAAAGGCATGCTGCGCGCGATCGAGCGGGCCACGCGCCAGCCGATCGTGGAGATGCAGCTGCCCAGCGTCGATGCGGTCAACGACCAGCGCGTGACCAAGTTCCTGGGCCGCATCACCGACACGCTGGCGGCGGGCGAGATCGACCTGTTCCGCGACCTGGTGCAGCGCTACGAGAACGAGCACAACGTGCCGGTGATCGAAGTCGCGGCCGCGCTGGCCAAGCTGCTGCAGGGCAAGACGCCGCTGCTGCTGGCGCCGGAACGCGCCCGCGAAGCGCGCGAGCCTGCCTTCGAACGCCCGGCACGCGCGGAACGCCCTGCGCGCAGCGAGCGTCCCGCCCACGGCGAACGTCCGGTCCGTGACGACCGCGCGCCAGCGCGCGTCGAGCGGCCGCGCAGCAGCGACAAGCCGCCGCGCGGCGCGCCGGAAGCGGGCATGGAGACCTTCCGCATCGAGGTCGGGCACGCGCACGGCGTGAAGCCGGGCAACATCGTCGGCGCGATCGCCAACGAAGCGGAGCTGGATGCCAAGTTCATCGGCCGCATCGACATCCACGACGAATATTCGGTGCTCGACCTGCCCGAAGGCATGCCTCGCGACTTGCTGATGATGTTGAAGAAGGTGCGCGTGGCCGGACAGCCGCTGCGCATCCATCGGCTCGGCGATCCCGACGATGGCCCCACGCCGCAAGCCAAGTCGTATCCGCCCAGGCAGCCGCATCGAAAAGGGCCGGCAGCGGCCGCGCCGCGCACATTCAAGCCCAAGCCGAAAACCAAGCGCTGAAGCCGGGTTTCGCTTTTTCGCGTCAAGGCCACAAGGGTCGCCTACGAATGAAAACGCTCGCGCTGACGGTATTTCTTCTCGCCAGCGCGCCGGTGCCGGGCGCCGAAAACGATAGTCGGGTTTGCGCCATTCCGGCCTGGCGGCATTTGTACAGCAGCGGGCCCAACGGTGAGGATGCGGGCGGCCATCGCCAGCATCTGCTGGATGCCCTGCGTCGCGGCAGTCCGTTGCGTGTGGGTTGGGGCGAGGCGGATGCGGACGGCAAGTGGGCGGTGGAAGAATTCGCCGATGCCGAATTCACCAATCTGATGAACGGTCGCGACGTAGTCGCGCAGCTGCGCAGCGCGCTGATTCAGACGAACTACACCGATGCAGCCAAAGCCGGATTGCGCGATCCGGCGATGACGTGGCACGCGCTGGCGTCGACCGATGGTCGGCTTGAAGCGTTGATGGTGGAGACGGCGACGGGGAAGGTGACGCGCAAGCTTGTGCAGCGCACGCATTTCCATTGGTATGCATTGGCGCCGGATCCCGCCTGCGATACGCGGCCGGCGATCGAAAGTGCGCCGCGTGGGCGCTTGAACAGCGTTATTTTCGACAGCCGCAAAGCCGCCGAAGCCGCACCCGCGCCGAAGAAATAGCGAACCGGCCCTGCTGGGTGAGAGCGGCTTCAGCCGCGAGCTTCTCCGCTGCGGGAAGAGCTCGCGGCTGAAGCCGCTCCTACGAAAAGCGAGAAAGAAGGACCGCCGTCGGCGTCAGCGCACGCTGACCGCGATCGGCTCCGGCCGGTACAGCGCCGGAAACTGCTGCTTCAACGCCACGACCTTGGGCGCATCGTTATAGACGATGTACGGATCGTTGGGATGCAGCCGCGCGTAGTCCTGGTGATAGGCCTCGGCGGGGTAGAACGCCTTCAACGGCGTGAGCTGGGTGACGATCGGCGCCGGGAACGCCTTCGCCGCGCCGAGCTGCGCGAGATAGGCATTGGCGATCTTCTGCTGCTGCGGATCGCCGTAGAAGATCGCCGAGCGGTACTGCGTGCCGCGATCCGGTCCCTGCCGGTTGAGCTGCGTCGGATCGTGCGCGACCGAGAAGAACACCTTCAGCAACTGGCCGTAGCTGACCTGCGACGGATCGTAGATCACCTTGACCGATTCGGCATGGCCGCTGCTGCCGCCGCCGACAGCGCGGTAGTTGGCGTCGCCGGCGCTGCCGCCGACATAACCCGACGAGACCTGCCTGACGCCCTTGACGTGCTCGAACACGGCCTCAACGCCCCAGAAACAGCCGCCGGCGAACACCGCGGTCGCGCTGCTCTTGGCCGCGGCGAGCGGCAGGTCGGCCTTCGGGTCCGGCAGCGCCACCGGCTTGCTGCTGGCGATGCCGGCGTTGCAGGCCAGCAGTCCGGCGCAAAGCGCGGTAGTAAGCAGGGTGCGCAGGGGCGAGGAGGAAACGGCATTCATGGCGAAACTCCGGAGTGAAGGATGGTCGCTCACGCGGCCTTGGCGAATTTGAGCGCGACCGAATTCATGCAGTAACGCAGGCCGGTCGGCTTCGGACCGTCGTCGAAGACATGACCCAGGTGCGCATCGCAGCGCGCGCATTCGACGGCGGTGCGCGTCATGCCGAAGGTGCGGTCTTCGCGTTCGACGACGTTCTCTTTCGCGATCGGCTGCCAGAAGCTCGGCCAGCCGGTGCCGGACTCGAACTTGGTGGCCGCATCGAACAGTGCCGTGTCGCAACAGATGCAGCGGAACACGCCCTTGTCGTGCACGTTCAACAGCGAGCCGGTGAAGGCGCGTTCGGTGCCTTCCTGCCGGGCGACGTTGAACGAAGCGGGCGACAGCTGCTTGCGCCATTCGGCTTCGGTCTTCACCACCTTGGGCACGGTGACGCTGCGCAGCCGTTTGCCGTCATCGGAGAATTCGATCAGCGTCACCGGTTTGGGCGGCCCGCCCGAGGGGCTCGAAGCCGCGGCCGGGCTTTGGCGGGCGCAGCCGAACACCAATCCGGCGGCGGCCAGGGTCGACGCCACGACGAAGCCGCGACGCGAGAGCGGAGGAGAAGCGGAATCGGGCTGGCTCATGCAGGGCTCCGGATGGCGGTTTGCGGCAGGGGATCCTGCGGCACCCATAGCTACGTAGACCGCGGCTGGCCGGATGCGGTTCCGCCGCATCGCAGGGTCGCTGCCGTGTTGCCTGCCTAAAGAGGCAGGTGACGCTGAAATGGGTGCGGTCGCGGCCAAACCCGCACGGTACCGCACGCCTCCGTCAGCGGCGGTTCATGCCGCGCTTCGGGTCATCGATAGTCGATGCCGAGAATCTCCACTTCCAGATCGCCGGCCGGCCGCTTCCAGATCACGCTGTCGCCGATCCGGGCGCCGTTAAGCGCGCGCGCCAGCGGCGATACCCAGCTGATGCTGCCGTGCTCGGGGTCCGCCTCGTCCTCGCCCACGATCCGATAGCGCAATCGATGATCGTCCTGGTCGGCCATTTCCACGGTGGCGCCGAAGGCGACGCGTTCCTGGGATTTTCGCTCGTTGGCGACCGGAATGGCATCGGCGATACGCGCCTGCAGCCAGCGCAGTTCGCGTTCGATCATCGCCTTTTCCAGCGGTGCGCCGACCGCGTCGGTGTCGATCCCGGCCAGTCGGGCCTCGCCGTCGGCCAGGCGCTGCCGCAGCTGCGCCAGGCCCTGTGGAGTGACGTAATTGGGGTGCCCGCTCAGCGGCAGCTCCGGCAGGTCGTCCGGCACGTCGCTGTCGTTTTCCTTGATGAAGGCGCGGCTCATGGTCCAGTCCGGTAATTGGCTCTTTTCACATGCGCAGCTTAGGCCTGCGAGTGTGAATGCAATGGGTGTAGGCTTGCGCCATGGCTCTCCAGACCCTGTTCCGCAACGATTCGGTCACGGTGCTGAATTACCGCTGCAGCGCCGGCCCCGAAGACGTGCCTTTCGTGGAGCTGCATGGCAGCCACTCGGTGTCGTACGTGCGCAAAGGCAGCTTCGGTGTTCGCAGCCGCGGACGCGCGCATGAGCTGGTGCCCGGCGCGATCCTGGTCGGCCACCCCGGCGACGAATTCATGTGCACTCACGAGCACCACGTCTGCGGCGACGAATGCCTGTCGTTCCATCTGTCGCCAGCCCTGGTCGAGACGCTGGGCGATCGCCGCGAGACCTGGCGCGTGGGCTGCCTGCCGCCGCTGCCTGAATTGATGGTCTGGGGCGAACTGGCGCAGACCGTGGCTGCGGGCGGCAGCGATATCGGCATCGACGAGGTGGCTGTCGCTTTCGCAGCGCGTTTTGTCGACGTCGCCTCCGGACAGCGCCGCGAACGCTGGCGTGCGCGCTCGCCGCAGGCGCGCAGCCGCGATCGTGGGCGCGCGGTGGAAGCCGCGATCTGGCTGGACGCGAATTGCACGCAGGACGTCGATCTGGCGCAGGCCGCTGCCATGGCCCGGCTCAGCCCGTTTCATTTCCTGCGTTTGTTCGCCGATGTCACCGGTGTCACGCCGCACCAGTACCTGCTGCGCGCGCGCCTGCGCCACGCGGCCCGGCTGTTGTCCGCCGATGGCCGCGCGATCACCGAGGTGGCGCTGGACGCGGGATTCGCGGACCTGTCCAACTTCGTGCGTACCTTCCACCGCGCGGCGGGCGCCTCGCCGCGCCGGTTCCGCCAGGCCGCGCGCGGCGACCGCAAGATTCTCCAAGAAAGGCTGGCCACCGCTGCGCGACGATGATCCTCCCGACCCAGGAGGTTTGCCATGTACGACCATATCGGCCTGAAAGTGAAGGACGTCGCGGCCAGCGTCCGTTTCTACACCGCTGCGTTCAAGCCGCTCGGCTACGAGCTCGACGATTCCGGCACGGGCTTCGGCCCGCCCGGTGAACCTGCGTTGTGGCTGTATGCCGACCCTGCACCCGGAGCCGGAATCCATGTCGCGCTGAGTGCATCGGATCGTGCCGCCGTCGATCGTTTTTACCAGGCAGGTTTGAAGGCGGGCGGCCGCGACAACGGAAAACCCGGGCTGCGCACCGACTACAGCCCCAACTATTACGCCGCTTTCCTGTTCGATCCCGACGGCAATAACATCGAAGCCGTGTGCATGGAGTAGGCCATGGCCAACGCACCGACCACGCAGCTGCATCACGATTACCTGATGACGATCCACGCCCCCACGGCCGGGCCGCCGTGGGCGGTGGATGCTTCGCTGACCATCTTCCACAGCGATGACGGTTGGGCGAAAGGACCGCGCATCGATGCCGCCATCCTCGCGCCGACCGGCGACTGGTTGCGCACGATGCCCGACGGCACGTTGCGCGTCGACGCGCGGATGACGCTGCGCACCGACGATGGTGCGCTGATCCATGCCAGCTACGGCGGCGTCATCCGCATCACCGCGCAGCAATTCCAGGCCATGGGCGAGGGCGCCACCCTGACGTCCGACGACATCTATTTCGTGACCGCGCCGGTATTCCAGACCTCGCACCCGGATTACCTCTGGTTGAACCAGCTGCAGGCCATCGGCAAGGCGGTCGCGCTGAAAGGCGGCGAGGGCGGCTACGTCGCGTACGAGGTGTTCGCCATCCGTTGATCTTGCGCGGCTTCTGCATGCGGCATTGACATCTTGGCGCGCACGCTGGGCTAACCGCTCAGCCGGTGAGTACGGATGCGCCACAAAGCATTGAAATTAGGAAAAGGCTTCCGCGTCGCCTTCGCGGTACGCAGGATGCAGGCTGCGGAAATGGTGCTGGCGCCCGGCGACAGCGAGGGCGACGAAGACAATCGCCACCGCGGCGCCGACCAGTGGCTGTATGTGGTTTCGGGCACGGGCATGGCCACGGTGGAAGGCAAACGGGTTCCGTTGAAGGCCGGCACGCTGCTGGTCATCGAGAAACGCGAACGTCACGAGATCCGCAATACCGGCCGTACCCTGCTCAAGACGCTGAATTTCTACTATCCGCCGGCCTTCGATGGCGAAGGCGATCCGGTCGGTCCGGGGCGTGAGCCTTGAGTGGATGTGCGGACACGGTTCTCACTCGGCCGCGCCCTTCGCCTCCGAAGTCGCAAGCACTTCGGGATGCTGTAGCCGCTTCGGCCGGCCGATCAGCGGATATACGAGCACGGCGGCCAGAATGATGGCTACGCCGAAGTAGAACTGCGGAGTCAGCTCGCGCTGTTCGTTGAGCAGCAGGATCGCCAGGACGATGGCATAGACGGGTTCCAGGTTGACCGCCAGTTGCGCGGCGAACGCGCTCATGTGACGCAGCGCCACCAGCGACAGTGCGAACGGCAGCAGGGTGCAGGCCAGCGACAGCGCGAGCAGGTAGCCGGCATCGTGCAGGCTGGGCAAGGCGAACAGCTTGCCGGCGAAGGCCGGGAACAAGGCCGGCATCAGCGGCGCCAGCAATGTCAGCAGCAGCACGCCGGCGCCGAGTTCCAATGCGGTCACGGTCAGCGCGTCGCCATGTTCGACCAGGCGCTTGTTGAGCGAACCGAACAGCGCGACCAGCAGCGCCGATACCGCGCCGACCGCGATGCCCAGACGCATGTCCACCGGCACGCCGCCCACCACCAGCACCACGCCCGGCAGTACGGCGACGCCGAGCAGCACGTCGCGCATCGAGAACGGACGCCGTGCCAGCCAGGGTTCGAGTAGCGCGGTCATCGGCGTGGCCAGCGCGATGCAGGTGGCGCCGACCGAGGCATTGGACAGCTTGATCGATCCGTAGAAGGTGAGCCAATGCAAGGCCACCAGCGCGCCGATGCCGCAGTACGCCAGGATCAGGCGTAGCGACATCGTGCGCATCCCGCGCCACACCCGCGGCACCAGCGCCAATGCCGCGACTACCAGCAGCATGCGCCACCACACCAACGGCAAAGCCGGCAGCGTGATCAGCTTGCCGAGGATGGCGGTGAAGCCCCACAGCAGAACGCAGGCGTGGATCTGGAACTGGGCTTTGGCGGCGGGCGTCATCGGCATGCGCCCATTATGATGGAGCCGACATTCGACTGGGTGGCGGCGATGCAGGCAGCGGGCAGGGAGCGGGACAGGCTGGCGTGGCTCGCAGCATTGGCCCTGGTCGTTGCGGCCGGGTCTCTATTGCTGCAGTACGCGATCCTGATGCGCGCGACGCAGGACACGGTCGGTGCCGGGTTCGCAACGATCCGCTTCTTCAGCTATTTCACCGTACTCAGCAATGTACTGGTGGCGTTTGCGACAGGCGGTGCCTTGCTCGGATCGGACGCCCGCGTCGTCCGCTTTTTCCGCCGGCCTGCGGTGAAAGGCGGCATCGCGCTCTATATCGGCGTCACCGGGACCATCTATTTCCTGATCCTGCGGCATCTGTGGCAGCCGCAGGGTGCGCAATGGTGGGCCGATACCGGATTGCACTACGCGACGCCGGCGCTGTACCTGGCTTGGTGGCTGCTCGGCGTGCGTCATGGCGGGCTGCGCTGGAGCGCGATCTTGCGGTGGCTGGCGTTTCCGCTGGCTTATCTGCTGTGGACCTTTCTGCGCGGGGCCTGGGCGCACGAGTATCCGTATCCGTTCATCGATGTCGGGCAACTGGGCTGGGTAGCGGTGCTGCGCAATGCGGCTGGCGTATTGGCGGCGTTCCTGGGCCTGGGGACAGGATTCGTCGCCATCGATCGAACGCTGGGCAGAGCGCGACGCCTCTGATGTAGCGACCCGTTTTGTAGGTGCGAATTCATTCGCACGCTTCTCCAGAGCGAGCGACAAAGCGTGCGAATGAATTCGCACCTACAGGATGCGGATGCCCCGATAACCTCGGGTTGGCTGGACGCCGCCCGGCAAAAAATGCGATGTTCGCGCCGGCACGGCCGACGTGCCTAGCGGAAGGGACAACGGAATGAGCGCGATCGACGCCATCGCCACCAGCAGACAAAGGCCGTTCGACCGCGGCGACGCCAAGACGCTGGCGCTGTCGGCGCTGGGCGGCGCACTGGAATTCTACGATTTCGTCGTCTTCGTGTTCTTCACCAAGATCCTGAGCGTGCTGTTCTTCCCGCCCGACACCGCGCCATGGCTGGCCCAGCTGCAGGTGTACGGCATCTTCGCGGCGGGCTACCTGGCGCGGCCGCTGGGCGGGATCGTGATGGCGCATTTCGGCGACCTGGTCGGGCGCAAGCGCATGTTCACGCTCAGCGTATTCCTGATGTCGATCCCGACGCTGTTGATCGGCCTGCTGCCGACGTATGCGCAGATCGGCCTGCTGGCGCCATTGCTGTTGTTGCTGCTGCGGGTGGTGCAGGGCATCGCGGTCGGCGGCGAAGTGCCGGGCGCGTGGGTATTCGTGGCCGAACACGTGCCGCGCGGGCGTGTCGGTTTCGCCTGCGCCAGCCTGACCTCGGGCCTGACCGCCGGCATCCTGATCGGCTCGCTGCTGGCGGCCTGGATCAACACGCATTTCTCCGCGCAGGACGTGGCGGGTTATGCCTGGCGCATCCCGTTCCTGCTCGGTGGGGTGTTCGGCTTCATCGCGGTCTACCTGCGGCGCTGGCTGCACGAGACGCCGGTGTTCGCGGAGATGCGCGAGCGCAAGCAATTGGCGAGCGGCCTGCCGGTCAGGCAGGTGCTGGCCCATCACGGTGGCAGCGTGGTGTTGTCGATGCTGGCGACATGGATGCTGACCGCGGCGATCGTGGTGGTGGTGCTGATGACGCCGACCCTCGTGCAGACCTCGTTCCAGTTGCCGGCAGCGCTCGCATTCCATGGCAACAGCGTGGCCACCTTGTGCCTGGTCGCGGGTTGCCTGGTGGCCGGGCTTGCCGTGGACAGGTTCGGCACGGCGGCTTCGCTGCTGGCCGGTTCGCTGGGATTGGCCGCGGCCACATATGCTTTGTACCTGCACCTGGCCAGCGGCAGCAGCACGCATTTCGTCGCGCTGTATGCCTTGGCAGGATTCTTCACCGGCGTCGTCGCCGTGGTGCCTTCGGTGATGGTCGCCGCGTTCCCGGCGCCGATCCGTTTTTCGGGCCTGTCGTTTTCTTACAACGTGGCCTACGCCATTTTCGGCGGACTGACGCCGCCGCTGATCGGCTACCTGTCGCAGGCGATGGGCGGCCTGGCGCCGGCGCATTACGTGGCGATGACCTGCGTGATCGGCATTTTCGTCGCCTTGCACCTGCTGAGGCGTCCGCTGCCGCCGCTGTAAAGGAGCGGGATCGATCCGGTGCGGATCAATCCCGCGTGGTCGTACTCCCCGCCATGCGCCGATGCATCCGCGCCAGCGCGGCACCGTTGAAGGCCCACAACAGGGCGATGACGGCGCCGAGCAGGGCCGCGATCGCCGGTTGCTGCGCCAGCATGTCCACGCCTGCCTTGACCCAGCCGCTGACCGCGTCCGCGCCGCGATAGACCACGGTGTCGACGAAATTCTTGGCCTTGTACTTGGCTTGTGGCGCGACCGCCGTCCACAGCATTTCCCGGCCGGGCCGTACGAAGGCGTACTCGCCGGCGCGGCGCACGACCATCACGATCGCCAGTACCGCGAAGGTCGGCGCGAAAGCCAGCCACAGGAAGCCGAACATCGTCACCACCGGCACCGCGACCAGCAGCACGCCGACGCCGAGCCGCTGCGCCAGGCGTCCGGTCAGGAACAGTTGCGACAGGATCGCCAGGCTCTGCACGATCGTATCGATGATGCCGAATACCTGCGTCTGATCGTTCTTGTCGGGGAAGCGCATCTCGACCAGACGCGCCTGCTCGAAATAGAGGAAGGTGCTGACGCTGGCCAGCAGCAGCACGAACACGGCGATGCCGAGCATGTAGGGAGAACGCAGCACGTCGACCGCACCGGCGAGCGGATTGCCGCCAAGCGGTCGTTGCCGCTGCAGCGTGTCGTCGGCCGACAGCGGATGCGCATCGCGCCAGCGCTGCACCTGCCATGCGGCGAATGCGGCGGCCAGCAGCAATGCGGCGGCGAGAAACAGCAGCCCGGCGTGGCCGATCGGCTCGACCAGGACTACGCCCAGCAGCGGCCCGGTCAAACCGCCCAGACTGGCGCCGGCCGCCATCAGGCCGAACAGGCGCTTGGCCTGACCGACCGCGAACAGGTCGGTCAGGCCAAGCCACGCCACCGAGATCGCGATCAGGTTGAACACCGACAGCCAGATATAGAACGTGCGCGCCAGCCAGACGTTGTCGGGTTGTACCAGGAAGCCGATCGCGAAGAAGACCAGGTTGATCGAGAAAAAACCGAACACCCAGTACAGGATGCGCCGCCGCTGCACGCGTCCCGCCACCCAGCCGAACAGGGGCATCGCCGCCAGCGTGGCGAGGAAGGTACCGGTGAACAGCCACTGCAGGTTGTCGACGCCACCGGTGATGCCCATGGTCTCGCGCACCGGCCGCAGCATGAAATAGCCGGCGAACAGCAGGAAGAACAGCGTGAAACCGGCGACGACCGGGCCGACTTCTTCGTTTTCCAGGTTGAATAGCTTGGTCAGCCAGCGGTAGAACATGTTGATGCTTTTCCTTTTTTAGCCGTCATTCCCGCGAAGGCGGGAATCCAGTGACTTTCGGCCTTTCTGACAGCGACAAAGCAAGGTGATGTCGCGCGTGCCCTCACCCAACCCTCTCCCGCAAGCGGGAGAGGGCTAGCAAAGTCACTGGATTCCCGCCTTCGCGGGAATGACGGCTTCTTTGAGCAAGGCAAAGAACTCCAGCAAACGTCACCCCAATACCGAAACCAACGCGGCGCGCTGTTTTTCATCCAGCAATGCGCCAGTACCCGCCTTCAGATTATCGGTCTGGTTCTTCGGCTTGGACGTCGCCGGAATCACCACCGTCACCGCCGGCTGGCTGATCACGAATTTCAGGAACAGCTGCGCCCACGAATCCGCGCCGACGTCCTTCGCCCAATCCGGCACCGGCTTGCCTTTCACCTGCGCGAACAGCTTGCCGTCCTCGAAGGCACGATTGATCATCACCGCGATGCCGAGATCCTTGGCCAGCGGGAAGATCCGCTGCTCGGCGCCGCGCGACACCGGCGAATAGTTGATCTGCACGAAATCCGGTTTCAACTTTTGCATCGCGTCGGCCAGCTCGGCCTGTGCGCGCTCGACGTAGTGGGTCAGGCCGACATACTTCACCTTGCCCTGCTGCTTCAGCTCGCGCGCCAAGGCCAGTTGCGTTTCGGTGTCGCCCAGGTTGTGCACCTGCAACAGCTCGACCTTGTCGGTCTTGAGCCGGCGCAGCGAATCGTTGAATTGCGCCAGGCCTTCCTCGCGGCCGCTGACGCCGGACAGCTTGGTGGCCAGGAACAGCTTGCTGCGCGCGCCGGATTCGGCCAGCAGCGCGCCCAGTACGTCCTCGGCGGTGCCGTAGGTCGGCGCGGTATCGATCACCGTCGCGCCGGCGGCGACGAAACGTTTGAGCACTTCGCGCAAGGGATCGCGTTCGGCGGCGCTGGTGCCGACTTCGAAGCTGCCGGAAGTGCCCATGCCGATCACTGGAATCTGTTCGCCGCTGGAGGGGATCGCGCGTCTCAGCAGCGTGCCGGAGAACGGCGTATCGACGGCGGTGGCGGCAAGCGGTGCCGAGGCGGGATTGGCGGCTGGCGTGGTCTCCTGGCTGCAGGCGCTCAACGGCATCAGTGCAATGGCGGTGGCGGACAGTGCGGTGCTGGCGAGGAAGTCGCGACGTGTATGCATGGCTAACTCCTGCGGGAGGTCGGCCGATAATGCCGCAATTTCCGATAAGGCGAGGTGAGCCGACAGTGCCGAAGGACATGGGCCGCTGTGCGCCGTTTCACGTTACGGGCGGAAGGCTTCCCGTGGCGCGAGGCCGAGCCGCCGCAACAGCGCCATCGCAGCGGCGGGATTGCGTTCCTTGGCCGCGCTGATGAAGTAGATGAAGACATCGCGCCGCTGCGCAGTCGTCGGCACGGGCGGGCCGATTCGGGGCAGATCGTCCGGCTTGCCGCCTGCTGCCCAGAGCCGCGCGCGTTCGGCCCAGCGCTTGAGCTCTTGATCGGCGTAACCCGTCTCGATGCCCGACTGCGTGCGCATCAACCGCGCATAGACGAAATCGGCGGTGACGTCGGCGAAGGAGGGGTAATCGGCGGAATCGGTGAACACCGTGGCCATGCCGTGCTTACGCGCCAGCGCGAGGAAATCGGCGTCGATGAAAGCGGGGTCGCGCACGTCGAGTACGTGCCGCAAGCTGCGCCCGCGCGCGTCCTTCGGCAGCAGCGCCAGGAAGGCGGCGAAATCGTCGGCCTCGAGCTTGCGGCCCTGCTCGAACTGCCATACCAGCGGGCCGAGCTTGTCCCCCAGTTCCACGATGCCGCCGATGAAATCGTCGATCTGCGCACCGGCTTTGGCCAATACGCGCGAAGCCATGATGCGTTTCGGCGCTTTGGCCGAGAACATGAAGCCATCGGGCGCCTCGTCTCGCCATTTCGCATACGTCGCAGGCTTCTGCGTGCCGTAGTAAGTACCGTTGATCTCGATCGCGGTGACGTGGCGACTGGCGTACTCCAGCTCGCGCCGCTGCACCAGGCCGGCCGGATAGAAGTTGCTGCGCCAGGGGGCAAAGGTCCAGCCGCCGATGCCTACGCGAATGCCGTCGCTCGAGTCCATCGCCTTATCCTACGCGTGGACCTGGCGACCGGTTCAACCGGCTTCGCCGCGCAGCGCCAACAGCCGCTGGGACGCCTTGCCCGACCAGGCCTGGGACAGCAGCGTCTGCACCGTGGCGGGCTTGGCCTCTTTCAGCGCGACGCGCAGGCCGGCGACGCGCTTGCCCCACCACAGTTTCTCGATGAAGGAGGGGTCGAGGGCCAGCGCCCGTTCGCGTTGCTCTTCGCCGACGAACACATGGATATGCCCGCCCTCGGGCGGCACGGTGGCGAAGATCTTGCCGCCGACCCGGAACGACGAATAGTTGAAATGCGGTTCTTCCGTCGTTTCGGGCAGCGATAGCGCCATCTTGCGGACTTGAGCAAGCTCCATGGCCGATCACGCCTTCCAGGGATCGTAGCTGCCGAACCACCAGATGTGGCCTTCTAGATCGCGGCAGGAATAGCCGCGTCCGCCGTAGTCCTGGTCGGCGATGTCGATGATGATTTCCGCGCCGGCCGCTTTGGCTTGCGCGTAGTGGGCGTCGGCATCCTTGACGATCACGCAGGCGCTTTGCGTTTCGCGGCCGCCGATTTCGTCCGGTTGCGCGATCTGCCGGCCCCAGTGGCTGGCGTTGTCGGCCGAACCGAGCATGATCATGCCGTTGCCGAAAGTGAGCTGCGCATGGTGGACGGTGTCGCCGTCGGCGTAGACCGCGTGTTTCTCGAAACCGAAGGCCTTGCCCAGCCAGTCGATCGCGGCGAGCGCGTTGCGATAGCGCAGGCAGGGAATGACGGTTGAGCGGGTGTCTGCTGCGTTTGGCATCATCGCGTGCTCCTCTAAGGTGGTGATGGCGGACGGGCACACCTTACGAAGCGGAAGCATCGCGGTCTTGTAGATTTCGGCGCTTATTGCAACGGCACGTGGTTGCGCCAGGGACCCTGCTGCGACAGATAGGCGGTCGGCGTCAGGCCCGAGAACGCGCGGAATTCGCGGACCAGGTGCGGCTGGTCGTGGAAACCGCAATCGGCGGCCACGCCGGCCCAGTCGATGCTGCGCCGGCAATGCGCCAGCCCGACCACGCGATGGAAACGCTGTAGCCGCGCATAGCGTTTGGGCGCAAGGCCGACATGCTCGTTGAACAGGTCGCTCATCCGCCGCGTCGACAAGCCGCAGTCCCGCGCCAGCTGCCCGATGCGCTGCACTTCCGGCATGCGGTCGAGCAGGGCGAGGGCGTGGGTCAGCAAGCCGCTGCGCGGCGCCGTGCTTTCGGCACGCGCCAGCAGCCACGCGTGCAGCGTGCGCAAACGCGCCTGGGCATCGCGGCCTTCGAGCAGTCGCTCGCGCAAACGACCCGCTTCGGCGCCGAAGAAGTCCTCCATGTCGATGGAGGTATTGGCCAGCCGGTCGAAGCGCTCGCGGAAGAAGGCCGCGGCCGCGCCGGGGTGGAAGATCACGCCCATCACCGCCGCCTGCTCGGCGGTGTCGATCACGGCGCAACGGTCGCCAGGCCCGTCCAGGGTGAAAGCCGAATGGCGATGGCATCGCAGCGTATCGGGGTCGTAGCTGCGGGTCTCGTTTTCGGCCAGGTTGATGATCAGCCCGGCCTTGGCCACCGGCATGATCCGCTCCAGGCCGTGCGGCTGCGCAGGCACGTCGCAATCCCAGATCGTCTCGACCAGGTGCGACAGTGCAGGCGCCGGGGTGATCGCAAGGAAGCCCATGGCGGGAGGGTAGCGCACTCGGACCCAACCGATGGCATAGGTGGCCGCGATCCTGCCCCCTACAATGCGGGCACTGTCCAGGACCCGGGAATACCGCATGCGAGCTGCCCCAATCAGGTTGCGCCTTGTCTGTTTTGCGCTGTTGGCCGCGGCGGCCTGCGCCGACGCCTTCGCCCAGGCGCCCGCCACGGCGCTGCCGGAGCAGTTGCAGGACTTCGACGCCTATGTGGAGAGCGTGCGCAAGCAGTTCGACGTGCCGGGTATCGCGGTGGCCATCGTCAAGGACGGGCAGATCGTGCTGGAGCGCGGCTACGGCGTGCGCAAGCTCGGTGAAAGCACGCCGGTCGATGCGCATACGCTGTTCGCCATCGCCTCCAATACCAAGGCCTTCACCTCGGCCTCGCTGTCGATGCTGGCGGATGAGAAAAAACTGAGCCTGGACGACCGCGTCATCGACCATCTGCCGTGGTTCCAGATGTCCGACCCTTACGTCACCCGCGAAATGCGCATCCGCGACCTGCTGGTGCATCGCAGCGGGCTGAGCCTGGGCGCCGGCGACCTGCTGTTCTGGCCCGCCACCACCTACACCACGCGCGAGGTCGCCGAACGGCTGCGCAACGTGCCGCTGACCGGCAATTTCCGCAGCCAGTACGCCTACGACAACATCCTGTACGGCGTGGCGCAGCTGGTGATCGAAAAGGCCAGCGGGCAGAGCTACGAGGAATTCCTGCGCACGCGCATCTTCGCGCCGCTGGGCATGGACGAGACGCGCTTCAACAGCGAATCGCTGCGCCCGGGCGACAACGTCGCCACCGGCCACGCCAAATCCAACTTCAAGGACCTGAAGCCGGTGCCGGCGATGTCCTGGTCCAATGTGGCGGCGGCGGGCGGCATTTATTCCAGCGCGCACGACGTGACCAAGTGGATGAACGTGCAGCTGAAAGGAGGCGTCATTTCCGGCGAGGGCGACGCGGCCAAGCGCCTGTTCAGCGCCAAGCGGCAGAAAGAGATGTGGTCGATCGTCACGCCGATCCCGATCGGTGATCCGCAGGTGCCCGAGCTCGCCGCAGCGACGCCGAACTTCCTCGGTTACGGCGAAGGCTGGAACCTGTCCGACTATCGCGGCCAGAAGCTGGTCTGGCACACCGGCGGCTGGCCGGGCATGGTGTCGCGGCTGACCCTGATCCCGGGCAAGAACGTCGGCGTGATCGTGCTGACCAGTCAGGAAATCGGCGCTGCGTTCAATGCCGTCACGCTGCGCGCGCTGGATGCGATGCTGGACGCGCCCAGGACCGATTGGGTGGCGGCGTATGCCGCGGCCGTGGCCAAGTCGCAGGGCAAGGCCGACGAGGACTGGCAGAAGCACCAGGCCGCGCGCGACGCCTCATCGAAGCCTTCGCTGCCGTTGGCCAAGTACGCAGGCACCTATCGCGACCCGTGGTACGGCGACGTATCGATCGCAGCGACGGGCAAAGGCCTGCAGATCCAGTTCTCGAAGACCGCGCAGTTGCTCGGCGACCTTGAGCACTGGCAGCACGACGTGTTCCTGGTGAAATGGCGCGACCGTTCGTTGAACGCGGATGCCTTCCTGAGCTTCACGTTGACGCCGGATGGCGCGATCCGCGAGGCCAGGATGGAACCGGTGTCGTCGCTGACCGATTTCAGCTTCGATTTCCAGGATCTGCGGCTGGCGCCGGTGGAGAAGGACAAGAAGTAGTCCCTGCTTTTCGTAGCAGCGGCTTCAGCCGCGAGTTCCACGATCGTGCACTGGCGTGCAAGAGCTCGCGGCCGAAGCCGCTCTTACGAAGAGTTTTGCTTCGTGGTTACTTGATCGGCTCTTCCAGCATCAACTCGCGCACGAAGCGTACCGGCGGGGCACCGTACGACAGCACCTTGTCGTGATACGCCTTCAGGTCGAACTTGTCGCCATCGCGCGCTTCCACCGCTTTACGCATGTCGAAATGCTCCTGCGAGCCGACGAAGTAGGTCGGCAGCTGGGCCGCGCTCAGTTGCGCCCGCACCCACTTTCCGGCCGCCTCGCGTTCCTGCTGGAACGTAGTCACCGTCATCAGCTTCATCGCATCCTCGCGGCTGATGCCGTCGACGTGGACCGCTTGGTCGAGGATGGCATTGGCGATGCCGCGCAGGCGCCATTTGCGGTAGGCGAGCGCCATCAACGGATCGTCGGCCCGGTAGCCGGCCTCGATCATCATCGCCTCGACGTACACGCCCCAGCCTTCGACGAACGGTCCTGAGCGCAGCACCGCGCGCAAGGTCGACGGATGCCTGGCCGAATGCGCGCCCTCGAGATAATGGCCGGGCATCGCTTCATGAATCGACAGCAGATGGATCACGCGGGTGTTGTATTCGCGCAGGAACGACTCGACTTGCTGCTGAGACCAGTCGTCCGGTATCGGCGAGATCGCGTAATAGGTGTCCAACCCCTTGTCGAGCGGGCCGGGCGAATCGCAATACGCCACGGAAAATCCACGCTGGAACTCCGGCATCAGGATGATCTTGACCGGATCATCCGGTACGGTGACCAGATCCTTGGCGCGAGTGAAGGCGGTCGCCTCGGCGAGCGTCTGTTTGGCGACCTCGACGACGCTGTCGCGCGCCGGGCGCTCGGCATAAGTCAGTTCCAGCGCGGCCTCGATCGCCTCCTGCTGCTGTTCTTCGTCCGGCATGGCCGGCATCGGCGGCGCGCCCGGCTTGCCCCTGAGCAGATCTTGGGCGATGACGTACATCTCGCCGCGCAGTCGCGCGATCTCGGTTTGCGCGCGCTGCTTGATCTCGGCGCGCGGCAGCGACGACATCAAAGCGAACTGCAGCTTCTCGTCGTAGAGCTTCCGGCCAATACGGAAATCGCCTTTGGCATTGGGTACCAGCGTGCTGTCGAGCCATGCCTGGTGCTCGGCTACCGCCTTGCGCAGGCTTGCGACGGCGGCATCCAGGCGCTCGCGGTCCTGGCCTTGCAGCTGGCCGGCCTGCGGCACGATGAACTGATCGATCAGATCCAGCACGCCCTTGTTCTGACTGGCCACGGTATCGGCATGGATCCTGGGCACGCGTGCCGGATCCAGGTTCCGGCGTGCCTGGGCGAAGATCGCCGGAATCTTCTCCATCCGTGCGGTCGCCATCTTCAATCGTTGCGGCATCGGCGCGAAATCGCGCGCCATCAGGCCGTAAATCGCACTGCCGGCCAGGCCTGCGTAATCCTGCGGATCCCAGGCCCAGTCCTGCAGCGTCTCGATGTGCCAGATGTCGCTGCGCAGTTGGTTGCGCAGAATCAGTGCATCGACCTGGTTCTCGCGTGCTAGCCCGGACGCATCGATGCCATCGAGCTCGGCCAGCATCTTCTTGCTGAAGTCGAGCGCTTTCTGCCGGCCAGCGGTGCTGAGATCGTCGATGTCGCCATCGAAACGATGGTCGCCGACCTGGGTCGCATAGATCGGATTCAGGCGCAGCCAACCGTCGAGCCAGCGCTTGGACAGGTCGGCGAACTTCGCGTCCTGCGGCGAATTGGCGGTGGCAGTCGTTGTCGGCGTAGTAGCGGGCCCCACATCGGGCGCCTGGCCCTGGCAGCCGGCTAGGTTGGCCGCCAGTATCGCCGCAGCAAGCAGGCTCAGGCGCATCGTCATGTGCTCGCCGGTGCGCCTTGCTGCATTGAAAGATACTTGTCGGTATTGGTGACCGGAGCGGTCGCTGCCGCCGGTGTCGCCGTGACGGCGCCGGCGAGGTCGGCGAATCCATACAGTCGCGCGATGCGACCCCAGGCCAGCGCAAGGAACACCAGTTGCGCCAGCAACAGGCCAAGCAGGAAGCCGCCGATGCCGGCGCCGCTGGTATTGAGGCGCCATATTCCGAACAGCGCCGCCAGTGCGTAAGCGACCACGCTCGTGCCCAGGTAAACGACCAGCGCTGCGAGCGGGCGCCGCAGGACGAGCCGGGTCCCGCGCCACCATGCCCGCAAGACCGAACGCAGGCCGGCATTGGCGCCGAGCCAGCCGCGTCCGGCTTCGATGGTCATATGCGCGAACACGAACAGCAGGGCGAGCACGACCAAGGCGATGCGTTTCGGATTGTCGACCTCCGAGGCGAGTATCGCGCTGTCGGCGTTCTTCCCGGCCAGATGCAGCGCCGCGAGACCCAGGCCGACGGCGATGCCCAGCGGCAGGATCGACCACAGCAGCATGCGGAACATGCGGCCGTACTCGCTCAGGCCGCCATGCAGCAGCTCGCCCATGCCGAGCCTGCGTCCGGCGCGTATCGAGGCCACCACCATGCCGGCCAGCCAGGGCGACAGGAGCAGTGTCAGCAGCGTGGCGAACATCGCGGCGATGCTGATGCCGCCCATGGCGCCTTCCATGCCGACCAGCGCATCGGCCCACAGCGGCAGGTCTTGTGCGGCCGCGATCGCCGCGGCCTGCGGCGATTGCCCCCATTGCGCCTGCAGCCCGCTCCACAGCGGCAACGCCACCAGCAAGGTCGGCAGCCACAACGCCAGCAGCCACCACAAGAGCAAGCGCCACTGGAACGCGTTGCCGAGGCCGGAAACCAATGCGGCGACAGCGCCGCGGCTTGATGGATTGTTCATAGGCTCACCAGCATCGCGAAGAAGTTCTGCAGCAGGGCGGCGACATCGCCGGTCCAGCGCCGCGTGGCGGAACGGTCGCTTTCCAGCGTGCGGCCGTCATCGAGTTTGTCGCTATCGAGGTTGATGTTGCGGTCCGGATCCAGCTGCGCCGACACCGCCTTGCTGCGCTTGGTCCAGCTGAAACGTTGCCAGGGCTGGGTGCCGCTCCAGCGCACCGTTTCGCTGCTGCCGTCGGCGAAGCTCACGCGCAATACCTGCGGCACGTCGGCGCCTTCGCGCCTGACCAGCACCGTGCTGCGGTACGGGAACGGACCTTCGTCCTTTTTCGCGTCCGGATGCTTCTCCTTCCAGGCCTTGCGCTTGGCTTCGACCGCCTTGTCGAGCGCCTCGCTGGTCACCTCGATGCGCTTGCCGCCGCGTTCGACGTAGCCGGGCACCGGCAGCGCCTCCTCGCTGGAGAACTCGGCGATGCTGTCGTCGACCTTGCGCGTGGCATAGACCTGCTGCGCGAATATCTGTTCCACCACGTCACCCTGGCCGGTGCCTTCTATCATCGCGTCGCGGAAGTCGGCGATGCTGGGATGACGGAATTTCCAGCGCGCGTAGTAGAGCTTGAAAGCGCGTTCCAGCGCCGCCTTGCCGACGCGCTGCTCCAGGTCGTGCATGGTGGTCGCGGTGCGCGAGTACACGCTGCCGTAGCTGCGGCTGGACATGCGGTCCCACGAGTTCTGGCCCAGGGCATCGGCCGGGTTGTCGGTCATCGCGCCGAAGCGTTCGTAGTCGAAGCCGGCGAACGATGGCGAAAAGCCGAGCCGTTTCAGCCACGGCGTGGTGAGATGCAGGCGCTGCTTGCGCTCGCGCAGCATGCGCTGGTCCCAATATTCGTTGAGGCCTTCGTCCAGCATCGGCTCCTCGAATTCGTTCGACGCCAGGATGCCGTAGAAGTAGCCGTGGCCGAACTCGTGAATGGTGACGAAGTCCAGGCCGTAGCGTGCGAGCGTATCGGCATCGACATTCTTGTAGCTCGATGCCGTGAAGAACGTCGGATACTCCATGCCGCCCGCTTCGTCCGCATTGTGCGGCGGGATCACCACGGTCACGGTCTTGTACGGATACGGGCCCAGCGTGCGCGAGAAGTAGGCCAGCGAATCGATCGTCGCCTGCAGCGCCGGCTGTGCGTTGGATGCGTATTCCGGGTGATACAGCACGCGCACCTTGACCTTGGGGCTGCCCGGGCCTTCGTAGACGCCGTCGAGCGGCTTGGCATAGCGGTTGTCGGCGGTCCAGGCGAAGTCGTGCACGTCGTTCTGCACGAAACGGTGCGTGATCTTGCCGTCGGCCTCGACCGGCGCACCGGTTTCCTCGCCGGTCGCGCCGACGGTGTAGCCCTTGGGCACGGTGAGGCGCACGTCGTATTCGCCGAAGTCGGCATAGAACTCGCTGTGCATGTGGAACTCGTGCACGTTCCAGCGCGGCGCGGTGGCGCCGCGCTCGCCGGGCAATTCCAGCACGCCGATCTTCGGGAACCACTGCGCCACCAGGTGGAAAGTGCCGAAATAGCCGGTGCGCGCGGTGACCCGCGGCAATTGGTTGAAGAAGTCGATGTCGAGCGTGGTGCTGGCGCCGGGCGCGACCGGCCGCGGCAGGTCCAGCCGCACCACGGTGCGATCCGTGGACGGGCCGCCATCGGGTTGCACGAACCTCCAGCGCACCGCCTGGCCGTCCTGCTGCACGCGGTTGAGCTTGCTGTAGCCCCAGTCGCCATCTTCGACCGGCACATCGCTGCGGAAGGCGAAGTTGAGGTTGCGCTGTTCGGTCATGAAAGTGCTGCCCGCACTCTCGAACGCATTGAGGTACAGGTGCAGGTAGACCGCGCACACCGGCTGCGCGCTGCGGTTGCGCCAGGTCAGCTTCTGCTTGCCGTCGATGCTGTGCTTGACCGGATCCAGCGTGGCCTGGATGTCGTAGCGCACCACGCGGTCGGACAGCGTCGCCGCATCGTCGCTGCGCGGGCCGCCCCAGGCCTCGGGCGCGCTCGGCACGGTGACGGCGGCGGCATTGGCAGCGGCGAACGGGATGGCGGGGCAACTGGCGTTCGTGGGCGCGGCAGGTGCGGGCGCCGGCTGCTTCGCTGCGGCGTGCGCGGCGTGCAGGCAGGCGAGCAGAACCAGCGCCGCCAGAGCGGTCTTTCTCAGCATGGTGCGATTCCCCGGGAGATCAGCCACTGAGCCTGCGGCAATCGCCGCCTTCGGGCAAGCAGGACCGTCGGCGGATGCGGCGGCTGGCCCGACGCGGTATCGTTGCGGTCTGACGGGGCGGAGCGTTGCGATGAAGCACCAGGGTGGCTGCCATTGCGGCAGGATCGCGTTCGAACTGGACGCCGACGTGACCGAGGCGATCGAGTGCAATTGCTCGATGTGCCGCCGCCGCGGCAGCCTGCTCGCGTTCTTTCCGCGCGAAGCGCTGACATTGAAGACGCCGGATTCCGATTACGCGACCTACCGGTTCAACAAAGCGCTGATCGGGCATCACTTTTGCCCGGATTGCGGCATATCGCCGTTCATGGACGGCATCCATCCCAGAACCGGAGCGCCACTGGCGGCCGTCAACGTGCGCTGCCTGCCCGATGTCGACCTGTCGCAACTGAAAGTGACCCAGGTCGACGGCGCAAGTTTCTGAGCGCGGTTCCGACGCAAGGCCGCCTTTGCTTTTCGTGGAGCCTGCCCCGGACTTGATCCGGGGAGCGGCTTCAGCCGCGAGCTCTTGCTTGCCGGACCCGCAGGCCTCGCAGCCAAAGTGGCCCCTTAAAAAACGCACGTCCCGCGTTTGCGGCACACCTGGCTGATCCAGACGTTGGCGGTACTATGGCCGCTGCCCGTCGTGGCGCCGGCCACGGCGATCGCCGCCCGGCGCTGACGTCGCCGTCGAAGGGGGAAACCATGCGCAAGCTTCTGCTGTTGAGCGTTTGTCTGCTGTCCGCGCCGGCGTTTGCGCAGGATTGTCCGCCCGAAGGGCAGAGTAAGACTTCATTGCAGGCGCTCAAGGCGCTGCAGTTCACGCTGCCTGACGCCGCCGAAAAACAGAAGCTGGCCGATGGCCTGCTCGCCTGCCTGGGCAGCCCCGACCCCGAGGTACGCGATGGCATCGCCTACGAGGCGTTGACGCAATGGATGCGCGCGGGCGATTTCGATGCCGATGCCCTGCGCGGCCTGCGCGACAAGCTCTACGCGATGCTGGACGCGGACGACAAGCAGGGATTCGCGCATCCGTTCGCGGCGCTGGTGCTGTCCGAAGTCGCGCGTGCCGATCGCATCAAGCCGTGGATGGCAGCCGAGGAGCGCACGGCCATGGTGGATCGTGCGGCGGCTTACGTGGAATCGGTGCGCGACTATCGCGGCTACATCGGCGGCGAAGGCTGGCGCCATGGCGTTGCGCATGGCGCGGACTGGCTGATGCAGCTGTCGCTGAACCCGGCCCTTGAGCGCGCGCAGTACGACCGCATCCTCACGGCGGTCGCAGCGCAGGTGGTGCCGGAAACCGAGCACGCATACGTATTTGGCGAACCGGGACGCCTGGCGCAGCCTGTGCTTTACGCGGCCAAGCGGCAGTTGTTGTCCGATGCAGATTGGCAGGCGTGGTTCGTCGGCGTCGCGAGTCGCTTGGGCAAGCTGGATCGCAACAGCTACGGCTTATGGTTGGCGCGGCGGCACGATTTGATGGCTTTCTTGATGAGTCTGTATCTGGAAGCCGACCAAAGCGAAGACCCGCAGATCAAGGCGTTGAAGCCGGCGGTCGTGGCTGCATTGAAGAAAGTGCAGTAAACCTTTCATCCTTCCGTATAAGGAGAGAGGTCGTTCGCGATTCGTTTCGCCCGTGATCTTCAAGACCGTCATCCCAGCGAAAGCTGGGACCCATTTTGATCTTGCCTTGCCCTCAAAGTCGTCATCCCGGCGAACGCCGGGATCCAGCGCCGTTGCCTTTGCTCTGTAGAGCGTAGCTAGCTACGCTGCTTTGCTTGCGGTCTTCCGCGAACTGCCCGGCCCTCTCCGGGCCGGGGTTCCGTGCGCTGTCGCGCCCGGGTCCCTTTCTTTTGCTGACCCAAAAGAAAGTAACCAAAGAAAAGGGTCTCACAGCGGTGCGATTCGTCGGTGCTTTGACGCTGTGGGCTGGCAAGCATACGGCGTCGTTTGGCCTTCTTACGTCGGCCCCACATTCGGCCTGCGGCCCGTCGAATCCTCTGCGCGTTAAGTGGTGACGCCTGCCGATCGCTGAAAATATAAATGTCGAAGCGACGGAGGAATTTCGGGCGACGGCGAGAGGTGATCAAATTCCAACCGCCGGCGGCATCGGCGTGTTCTCATCCTGCGCTTCGTACTTCAGCCAGTCGATGAAAATCCCCGCATTGGCGGTCAGCGGGCGATGCGCCGGATGCACGGCGTAATAGGCGAAGCGCGCGGTCAGTGCCGGGCCGGGCAGGCGCACCAGTTCGTAACGCTGCAGATAAGGCATCGCGATGTGCTTGCGTGCCAGCGCCGCGCCGATGCCGTAGACGGCGGCGCGCATCACATCGGTGCTGTCGCTCATCAGGTGCATGTCCGGCAGGCGCAGGCCGCGCAGGCCGGCGGCACGGAACCAGTCGCGCCAGCCCTGCAGCGAGTTATCCGACAGCAGCGGCAATCCGGCGATTTGCCTGGCCTCGGTGATCCGCGCGATGCCGGGCAGCGCCGGCGATGCCACCGGGAACAGTTCGTCGTCCATCAGGTAATGCGCGCTGAGGCCCGGCCAATGGCCCGGGCCATGGCGGATCGCCAGATCGGGTCCGCCCTCGTCGAAGCGCGTCAACGCCGCTCCGGTATCGATGCTGATACGGATCTGCGGATGCGCAGCGCAAAACCGCGGCAGCCGCGGCAGCAGCCAACAGTAAGCCAGGGAGTGCAGGGTATTGATGCGCAGGCGCTCGCTGGCGTGCGCCTTGCCCAGCGATTCGGCCACCGCTTCCAGGTCGGCGACGGCGACCGATGCGGCATCGGCCAGCAGCCGGCCCTCGCCGGTGAGGGTCACCCCGCGCGCATGGCGCTGGAACAGGGCCACGCCGAGCGCCGCCTCCAGCTTGCGCACGTGGTGGCTGACCGCGCTGGCGGTCAGGTGCAGCTCCTCGGCGGCATGGGCGAAGTTCTGGTGCCGGGCGGCGGCGGCGAACACGCCCAGGGCGGGCAGCAGGCTGGGGCGCAGGTTCATGTCGAGACCCAAATATTGTTTGTGGCTCCGCTGCAAAGTATGCGCTTGTGCGGCTCCTGGCGATACGGAGAATGGCTGGCAGACCCCAAGCTGGACCGCTGCCATGGCCGCCATCGATTGCAACACCGCTACGGTTTCCGCCCTGGCGCGGCCGGCCGTCCGCGACTGGATGACACCGCTGGAGCTGGTGGTGCTGGGCGCGATCTGGGGCGCCTCCTTCCTGTTCATGCGGGTCGCAGCCAGGGATTTCGGCGCCGTTCCGCTGGTCGAAGTGCGCCTGGCGCTGGGCTCGCTGGTACTGCTGCCGTTCCTGTGGCGCGCGCGTGCGCAATTCCCGCGCAGCCTGTGGCCGAAGCTCGCCCTGATCGGCGCGATCAATTCCGCGGTGCCCTTCATCCTGTTCGCGTGGGCCGCGCAACGCGCGCCTGCCGGCATCGGCGCGATCGCCAATGCGATGACGGTGTTGTTCACCGCGCTGGTCGGCTTCCTGTTCTTCGGCGAAAAGATCGGCACGCGCCGCGCGACGGCGTTGATCGCCGGCTTCGCGGGCGTGGTGGTGCTGGCCAGCGCCAAGGTCGCGGGCGCCAGTGTCGGTTGGGCGGTGATCGCCGGAGCAACTGCGGCCTTCCTTTACGGCATCGGCATCAACCTCGTACGCCGGCACCTGACCGGCCTGCCGCCCGCCGCGGTTGCGGCCGCGACGCTCGGCGTCTCGGCGCTGCTGACGCTGCCGTTCGCGGCGGCGACCTGGCCGCAACATGCGATCGGCCTGCAGTCGTGGCTGTCCGCGGCGATGCTGGGCGTGCTGTGCACCGGCATCGCCTTCGTCATGTATTACCGGCTGATCGCGCGCATCGGCGCCAGCCGCGCCTCGACCGTGACCTACCTGGTGCCGCTGTTCGGCGTCGCCTGGGCCTGGATGCTGCTCGATGAGCCGCTGACGCTGAGCATGGGCATCGCCGGTGCGATGATCCTGGGCAGCGTGGCGTTCAGCCAGCGCGCGCAGAAATAATTTCCGCGCGGGCTTCCGCGCTCCTCGGGAACTTCCTTATGCCGGCGATCCGCGCTTTGCAGGGTCCGTTGTCGCGTCGAGATTTCATCAATCGCCTGGCTGCGGCGGCCGCCCTGACGGCGCTGCCGTTCGCGCGCGGCAGTGCCGCGCAGACGTCCGTGCAGCCCGCCTTACGCGCGCAGCGCCTCGCCTGGGCGGGCGTGCGCCTTCAGCTCGACAAGGCCACGCTGTTCCTCGATCCGCTGGTCAATCCCGATGTCTGGGGCAGCGCGTTGAAGGATCCGCTGATCCCGGTCGCGGTCGAGGAAGCCGATCGCTACGTATTGGCGACGCACCGCCACCCCGATCATTGCGACCCGATCGCGATCCGCCAGGCGCTCGGCGCGAACGGCACCTTGTTGATGGCAGCGAGCGCAGGCAGTCCGATCAGCGGCGATTTCCGCACGCGTCTGGCGCCGCTCTACGAGCCGCAGGTACTGGGCGATTTCACCGCAACCGCGGTGCCGGCCGCCGATGGTTATGGCGACGCGCAGGTGTCCTGGGTCGTGTCGGGGGGTGGACGCCGCATCATCCATTGCGGCGATACCTTGTGGCACGGCGCGTGGTGGCAGATCGGCCGGCAGTACGGGCCTTTCGATGCCGCTTTCCTGCCGATCAACGGCGCCAAATTCGCATGGCGCAAACCGGTCAGCGAAATCAGCGCGGTGATGACGCCCGAGCAGGCCGTGGCGGCGGCCGTCGTAATGGGGGCCAAACAAATCGTGCCGATCCATTACGGCGTGAGCGGCGCCGAAGGTTATAGCGAAATGCCGGGCGTGGAAGCGCTGCTGATCGAAGCAGCCGCGCGCCGCGGCATCGGTGTCGAAGTGCGGCGACCGGGCGAATGGCTGACATGGGAACCCAACCGATGAAATCGGAAATGACCGCGATTTTTGGAGAAGTGGAAACGCTGCGCACCGATCGCGTACCGCAGATCGTCGTCGGCGACGGCTGCATCCGCCGCGACCTGCCCAGCGTGGCAGGGGTGCGCGCATGGATCGTCGAAATGGCGCCCGGCAGCCAGTGGCCGCATGTGGACGAGCATCCGCACGGCGAAGACGTGTACGTGATCGAGGGCGAGATGATCGAAGGCGATCTGCGTTTTGCGGCGGGCAGTTACCTGCATTTCGCGCCCGGCTCGTCGCATCGGCCGCGCACCGAAACGGGAGTGCGCCTGATCGGGTGGAATCCGCAGGGCAATGCGCGGTAGTGGATCCGGATTTGACGGCGAAAGACAAACGGAGGAAATTTTGGACGGTCAGCGGCAAGAAGAGCAGGGCGTGATGAGTCGGGATAGCGAAAAACGCGTCGTCTTCGACTTCGATCTTCAATTCACCAACGGCGGGGGCATCCAGGGCCAGGATTTCCGGCTGGACATCGACGGCGACGACATCGCCGACGCGGAACTGGTCGACTACATCGTGCGCGACCTGCGCCTGTTGATGGTCGGCCCGGCGCGCATCCTCAACAAGCGCATCATCGTCGAGCCGCACAAGCGCAAGACCGGCGCGGCGGGCGCGCAGCGCGTTTACGTCGACCTGAGCCATGTGATCGAAGACGGCCTGGTGACCTATCCCGGCCTGCCGGCCGCGCGCATTTGCGATTACCTGAGCCGCGAGCATTCGCGCGAGATTTACGCGCCGGGCACCGAATTCCAGATCGCCAAGATCGAAATGGTGGCCAATACCGGCACTTATCTGGATTGTCCCTCGCACCGATACGAGCATGGCCACGATCTGTCGCAGATCCAGCCCGAAGCCTTCGCCGATCTCGACGGCATCGTGATCCGCGCCGATCACCGGAAAAGCCGCGCCATCGATGCCGGGTTCTTCCGCGACAAGGAGTTGCGCGGCCGTGCGGTGCTGGTGCACACCGGCTGGGACGAATATTGGACCATGCCCGAATACGCCGTCGAACATCCTTACCTGACCGAGGACGCCGCGGTCTATCTGCGCGAATGCGGCGTGCGCCTGGTCGGCATCGATTCGATGAACATAGACGATACCGGCAGCGACGATACGCGTGGCAAGGCGCGGCCCGTGCACTCGATCCTGCTCGGCGCCGATATCCTGATCGTCGAGCACCTGTGCAACCTGGGTGCGCTGCCGGACGAGGGCTTCGCGTTCAGCGCCATTCCGCCGAAAGTGCGCGGCGCCGGCACTTTTCCGGTCAGGGCGCTGGCGAAGCTGGGCTGACCGTCGCCGCGATTGCGGCGGTTATTTTTCCTCTTCTTCGAACTCGACCAGCGCGTCCAGATCGAACGCCAGGGCTTCGGCAGCCTCGCGCACCTTGCGCGCGGTGGCCTCGTTCGGCGCTTCGATCTCCAGCGCGTGGTAACCCGGGCCCTGGTCGTCCGGCAGGCCGGCGGAACTGGAATCGTCGTCGTCCATATGCGGCATCAGGTCTTCGACTTCCTCGACGTGCTCGATGCCTTCCAGGCTCTGCATCAGGTTGATCATCGCGCGGGCAACGTCGTCGTTGCCGGTCAGTCGCAAACGCAGAGTGGGCATGTCGGTGTACCGAGGATCGCGGGGAATGGCGACAGGCTAGGCGAAAAAAAGCTAAGCGCACGTGATGAAACCGCGGCCGCACCGATACCGTCGGCGGTTTCTGCCGATAGAATCGGTACTCGCCATCACCAGGGGCTCACGCTTGTCCAGCGCATCCCACGCTCCGATCACGCCGCTGCAGCGCCTCAGGTCTATCTTCAGCGGATCGGTCGGCAATCTGGTCGAATGGTACGACTGGTACGCTTACGCCGCGTTCTCGCTGTACTTCTCCAAGGTGTTCTTCCCCGAAAGCGACGAGACGGCGGGCTTGATGAATACGGCGGCGATCTTCGCGGTCGGCTTCCTGATGCGTCCGCTGGGCGGTTGGCTGTTCGGCCGCTACGCCGACCGCCACGGCCGCAAGGCCGCGCTGATGCTGTCGGTGCTGATGATGTGCGCCGGTTCGCTGATGATCGCGCTGACGCCCGGCTACGCCAGCATCGGCATCGCCGCGCCGGCGCTGCTGCTGTTGGCGCGGCTGTTGCAGGGCTTGAGCGTGGGCGGCGAGTACGGCACTTCGGCCACCTATCTCAGCGAGATGGCCACGCGCGAGCATCGCGGCTTCTGGTCCAGCTTCCAGTACGTGACGCTGGTGATGGGGCACCTGCTGGCGCTGGCCGTGCTGATCGCATTGCAGCAGGTGTTCCTGACCACGCAGCAGCTGGAAAGCTGGGGCTGGCGGATCCCGTTCGTGATCGGCGCGCTGGCTGCAGCCACGGCGCTGTACCTGCGCCGCAACATGGACGAGACCGACGCCTATGCCCGCCAGCGCGCCAGCGATCCGCAACAGGCGCGCGGCGAAGGCACGCTGCGTGAACTGATGCGCCATCCGCGCGCGGTGCTGACCGTGATCGGCCTGACCATGGGCGGCACGCTGGCGTTCTATACCTACACCACGTACATGCACAAGTTCCTGGTCAACAGCGCCGGCATCGAGAAATCCACCGCCTCGCTGATCAATGCGTCGACGCTGTTCGTGTACATGCTGCTGCAGCCGCTGGGCGGCGCCTTGTCGGACCGCATCGGGCGGCGACCGTTGCTGATCGGGTTCGGCGTGCTGGGGACGCTGCTGACGGTGCCCATCCTGACCCGCCTGCAGCAGGTCGACACGCCCATGGCCGCGTTCTGGCTGATCATGCTGGCGCTGGTGATCGTGACCGGCTACACCTCGATCAACGCGGTGGTGAAGGCGGAATTGTTCCCGGTGCGGATCCGCGCGCTCGGCGTGGGCCTGCCTTATGCGCTGACGGTGGCCATTTTCGGCGGCACGGCCGATTACGTGGCGTTATGGTTCAAGAAGATCGGCCATGAGAGCGGCTTCTACTGGTACGTGACCGCCTGCATCGGCTGCTCGCTATTGGTTTATGTGTCGATGCGCGATACGCGCAGGCATTCTCGGATCGAGGATTGATCGATGCGAAGCAGTAGCCTTCGGGCTGGAACTGCCTGTTCCGGCCCGCTGGTTGTCTATTGCGACCCCGTGAGCGCATCACGAAACAGGGGTGGAAAATTTACGCGCATCAGCGGGTCTTTTTGTCCGTCAGCGCAATAAGAAACCCTGCAAATAATTCAAATCCTGCCGCATTCTGTTCAGCTCGCTGTCGGCAGCAGGAAGCTCGTGGATCGCAGCGTTCAACGTTCTCCCGGCAGCGGCAGTCCGCGCGCCGCGACCGGCGTGGACTGCACCAGCATCGTGGCCGTGTTTCCGAACACCAGGAACTGGTCGAGGATGCGGTCCAGCGTATCCAGGCTTTCCAGGTAGATCTTGACGATGAAGCAGTCCTCGCCGGTGACGCGGTGGCATTCGGTCACCTGCGGCAACCGCTGCGCCAGTTCGATGATGTTGGGCAACTGCCCGGGTATGGGCTTGATGCGCACGAACGCGGCGATCGTGTAGCCGAGCGCGCGTGGATCGATGTCGACGCGATAGCCCGCGATCACGCCGCTTTCCTCCAGGCGCTGGATGCGTTCGCGCACGGCCGGCGCGGACATGCCCACGCGACGCGCCAGTTCGGAGATCGACATGCGCGGATCGCCACGCAAAAGCTTCAGCAACTGCAGGTTGCGCTCGTCCAGCAGCGATTCTGGCGGATAGAGGCTCATATCGATATTTACCTCCGTTTTGAAGGAATTATCAATATACGCCCTACAAGTTGGTATTCAAGTAGCGCATCGGCTATGGAATATTGATCGCCCGGCAACCGGCAAAGATCATGAGTGAAGACCTGTACGGCACCGCCGGCGATGAAAGCCGGATGTCGTATCCCATGCAGACAGACCGCGAGGCTTTCGACATTCCCGTCGGCGTCGCCTATCTCAACTGCGCCAACATGGCGCCCAGGCTGAAAAGCGTTTCGGTCGCCGGCCATGGCGCCGTCGACACGCTGGCGGCGCCGTGGTCGGTCGCGGCAGGCGATTGGTTCGCAGGATCGGCAGCGCTCAGGCGCCTGTTCGCCGGCCTGATCGGCGCGCGCGAAGACAGCGTCGCGCTGGTGCCGTCGGTGAGTTACGGCGTGGCCGTCGCGGCGCGCAATATTCCGCTGCGCGATGGCGACAACATCGTCGTGCTCGACCGCGAGTATCCGTCCAACTACTACAGCTGGGCCAGGGCGGCCCGCCAGAGCGGAGCGAGGATCCGTGTGGCGGCGCTAACCGGAACGTCGCTCACCGAGGCGGTGCTGGCGCTGATCGACCGTACAACGGCGGTCGTCGCCGTGCCGCACTGCCGCTGGACCGATGGCGCATTCGTCGACATCGTCCGCATCGGCGAAGCGGCGCGAAAGCATGGCGCCGCGCTGGTGATCGATGCCAGCCAATCGCTCGGCGCCTGTCCGCTCGACGTCTCCGAATGCAAACCCGACTTCCTGGCCACCGTCGGCTACAAATGGCTGCTCGGCCCTTACGGCCTGGGCTACCTGTATGTGGACGAACGCTGGCATGCCGACGGCGTGCCTGTGGAGGAATCCTGGCTGCATCGCGACGGCAGCGATAATTTCGCCACGCTCGCCGACTACACCGACGCCTACGCAGCTGGCGCGGGACGGTTCAACCAAGGCGAGTCGCCGCAGTTCTACCTGCAGCCGATGGCGATCGCCGCGCTGTCGCAAGTCTCGCAATGGCGTCCCGCGAGTATCCAGCGGCGCCTGCGCGAATGGACCGATGCCTTGTGCGAACGCGCCGGTGCGATCGGTTTTTCGTTCCCGGCCGAGCGGGTCGGACACATGGTCGGGCTGCGATCCCCGCACGGGTTGCCCGATGGCCTGGTCGAAAGACTCCGCGGCGAAGGCATCCACGTTGCGGTGCGCGGCGACAGCATCCGCGTGTCGCCGCATCTGCACACCACCGAACAAGATCTCAACCGCCTTCTGAACGCCTTGAGGACACGCACGACATGAATGACATGCATCGCTCCACCGACGGCCACGAGCTGTATCCGGACATCGAACCCTATGCCACGGGCGTGCTGGAAGTATCCGATGGCTACACGCTGCCTTACGAGCTTTGCGGCAATCCGCAGGGCTTGCCTGCCGTGGTGCTCCACGGCGGACCGGGTGCGGGTTGCACGCTGACGCATCGCCGTTTTTTCGATCCTTCGGTTTACAACATCGTGCTGTTCGACCAGCGCGGCGCAGGGCGCTCGACGCCGTACGCAGGCATCGAACACAACACCACCGCCAAGCTGGTGGAGGACATCGAAGTCCTGCGCGCCCATCTCGGCGTGGATCGCTGGGTGGTATTCGGCGGCTCGTGGGGTTCGACGCTGGCGCTCGCCTATGCCGGTGCGCATCCGCAGGCGTGCCGCGCGCTGATCCTGCGCGGCATCTGGCTGTGCCGGCGCGAAGACGAAACCTGGTGGTTCGAAGGCATACGCGCGATCTTTCCCGAGTCCTGGCGCGAGTTCGCCGCGCACCTGCCGGCCGCCGAACGCAACGACCTGCTGGGCGCCTATCTGCGCCGGCTGACGGATCCGGATCCGGCGATCCATCTGCCGGCCGCGGCGGCCTGGGATACCTACGAAACCCGCTGCTCCACGCTGTTGCCGGCGGACGCATCCGAGGCGCCCGAGGTGGCTGAATCAGCGCGGCTGTCGATGGCCAGGATCGAGGCGCAGTACATGCGGCATGCCGTTTTCATGGGCGATGGCGAACTGCTTGCGTCGGTGCCGCGCTTCCGGCACGTACCGGCTGTGATCATCCACGGCCGCTACGACATGCTGTGTCCGGTCGAAGGCGCGACCGCGCTCGCCGAAGCCTGGCCCGAAGCACGATTGGAGATCGTCGCCGATGCCGGGCATTCGGCGATGGAGCCGGGCATACGCCGGCGCCTGGTCGCGGCGACCGATCATTTCCGGCGTCTTGCCGACTGAGGCCTCGCCACGCCGGCGTCATCGGCATGGAGTAGGGTAGCGGCATGAATGCCACTGCTCCATCCGCCGGTATCAGGCTGCGGCCGCTCGAACGCAGCGACCTGCATTTCGTGCACCTGCTCAACAACAACCGCAGCGTGATGGGCTACTGGTTCGAGGAACCGTACGAATCCTTCGTCGAGCTGGAGCAGCTCTACAGCAAGCACATCCACGACCAGAGCGAACGCCGTTTCATCGTCGAGGACGGCGCGCACGATCCGGTCGGCCTGGTCGAGCTGGTCGAGATCGACCATCTGCACCGGCGCGCCGAATTCCTGATCATGATCGCGCCCGAGCAACAAGGCCGCGGCTACGCCAGGGCCGCGACGCGGCTGGCGATCAACTACGCGTTCCGCGTGCTCAACCTGTACAAGCTTTATTTGCTGGTCGACGTGGACAACACGCGTGCGATCCGCATCTACGAAGGCGTTGGGTTCCGCCGCGAAGGCGTGCTGATCGACGAGTTCTTCAGCGATGGCCGCTATCGCAGCGTGATCCGGATGTGCCTGTTCCAGCACCAGGCCCTGGGCGAGGAACACGACCGCCGCGAAGCCTGACGCTCCCGTCCGCCGCCGCTGGCCAGCCGGCCCGGCCGAAGCAGCAGGGTGGAGGACGTTCGCCCGGCCTCTGGACGGCACAAATCGGATCAGCGTAGATTGCCGGTGTCGGGTCGACGTCAGGGGGCGTATCCGACGCCAGCGGGTCGGACAGGTCGGCGGGGAATCGAGCGATGGCGTATACCGGGATACGGGCGATCCACTAACTCCGCGGGGACCGAATGAGCGTGTCCGAGCCAACTGCCTCTCTCGAAATCGCACTCGCTCACGCATCGCGCCTGCTCGCCACCGATCCCGCCCTGGCCGCTGAACAGGCGACCGAAATCCTCAAGGTCGTCGAAAACCACCCGCAGGCCCTGCTGCTGCTCGGCGCATCGCATTCGGCCCGCGGCCATGCCGGCCGCGCCACCGAAATCCTCGGCCCGCTCGCGCTGGCGCAACCGCAATGGGCGCTGGCCCACTTCGAGCTTGGCATCGCGTTGGGGCGCGCAGGGCGAGGGGAAGAGGCGGTCGCTGCGCTGCGTCGCGCGGTGGCGCTCAAGCCGGAGCTTCCGCAGGCCTGGCTTGCGCTTGGCGATCAGCTGACCGCCGTCGGCGACGCGGAAGGCGCCGACGCGGCGTATGCCTTCCACATCCGATATTCGACCCGCGATCCGCTGCTGCTCGCCGCGGCGTCGGCGCTATGCGAGAACCGCATTCCCGAGGCCGAGGCGCTGCTGCGCCAGCACCTGAAGAAGGCGCCGACCGACGTGGCCGCGATCCGCATGCTGGCCGAGATCGCAGCCAGGCTGGGACGCGACGACGATGCCGAAAACCTGCTCGCGCGCTGCCTCCAGCTGGCGCCGAGTTTTCGCGCCGCCAGGCAGAACTATGCGCTGGTGTTGAACCGGAACAACCGGCATGCCGAGGCGCTGGCGGAAATCGAAACCCTGCTGGCGCTGGAGCCGCGCAACCCGGGCTATCGCAACCAGAAGGCGGTGATCCTGTGCCGGATCGGCGATTACGCGCCGGCCATCGATATCTACGACGAAGTGCTCGGCGAATTCCCGCATCACGCCAAGATCTGGATGAGCTACGGACACGCGCTGAAGACGGCGGGCTTCCAGGACCGGGCGATTCGTGCGTACCGCAGAAGCATCGAACTGGATCCGGGCTTCGGCGAGGCCTATTGGAGCCTGGCCAATCTCAAGACATTCCGCTTCGACGCCGACGATGTACGGGCGATGCAGCGCCAGCTCGAACGCACCGACCTGGACGTGCAGCATCGCCACCACTTCGAATTCGCCCTCGGCAAGGCGCAGGAGGATGTCGACGGATACGCCGAGTCCTTCGCGCATTACCAGCGCGGCAATGCGCTGCGCCGTACGCTGGTTCCCTACGCCGCGGACGAGACTTCGGCGCGCGTGAAACGGTCCAAGGCCATCTATACCCGCAGCTTCTTCGACCAGCGTCGCGGCTTCGGCACGGACGCGCCGGATCCGATCTTCATCGTCGGACTGCCGCGTGCCGGATCGACGCTGATCGAGCAGATCCTGTCCAGCCATTCCGCGGTGGAAGGCACGATGGAACTGCCGGAGATCATTTCCATCACGCGCGCGCTGCGCCGGCGCACCGACTCGCCGCAGACCACGCCTTACCACGACGTGCTGGCCAACCTCGGTGCTGATGGCCTGCGCGGGCTCGGCGAGCTGTACCTGGACAAGACCCGCATCCACCGCAAGACGGACGCGCCGTTCTTCATCGACAAGATGCCGAACAATTTCGCGCACATCGGGCTGATCCATCTGGCCATGCCCAACGCCAAGATCATCGACGCGCGCCGGCATCCGCTGGCCTGCTGCTTTTCGGGATTCAAGCAGCACTTCGCGCGCGGCCAGAACTTCAGCTACGACCTCGACGACATCGGCCGGTATTACCGCGACTACGTCGAGCTGATGGCGCACTTCGACGAAGTGCTGCCGGGGCGCGTGCACCGGGTGATCTACGAGGACATGGTCGACGATACCGAGGCGCAGGTGCGGCGGCTGCTGGACTACTGCGGCCTGCCGTTCGAGGCGCAGTGCCTGCGCTTCTTCGAGAACGACCGCCCGGTACGCACCGCCAGTTCCGAACAGGTGCGCAAGCCGATCTACCGCGAGGGCGTCGACCACTGGCGTCACTACGAACCATGGCTCGGCCCGCTGAAGGCGGCGCTGGGGCCGGTGCTCGATGCGTATCCGGCAGTGCCGGCGTTCCAAAGGGGTTAGTCCGCTTCTTAATTTCCACATCATGGCGAGGGGTGCAGCATGGGGTCCAGAAGAAGAAAAACGAGGCGAACCGCTCCATCGACGCTGACCCGACTGCCGCTGGCGGCGTCGATCTGCCTGGCTTTCAGTTCCGCGGCGTGGGCGCAGTCCGATAACGCAGCGCAGGCGCAACCTGCCGAAGGCCAGACCACGGCGGCGACCCGGGCCAAGACCCTCGACACGGTGCTGGTTACGGCGCAGAAGCGCGTGGAAAACCTGCAGAAGGTGCCGATCAGCATCCAGGCCATCGGCAACGAGCAGCTGGAGCAGCAGGATGTCGCCGACTTCGACGATTACGCCAAGCTGATTCCCAGCCTTTCGTACGGCACTGTCGGCGGCGGTGTGTTTTCCGGGCCCGGCTTCGTGCAGGTGTACATGCGTGGCGTCGCCAGCGGCGGCGACGGCAACCATTCCGGCTCGCAGCCCAGCGTGGGCATGTACCTGGACGAGCAGCCGATCACCAGCAACCAGGGCGCGCTCGACATCCACATGTACGACATCGAGCGCGTCGAGGCGCTCGCCGGTCCCCAGGGCACGCTGTACGGCGCCAGCTCGCAGTCGGGCACGGTGCGCATCATCACCCGAAAACCCGATCCTTCCGGCTTCGCTTCGGGTTTCGCGGCGGAAGTGAATGCCATCGACGGCGGTGGCGTCGGACAGATGCTCGAAGGCTTCGCCAATATCCCCATCAAGGACAATATCGCCGTGCGCATCGTCGGCTGGGAAAAGCACGACGCCGGCTATGTCGACAACGTGCGCGGAACACGCACGTTCCCGACCTCCGGAATCACCATCGACAACGCCAATCGCGCCGACGACGATTACAACGACGCCGACACGTTCGGCGCGCGGGCGGCACTGCAGATCGACTTGAACGACAACTGGACCATCACCCCGCAGATCATGGCGCAGAAGATGGTCGCCAGCGGCAGCACCGGCTACGACCCCAGCGTCGGCGACCTGAAGGTGACGCACTTCTATAACGAGTCGTCGAAGGACCGCTGGAACCAGGCGGCGCTGACGGTCGAAGGCAAGATCGGTAATTTCGACCTGGTCTATGCCTTCTCGCATCTCAAGCGCGACGTCGATTCCGAATCGGACTACAACGACTACGGTTTCTGGTACGACACCCTGGCCGGCTACGGCGCCTATTTCTACGACGACAACGGCGACCTGATCAATCCGTCGCAGTACATCCAGGCCACGGATGGCTACCGCAAGACCAGCCATGAGCTGCGCATCTCGTCGCCGAAGGAGAACCGCGTGAGATTCGTGGGCGGCGTCTTCTGGCAGGAGCAGAAGCACGACATCCACCAGCGTTACTTCGTGGACGGCCTGGCATCGGTGCTGTCGGTGTCCGGATTCGAAGACACCATCTGGCTCACCGAGCAGGACCGCACGGATCGCGACGAAGCCGTATTCGGCGAATTGACCGTCGACATCACCGACAAGCTGTCCATGACCGGCGGCGGGCGATGGTTCCGTGCCAAGAACGGCTTGCAGGGTTATTTCGGTTTCGCCAGCGGTTACTCGTCGGGGTCGAGCTTGCCGCCGGAGTTCCGTTACGGCGAGTCGGGGTGCCTGGCACGCTACGGCGACCCCTCCAACTGGGTGCCGTACGAAGGCGCACCTTGCGAGCTGTTCGACAAGTCGGTCAAGGAAGACGGCTCGCTCGGCCGGTTCAACGTGACCTACGAAATCGACGACGACAAGTTGGTCTACGCGACCTGGTCGGAGGGATACCGGCCCGGCGGCATCAACCGGCGCGGCACATTGCCGCCTTACGTGTCCGATTTCCTTACCAACTACGAGTTGGGCTGGAA